>Ga0163162_10006079_pt1 | contig 11687 bp, 8 predicted proteins | sample S55metaG_FD_115310 | JGI IMG/M metagenome (GOLD analysis project Ga0163162, IMG submission 115310) | Switchgrass rhizosphere microbial communities from Kellogg Biological Station, Michigan, USA - S5-5 metaG | ecosystem: Host-associated > Plants > Roots > Rhizosphere > Soil | place: USA: Michigan...
GGCGATCGCCGCCGCCCCCCTCCCCTCCGCCCACGGCTGGTTGTAGACGCGAAGGATTCCGGCCCGCAGCGCCTTGATGTCGTAGACGATGTTGACGAAGCCGATGAGCGCGCATAGAACGATCGCGCTGCGCACAATGGAGCGCAGATCATGCGCGGGCGAGGTGTGCACGAGCCAGGCGAGCATCGACGTCGCGGAGCCGAATACGAATCCGTGATGGGGGCGGAAGCGGCCCAGGCGGAGGCGCGTGTCGAACTCCCACACCTTGAGCACGTTCGTGCCGATGGCGGGGACGATGTACGCCCAAAGCACGGGGATCAGCCATGCGGTCGCGACGAGCTTCGCATTGCCGGCGTACTCGCGCTGCCAGAGCAGCAGCGACGCGGGCCCGAGGATCGCCGGAGCGACGTACTGGTAGATCGACAGCGCGCGTCTCATTGCAGTCCGAAGCGCATCTGATGCTTCTTGGGGATCTCCTTCTTGAACAACAGCGTGTATTTCCAGTAGGCAAACATTCGCGACAGCGATCGCAGGTGCGTCTGGATATCCGCGAAGCGGTGGAACAGCGCCGGAATGGAATTGAAACGCGTGCGCGCGGCGTGGCAGGCATTCGTCAGCTCGTCCGGCGACATGAGGCGCGGCACGAACGCGGCCCAGTTGAAGCGATAGTCGGGATGCAGCCACCACTTCCCGTCCCACAGCAGCCGCCCTTCCTTCTCCAGCTTGCGATAGAGCGGCGTATTCGGATACGGCATGAGAATGTTATAGGCCGCGAGCGTGAACCGGCTCTCCAAAGCGAAATCGACTGTTGCCTCGATCGTTTCCTTTGTGTCGTGGTCGTATCCCAGCGTGAACGCCGCCCAGCTCTGCATCCCGTGCTCACGCAGGATGCTCACTTCTTCTTTGTATTTCGAAAAGCGTGGGATGTTCGGCGACTTCCGGGCGTCGCGCAGACTGGCCGGCGTAATGGTCTCGAAGCCGGTCACGTTTCCCCAGTTTCCGGCGCGCTCGAGCAGTTTCATGAGCGGACGATTGCGCGTCACGTCGAGGCTGGCCTGACTGACCCAATGCAGCTTCATCGGGATCAGCGCGTGACAGAACTCAGCGAGGGCCTTGTGATCGCTGGCGATGTTGTCGTCGATGAAGAAGATGAACTTCCGGTCCTGCGCTTCGATCTCGCGCAGGACGTCGTCAATGGCGCGATGGTAGTGCGTCTTGTCGAAGTATTGGCTAACCGCGCAGAAACTGCAGGCGAAGCGGCATCCGCGCACGTATTGCATGAGCGTGAGCGGCAAATAGCCCTTGCCTTTGAAGAGATCGCGCCGCGGGAGCACTCTTCCAATCTGCCCCACTCCCGGCGGCCCGACATACTGCGGCTTCAATCGGTGATGCCGCACATCGTCGACAACCTCCGCCCAAACCGTCTCGGCATCGCCGAGAAAAATGCTATCCGCGTGCTCCTCCGCTTCCTCGGGGAGCAGCGTGATGTGCATTCCTCCGAGAATCACCGGCACTCCCCTCGCCCGATATTCCGCGGCGATCTCGTAGGCGCGCCGCGCGGTGTACGTCTCGACCGTGATGGCCGCGAGATCCGTCGGCTCGTCGAACGGAATCGACTCCATGCGATCGTCGTACAACACGCATTCGACGTCCGGCGGAGTGAGGCCCGCCAGCACGGCGAGCATGAGGGGTTCCATACGCCCCTCGTCGACGTAGAGACTGTGCTCCATGCGGCCAATGTTTGGCTTGATGAACGTGATCTTCATCGACGTCATAGTCCGAGCTGCCGGTGCTGTTTCTTGTAGATCTCGCGGCGGGAGATGACGTTGGCGATGGTCGTCATCCCCACGCGGAACGGCGAGAAGGCAGTATCGGCGCTGAGCACACGGTTTCCAATGGAGCGCCAACTGTAGAAGCGCCGCCTGGCCTCAAAGACACCTTCGGAGAGATCGTGCGGAGTCATCCCGCGCGGCTCGAAAATCGCGTCGCCGTATCGATAATTCGGATCGAGCCACCATCTAGGCGACAGTAGACGTCCCTCCTGCAATAAACGATCGTAGAGCGCGGACCCGGGCGTCGGCGTCAGGGAATTGAAGTTCGCGATCTCGAGCCGCGACTCGAGCGCGAATTCGAGCGTCTGCTCGATCGTGTTCTTGGTGTCCGCGTCATAGCCGAACACGAACGTCCCGTAAATGCCGATGTTGCGGCCGTGCAATGCGTTCACGACGCGGCCATACGATCCGCTGACGCTGTTCCACTGCTTGCGCATCTGCCGCAGACTCTCCGGATTGAGCGATTCGAATCCGATCAGCACGAACCGGCAGCCGGCGGCAGCCATGCGATCGAGCAGCGCTTCTTCGCGCGCGACGTCAATACTGATCTGACACGACCAGCGGCGCTTCATCGGCGTCATCGCATCGAGCAGCGCGAGCAAATCCGATTTCCGGCCGAACAGGTTGTCGTCGACGAAGAACAGCAGTCTCCGTTCGGGCAGCGCGTCGATCTCGGCGAGCAGGCCGTCGATCGCCCGGACGCGCAGCGAAGTTCCATAGAAACTATGAATCGAACAGAAGTCGCACGTGAATCGGCATCCGCGTCCGAACTGCACGAGCTCCACCGGCGCGTAGCGTTTCCCCGCGTAGATCGTTCGATCCAACCGGTAATCACTCAATGGCGCGTCGTTGCCGCCCGTGTAGACGCGCTGCAATCGTCCGTCCTCGAAATCGCGTAACAGGCGTTCCCAGGCTCCCTCGGCATCGCCGACGACGACGGCGTCCGCGTGTTGCAGCGCTTCCTCCGGCAGAAAGCTCGGGTGATATCCGCCCATCACGACGGCGACGCCGCGCGCGCGATAGTCATCAGCGATGGCGTACGCACGGCGCGCCGTAAACGTCTCGACGCTCAATGCAGCGAGATCGGGCTCGTCCTGTTGTGGCAGAACCTCGGCCTTTTCGTCATAGAACGCGATCTCGTGGCCCGGCGCGCGTGCGGCGAGGATGCCCATCGCCAGAGGCGGCATGGCATCCGACGATCGATAGTCGCCGAGGTTGGGACGAATCAGAGTGATCTTCACAACAACGCGGCCTCGGGTTGCGCGGGCCGGCCATTCGGCGGCACTGTGCCGTCGAAACTCACCGCGTAGACGCGAGTGGGATAACGCAGGGGCTTGAAGCGTTCGATCACGTCGACGAGCGGATGCGTTGCGTGCAGACCGAGGCTCGCCGCCGGCGTCGAGCAGTGCGAGAGAAGATCTTCTGATAATGCGCGCGCTTCGCTCAGCGCGGAGTCGCTCAGCGCGAGGAACGCGATGAATGTCTGATCGAGTGCGCCGCCCGGGGGCGGCAGCGGAATGCGGCGGAACAATTTCGCATACGCGTTATAAGCAGGGACGAGCGCTCCAATGAGTGAGCGGTAATTGCGCGCGACAATTTGTTTGAACGCACGCTGATCCCACAGCGCGGCGACACCGTGATCGCAGACGAAGAACTTCTCGACGCCGATCCGATGCACGAGATCTTCGGTGAGCACCGGTGAGCACTGAAATCGCGCGGCATTCGCATTGTGGACTTCAACGATCCGCGAAACGTCGGTCGTGTGATGCCAGAGATTGTGCCGTCGCGCGCGCGCCGTCGGAATCGCGAACGTCAAATACTCGCCCTGCAGGTGATACGCGGGAAGTCCGCGCACGCCCGCCTCTAGCAGGCGGCGCGCGGCAGTATTGTCGGACGCGACGACAGTGAACCACCATGGCAGGCTGCCCGTCATCGGAGCCATCGGCCGGATCGACGCGTAGCCTTCGCGCAGGTAACGAATGTGCCGTCGATAGCGCGGATTCACGCGGAGACCGCCGAGGTAGCCGACGCGCTCGGGCCGGCCGTTCACATGCACCGGCACGACGGCCGCCGTATACATTCCCACGACATTTTCGCCATCCTCGGCGATGACCGCCCAGTCGCAGCCGAACATATTCTTCGCCGCGAAAAAGGACGGCTCGCGCTCCACGGCCATGTCCACCCACGTCGGCATTGCATTCTCGCGAAGGATCGCGCGAAGAACGCTGTCGTCGGCCTCAGTGGCAATTCTGAAGGTCGTCATTGAACCTCCAGCAATCGGCCGTTCCACGTTTCATCGCCCAGCGGATACCCGTCACGCTTCGAGATCTCATTGCGATGCATGGCGTTGACGAGAAAGAAATTCCGGAACACGTACGCGTCGCGAACGTGGCTCGTACTGCGGCGCAGGATGTTCGGCCACCCATAGAAGCGGCGACGCGCGGACACGCAGCCCGCAGTCACTTCCTCCGGCGTCAGTTCCTTCGGCACGAACGGAAGCGTGTTGTAGCGATAGCGCGGATCGCACCACCAGGCCTCGTAGCGAAGCCGTCCCTCTCGCTCCAGCCGCTTGTAGAGCGGCGTGCCTGGAAATGGCGTGAGGTGATTGAACGCCGCAATGTACATCCCCTCTTCGGTGGCGAAATCGACGGCCTCGTCGAAGGAATCGTGCGTGTCGTGCTCGTATCCGAAGATGAACGTGCCATAGACGAAGATGCGATGACGGCGGAGGTTTTCCAGCGCGCCGCGAAATCCGCTCCGCATCGTGTTGAATCGCTTGTTCATCACCTTCAGGTTCTCTTCATCGAGACTCTCGAATCCGATCAGCACTCCGCGGCAGCCCGCGCGTCGAAGCTCTTCGAGAAACTCGACGTCGTGCGCCGCGTCGATGCTCATCTGCGTGATCCAACGGATCCCCAGCTTCGCGAGCTCGCGCAACAACGGCCTGCCGTTTTGCAGGTCGGCCGCAAAGTTGTCGTCGACAAAAAAGAAGACGCGCTTCTCATCCTTCAAGCTGCGCAATTCCGCGAGGACGTCGTCGGACGGGCGCCGGCGATGCGTGCGCGAGTAAAACGTCTGAATGGCGCAGAACTCACAAGGAAATCTGCAGCCACGTCCCGTCTCTACGAGGCCGATCGGCAGATAGCGCTTCCCACGAAACAGCCGGCGATCGACACGCGTTTCGGAGAGCGGTCGTTGTTCACCGTGATAGCGGCGTTTCAACACTCCGTGGCGCAGGTCGTCGATCACTTCGGCCCAAATTCCCTCGGCTTCTCCCGTGACGACCGCATCCGCATAGCGTGCGACTTCATCCGGAACGAGCGTGGCGTGGAATCCACCCATGATCACAAGAACGCCGCGCCGGCGATACTCGCTCGCAATCTGGTAGGCGCGCGCGGCCGTGTAGGTCTCGATCGGAATGGCCACGGCGTCAGTCGGAGCATCGAATTCGATCGCTTCCATCCTGTCGTCGTAAAACGCCGTCTCGACATCGTGCGGCGTAAGGCCGGCCAGCACCGCGACCGGCAACGACTCCATCTGCCACGTGCGGATGTAGCTTTCGCCCGCGCGATGTCCGATGGCTGGATGGACGAAGGTCAATCGCATGGATTCAAGCTCTCATGGGCGAAAGCTGCGAGAGATACCAGTCGCAGTTATAGAAGCGATGGAGGTGATGCGCGTAAAAGCGATAGCCGAGGTTCGCGGCGATGCCAAGAGGCTCGAGCGCGTGTGCTTTCCAGAGCCGGCGGGCGATGGCGCTGTAGCGATAGACGTCCTTCCACGCGCGCTCATGACCGGCGGCCAGCTGCTCCGGCGTCATGTTCAACGGCCGGAAGACGACGTGCTGTCCGTCGTAGAGCTCCCAATCGCGCGTAAGAATCCGGTTGGCGTCTGCAAGGCGCTGATGCAACGGCGTCCCTGGAAAGGGCGTGAGTATGGCGAAGCGCGGCAGGTCGATGGCGTTGTCGATCGCGAATTCCGCGGTGGCCTCGAAGACGTCGAGACCGTCGTGATCGAGACCGAAGACGAAGCAGCCCTGAATGGCGATGCCGAGCTCGTGGAGGTCGGCGATGAGTTGCCTGTAATCGACTGAGCTATTGAAGCGCTTATTCGCGTCTTTGAGACTGTCAGCGGTAATCGACTCGAGACCTAAGAGCAGACCGCGGCAGCCGGAACGCGCCATCAACTCCATCAGCTCGCGATCGTGTGCAATGAGCACTGTCGAGAGTCCGAACCAGCGCACCTTCAATGGAATCATCGCGGTGAAGAGCTCGCGCGCGTAGGTCTTGTCGGCGACGAGATTGAGATCGATGAACAGAATTCGCTTCTGACCTACTCGACGAATGTCTTCGACGACCCAGGAGACCGGCTTCTGAAACTGCTTGCTTCCCCACGCCGTCGGCGCAATGCAGAACTCACAATCGTGGCCGCAGGAGCGCGTCGCCTCGAAGACCGCCTGTGTGAGGAATTGCCGCCCACTAAACAGCTCGCGCCGTGCGAACGGCATGTCCGGACGGTCGAGCGAAAAATCGAGTGCCTGCCGATATTCGCGCTTCAATGTTCCGCCCGCGAAGTCGCGCAACAATTCCGGCCACGTATCCTCGGCATATCCGACGACGACGGCATCGGCATGCATCCTCGCTTCGTCCGTAACCAACGTCACGTGCGGGCCGCCGAGGACGACTGTTTTTCCCTGGGCGCGATAGTGCGCGGCGAGATCGTAAGAACGCTTCGACGTCCCCGTAATGACGGTCATTCCGATCAAGTCCGCGTCGAGCTGCTCCGGCACATCCTGAATGCCTTCGTCATAGACAGCGATTTCGGCGTCGACATCCGGCGGCACGAGTGCGGCCAGCGTCGTGAGCGTGAGTGGCTGATAGCGAAGCGATTTCCTGAAAATGCCGCCGCGGTGTCGATAGAGCGGACCCTTGGGTGAAATCAGCGCGATTTTCATAGGCGTTCTCCCAATCGAGCGACCCATGCGCGCTCATTGCGGAGCGACGCGGGTTTGATGTCGCCGAGCCGCACTCCCCGTTCGACGTGCGCTTGCGCGTAACGATCGAACAGTTGCGGGACCGGCAGCAACCGCAGCGCATCGAGCTGTCCCATGCGACGCGCGTATGCGTATTGCGGATTCTCACAGAGACGCGACTCGACGCGCTCGACGTCGACGGATGCTCCATGCTCGACGGCGAGTACGTATCCGTGGTCGTGCGGCGCAAGGAACCGGAATCCCGGAACGTCCGCGAGGCATTGCGCCACGAACGGTTCGGCGAGTTTCTCTCCGACGAGATCCGAGACCACGCTCCCGCGGCCGACGAATTCGAGACCGGCGCCGTCGTAGCGCACTAAATCGCCGGTGCGATAGCGATACAAACCACTCGCGGTCGTGGCGATCACCTCGTAGACGGAACCGTTCGTCAATTCATCGGCAAGACAGAGTTGCCCTTCGCGTTCGAATTCGAAGAATCCATGTTCAGTGAGGACCGGCCGATCGTCGTCGGCCGGTACAGTGACGACCGTTTCGGTCGACAGCAATCCCTTCGGTTGCAGGTGCGCATGCGGCAATCGCGCGGCCAATTCTTCGGCGAATGGCTTCGACGCGCCGGACGCCCAACAGCTCACGACACGCAGTCGCGGCCACACCGTCATCGGATCGTCGATGTCATCGAGAAGCCGCAGCAGAAACGTCGGGCTCCATACCGAGATCAGTTCGAGATCGTGCGCGGCGGTGAGATGCTTCAGCGTCTCCGCGCGCCACACGGCGACGTCTGTGATCGCGGCGACCTCGAACGGCACGGCGGTCACTTCTGCGAGCACCGACGATGCAAGGTCGCCGAGGTATGCGCCGTCCGGCAGACCGACCGGGATATCGCCGATGCATTCCGGAGTGCGCGTCGCGGGACTGATGGAGAGATACGCGCGGCCGGTGATGCCGTGTGCCGCGACGACGCGCACGAGCCACGGCAGAATGGAGGACTGCACATCGCGTAGCCCTTCGGCAGAGTACGGAATGAGCTTCGCGGCGCAGCTGCTCCCACTCGTTCGCTCGAACGCGATGGGGAGTCCGGCGAACAACACGTCGCGCTCACCGCTCTTCACACGCTCGATCCACGGGACGAGGTCGTCGTACGCGACGACCGGAACACGCTCGCGAAATTCTTCGACCGTGCGCGGACAACCGTAGCCACGCAAATACGCGGTCTGTGCATTCCTGGCGAGCATCGTGGGCAGCCACGGCGCGGTTGGTCCTCGCGGCAACGCGGCCGTCAGGCGATCCCATGGACGATCAGTCCGCATGCGATCCATTCCGGAACAGTCTTAACGTGAGCGGCTTCATATTGTGCGTCTCGATTTCGCAGACGCACACCAATTCGTGTCCGCGGACGAATCCTGGATTGCGCTCGAGGAAGAATCGGATCTCTTCTCGCTCGCAATCGGTAGGTGGCGGGAGGGCGATGTCCGGTTTCAGGTGGCCGCGCGACTCGCGGAACTCGACGACGCCTCGCTCCGGGTTGTAGTCGTCGGGAAACATCTCCAGCGCCAGCGTGTCGGCGAGCGGCTTGAGGTCGCTGCGGTCGATCCGCCAATGCGGATAGAACGAGTTCGCGAAGAGCGGGAGGTAGCGGAACGTGCGATGCCCCTTCACGAGCAGGAGCCAGTACAGAGGAACTCCGGGAGACTCCCGCTTGAGCGCGCCCATGCGCGTGATCCATTCGAAGGCCAGGACCTGTTGTCCCCAATGCTTCCGATCGACCACCGTGTCTCCGGAGTAGACGACGCGAACCGGTCCGCTGCTGAGGTCCCGCTCGAAAACGCGAAGGGTGGTGAATCCGATGAGCCGATCCGCGTCGTGGACCAGCAGGACCTCATCCTTCCGCGAGAGGTCGTGCAGAAAGATCGCCTCGCTCGACCCGTCGTAGTTGGCGAGATAGAGCCTGGCCATATCCCCCTTCACCGCTTCATCCAGAGCAGATACGGCCGCAAACGCGGACGTGTAGGGACTCTGTTGCATATGCAGAGGCAACGAGTCTAGCGCCAATCGCGGGACACGCGGGAACACCGGGCCGTACCGACCGCTGGTGTATGCTTCCGGAACTACCTAACAATCGATCCACCAACGGAAGCGAATCGAGGAGGGAACCATGTCCGATCCGTCGAGCGTCAGCCGTCGCCGTTTTCTCCAAACCGGGGCACTCGTCACCACTGCCGCCGCCGCGGGATTGACACCGATCGCCGCGTTGGCCGCTCCCGCGGTTCGCCGACCCCGATCGCTGAAAGCGCTCGGCCACGATCTGAACGGACGCCTGATCCTTCCGGGCGAGCAAGGCTTCGCGATGGCGGCATGGCCCAACAATGCGCGCTGGGCCGAGAAGCAGCCGCTGGCGATCGCGATGTGTCGCGACGACGAGGATGTAAAGCGCTGCATTGCGTGGGTGCGCCAGGAAGGCGTCCCGTTTCTGATTCGCTCCGGCGGCCACAATTACGCCGGGTTTTCGACGACGGACGGCCTGTTGATCGACGTCAAGGCGATGAACCGTGTGGAGATGGTGGACTTGAAGAACGGGCGCGTGACCGTAAAGGGCGGCGCCAGCAATCAGGATGTCGCCACCGCGCTACGCTTGAAGCGCGATACTGCACATTATGCGGTGCCTTCCGGCCGCTGTCCCACCGTCGGCACAAGTGGCCTCGTCCTCGGCGGCGGCTGGGGATTCTCCGCAACGAAGTCCGGGCTCACGTGCGACAGCCTCCTCGCCACCGATATCGTGCTTGCCAGTGGGCACCAAATCACGATCGACGCGAACCACGATCCGGAGCTCTTCTGGGCGGTCCGCGGCGGAGGCGGCGGCAATTTCGGCGTGCACACATCCTTCACGTTCAAACTCCATGAAGTGCCCGACACAGTGACGACGTTCAACCTCGTCTTTAAACCGGAGAAGCAGATCGAGTTGATGACCGCCCTGCAGACCCTCCAACTGGCCAATGCCCAGACGATCTCCACGCGAAGCAAGGTCCGGCCGTTGATGGCAGGCGCGAACCCGGGACGCGATCAACTCGTCGTGGAAACGCTCGGGCTCTATTGGGGGAACGAGACCGCATTGCGCGAGATCCTGGCTGGGCTCTACGCAGTCGCGAAACCGTCGGTCGAGGACATCTATGAGATGGAGTACTGGCGCGCGCGCGATTACCTGCTGACCGATGATCCCGTCGGCATGTATCAGATCAAGAGCAGCTACGTGGAAAAGACTCTCTCCGAAAAAGCGCTGGACAGGATGCTGACGTGGATGACGGAATGGCCCGGCGGCTCGCTCCGGCAGGACAACATGGGCATCCTCTTCGCCATTGGAGGCGCGGTACAGAAGGTATCGCCGGGCGCGACGGCGTACGTGCATCGCAACTCGAATTACATTTACGAGATGGAAGCGTCGTGGGGTCCGATCGACAATCCGAGCGTCGTCGCGAAACAGCGCGAATGGCTCGCCAATTACTACAACGACATGCAGCAATTCGTGCAGCCGGAGTCCTATGTGAACTTCCCCGATCGTGATTTAAAGGACTGGGCGAAGGCTTATTACGGATGCAATCTGCGCCGGCTCTCGGGAGTGAAGAGAACGTACGATCCAAGTAACCTCTTCAGCTTCGCGCAGAGCATTCCCCAACACGCCGACGCTCCCGGTCCCTGCATCTGATTCGTCGACTTGGCCGCGACGTGCCTTTAGAAATCGGGAGCAGAGTCAGTGCTTTGGGAAGCATCCAGATATCGCGCGAGCGTCAGATCCTTACATGTGACAGTATTTGTAAGGAGCTTCGCCCATGCGTGCACGGCACTCGCCTCGTGTCGATGGTTCGCGTACCCGTTTCGTCACCGGCATGCAGACAATCGATGAATGTCCGTGGCGGCGCACTTTGAAAACTAGCCGCACCTGCTCCCATTTTGGCAGATGCATTGATTGTCATAAGTCACGACGTAGCGACCTTCGATTGAAAGATTGCGTCGAGGTCTCATACTAGTGCGCTTGGCCTCTGGTGACGCCAAGCAAGCGCGTACAAATGCGATGGGCCACCGCGGTGCTCCACGAACAGATGGATGTGGGATTCGATCGCCCTCCACTCGGACCAGACCGTCAGTGGCAACTCTCGCAAGTTATTCGCATATCGATATGGCGTTCTTGCAATACGGACGTAGACATATAATCTCCTGCACTTCAGCGAACTAGGAGAGGATCAAAATGGCTATGTTCCAAGATGCCATTGACGCGATCAACCGCGGAGAAGGCGTAGTCGCGCGCGAGATACTCAATTCTCTGGTCGAAGCGGATCCGTCTCTGGTCGAAGCGTGGGTGCTGCTGGCTCGACTTGCCCCCGGGCACGATACCGCCGAACAGCGGCGTTGCCTCGAAAACATCGTCGCCATCGATCACAGCAACGCCGAAGCTCGCGACGCATTGCTGCGTCTGCAGCCAGCGGATGGGGCCGTCGCTCCGCTCCCGCCTGCAACACCCTCGCCCGCACACCTATCGTCCTCGCCTGCCCAATCGAGACAGCAAGCGCCACCGTTAGAAACCGAGCGGGCATCCGCGTCGCAGCGTTCCGCGCGTCTCGTTGCAACAGCAGGTCTCGATAAGACTGGCACACCAATATGGATCCAGAATTTTCCGAACGAGCGCGTCTTGATCGCACGGTTACCTCTCCTCCTTAGACACATTGTTGACGCAGGCATCGCGTTCGGCAAAGACACCGCGCGGTTGGAGAGACTCCGCGCGAGTGCGGAAGGTGGCACTGACGAAACACGACGAAATCTCATGGTGGCTGTGTTACGTAGCGGAGCCGAGCTTGCCACTGCACTTGATGTGA
>Ga0163162_10006080_pt1 | contig 11685 bp, 21 predicted proteins | sample S55metaG_FD_115310 | JGI IMG/M metagenome (GOLD analysis project Ga0163162, IMG submission 115310) | Switchgrass rhizosphere microbial communities from Kellogg Biological Station, Michigan, USA - S5-5 metaG | ecosystem: Host-associated > Plants > Roots > Rhizosphere > Soil | place: USA...
ACTGTGCCATCGACAGCGCCGGAAAGGCGTCTCTCGCGGTAGCACAGCGGCTCAAGGCGCGTGGCGGCAAGAAGGGGACGCCTGAACACATGGTCTTGGTTCCTGGCTTCCCCGCGATCTACCTCGAAGTGAAGACCGACATTGGGCGCGTGTCTCCAGAGCAGTGGGGCGTTTGCGAGGCGATCAAAGGCGCTGGGCATGAGGGGTTCGTGGTGCGCTCTGTGGAGGCCGCTGAGGCTGCCCTGCGCAGTCTGGATGTCCCCCTCCGCGCCACGGTCTCAGGCATCCGCGAGAGCATAGCTGCGCAGAACGAGGGGCTTCGGCCGGTGCGAAGGCGTTCTGCAGGGTCCAAATCTGTATATACCAAGCGCCCGACTGCGGCACAGGTGCAGCGAGCCAGGGCAGCGGGAGTGCTGGTGTAGTGCTGACCCCCCGCGACATCGCCGCCGTGCGCGCCATCCAGGCCAGCGTGGCCGAGGCATTCTGCGTCCCCCTGGCGCTGCTGATGTCCCGCGTGCGCCGGCCCGAGATCGCCGTCCCGCGCCAGATTGCGATGTATCTCGCGTACAGCGAAACCACGCGCAGCCTGCCGGAGCTGGGCGTGCTGTTCGAGCGAGACCATACCACGGTGCTGCACGCCCTCAAGGCAGTCGGCGCGCGGATCAAGCGCGACCCTAGCTTTGCCGAGCTGGTGGGCAACGTAGCCGCCGGGCTGCGGAGGGCGGCATGAACGCCCCGTTCCCCTATTTTGGCGGCAAGCGTTCGGTTGCGACAGATGTGTGGCAGCGCCTCGGTGCTCCAGCGCAATACATCGAGCCGTTCTGTGGTTCTGCTGCCATGCTGCTTGCAGCACCGATCCCAGCCTCGCTTGAGGTGGTCTGTGACGCCTCCGGCTTCATTGCCAACTTCTGGCGCGCGACCAAACACCAAGCCGCATCCGTCGCCGAGTGGGCCGATTACCCCGTGTCTCACATTGACCTGGGCGCGCGGCATGTCTGGCTGATGGCGCAGCGCGAGCGCATCGGGGAGGCGCTGCAAGACGCCGACTGGCCTGGCGATAGCAAGGTGGCCGGATGGTGGCTCTGGGGGCAGTGCTGCTGGATCGGCAGTGGTTGGTGTGAATGGGAAGGTGCCGCACGCCGGCGACGCGGGGAGGGGCATCCAGGCCGTGGGGAAGGTATCGACGCCACCTCGGCGGGCATGGGCATCCAGGCCGTGGGGAAGGTGCCGCACGCCAGCGACGCGGGGAGGGGCATCCAGGCCGTGGGGAAGGTGCCGCACGCCACCTCGGCGGGCATGGGTTACGACCGTCTCCTGACCTCCTCTGGCCGCACGGCATGGCGATGGCTGCACAAGATCGCCGACAGGTTGGAGCGCGTGCGCGTCGTTCATGGCGACTGGACGCGATGCCTCAACAACCACTTCGGCGGCGCTGACACGGCGCTGTTCCTCGACCCGCCGTATCGTTCCTATGAACGGCTGTATGGCAACGCTTCGCCGGTAGCCGATCAGGTCGAGGCATGGGCACGTGCCAACGCACACCTTCGCATCGCGCTCTGCGGCCACGTCGGAGACTATGATCTGCCCGGCTGGGATGCGGTCGAGTGGTCGCGCGGACGCCTGACATACGGCGGCAGCCAGACCACGGATCAGGAGTGCGTCTGGTATTCGCCAGCCTGTTTTCCAAAGCGGCAACCCGATCTGTTCACGCACCTATCCGACCCAGCCGATGAGCGTCTGGCGATGGCGTGGCGCGAGCCGGAGTTCAGCGCATGACCACGCCCAGCGCCACCATGCGCTCGATAGGCCCCGGCACTGCCGAGGGCCGCCTAGACGGCCATCCAGACCCCGACATCCTCGTGCGGACGCAGAAGCTTACCGACAGCGAGATGACGGTCGGCCTGTGGAGCTTCGGCAAGCACCTGATCGGCCAGGGGCTGCTGCGTCTCGCTGAAGGGCGTTGGACCGGCGTCGTCACCGAGTATGCAGGCGAGTGGCACTGCGAGGCGCTCGCCGGATCGCCCGAGATTGTGTTCCGTGAGACAGCCGACGCGGGGGCGGCATGACTGGCGTTGCGCGCGACTCTGCGATCACGGCGGGAATCGGCGTTATAGCCGTTGCCCAGACTCGTTACATGCCCCACAATGGAAAACCCCCCGACTCTGGCTGGAGTCGAGGGGCTTGTGACTTAACCAAGCGGCAGCTTGGGACTGAAGTGGTAACGGAGCTTCCAACCCCGTTTTCGCACAGTCTCGAATGCCGCGCAAGCGGAGCTGTGTTTCATGCCCACAATACGAGAAATCCAGGCCGCCGTGGCCGCGCGCTACGGCATGTCCAGTGCTGCCCTGGTCGAGACCAAGACTGGAGGCCGCAGCGACGCCAGGCCCAGGCTGCTGGTCATGTGGCTGGCGCGGCAATGCACCCCCTACACCCTGGCCAGGATCGGCAGGCACTTCGGGGGCCGCGATCACAAGACGGTCTCCCACGCGGTCCGGCGCGTCGAGCAGATGATGCGGACGGATCGCGATCTGGCAGCCACAGCCGATCAGCTCAGGGGGGCGCTGGTATGACCCCGAGCGGATGGGAGAACGACACCCGTGGGCGAGACGCTGGTCATGACGAGCTTCAACTAACGATCTGGCGGTATCTTAATAAACGTCCTGCCGCACCGAGGCATACTAAGAACGATGGGACATTCAATCGCATAGCAGTCACTATCGAACACCCGTTTATGGTCAAGGGCATACCGATAGCCTTCGCTGATGTTTGCGAGGTCTTTCGAAGCGATAAGGTGCCGTACGATGGTTATTGGTCATATCGGTATGTGGCGTACGAAATAAAGCCAAGAATTTACAGTGTGGGCGGCATCATCAGGCAGTGTCTGGCATTAGAAGTAGCCATCGAAAGGTCGGGACCTACTATGGCGAATGGGAAGAAGGCAGAAGCTTTTGTCGTTCCCGTAGTTCTTAGAAGCGATCCTAAGGTGGAAATGTTAAAAGAAATGTATAGCGGAAACGTTTGGACATGGGACGATCCGGTCGGGAGTTCTGCCCCATGAGCAACGGCAACGGTCATTCATGGTCCAAGTTCTTCTGGCGCGACTGGCAGAGCGAGTCAGCGTTGCGGCTCTGCGACCTGGCCGCTCAAGGCTTCTGGATGCGGATGCTCTGCCTAATGCACGAGGCAGACAAGGTCGGGTGCCTACTGGTGAACGGCGCCCGGCCGGAGCCGAAGGAGATGGCGGTGATCTTCGGTTGCACCGAGCGTGAGGCGATCAAGCACCTAGCCACGCTGGAGAAGAACCGGGTCTTTAGCCGCCACGAGGACGGCACGATCTACTGCCGAAGAATGGTCAAGGATGCTGCCACATCTGAGGTCGGTCGAGAGTTCGCAGCCAAGCGGTGGAAAGGCCCCCACCCCAATGGGTCACCCAATGGGTCACCCAATGGCAGACCTAATGGGTTAGCCAATGGGGCACCCACTGGGATACCCAATGCTAAGAATCTAGAAGCAGAAGAAGAAGCAGAAGAAGAGGCAGGAAAGCAGAAGCAAGATTTCAAGAAAGATTTTTTAAACACTAACCTTGAAGTAGGCTTCTCCGCGCGAGGGAAAACGGCACCGCCGGTGTCCCCGCAGAGCGAGGACGAGGGGCTGGAGAGGTCGCGGGAACCGACAAACGCCCTCGGTGACGCCCTCGGGAACCACCGCCGGATGAAGAACTATCCGCCGCGTAATCCAGTCCGCGGGAAGTGGGAGCAGATCGACGCCACGACGCCTAAGCCGAAGCTCCGAGACGTTTCCTTCACCCGCGAACAGATCAACTCGCTGCGGAGGACGGCGTGAACTACATGCCGCCAGACCAGCCGATGCGTCGCAGCCCCGAGCAGGACATGCGCGACCTGGCCGAAGTCCGCGAGCAGGCCGAGGCGTCCTGGCGCGGCGTCAACGAACTGCAAATCCGGCGTAAAGTTCGCGACCTGGACCGGCACCCGTTCCGCCCGATGCTAGGCCGGATGCTGGCAACCGCCATGCGCCGACACGCCCCGCCGATGCTGGCCCACCTGCCACCCGAGTTCCTGGAGCCAACGCCATGACCCTCCTCGACGCAGGAGCCGCACCGTGACCCAGTCAGAACCCGCAGCCGTCCTCGCAGCCCTCGTCGAGCGCCTGAACCCGACCACCCCCGCCGAAACCGCGCGCGACCTGATCGAGACCCTGGCCGGCCTCGTGGGGCAGGCAGCCGACCGGCGCCGCATCTATGCCATCGACCTCGCCATCGCCCTACGCGACGTCCAGGTGCCGATCTTCGAGGCAATGCAGGGGATGCCACGAACATGACCAACGCCGAACGCTTGCTGCTCATCCTCGTCGCCGATGCGCTTATCGCCTCGGACGAAACCCCCATCGGACGCGCGCAAAATCTCATCGCCGCCCGCCACGCTCTAGACAATGAGGCTCACGCCGCCCCTCAGAGCGCGCCACAGGGCGGTCATGGGCGCTGGGCGTGTCCCAGGTGCGGCCACGACCTGGAAGCGTCCATCGCGCTCCTGGGACCGGAGTGGAAGGGGTAGACAATGCTTGACACCCAACCAGACACCCGGTTAGAACCCCCACACCAAGGGACGTGGCGCCAGCCTCGATCGGCGCCACAGCCCAGCAGCGCGTTCTGGGTCGTCGCACAAACCCACCCACAAGCCGAACGCTGGGCCTGCGAGAACCTCCACCGCCGCGGCTATCGCACATACCTCCCCCTCCTAGCCGTCCAGCGTCGCGACCGAGCCACCCACCGCATGATGCACACCGTGCTCGTGCCACTCTTTCCGGGCTATCTGTTCGTGAACCTCTCGCCAGCCGATCCGTGGTCTCCCGTCCGCAACGCTCCCGGCATCGCCTCGATCCTCATGGCGTGCGGACGCCCCGAACAAGTCGGACAAGGTCTCGTCGAGGAACTCCAGGCCACCGAAGGCGCCCGCACCATCCCCAAGAAAATCCCCAGGTCAGACTGGACGCCAGGCAACGCGTGCCGCGTCCATCATGGCGCATGGCAGCACCACGATGCCGTCGTCATCCACCTCGAAGGAACCACCGGAGTCCGCGTCGCCGTTCCGCTGTTCGGCGGTATGCGCGAGATGACAGTCCCAGTCGAATGGCTCGAAGCACGATGACCTTCACCCCCGAAACTCTCGGCTGCCTCGCCTACGCCAACGGCTTCTCCGTCTGGATTTACAACTGCGACGACGATCCACGCTCCGCAGTCACCGCAGCCGACTACTGGAACGACGCCGCCGCAACAATCGCATCGGGCGACCTCTGCATTGTCGGTGCATCAGACGGCGCAACTATCCTGCGACTGTCCGTGTCGGGTGGGAAAGTTACGGCGTCAGAGATGGTTAGGAGTGCTTAAATCCCACGCCATGGCTTTAGTAGCACAATTTAGTCATGGCCGGTGGTAGCAAGCCCGGCGAACGCCGCGGCGGCCGACAGGCTGGCACGCCGAACAAGGCGACTGTCGAGATCAAAGAGGCCGCTCGCCAATTCGGCCCCGCTGCTATCGCTCGGTTGGCCAAGTTGTCTGGCCTGACTGGCGAGGGCGGCGCAGAATCTGAGCAGACGCAGCTCGGGGCAATGCGCGAACTACTCGACCGAGGCTATGGCAAGGCAGCGCAGGCAATCACTGGGGCTGACGGTGGCGCAGTTCAGCTAATGCTTGTGACTGGCGTCGATCGTGGCAGCGATCAAGAAGATTAAGCTCGGCTACGAGGCGCGTCCGCAGTTCGCTGCGTTCCACCGTCGCAAGCAACGCTGGGCCTGCATCGTTGCGCATCGTCGCGCCGGCAAGTCAGTCGCCTGCATCATGGACCTGATTGACGCTGCATTACGCTGCAAGAAGCCTGACGCACGTTTCGGCTATCTGGCGCCAACGTATACACAGGCAAAAGATGTCGTTTGGAACTATCTAAAGCAGTTCACGCACATGATACCTGGCACCGAACTGCGCGAATCTGATTTGTCTGCGATCTTGCCTAATGGTTCGCGTGTTCGCCTTTATGGCAGCGACAATTACGATCGGCTTCGCGGCATCTATCTTGATGGCGTGGTGCTCGATGAGTTCGCAGACATGGCGCCAGGCGCGTGGTCTCAGGTCATTCGTCCCGCGCTCTCCGATCGTCAAGGCTGGGCCACGTTCATCGGCACCCCAAAGGGACGCAATGGCTTCTGGGAAGTCTTCGACAATGCGCGACGCGATCCAGAGTGGTTTACGCTGGAACTGCGGGCGTCGAAGACAGGACTGATACCAGACCACGAACTCGATAGTGCGCGCCGTGACATGACGCCTGAAGCCTACGCGCAAGAGTTCGAATGCAGCTTTGATGCAGCGATCCTCGGTTCATACTTCGGTAAGGAACTCGCAGAAGCCGAGACCGCCGGCCGCATCACGAAAGTTGCATATGATCCTATCCTTCCTGTATATACAGCTTGGGATTTGGGCATCGGCGACAGCACCGCAATCTGGTTCTTCCAAATCTCGCGCGATGGCGTTCGGGTGATCGACCATTACGAAGCATCGGGCCACGGTCTGCCGCATTATGCCGCCGTGCTAGCGTCTCGCGGCTATCGCTACGAGACTGAGTACCTGCCGCACGATGCACAGGCGCGCCAGCTCGGCAGCGGCCGCTCGTTGCGTGAGACGCTGGCAGCATTGACCAACCGCCAGCCGCGCATACTGCCACAGCAGAACGTGATGGATGGCATCAATGCGGCGCGCGTTACGCTAGGCTCCTGCTGGTTTGATGCAGAGCGTTGCCATGATGGGCTTGAGGCATTGCGCGCATACCGCGCCGACTACGACGAGCGGCGCAAGGCGTTCACTGACCGGCCTAGACATGATTGGTCGAGCCACAGCGCAGACAGCTTCCGGTATCTGTCGATGGCATGGCGCGAGATGGAGCCTATCAAGCCGCCAGAGCCGAAGCGGGATAGTTGGGCGGATGCTTTCTCGCGTGCGACGGAACCCGTAGAAGACTGGCGCGTGGCGTGAGAAGCTATCGCGGAAAGTCTAGCCGCCGGTTCTATCGCAGCAAGTCGGCGTATCGGCGTGATTATCACCAACAACGTCTAGCTATCGTCGTGCAACGCAGATGGAAGGCAACAGGTATCTTTCATAGATGGTTGCCACATCAGCATCAGCAGCGCAGCCGTGGATGTAGCCTGCACACTCAGCTAAGCCACAACCGCAGTATGCGCACCATTAAGGGCACGACGCTCCGTAGCCGTAGATCGCGAAGTTTCATGGACTGGTGGCCTGTTGTTCAGTGGCGCTCGTTCGACGAAGTGGAACGCGATCATGCGGCTGCGCGGCAGATTGTGAAGCGCCGGGAAGAATACCGAAAGAGGATCGCCGCATGATGACCGACGAGGAGTGCAGTCTATACGAGCCCGAGCACTACCAGCAATTGGCAGCACAGCATGAGATGCAGGCTGCCCTACAGCGGCACCTCGACCAATGTCCGCTGCCAGGGCCGTCGCTCAATGACCAGCGCATTGTGGCGCTTGAGGCCCGCGTTGCCACCTTGATCGAGCAGGTCGAGCGGCTGTTGCTGGAGGCCACCAAGCAGCTTGAGGCGCGCCGGGCAGTGGAGTTCCCGCGCAACGCACTGCGCCACAGCCGATGAGCGAAGCGCCTATGTCCGGCGCGCAGTTCCGCCGCGAGGTCGGCACCGATCCGCAGCGTTGGGCGCGCGAGTTCCTGGTGGCATACGCCGAGGCAGCGCCCATCGTGGTGCGCAGCGATGCCGAGCGCCTGGCGTTCGTAACGCGGTGGTTTGCGGACGCCATGAAGGCTGCCGCGACCGACCCAGGGATGCGCGCATGAAGCGTAAGCCCACCAGGCTCCAGCGGCTGCGGGCTTCAATGAAGGCGTTCGACCGTCTGCCTCTGGAGTTCCGTCAGTTTGTCTCCTACTACCCGCGCACGACCGGCGGGGTCGCGCTCGAAGGTATGCTGGATGGCCAGCAAGGTAACGTGCGTCAAGCGATGAACATGCTGCGGTATTCGCTGCCGTGCGCGTATGAGTTCGACGGACCGCTACTCCAACCGCGCCGGAAGCGTTGGGCGATGGGTTACACAATGCTGGTGAGCCATCAGCGACCAAGGATGCGGGCTTGAGAATGTTGCGCGCCTATAGCGAATATGCCGACTGCACGTCGGTCTGCGTCTCCAGAATACCATATGGCAATGGTGGCGTGCTGTCAGTCGGCTACAACGTGCTGGGCCAGCACGCCGAGGCCGAGTTGCGGCGTATCGCAACGGAGATTGCGGAGGGCAGGACGCAGGACTTCGACCGTCTCGACCATCCTGTCGTCAGTTGGTCGCGCATCGTCATGCGAAAGTCTCGCGACGAATGACCCGACCCGACAAGCAGCGTAAGGCTAAGCAGGCCGAATATCGGGCAAAGCGCCGTGCAGAGCGTAATACCCCAGAGGCCAAAGCGGAACGCGAACGCTTTTTGCAGAGGCTGGCGAACATTGGGCAAGCGGCCATCGAGCGATCGGAGAACATGCCTGATGAGCTACGCATTGTGACCAAGGCAGCGCACTGAGCGAATGAGCGCATCCGTCTCATACACCAGAGATCGCGGCCCATCGCAGCCGCCTGCCGTTGCTGACCTCGAAGGCAGCGGACGGACCGTCGATGTCTACCCCGGCGACATCGACGCACGCCACCGCTTGCTGGTGCGCTGGTTCGAAGAGTCCGAGATGGCGCGGCAGGACGAGATCGCCGAGGCCCAGCGAGCGCGCAGCTACTACGACGGCGCTCAGTGGACCAAGGCCGAGCTTGACGCACTGAAGGACCGCAAGCAGCCGCCGACCGTCGTCAACTACGTGGCGCGCAAGGTGCAGCTTCTGTGCGGCCTGGAGCGCAAGGCCCGCACCAAGCCCAAGGCATTCCCGCGCACGCCGAACGAGGACGAGCGCGCCGACGCTGCAACGCAGAGCCTGCGTTACATCAGCGAAGACAACAACTTCGACGTAATCCGCTCGGAGGTGTTCGAGAACATCCAGGTTGAGGGAGCTGGCGGCGCGGAACTCGGGCTGCTGGATGACGGCAAGGGCGGCGCGGACATCACCATCACCACAGTCCCATGGGATCGCATTTGGTACGATCCGCACAGCCGCGCTTACGACTTCTCCGATGCGCGTTACACCGGGCTCGTGATCTGGATGGATCGCGACCAGGTGGAGGAGCTGTATCCCGGCGCGGATGAGGTCATAGAAACGTCGTTCTCCGCTACGGCTGACTGGGCATATAACGACCGGCCAGAGAACATCGTCTGGACCGACAACCGCCGCCAGCGCGTGCGCATCGTTCAATGCCACTGGGTCGAGAAGCAGACGTGGTGGACGGCAACCTACACCAAGCACGGGATGCTGACGCAGCCGCAGCCGTCGCCGTTCAAGGATCGCCGCGGCAAGAGCACATGCGGGTTGATCCTGCAAAGCGCCTACATCGATCGCGAGAACCAGCGGTATGGCATGGTGCGCGGTTTGATCAGCCTACAGGATGAGATCAACAAGCGGCGCAGCAAGGCGTTGCATCTGCTGTCCGTCCGCCAGGTCATTGCCGAGCAAGGCGCGGTCAAGGACGTGGACAAGGCACGCCGTGAGGTAGCGCGGCCGGACGGCTATGTTGAAGTGACGCCCGGCATGAAGTTCGAGATCGAGCCTGGTGGCGATCTGGCGTCCGGCCAGTTCCAGTTGCTCCAGCACGCGACGCAGGAGATGCAACTGTCCGGCCCCAACGCGGCGATGTCTGGCACCGATAGCCGGGAACTGAGTGGTCGGGCGATCCTGGCGCAGCAGGCGGGCGGCGCGGTCCAGAATGAGCCGTTGGCGGATAGCCTGCGGATGTGGTCGCGTCGCGTCTACGAGGTCGCCTGGATGGCGGCGCGGGAATACTGGGGCGCCGGCAAGTTTGTGCGGGTGACGGACGATCTGGGCGCAACGCGGTGGGTCGGCGTGAATATGCCGATAACGCTTCAGGACCATCTGGCTGAGATGCCGGACCAGCAGCGCGCCCAGGTCATGCAGCGGATGATGCCGCCGTTACAGCCGGGTGATCCACGGCTGCAACAGGTGATCGGGATTGATAACCAGATAACGGACCTTGACGTTGATATCACGGTCGAGGAAGGCCCGAGCACGCCGACGCAGCAGGCCGAGGAGTTCCAGACGCTGGTGCAGCTCGCAAGCATGCAACCCGGATTGATCCCCGGCGACGTGCTGATTGCGGCGTCGTCGCTCAAGGACAAGGACCAGCTTCTCAAGCGGATGCAGGAGCATCAGCAGCAGATGGGCCAGGTGCAGCAGCAACAGGCGGCGCTGGCCGGGGAGCACGCACAGGCGCAGATCGGCGCCACCAAGGCCAAGGCAGCGGCAGACGGGGCGCTCGCGGCAGAGCGCATCCACAACATTCACGCTGATTTCTCATCGCCGCCGTTTGGCTCGCCGAACGTGGCGCCCGATCCGCCGTCAGCGCCGGGCACCGTCGAGCCGCAGATGCACCCGATGATGCAGGCGGCGCACGACATGGCCGACCTGCGGCAGAAGCAGACTGCGGCGCACGTCAATGCCGCGACGGTGCTGCACAAGATGGCCCAGGCCCACCAGGCCATGCAGCCACCACCACCAAAGGCGAGCAAATGAGCTCCAGTCTAGCGGATGCCGTTAGGCGCAAGGCGGTCCGGCGGCGCAAGCGCGATGAGCGGATGCGGCGTGACGTGCAGATCAAGGAACTCTCCATCGCCCGCTTGGACTATGCCCAGGAATGGAGCACCGGGTTCTTTGCTCAATACGTGCTCGATATGACAAAGAACGAGATGGATAGACGCCCATGAGAGCAATCCTAGCCGCCGCGCTGCTGCTTCCGTCGCTGGCGAGCGCGCAGACCGTGACCATGGCGAACATCAGCGGCACAATCACGCTCGGCGGCACGGCGCAGACGCTGGCCGCTGCCAATCCGACGCGGCGCGGGTGCGTGATCCAGAACCTGTCGTCCGGCGACCTGTGGATCAACGACATGGGCGGCACCGCCGCCGCCACCCAGCCGTCGATCTGGCTTCCCGCTGGCTCGTTGTGGACCTGTGGACCAGGTGTAGCCCCCGGAAGCGCGATGGCCATCTTCGGCGCCACCACCGGGCAGGCATTCTCGGCGCGGGAGTGGTGAGCATGAAGCGCATCCTTCTCGCTGCCACGCTGCTGGCCTCGGTGCCGGCGTATGCGGACATTAGCTATGTGCCGCATCTGCCGAATGCCGTCGTATTCACGGGCGGCCCTGTCGCGACACTTGGCACGATTGTCGCCGGTTCGGGCTATGTGTCCGCGACCTATACTAATGTTCCATTTACCGGAGGCACGTGTACTGGCGTCCTGGCGACGGTGACGGTCGCAGGCGGCGCGGTGACCGTGGTCACGCTGACCAACGGTGGCGCGACGATCACGCCAGCGGGCGCAACCGGGTGTCTTGTGACTGACATTCTGACCACGGCGAACACAAATCTTGGCGGCAGTGGCAGCGGCTTTTCCGTGCCAGTCGCAACGCTATCGGCATATAGTTGGGTCGCGCCTTCTGGTGTTACTTCGCTTACTGCCGATCTGACGAGCGGCGGCGGTGGCGGCGGCGGCCGAC
>Ga0163162_10006082_pt1 | contig 11682 bp, 10 predicted proteins | sample S55metaG_FD_115310 | JGI IMG/M metagenome (GOLD analysis project Ga0163162, IMG submission 115310) | Switchgrass rhizosphere microbial communities from Kellogg Biological Station, Michigan, USA - S5-5 metaG | ecosystem: Host-associated > Plants > Roots > Rhizosphere > Soil | place: USA...
CTGGAGAAGAACTTCGACCGCTTCTTCGTGCATCCGGTGGCCAACGAGATGCAGGACGACGTGCTGGAGATGATGCGCAACCCGCGCGCGGTGGTCACCTTCTCCGACTCCGGCGCGCACGTCTCGCAGATCGTGGACTCCTCGCTGCAGACCCACCTGCTGAGCCATTGGGTGCGGGACAAGCAGGCGTTCACGCTGGAGCAGGCGGTGCGCATGCTGACGCTGGTGCCGGCGACGCTGTGGGGCTTCGCCGATCGCGGCCTGGTGCGCGAGGGCTTCGCCGCCGACCTGGTCGTCTTCGATCCCGAGACGATCGCGCCCGAGATGCCGGAGGTCGCGCACGACCTGCCGGCCGGCGCCCGCCGCCTCGTGCAGCGCGCGCGCGGCGTCGCGGCCACCGTGGTCAACGGCGAGGTGCTCCTGCGCGACGGCAAGCACACGGGCGCCCTGCCCGGCCAGCTCCTGCGCGGCTCGGGCGCGCGGAGGGCGTGAGCCGGGCGCCCGCCATGCGTCTGGCTGGCAAGGTCGCGCTCATCAGCGGCGGCGCCCGGGGCATGGGCGCGGCCGAGGCTCACCTGTTCACGCGCGAGGGCGCCCGCGTCGTCATCGGTGACGTCCTGGACGACGAGGGGCGCGCGGTGGAAGCCGCGGTCAAATCCAAGGGCGGCGAGTGTGTGTTCGTGCACCTCGACGTCACCCGCGAGGACTCCTGGCAGCAGGCCGTGGCGCTGGCGACGAAGCGCTTCGGCAAGCTCGACGTGCTGGTCAACAACGCCGGCATCGGCGGCGCCGGCCGGCTGGAGGACACCACGGTCGAGGAGTGGGACCGGGTGATGGAGGTCAACGCCAAGGGCGTGTTCCTCGGTACCAAGGCGGCGATCCCGGCCATGCGGACGGCCGGCGGCGGGTCGATCATCAACATCTCCTCGCAGCTCGGCCTGGTGGGAATGGACAACAGCAGCCCGGAGTACCAGTCGTCCAAGGGCGCGGTGCGGCTGCTCACCAAGCTGACGGCGCTGCAGTATGCCAAGGACCGCATCCGGGCCAACTCCGTGCACCCGGGCCCGATCATCACGCCCATGACGGAGAAGCGGCGGGCCGACGCCGCGAACTACAAGCTCATGGTGTCGCGCATCCCGCTGGGCCGCTACGGCGAGGCCGACGAGGTGGCCTACGGCGTGCTCTACCTGGCCTCCGACGAATCGAGCTACGTCACCGGCAGCGAGCTGGTGATCGACGGCGGCTGGACGGCCCAGTAACCGGCAGAAGGGCAGCGCGATGGCCTCGCACCTCATCACCAACGTCCGCGTTCTGGACGGCACCGGACGCCAGCCTTTCGCCGGCGCCGTGCGCGTGGAAGGTCCTCGCATCGCCGAGGTCACCACGGCTGCGGCGCCGCCGGCGGCGCCGGGTGCGGTGGTGATCGACGGCCGTGGGGCCACGCTGATGCCCGGGCTCATCGAGTCCCACGCCCACATCGGCCTGGCCGACATGAACGGCTACGACCTCACCCGGTTGCCGCCGGAAGAGCACATGCTGCTCACCGTCGAGAACGCGCGCACGATGCTCGACTGCGGGTACACCAGCGCGTTTTCCGCGGCGGCGCCCAAGCCGCGCCTCGACGTCGTGCTCAAGCGCGAGATCGAGGCCGGCCACGTGCCGGGCCCCCGCCTGCTGGCCAACGGCCCGGAGATCACCGTCAGCGGCGGGCTCGGCGACAACAACCTGCTGCACCTGCCGCACTACGAGACACCGACCTTCGCGTGGGTGGCCGACGGGCCGGACGCGATTCGTCGGGCGTGCCGTATCCTCGCGCGCGAGGGCGTCGACCTGCTCAAGCTGAATCTCTCGGGCGACCTGGGAACCTCCAGCTATCCGTCGGATCAGACGCCGATGACGGAAGGCGAGGTGGCGGCGGCCATGGAGGTGGCGCGGGCCGCGAAGCTCCGCGTGGCGGCCCACTGCCGGAGTGCGGAGTCGGTGATGCTCGCCCTGCACCACGGCGTCGAGGTCATCTATCACGCCAACTACGCCGACGAGCGCGCGCTCGATGCGCTCGAGGCCGCGCGCGACCGCGTGTTCGTCGGTCCCGCGCTGGGCCTCACCTACAACCTCAGCCAGGCCGGCGGCCCGCTGGGGATCCCGCCGACCCGGGCTCGCGTCTTCGAGCGCGAGCTCGAGGTGTCCATCGACGCCGTCGCCGGTCTACGCAAGCGCGGCATCCGCGTGCTGCCCGGCGGCGACTATGGCTTTCCGGCCACACCCCACGGCACGTATGCCCGTGACCTGTGGCTCTTCGTGAAGATCCTGGGCTTCTCGCCGATGGAGACGCTGGTCGCGGCCACCCGGCTGGGCGGCGAGCTCATGGGGATGCCGGGCGAGCTCGGCGTGGTAAAGGCCGGGGCGCTGGCCGATCTGCTCCTGGTGGACGGCGACCCGCTCGCCGACATCGCCGTCCTGCAGGATCGCCAGGCGCTGCGAATGATCATGAAGGACGGCGCGCTGCACAAGCTCGCGTAGCTAGAGCCCGGGCGGCCTCACTCCGACATCTTGAGCAGCAGCCCGGTCTGCCGGGCGCGCTGGACCGCCGCGTAGAAGGCCCAGTGGGCGAGTACCGCGTAGACCGCCGATAGCGCCAGGCCGGTGGTGATCGGCGCGGTGAACTCCGAGGGAAATCCGAAGTGCGCGCGGTAGGCGTCGAGGAAGTACGTGAGCGGGATCGCGTCCGCGATCGCCGCCACCGGCCGCGGGAGCACCGAGGTCGGATAGTAGATACCGGCCAGCACGAGCACCATGTTGACGCTGGCCCACGCGAAGGCCTCGGCCCGGTTGCCGAACAGGGTGATGAGCGCGCAGACCGCCACCCCCACGACCCACGCCGTGAGGAAGCAGCCCAGCAGGAACACCGCCACCGGCCCCGGCCCCGCCGCCAGCACGTTGAGGCCAAACACCCAGGCACCCATCACCGACAGCAGGACGAAGATGAGGAAGCCGCGGAGCATGCCGACCAGCCAGGCGCCGGCGGTGAGGTGGCGCACGCCGATCGGGGCCATGAACTGATGCTTCACCGACTTCGACCACACGTCGAGCAGCATCGCGTAGGCGACCTCGAGCTGACAGACGTTGATCACCGAGAGCGCGATGGTGCCCACCAGCACGAAGGTCCCCTGCTCCGGCGTCAGTCCGAGGAAGCGGGTCATGAGCCCGATGGACAGCACGCCCACCACCGGCCAGAACAGCAGCTCGAAGAAGAAGAACACGTTGCGCATGCCCATGAGGGCGTTGCGCACCACCACCGCCCACGCGGCCAGTACCTCAGCGCGCCAGCTCAACGAAGACCTCCTCCAGCTCCGGCTCGCGCACCTGGAGGTTGCGCACCTCCACGCCCTCGGCGGCAAACGCGCGCAGCAATTCGGGGACGCGCTTCTCGGCGTCGTCTACCGTGCACTCGATCCAGCCGTCGACCTCGACGCAGCGCAGGACGCCGGACGCCTCGGCGAGCCACACCGGCTTCACGTCCAGCTTCAGGGCGATCACGTCGCCCAGGCCGATCTGGCGCTTGAGCCCGTCGGCCGTGCCGTGGGCCAGGATGCGACCGGCCTTGATGAAGCCGATCTCGTCGCACAGCTCCTCGGCCTCGCGCATGTAGTGTGTGGTGAGCACGATCGTCATTCCCCGCTCGCGCCGTAGCGCCGCGATGTGCTGGCGCACGCGCACCGACACGTCGGGGTCGAGGCCCAGCGTGGGCTCGTCGAGGAACAGCAGCTCGGGGTCGTTCACCAGGGCCTTGGCCAGCGCCACGCGCTGCTTGATCCCGGTGGAGAGCTCGTTGTACTGCGCGCGGCGATACGGTCCCAGCTCGTACTGGTCGATCAGCCCATCCACGCGACGACGGAGGGCCTTACCGTGGAGGCCGTAGAGCCGGCCATAGAACGACACGATCTCGTCCACCCGGAGGCTCCACAGAAACGACGGGCGTCCGCTGGCCATGTTGAGCCGGTGGCGCAGGCGCGCGGCCTCGTGCACGACGTCGTGACCCAGCACGCGGACCTGGCCGCCGTCGGGCGTGAGCAGCGTGGCGAGGATCGAGAGCAGCGTCGTCTTGCCCGCGCCGTTGGGGCCGAGCAGGCCGAAGATGGTGCCGCGCTCGACGGAGAGCGTGGCGCCGCGCAGCGCGACGGTCTCGCGCCGGCGCAGCCAGCCCGAGCGGAACGTCTTGGTGACCTCGCGGACCTCGACGGCAAGCGAGGGCGCAGAAACGGGGGGCATGGCTCGGATGGTACCATGCGGCGCATGCCCGACCCCGGCGACGAGGTCGTCGAAGCCAACGCCCGCTTCTATCGCGCCTTCGAAGCGCTCGACGTGACGGCGATGGACGAGGCGTGGGCGCACGGCGAGCACGTCAAGTGCATCCATCCCGGCTGGCCGCTGCTCAGCGGGTGGCCGGCGGTGCGCGAGTCGTGGGCGCGCATCTTCGAGAACACCGAGGAGATGCGCTTCACCATCTCCGATGTGCAGGTGGCGGTGAGCGGCGACGGCGGCTGGGTCACCTGCACCGAGAACATCCTCTCCGAGGTCCAGGGCCGCCTGGCGGTCACCAAGATTTTGGCCACCAACCTCTTCGAACGCCAGGCCGACGGATGGCGCATGGTCCACCACCACGGCTCCCACATCCTGGCGCCGCAGTGAGCCGAGCGCGCTACTCCTAATCTCCCCGGTTGCTGTAGAGCCAGCGGCCGCCCGCGTGGGCGATGAGGTGCACCGGGGCGAGCGCCCTCACGACGCTGCGCGCGGGCGCCACCGTGGAGACGAGAAAGCAGCGCTCGGGCCCGCTCCACGCCGCCTGCAGTCGAGGCGGATCCCAGAAGATCTCCCGCGCCTCCGGGAAGGTGGCGCCGAAGGCGAGGTTGGACTGCCGGCCGTGCACGATGCCGACCGGCCCGGGGATCCGCAGCAGTAGCGAGGCGCTGTTCGCGAGCGAGCCCTCGTGGATCACGCGATCCGCCGGCGCGCGGCGTAGCAGCAGGGCCTCGGCGATCGGGCGTACCGAGCGGCTCCGCGCGAACTGCGTCATCCCCTCCCCGGCTATCGGCAGGAAGGCGATCATCGCGGCGAGCGCCACTCCGACTCCGACCGCCGGCCAGCGCCGCGCCGCCGCGATCGCCATGCCCACCGTCGCGGCGCCGAACACGACCGCGCCCTTGACCAGCACACTCACGTAGGGCTCGAGCGGCCCCTGCGGGAAGGCCTCGCCGCGCGCGGCCAGATTGCGCGCCACGACGTCGACGTTCGTGAGGGCGCCCTCCGGCAGCGGCAGCCGACCGAGCGCCGCGAGCGTGAACGCGCCGGTGAGGAGCGCGAACAAGACGCCGATTGGCACCATCAGCGCCCGGGGCGCGGCGGCGCCCGGCGTGGCCTCGATCGAGTCGTCCCAGGCGCGGGCGGCCAGCAGCGCCAGCGCCGGGAACGCGGGCAGGCCGTAGTGCGGCAGCTTGAACAGTGACAGCGTGAAGAAGCCCAGGAGCAACGCCGCCCACAGGCCGAACAGCATCCAGAGCCGGGCCTGGGCATCCGCCCAGGGTCGCTGGAAGGCCCGGGCCACGCCCCACGGCAGAGCCAGCGTCCACGGCAGGAACGCCAGCGCGTTCACGCCGAGGAACTGAAACGCGCTCAGCGGCACGTCCTCGTCGGGGAACACGCGCTGGCGCGCGAAGTTCAGCACGTGATTGTCGACCACGGAGTACCAGAGGAAGCCGCGGTTGCGCAGCTCGACCGCCAGGTACCACGGCACCGCGATCGCCAGGAACAGCAGCACCGCCCACCACGGCGCCCACGCGCCGTACGGCCGCTCGCGCGTGAGCCACAGGAACAGCGCCACCACGAGCAGGGGCCCCAGCGCGCCCAGCGCGTCCTTGGTCAGCGCGGCCAGGCCGAGCGAGGCGTAGAAGACCGCCAGGCCCCAGCGCCCGCCGCCGCGGTAGGCCACGACGAATCCCGCGAAGGCCAGCACGACCCACAGAACGAAGGGCAGATCGGGCTTGACCTGCCGGCCGAACAGGAACACGCCGAGGTTCGAGGCCACGAAGAGCCCGGCCAGCAGGCCCACGCGCGGGCCGCCGAGCATGACGCCGATGCGACCGGTGACCGCCGCCACGCCGATCGCCGACAGCGCGGGCCACACGCGCGCGGCCGCTTCGGTCGGTCCGGCTGTCGAGAAGGACAGCGCCATGAGCCAGTAGAGCAGCGGCGGCTTGTCGAAGTAGCGGACGCCGTCCACGCGCAGGGTGAGCCAGTCGCCCGAGGTGCCGAGCGACTGGGCGACGGCGACGTGAAATCCTTCGGGAGGATCGAGGAAGGGAGCAGCTCCGAGCCCGAGCAGGTACATGAGCCCCACCGCCAGGAGGGCGAGGCCGAACGGGATCCGCGGCACCTGCTCAGGTCACCCGCACCACCACGTCGGCCGGCAGTCGCGTCAGGAAGTCGGCCAGAGCCTGCTCGACGTAGCCGCGGTCGCGCGACTCGAGGGTCACCTTCACCTTGTACTCGGGGTTGGAGAATTCCGGATACGAGCCGAGCTGCAGCAGCGGAAAATCGCCGAGCAGCCGGTTGAGGAAGTCGGCCAGGGTCCCCTCCCCGATGCTGACGAACACGTTGCGCAGGTGGATCGGCTGATCCCGGAACCGCTCGCGCAGCGCCTCGAACTTGGCGCGGAAGATCTCCGGCACGCCGGGCAGGACGTACACGTTGCGCATGAGGACGGTGGGAAAGCGGACGGTCTCGCCGCCCACCAGCTCGGCGCCCTCGGGGATCTCGGCCATCCGCAGCGCCGCCTCGGTGACCTTGCCCCGGTAGTAGCGCTCGAGAAGCTCGACCAGGTAGGGATGGCGCACGACCGGCGCGCCCATGGCGCGGGCCACGCCCTCGATCGTCACGTCGTCGTGCGTGGGCCCCACCCCGCCCGAGGTGAAGACCATGTCGAAGCTCCGGCTGAAGGCCGCCACCTCCTCGGCGATGAGGTGCACCTCGTCGGGGATCACCGTGATGCGGCACACGTCCACGCCGAGCGCGCGCAGCTCACGGCACAGGTAGGCGGCATTGGCGTCTTCGATCTTGCCCGACAGGATCTCGTTGCCGACGAGGATGATCCCGGCCGTCTTCGGCATGCCGGAGGGAATTTTACGCTAGAATGCGCAGCGACGCATGACCCACTCCACCATTCCAGTGCGCCTGCACGGGTGGGCGCTCGTCCTCGGCGCGTCGTCCGGCTTCGGCGCGGCCACCGCGCGCGCGCTGGCCGGCGCGGGCCTGGACATCTTCGGCGTTCACCTCGACCGGCGCGCCACGCTGCCCAACGCCGAGCGCGTCGTGGCCGAGGTCGAGGCGCTCGGACGCCGCGCGCGCTTCTTCAACGTGAACGCGGCCGATCCCGATCGCCGGGCCGAGGTGGTGGCGGCCATGGCCAAGACGCTGACCGAGCACGGCCAGACCGGGCAGCTGTGCGTCCTGTTGCACTCGCTCGCCTTCGGCACGCTCAAGGCCTACGTGACCGACGAGGCCGGTCAGGCGGTGACCGCGTCCCAGATGGACATGACGCTCGACGTGATGGCCCACTCGCTCGTCTACTGGACCCAGGACGTCGTGAGCCAGGGTCTCATGGGCCCGGGCGGCCGCATCTTCGCGATGACCTCCTCCGGTGGCAGCCGGGCGCTGCCATTCTACGGCTCGGTCTCGGCGGCCAAGGCCGCGCTCGAGTCGCACATCCGCCAGCTCGCCGTGGAGCTGGCGCCGCGCGGGGTCACCGCCAACGCCATCCGCGCCGGCGTGACCGCCACGCCCGCCGCGCAGAAGATCCCGGGCTACGCGTCCCTGGAGGCCGAGGCGCGACGACGCAACCCGTCGGGCCGGCTGACCACCCCCGAGGACGTCGCGCGGGCGATCGTGGTGCTGTCCCATCCCGACAGCGCCTGGGTAACCGGCAACGTGATCGGCGTGGACGGCGGAGAAGACATCGTCGGGTGAAGGACTACCTGCTGGCGGTCGTCCTGGGCGTCGTCGAGGGGCTGACCGAGTTCTTGCCCGTGAGCTCCACCGCGCATCTGCGTATCGTCCAGGCGGTGGTGGGGATCGACCTCGGCAATGCCTACTGGAAGACCTTCTCCATCGTCATCCAGCTCGGCGCGATTGGCTGCCTACCGGTGTACTTCTGGCATCGCATCGTCGGCCTGCTCCGCGGTTTTCCCCGCGGCGTGGGCGGCGACCGCACGATGCTCACCCATCCGCTCACCTTGACGCTGGTCGCCTTCGTCGTGACCGCGATTCCGGCGCTCCTGCTGTCGAAGGTCATCGGCAAGCATCTGGAGAGCCTGCGCGTCATGGCGCTGTCCCTGCTCGTGGGCGGCGTCGTGATGTGGATCGTGGACGCCCGCTACGAGCGGGCCCAGCGTCAAGCATCGACGCGCGGCCGCCTGACCGACACGATTGATCGGATGTCGCTGGCGCAGGCGGTCTGGATCGGCGCCTGTCAGGTCCTGGCCGCGGTGTTCCCGGGTGCGTCGCGGTCGATGGCCACGATCACCGCCGGCGAGCTGGGGGGGATGAGCCGGGCCGCCGCGCTCGAATTCTCCTTCTTCCTCTCGATCCCGACGATGGCCGCCGCCACGATGTACGATCTCTGGAAGTCGCTCCGGCCCGCCGGGCCCGAGGCGAGCGCGCTGGGCACAATGCCCGGCGACGCGCACTCCTGGATCGCGCTGGTCATCGGCTTCGTGGTGTCCTTCGTCGTCGCCTACGGCGTCGTCGCCTGGTTCATGACCTGGGTCCGCCGGCACGGCTTCGCGCCGTTCGCGATCTACCGGATCGTTCTCGGCATCGCCGTGCTGTGGTGGGCCAGCCGGATGCCGTGAGCAGCGGTCTCGTCTAGCCGGGGCGAACCCGATCGGGGACGGCGCGGGCCAGGCCGCCGAGCAGCCGCTCGCGCGTGACGGGCTTGGCCAGCAGCACGTCGACGTGCGGAGCCTCGGTGCCGTCGAGCTCGTCGGCCCAGCCGGTCAGGAGCACCACCGGCACCGGGCGGCGCGACTTGAGCTCGGCCGCCAGCGCGATCCCCGTCATGCCGGGCATGCCGAGGTCGGTGATGACGACGTCCACCGTCTCGCGCGCGAAGAGCTCGAGCGCCTCGCGCGCCGAGGCCGCCGTGATGACGGTGTGGCCGCCGGCCGTCAGCATCGCGCGGATGACGTCGAGCACCTCGGGCTCGTCCTCCACCGCCAGGATGCGCAGGGGCTCGAGCGTGGGCAGGAAGGCCGGGGCGCGCGCGCCCTCGGCGCCCAGGGCCGGGAACGACAGCGTGAAGGTCGTGCCGGCGCCCTCGCGGCTGACCACGGTGATGGAGCCGCGATAGCGGTGGACGATCTCCTGCGCGAGGCTGAGCCCGAGGCCGGAGCCACCCTCGCTGGCTCGGGTGGTGAAGAACGGCTCGAAGGCCAGCCGCTGGACCTCGGCGCTCATCCCCCGCCCGGTGTCGGCGATCGACACGATGGCGTGCTCGCCGTCGCCGCGCACGTGCAGCGAGAGCCGGCCGCCCGCGGACATGGCGGCCAGCGCGTTCTCGAGGATGTTCAGCAGCGCCTCGCGGATCTCGCTGGCCACCGCCAGGATCAGCGGCGCGGGCTCCGCCTTGAGATCGATGTCGTACCGGATGCCGCGCCGGGCCGCCTCGTTGTCCCACTGCGGCCGGGTCAGCGCCAGCAGCTGCTCGAGCACGTCGCGGAGCTGGACGCCCTCGGGTCCGCGCACCCGCGCCGGTCGCGAGTAGTCTTGAAGCCGCCGCACCGTCTCCACGCTGTCGGAGGCGCCCTGGTTGATGACCCGCAGCGCGTGGCTCAGCTCGTCGCGATCGATCGGCTCGTTGGCGGCCAGGCGCTCGAGCAGCATCTCGGTCCAGCCCAGCACCGGCGTGAGCCGGTTGTTGATGTTGTGCGCCACCCCGGCGGCCAGCGAGCCCAGGGTGCGGAACTTCTGCTCGCGGATGAGGCGGAAGCGCAGTTCGTGCTCGCGGCTCACGTCGCGGAAGACGCCGATGCGCTGGACCTCGCCGTCGGCGGCGGTGGCGGTGGACAGCGTCACCACCACCGGGCGCGGGTCACCGGCGCGCGTGATCAGCAGCACCTCGCCCTGCCACGACGGGCTCCGCATCTGCGCGGTGAGGGCGGACACGTCCTGCGAGGTCGCCAGCATCTCCGTCCAGCGGCGGCCGCGCAGCGCCTCCGGCGCCAGGCCGACCATCTCGGCGAACGCGCGGTTGGCGAACACCACCCGGTCCTCGCTGTCGGTGACCACCACGCCCTCGCCGATCCGCCGCACCACGTCGGCCAGCTCGCTGGTCTCGGCCTGCAGGCGCGCATGCTTGATCGTCACCGCGATGCGGTCGGCGACGATACGCAGCAGCCGCTCCAGGCGCGGATCGGCCGGCCGGGTCCGGCGCGCGACCTCCAGCACGCCGATCGGCGTGCCGCCGACGATCAGCGGCGCGACCATCAGCGACCGGAAGCCGCCGGCGCGGATGGCCGGGCTGGTCACGCGCGGATCGGTCGCCGCGTGCTCCGGGATCAGCACGGGAGCCAGGGTGCTGAGCGCGAGGGCCGCCACCCCGGCGCTGGCCGGCGTGGCCACCCGGCGCAAGTCGCCCTCGAGGCCCGCGGAGGCCCGCCCGCGCAGCTCCCCGCGCGCTTCATCGAACAGGAAGATGGCGGCGGCGTCCGCGTCGAACACGCCGACCACGACCTCGACCATCTTGTCCAGCAGTGCCTCCGGGTTGTCGACGGTCAGCGCGGCCTCGGCGATCTTCTCCAGCGCCTGGATCTCGGCGGTCCGGCGACCGAGCAGCCGCGCCGTCACCAGCGTGCGCGTGCGCGCCAGCAGCTCCTCGGGCAGGAACGGCTTGGTCATGTAGTCGTCGGCGCCGTCGCGCAGGCCGCGGATCCGCGCCGACGGGCTCGACAGGGCGCTCAGGACCAGGATGGGCGTGCTCGCGACCTCGGGTCGTCCGCGCAGCCGCTCGATGACCTCGTAGCCGCTCATGCCCGGCAGCATCAGGTCGAGCACGATCAGGTCGACGTCGGGGGTCCGCTCCAGCGTCGCCAGCGCGGCTTCGCCGGTGGCCTCGGACTCGACCTGGTAGCCCTCCCCCTCGAGCAGCTCACGCAGTAAGACCGAGGTGTCGCGGTTGTCCTCGACGACCAGGATGCGCGCGGCCTCGGTGCTCACGGCACCACCACGCCGTAGTTCTGCAGCGTCACGGCCACCACCCGAGCCAGCGCGTCGGGCGTGAACGGCTTGGTGAGATAGGCGTCGCAGCCCGCGTGCAGGGCCGCCTCGCGCTCCTGCGGTCGTGACAGCGCCGACACCGCCACGATGGGCACGGTCGCCGTGCGCGGGCTCTGGCGCAGACGCCGGGCCACTTCCCAGCCGCTCACTCGCGGCAGCATGAGATCGAGCAGGATCAACGCGGGCGGACGCTCGGCGGCCTCGCGCACCGACTGCTCGCCATCGTCGCACATACGGGCCACACCGCCCAGCATGTCCTCGACCACCACGCGCACCAGCTCCTGCGTCTGCAGCTCGTCCTCGACCACCAGGATCTCGCGGCCGGCCAGGAACGGCTCGATGGGCGCGCTCTCCAGC
>Ga0163162_10006083_pt1 | contig 11681 bp, 11 predicted proteins | sample S55metaG_FD_115310 | JGI IMG/M metagenome (GOLD analysis project Ga0163162, IMG submission 115310) | Switchgrass rhizosphere microbial communities from Kellogg Biological Station, Michigan, USA - S5-5 metaG | ecosystem: Host-associated > Plants > Roots > Rhizosphere > Soil | place: USA...
ACCATCGACCTCTTGCAGTCGGACGCGGTGTCAGCGTTGGCGTCTGCGGTCGATCACCTCACCGTCGAGCCGTCCGCCCCGGCCGACCGGCGACTCATCGTCGGTGCGTGGCACGACCGGATGGCGTTGCGCGAGCCCGCACTCGCGCTGCACGATCGGTGGGGCGGCCATCTGTACTGGCACGACGGAGGTCACGCCGGACACCTGTTCTCCCGACGTGTGCAGTCGGTGTCTGAGGCGTTCCTCGGTGGGCTCAGTGCGGCAGGCGGCCGCCGATTGTGCGGGTGACTTGCTCGGCATAACCAACCAGAAGGTCGATCCAGGCCTCGCATTGCGCGTGCGGCATCCGCACGGTCGGGCCGCTGATCGTGATCGCGCCGAGGATGTCACCGGCGGCATCGAAGACCGGCGCGGAAAGCCCGGACGCGGAGTCCTCTCGTTCACCCGCGGTGATTGCGTAACCGTCGGCCTTGGCCTGCGCGATGAGCTTGCGCAACTCGTCCGGGCTGGTGACCGTGCCGTCGGTCATCGGCTCGAGCGGGGCGGCGAGGATTCGCTCCGCGAGGTCTGGATCCCACGCCAGCAGCGTGCGTGAGGCGGACCCCACGTGCAGGGGAATGACCTTGCCCACGTACATGTCTCAACGTAGCGCGTGGCGGGTCTCTGCGACCGCCACACACACCCTGTAGTTCTGCTCGACCTTGAACAAGCAGGCTGTCTCTCCGGTCTTGTCCCGGATCTCCTTGAGCACGGGGTTGACGACCGCCAGCACGTCGAGGTCCTTGAGGGCGGTGGCCGCCCAATACGACATCCGCACGCCGACTCGAATGCGATCGCCCTTCCTGTCCAGCAGGCCCTGTGCGACCATGTTGCTCACCAGTCGCTGCACCGTCGAGGTGGGTAGCCCCGTTGCCTGCTGGATTTCGCCGAGCGTCATGTCGGGCTGAGTCAGGGAAAAGGCGTCGAGGATCTCGGTGATCTTGCCGAGCACCAACAGCGGTTGTTGCTTGGATGCAGCCCCGGCGTCATCGGTTGCCATCACGCGAATCTACCGCTACTCGTGTGGTTGGCTGATGACCCAGTCGAACGCCTTGGCCTTGGACCGCGCGCCCTGCGCGGCCCTCGAGCGGTTGGGCTCGCCGAGTTCGGCGAGGAGCTTGTCGGTGATGTCCACCATCGATGCCAGCTTGGCGGGCGTGAACCAGTCCGGCCGGGTGGCGAACAACAGGTCCTCGGTCGAGGTGTTGCCGCTGGCGCCGGGCGCGAATGGGCAGCCGCCGAGGCCGCCCAGTGATCCGTCGACCATCGTGGCTCCGGCATCGATCGCGGCGAGAGTGTTCGCCACGCCGAGGCCCCACGTGTCGTGTCCGTGAAAGACGATGCGCCGCGCGGGGCTTCGCGCCTTCAGGCCTGTAATCAGATCGGTTACCTGCGTCGGGATGGCCTGGCCGATGGTGTCGCACACGACGATGTCATCGGCGTCCGCAGTGCGGGGATCGGCGGCAATGCCGATCACCCGGTCGGGATCGGTCAGCCCCTCGAACGGACAGGTGAACGCGGTGGCGATGCACAGCTGGATGGAGCCGCCGGCCTCCTGCGCGATGCGGACCGCATCGGGCATCGCGGCGACGCTGTCTTCGGTGCGGCGCCCGATGTTGGCTTCGTTGTGGGAGTCCGAGGCGGACAAGCAGTACTGAAACTTCCGTGCCCCGGCCGCCGCCGCCTTCTCGACATGTCGCGGCGTTGCCACCCACACCCAGCATCGGTTGAGCTCAGCGGCATCCAACGCCGCGATTACGTCGAGCGTGTCGGCAAGCGGCGGAACGAGATCCGGTCTCGCCATGGAACCGATCTCCAGCGCAGGCACACCCAGTGCCAGCAACTCGCGGATGATCTCGACCTTGCGTTCGGTGGGCAGCGATTTCGCGGTCAACTGAAGCCCATCGCGAAGGGTGACGTCGCGAAGCTCGGCGCGAGGCGTGTAGGGACGAGGTGTCATGAAAGTGCTCCTATTTCGTCATCGCTGAGACCCAGCACCGTCGACAGCACTTCATGCGTGTTCTCTCCGAGGTCGGGTCCGACGTTGTGAATCGGAAGCGATGTTCCTCCGATCACGGGCACGATGCCGGGAAAGCCGACCGCTTTGGGTTCGCTCTCGCCGACATCAACTGTGAAGTGTTGGATCATGTTTCGTGCCTCGTACTGCTGGTCGGCGCAGATGTCGGCGGCGGTATAGATCGGTCCGGACGGCACACCGGCCTCGTCGAGCAGCTTGAGTGCCTCGTCGCGGTCATGGCGGATGGTCCACTGCCCGATCGCCGCATCGAGTTCCTCGCGGCGTCGCCAACGGCCCGCGTTGCTCTGCAGGTCGGAGTCCTCGGCGAGGTCCGGCCGGCCGATGGTCTGCATGTAGCGCTGGAAGATCGCGTCTCCATTGCCTGCGACGATGATGCTCGTGCCATCGGCGCAGGGGTAGGCGTTGCTCGGCGCGATGCCCTCCATCCGCCCGCCGACACGCTTGCGTGTGACGCCGTACGCAAGATAGTCAGGCACCAGCGACTCCATCACCGACAACACGGACTCGTTTAGCGCGACATCGATAACACGCTGCGGCAGTGGCACTTTGACGTGTTCGCGCTGGAACAGCGCCATTACCGTGCCGAACGCGGCGTAGATTCCGGCGATGGAGTCGCCGATCGACACGCCGGTGCGCACGGGCGGCCGGTCGGGGTCGCCGACCAGCTCGCGCAGGCCGCCGAACGCTTCGGCCACGGCGGCGAATCCCGGCCGCTCGGACAGTGGTCCGGTCTGGCCGAACGCGGAGATGCGGGTGATGACCAAGGCCGGGTTCACACGGTCGAGCTGCTCGGGGCCCAGCCCCCACTTCTCGAGGGTGCCCGGGCGGAAGTTCTCCAGCAACACGTCGCAGTGCCGAACCAGGTCGAGCACGATCTCGCGGCCGCGCTCTGTCTTGAGGTCGAGCACGATGGACTTCTTGTTGCGATTGATCGTCCGGTACAGCATCGAGGTGTCCCCGGAATACAGCCGCCAGTTGCGAAGCTCGTCCCCGGTGACCGGTCGCTCGACCTTGATGACTTCTGCGCCGAAGTCGGCGAGCATCCGCCCGGCGGTCGGGGCGGCGATGTAGTTGCCGAGCTCCAGCACTCGCACGCCGGCGAGTGGACGGATGTCTTTGGTGTTCAACGTTGTTCCTCGATCCACATCAGAACAGTGCGCTCATCGGTAGGATGAGCAGGATCGCGACGACGGATGCGACGGACACGCCGACCGTGACGGTCTTAAGGGCGCCGCGCGTCGTCTGTCCCAACAGCGACTGCAGCAGCCAGAAGGTGTTGCTGGTGACGTGCACGGCGAAGAGCGAACCCGCACCGGCGGCCAGGGCGATCAGCACGGGGTCAAGGCCGATGATGGGCGCGACGGGCGCGAGGATGCCTGCCGACGTGATGGCGGAGATCGTCACCGAGCCGACTGCGACGTGCAACGCTGCGGCGATGGCCCACACCACGAGCAGCGGGGCAGCCGTGCTCGCGGTGAAGTACTCGCCCAGGATGTCGCCAAGGCCGGCCGCTTTGATCGTGGCGGCCAGCGAGCCGCCGACCCCGGTGAGGATGAGGATCTGTCCGCTCTCCTTGAAGCCGGTGGCGATCGCACGTTGAATGGGCTCCGCCCCAAGTGCGTGACGGCCGACGAAGCTCGTGCCGATCAGGCCGATCAAAAGTGCGATGACGGGCGAGGATACGAACTTGACGATCGGGCTGTGAATGTCGGCGGCGTCGAGAATCGCGCCCGTCGCGATGAGCAAAAGAGACGTCAGCATCGGCGCGAAGAGCACAATCAGCGGCGTCTGGGCGCGGGTGACCGTTGCCGTCTTCGTGGCGACGCCGCCGCCCGACGGGCTGTCGCCATCGGATATCTGCGTGGCGCCGGATGTTTCGACGTCCGGGTCATCGACGGGTTCGTGATCCTCGCCGAGGAACTCCTGCTCGTCGCGCTCCGGGTTCCAGAAGCCGTGATTGAACAGGAATGACATGATCGCCACGGCGATCGCCACGGTGGGAATCACGAGGAGCACACCGAACAACAGCATCTTGCCGAGTGGCACACCGAGCAGTCCGGCGAGCGCAAGCGCGCCCACGCCGGGAACCGTCAGCACGATTCCGCATTCGAGGCCGATGGCCATGGCCGCCGCCATACGCGCGGTCCCGTTCTTGCCGATCTTCCTGGCGAGGCTGCGGCCCAGCGGTGCCGAGATGACAAGCAGCACATCGAGAAAGATCGACTGAAGCAGGGTCGCAATCGTCAACGACATCGCATAGGGCATGCGTTTTGGCCCGAACAGCTTCAACAGCGTTTGCACCAGCCGCTGAATGGCCCCCGTCTGCTGCAATATGGCGCCCATCAACACACCGAACGCGATGAGCAGGCCGACCTCGGCCATGATGTCGCCGAATCCCGTCATGATCGAGTCGATCGTCTTCTCCACGCCGAGGCCGACCGCCAGGCCAAGGTAGGCCGAACCCACCACCAACGACACGACCGGGTTGAACTTGAACCGGACGATCATCACGACCACCGCGATGATCGCGACCGCCGTGTTGATGATGATTGCGGTGTGTGACATGGGTACAGCCCCTTCGAGTGGCTTCCTTCGGCTGGTAGTGCGCGGCACTTCTCGGGTTCAGTGTGACGCACGACGCATTCATATTATGAGCACATACTCACAATATAAGCAAGCATCGGAATGTTGTCGACCATGAGCTGGGCTTTTGTGGGTCGAGGGGACGGCTCAGCGGGGCGATGCGCCGCCGTAGCGTTGTTGTACCGCCTGTACCTGACCGGCGACGTCGGGCTGCCGTCGACCCTGATCGTCAAACTGCCCGCGGAGTCCAAAGCGAGGGGCGCGATGGAGATGCTGGGCGGCTACCAGCGCGAGTTGTCGTTCTACGAGGACGTTGCCGGCGCCGCGCCGATCCAGACACCGCACGTTCACGCCGCGCGGATGGCCCGGATTTCTGTGGACTTCGTGCTGTTGCTCGAAGACCTGTGGGATTGGGAGAACGCCGAACACCTCGTCGGCCTGTTGCTAGAACGCGCACGTTTGTGTATCGAGCAACTCGCCGGACTGCACGCGTGGTCGGTCGACTCTGCGAACGCCGATGCGCTGGCGCACTTTCCGAGCCTCGGCACACCGCTGGCACGCGATCTCTTCCTGCCGGCGTTCGGCCTGGCATGCCAGGTCTATCTCAGGGAGTCATCGGTGCCGGTGCCGCCGTCGGCCGCGCGTTTCGCCGAGCGGTTCGTCGAGCACGCACCGAAGGCGCTGGAGGCGCTCACCGAGCGCTCGATTGCTGCTGCATGGCGACATCCGCGCCGACAACATGTTCTTCGCGGGAGACCGGTTGAAGGTGGTCGACTTCCAGATCGCGGTTCGCGGCGCCCAGTGCCGCCGACGTCGCGTACCTGGTCAACCAGGGCCTGCCCACTGAGGTGCGCCGGGGTCGTGACCAGGAGTTGGTCCGCGAGTATCTGGAAGGCCTCGCCGGTCATCGCATCATCGACTACTCGTTCGACGAGGCGTGGCGGCACTACCGGTTCGCCGTCGCCTATCTGATGTTCTTGCCAGTGGTCATACTGATCGGTTGGGATGGGCTTGAAGAGCGATCCCGTGCACTGTGCGTGAAGCTCACAGAGCGGGCGGTGGCGACTATCGATGACATCGATGCACTGGAGGTATTCGAGTGACCCGCACGGCCAGAGAGGTGGTGGAGTTGTACAACCTCGTCGTCTGGAACGAGCGCAATTTCGCACTCGCCGACGAATTGATGGGTGACAGCGTGATCCGCCACGAGGTGGGAGAGGTGCATACCCTCACCCATGAGCAGGCCGTCCAACGTGTCGTGGAGACATGGGGGATGTTCGACAAGCTGCGCTTCGATCTCGGACTCGTGATCGCCGGGGACGACGGCGAGCACGTGACGGTCGTGTACGAGTCGCCGATGACACTCAAGGACGGCACTGACACGACGATCAGCAGCATGGAGATATTTCGGGTCGTCGACGGCAGGATCACCGAAGTCTGGAATTGCGGCTACAAGCAGGGGGTGTGGGAGTGACCGAACGCGTACTCGACGAACTGGGTTACTACCTGCTGGCCGGAGCAGGCGGCGAAGGCCCGGCGACGCTGATGGCCGAGGCCCGCCGCGGCGAGGAGTTGGGCTTCGGCACCGCGTTCATCTCGGAGCGGTGGAACGTCAAGGAGGCGTCCTCGCTCGTCGGTGCCGCCTGTGCCGTCACCAACCGGATGCAGATCGCCACCGCCGCAACAAATCACAACACCCGACATCCGTTGATCACCGGTTCGTGGGCGACGACGATGCACCGGCTCTCGGGCGGACGCTTCACCCTCGGCATCGGTCGGGGAGTGGCGGCCATGTACGCAGCGTTCGGTGTTCCCTCGGTGACGACCTCGCAGATGGAGGACTTCGCCCAGGTCATGCGTCGGCTCTGGAACGGCGAGGTGATCTTCAACCACGACGGGCCGCTCGGCAAGTACCAGGTGCTGTTCCTCGACCCCGACTTCAAGGAAGACATCCGACTGGCCATCGTCGCTTTCGGGCCGAACACGCTTGCGCTGGGCGGCCGAGCCTTCGACGACGTCATCCTGCACACGTATTTCACACCAGAGACCCTGCAGCGGTGCGTCAAGACCGTGAAGGACGCGGCGGAGAAGGCGGGCCGCGACCCGGACAGCGTCCGGGTATGGTCGTGCTTCGCCACAGTCGGGGACCACCTGCCCGAGGAGCTGCGGCTGAAGAAGACCGTGGCGCGGCTGGCCACCTACCTCCAGGGCTACGGCGATCTCTTGGTGACGACCAACAACTGGGATCCCGCTGTGCTGCAAAGCTTCCGGCAAGATTCGGTGGTGACCTCGATCCCTGGCGGAATCGACCACAAGGCCACGCCGGAGCAGATAGAGCACATCGCCACGCTGATCCCCGACGGATGGCTGGAGCCATCGGCCACCGGATCCGCGCAGCAATGCGTCGACAGGGTCCGCAAGGAATTCGACTACGGGGCCGACGCAGTCATCATGCATGGCGCCACTCCCGACGAACTCGCGCCGATCATCGACGCCTACCGCGCCAACGTGTGATTTTGGCGTGCTGGGTTGCGCTCAGCGAGACTGCGCACGCCGAAATCGTTGCACTAGGGCGTGATCGCGGTGCGGCTCACCGGTTCTGCTGCCGCCTGCCGGCTGTAGAGGCCACGCTGCAGCGCGTACAGGAGCGCGTTGCGGGTCTCCTCCGGATGGATGAGGTCGTCGAACCCGAGATGGCTCGCCGACCGGAACGACGCCTCTACCTCGGCCTTGCGCAGCGTGGCCTCGACGTCCTCGGCGGCATGCGAGGCGCGGCTCAGCGCGGCAGCGCTCATCGCTCCCATCGTCGCGCCGGGGAACGCGAACGTCGCACTCTGGTTGTCGAACCCCAACAGCGACATCACCATCGAGCCGAATCCGTATGCCTTGCGCAGCGTCACGTGCAACTTCAGCGTGGTGGCCGCCGTCTGGGCCGCGAACATGCGGGCGCCGCTGCGCAGCACCCCGGTCTTCTCGGATCGGCTGCCGGGCAGCATGCCGGGATTGTCGGCGAGGAAGACGATCGGCAGGTGGAACGAGTCGGCCACCGTGATGAAGTGGGCGGCCTTGTCGGCGGCGTCGGCGTCGATGGAACCTGCCAGCACCTTGGGCTGGTTCGCGACGACGGCGACGGGATGGCCGCCCAGATGGGCCAGCGCGCAGATGATCGCCTGACCGAACTTCGGCTGGACCTCGAACCAGCCTCGCTCGTCGAACACCACATCGAGCACCGCACGCATGTCATAGACGCGGCGGTTGCCGCGGGGCACGATGTCCAGCAGTGCGGGCGTCGAGCGCGGCTCGCCCGCTTCGTCTTCGGGTAGGGACGACGGATACGACCACGCGCTCGGCGGGAAATACGACAGGTACCGGCGGATGTCATCGAGCACCGCCTCGTCGTCTTCCGCGACGTTGTGGATCACCCCGCTGGCCAATGCGACGGTGGGTCCGCCGAGATCTTCCTTCGAAATATCCTCTCCGGTAGACTCTTTCACGACCGGCGGGCCCGCGGTGAATATCGCTCCCTGGCGGCTCATGATGGTCCAGTCGCACACCGGCGCCACCAGCGCTCCGTGTCCGGCCGACGGGCCGAGCAGTCCCGCCACCATCGGAACCTTGCCGGAACATTGTGCCTGTGCGAGCAGATCGGTGGGGGTGCGGCCGTAATGCTCACCGCTGGGCCGGAAACCGGCGCCTTCGAGGAGCATTACCAACGGGATCCTGTCGCGCAACGCCAATTCGGCCAGCCGGTAGCGCTTGGCGTTACCGCCCGGCCCGATGCTGCCCGCCAGCGTGGTGAAATCCTCGGCGCCCACCATCACCGGCGAACCGTCGATCAATCCTGAGCCGGCGATGATCCCGTCGGCCGCGATGTCGCCGCCGACCAGGGTGCCGAACTCGCGGAACGTGCCCTTGTCGAGAAGATGGTCGAGGCGCGCGCGGGCATCGAGCTTGCCCTTGCCGTGATGCTTGGCGAGCCGCTCGGCGCCTCCCATCGCATGCGACTGTTGCCGCCGACGGCCTAGCTCGTCGAGTGATTCCTCCCAGTCCTGATGTTTCGTCATGCGCACTTCCTGTCGTCGAAAGGCGATCGTCGCACCGGCATCTTCACGTTGACCATACTGAATCGCTTACTGTAGCGTCCTTTCTCATGGGTGACCACGGCGGCCTCAAGGTCGACGGGGCCGTTTCCGGCCGGCTCGCCAACGTCGCCGACGCGGCGAGCACGCTGGAGCGACGAGGCTACGACTGCTGCTGGACCGCCGAAATCGACCACGACCCCTTCCTGCCACTGGTACTCGCCGCCGAGCACACCACAAGAATCGAACTGGGCACCAGCATCGCGGTGGCGTTCGCGCGGAATCCGATGACCGTCGCGAACGTCGGCTGGGACCTGCAGGCGTATTCGCAGGGCCGCTTCCTGCTCGGCCTCGGCTCGCAGGTACAGGCCCACATCGAGAAGCGGTTCAGCATGCCGTGGAGCCAACCCCGTGGGTCGCATGCGGGAGTTCGTCCTGGCGCTGCACGCGATCTGGTCGTGTTGGCGCGACGGCACGAACCTGCGGTTCGAGGGCGACTTCTACACGCACAAGCTCATGACGCCGATGTTCACGCCCGAACCGCAGCCGCACGCCTTTCCGAAGATCTTCGTCGCCGCCGTCGGTGAGGCGATGACCGAGATGTGCGTGAGGTCGCCGACGGCATGGTCGCCCACGCGTTGACCCCCAAGCGCTACTTCGAGGAGGTGACCACGCCGGCGTTGCTGCGCGGCATGCAGCGCTCTGGTCGGCCACGAAGCGAGTTCCAGCTCTCCGCGCCGATCTTCGTGATCACCGGAGACGACGAAGCCGAGCTGACAGCAGGCGCCATGCGCACCCGCAAGCAGATCGCCTTCTACGGGTCAACTCCCGCCTACCGCAAGGTTCTCGAACTGCACGGCTGGGGAGACTTGCACGCCGAACTGCACCGGCTGAGCCTGGCGGGGGAGTGGGACGTGATGGGTTCGCTCATCGATGACGAGGTCCTGGAGGCGTTCGCGGTCCTCGCCCCTCTCGACGAGGTGGCGGACAAGATCCGTGATCGATGCGACGGCGTGATCGACCGTGTCCTGGTCGGATTCCCATCTTCGGTCGCCGAGGACACCGTGATTGCCGCGCTGGATGAGCTGCGCGGCCAACCGGTGAGGAGTCGCCCGTGACCGCGCCGACGATGGACGAAGCCGCCAAGGTCCTCGCCGACCCGCTGGCCTACACCGACGAGTCGAAACTGCATGCCGCCCTGGCGCATTTGCGGGCTCACGCCCCTGTGGCCTGGGTGGACGTGCCGTCGTATCGACCATTCTGGGCCATCACCAAACACGCTGACATCATGGCGATTGAGCGCGACAACGCGCTGTTCACCAACTCGCCGCGGCCCGTGCTCATGACGGAGGAAGCCGACGAGCAACAGGCCGCGGTCGGAATCAACACGCTGATCCACATGGACGACCCCGAACACCGCGTGGTACGGGCCATCGGCGCCGACTGGTTCCGCCCGAAAGCCATGCGGGCGTTGAAGGTTCGCATCGACGAGCTCGCCAAGCGATTCGTCGACAACATGATGGCGTCCGGCGGCCAGTGCGACTTCGTCCAAGAGGTTGCGGTGAACTACCCTCTCTACGTCATCATGTCGATGCTTGGCCTTCCCGAAGACGACTTCCCGCGGATGCTCAAGTACACGCAGGAGACGTTCGGCAACGACGATGCCGAACTGCAGCGTGGCACGACGAAAGAGGAGCAGATGGCGTCTCTGCTCGACATGTTCGCGTACTTCACCGCGGTGACAGCTTCCCGCCGCCAAGACCCAACCGACGATCTGGCGTCGGCCATCGCCAACGCAACGATCGACGGTGAGCCACTATCCGACATCGAGACTGTCTCGTACTACGCGATCGTGGCTGCGGCCGGCCACGACACGACCAGCGCGGTGATCTCCGGCGGTTTGCACGCCTTGGTCGCACACCCCGATCAGCTTGCGCGACTGAGGGACAACATGGATCTGATGCCACTGGCCGCCGAAGAGATGATCCGATGGGTCACGCCGGTCAAGGAGTTCATGCGAACGGCCCGCGAGGACGCCACCGTTCGCGGTATGCCGATTGCCGCCGGAGAGTCGGTGCTGCTGTCCTATGCGTCGGCCAACCGTGACGAAGACGTCTTCGACGACCCGTTTCGATTTGATGTCGGCCGTGACCCGAACAAGCACAACGCGTTCGGCTACGGCGTGCACTTCTGTCTCGGCGCGGCGCTGGCCCGCATGGAGGTCAACAGCTTCTTCGCCGAGCTGGTCCCGCGGCTGGAGTCCATCGAACTCACCGGCGACCCGCAACACATCGCTACCATCTTCGTCGGCGGCCTCAAGCACCTGCCGATTCGCTACTCGCTCACGTGAATCGACCCGGACGGCCACCCCGGGCGCTCTGGGGGCGGCCGTCCTGGTGCGAGGTCAGATCGGGAGCGGAATCCAGATCCCGAAGAAATAAAAGCCCCATTGGTTGTAGCCGGGATCCCATATCGGTTGCTCGTTGAAGCCCCAGTAGTTGATGGGCGGTGGCGGCGGACCCCACGCCTCCGGCAGCGGTCCATCCCACGGCGGCGGAGGCGGTGCGCCCCAGCCCCATGGCGCGGGTCCATCGCCCCACGGCGCGCCGTGGAACCGGCCACGCCAATCGTTGTCGCCAGGGTTCCACGGTGGACGCCAATCGTGGTTGTCGGGGGTGTGAAAGTTGGGACCGGGTCCACCGGGTCCGCGGAAGTCCGGACCGCCGGGCCCGCCGTGTCCCCGGAAGTCGCCGGGCGGCCCACCCGGGCCGCCTGGGCCGCCGGGTCCGCGGAAGTCGCCGGGCCCACCCTGTGGCGGACCACCTGGACCGCCGGGTCCCCTGGAGTCGCCTTGTGGTGGGCCACCAGGTCCGCGCTGCGACGGAGGTCCGCCAGGACCACCACCGGGTCCGCCAGGACCACCACCGGGACCGCCGGGACCA
>Ga0163162_10006084_pt1 | contig 11680 bp, 10 predicted proteins | sample S55metaG_FD_115310 | JGI IMG/M metagenome (GOLD analysis project Ga0163162, IMG submission 115310) | Switchgrass rhizosphere microbial communities from Kellogg Biological Station, Michigan, USA - S5-5 metaG | ecosystem: Host-associated > Plants > Roots > Rhizosphere > Soil | place: USA...
CTCAAGCTGCACGCCAACATGCACGGCTATCGCCCGGATCGCGCACTCGACTGGCTGCGTCCGGCGATGAACGTCTGCGCCAAGTACAACATCGTCGTGCTGATCCACACCGGCGACGGCCCGTACACGATTCCGACGATGTTCTACCCGATCATCCGCGAGTTCCCGATGGTCAATTTCATCATCGGCCACTTCGGTATCCAGACCGGTGGCAACTACTCGTTCGAAGCGTTCTGGATGGCGATGGACACGCCGAACGTGTACTGCGAATCGGGCTGGTGCTTCCAGTCGCGCATCGTCGAATTCGCCAAGGAGCTGCCGCGCAACAAGATCGTGTTCGGCACGGATTCGCCGCCGAATGAACCGGGGATGTGGCTGAGGGAACTGGAGGTGTTGTGCTCACCGGCACCGCAGGGGTTGGGGATTGATGAGGATCATCTCGAGGACTACCTGGGCAACAACATCGCCCGGTTGTGCGGGATCGAACCGACGCCACCGCCGAAAGACCTGGCCGAGGCCGACATTCGCCTGACCACAACGTACCTGTAGCCACACACAAAACCCAATGTGGGAGCGAGCCCGCTCGCGAAAGCGGTGAGTCAGTCGCCATCAACTTTGAATGACCTACCGCATTCGCGAGCAGGCTCGCTCCCACAGGGGCCAGTGTTACGACCGACACACAGCGACTTTACAGGCACGAAGATGACCCGGCGTTCGTTCGTCCGGCAGGCCAACGGCTGGCCGTTTGAACGCCCTCTCACCCCTGCGTGCCTGCTTTTTACGAGGTGACACCATGACCCGTTCGACGCTCGGCGATTCTCAGGACTTTCACGTGTTCATCGACGCCTATCGCCGTGAGTACCCGGACGATGTGCTGACTGTTACCCAAGCGATTTCCGCCGATCAGGACGTCACCGCCCTGGTCGATGCCCTCGCCGCCCAAGGCCGCGATCCACTGCTGATCTGCGAAAACGTCGGCAACCTCCGCGTGCCGGTGGCGACCAATCTGTTCGCCTCGCGAACCCGCATCGCCCGGCTGTTCGGCGTAACGCCTGCGCAACTGCACGAAACCTTTCAAACCCGCGCCAACCAGCCCATCGCACCGCGTTATGTGGAGACCGGCCCGATCCTCGATGAAGTCTTCGAAGGCGAAGCGCTGGATCTGGCGCTACTGCCAATGCTCAAGCATTTCGACAGCGATCGCGGCCCGTACATCACCAACGCGATCATCGTTGCCGAAGACCCGCTGACCGGCATCGCCAACATGAGCTATCACCGCTCGATGCGCCACGCCCGCCAAGCCCTCGCCACCAGCCTGCATTCACGCGGTCATCTGTGGCGAATGCTGCAAACCGCGCGCGAACGTGGCGAAGAATTGCGCGTGGCGATGGTGGTCGGTGCGCATCCGTTGTTCATGCTCGCCGCTGCTGCACGTTTGCCCTACGGCGCCGATGAACGTGCTGTCGCCGGTGGGCTGTTTGGTGCGCCGCTGGAGTTAGTGAAAACCCCGCGCTACGGCATCGGTGTGCCGGCGTATGCCGAGTTTGTTCTGGAAGGCGCCATCGATCCGGCGGCCTACGCCGAGGAAGGTCCGTTCGGCGAATTCAGCGGTTACTCCTCGGATCGTTCGACCAACAATGTGCTGCGCGTCGACACCCTGTTAAAACGCAAAGACGCCTGGCTGGTCGACGTCATGGGCGGTCGCTACGCCGAGCATCTGACCCTCGCCCGTCTGCCCCGCGAAGCCGAGATGAGTGAAAAACTCAAGGCACGTTTCCCCGCCGTGACCGCCGTGCATTACCCCAATTCCGGCACGCATTTTCACTGCTACGTGGCGCTGGATCAGAGCCGCGACGGCGAGGCGCGGCAAATCATGCTGGCGCTACTCGGCTGGGATCCGTACCTGAAAACCGTGATCGCGGTGGACAGCGATATCGACATCAGTGATGACAGTCAGGTGCTGTGGGCACTGGCCACGCACTTCCAGCCGCACCTGGATATGTTCACCATTGATGGGTTGCCGGGCAGTCCGCTCGATCCATCGTCTTCGGCCAATGGCACCACCTCGCGGATGGGCCTGGATGCCACACGAGGTTCGGGCTTTGACGGGATCAAGGCGCAACTCGATCAAGAAGTTTTGAAGCGCGCGCGGGTTCTGCTCAAAGGACTTCAATCATGAACCGCCAGCGGATGGTGGTAGGCATCAGCGGAGCGTCCGGCTTCATCTATGGCGTGCGACTCCTGCAATTGCTCGCCGAGCTCAACATCGAAAGCCACCTGATCATCAGCCGCGCCGCACTCCTGACCATGGCCCACGAAACCGACTACAAATTGGCCGACGTCACTGCGCTGGCCAGCCATTACCACCGCGCCGATGACGTCGCTGCCGGAATTGCCAGTGGCTCGTTTCGTTGCCTGGGCATGGTCGTCGCGCCATGTTCGATGAGGACGCTGGCGGAGATTGCCACTGGCACGTCATCGGGGCTGATCGGACGTGCCGCCGACGTCACGCTCAAGGAACGCCGCACGCTGGTGCTGATGGCCCGCGAAACCCCGCTGACCCTCGCCCACCTGCGCAACATGACCGCCGTTACCGAGATGGGCGGGATCATCGCCCCGCCGGTGCCAGCCTTCTACGCCCGCCCGGAGACTCTGGCGCAAATGGTCGACCACAGCCTTGGTCGCGTGCTCGATCTGTTTGGTCTCGATGCGGGCGTTGCCACCCGATGGCGTGAACATCCAAATCCCTGTGGGAGCGAGCCTGCTCGCGATAGCGGTGGAACAGTCGCTATGACCGCGGACTGACACACCGCATTCGCGAGCAGGCTCGCTCCCACAATGAAGCAGCATCACCCGAATTCAGTGTGCACCGGTCAATAAAAGGAGCCTCACCATGAACACCCCCTTCAATGCCCCATCCCGCAACACCAAAATCCCCGTGACCATCCTCACCGGTTTCCTCGGCGCGGGTAAAACCACCCTGCTCAATTACATCCTCAAGGAAAACCACGGCCGCAAGATCGCCGTGATCGAAAACGAATTCGGCGAAGTCGGCATCGACGGCGACCTCGTCCTCAGCTCCGAGACCGAAGAAATCTACGAGATGGTCAACGGCTGCGTGTGCTGCACCGCCGAAGTTCGCGAGGACCTGGTGCGCATCGTTCGCGAACTGGTCGCGCGCCCGGTGCGGCTTGATCACATCCTCATCGAAACCAGTGGCCTCGCCGATCCGTACCCGGTGGCGCAGAGTTTTTTCATCAATGACCCGATTGCCGATGAAGTTGAACTCGACGCGATCGTGACCATGGTCGACGCCAAGCACATCGCCCAGCATCTGGAGGACTTGCAACTGGATGGCGTCGATAACCAAGCGGTGGACCAGATTGTTTGCGCCGACCGGATCGTCATCAACAAGGTCGATCTGGTCAGCGCTGAAGAAGTGGAAACCCTGCGCGGCAAGATCCGTGGCTTGAATGCCACAGCGGATCTGGTGACCTCGACCCATGCGCAAATAGACCTGACAAAAATCCTCGGCATCGGCGCGTTTGAATGCACGCAGAAGCTGATGGAGATCGGCGCGGAACCTGAGCATCACGACCATCACGAACACCATCATGAAGAGGCGGATCACGAGCACGACCCAAGCGTGTCATCGGTGGGTATCGCCGTGGACGGCGCGGTCAACCTGATGGCGTTTCACCGCTGGATCAGCGAGCTGCGCTCCTCTCAGGCCGACAACCTGTACCGCATGAAAGGCGTGCTCGCGGTGGCCAACGAAGACCAGCGCTACGTGCTGCAAGGCGTGCACAGTCTGGTGGAATTCCGCGCCTCGACCGCGTGGGGCACGGAGCCCCGCTCGAGCAAAATCGTATTCATCGGCCGCGACCTGGACCGCGCGGCGCTGAACCAGGGCTTTGCCGCCTGCCTGGCAGGCTGAAACAAGGCATCGAAGCCGGTGGATGGCGGCTTCGCAGCACGAATGACTGATGCCGATCAGCGAAACGCTGCAAAACCTGTGGGAGCGAGCCTGCTCGCGAATGCGGTGGGCCATTGAACAGTGATGTCGACTGACACAACGCTTTTGCGAGCAGGCTCGCTACCACAAGGAATCTTCAGTGTTTCCGGATCCAAAGGCATCAGACGAATACCCCTCTCTACCGCATAAAAACAGCCAGAGGTGTTTCCCCATGTCGTCAGCCACATCCCCATCAAAAACCGCATCCACCGTGCACCCCGTCAACCGCGTTTTGCCGGTACGACAGATGCTCACCCTCGGCCTGCAACACATGGCCGTCTCGTACATCGGCGCCATCGCCGTGCCGTTGATTGTCGCCAGTGCTCTGAAAATGTCCCACGCCGACACGGTGGTGCTGATCAGCACCACGCTGTTTTGTTCCGGCATCGCCACCCTTCTGCAAACTGTCGGCTTCTGGAAATTCGGCGTGCGCCTGCCGATTCTGCAAGGCGTGGCGTTCAGCAGCGTCGGCCCGGTGATCGCCATCGGCAGCAACCCGGACGTGGGGTTCGCCGGGGTCTGCGGGGCGGTGATCGGGGCGGGATTGTTCACCATGCTGATGGCGCCTTTCGTCGGTCGATTGCGGCGATTTTTTCCGCCGGTGGTCACCGGTTGCATCGTCACCGTGATCGGTTTGCAGCTGTTCCCGATTGCCTATGAATGGGTCGGTGGCGGGCGCAACGCGAGCAACTTCGGCGCCCCGGCGTTTCTCGGTGTGGCGGTGGTGGTGTTGCTGACCATTTTGCTGGTCAACCGTTATGGCAGCCCGCTGCTGCGCAACATGGCGGTGTTGATCGGCATGCTGATCGGCGCCGGTCTGGCCTACGGTCTGGGCATGGGCAGTTTTCACAGCGTCGAAGAAGCGCCATGGCTGACCGTGCCCTACCCGTTCTATTTCGGTTTGCCGACCTTCAGCCTGATCCCCATCGCGACCATGGTGGTGGTGATGATCGTGCAGATGGTCGAGTCGATGGGGCTGTTCGTGGCCATCGGCGACATTGTCGAAAAACCGGTCGAGGACAAACAGGTCATCAACGGTCTGCGCGCCAATGGTTTGGCCAGCACCATCGCCGGGATGTTCGCCGCGTTTCCCTTTATCGCGTTCATGGAGAACGTCGGCCTGGTGATCCTCACCGGCGTGCGCAGCCGTTGGGTGGTCGCGGTCAGCGGCTTGCTGATGTGCTCGATTGCCCTGGTGCCGAAAGCCGGCGCGATCATCGCTTCGATGCCGACTGCCGCCCTCGGTGGTGCCGGCATCGCCATGTTTGGCGTGGTCGCGGCGGCGGGCATTCAGACCCTCGCCAAAGTCGATTACGAGCGCAATCGCTACAACGTGCTGATCGTCGGTTTCACCATCGCCGCCGCGCTGGTGCCGGTGCTCGCACCCACCTTGTTCAAACAACTCCCCGAGTGGTCGCAGCCGTTCCTGCACAGCAGCGTGGTTATCGCTTGCCTGGTGTCGGTGCTGCTCAACGCCGCGCTGAATGGCGTCAGCGTGCCAGAAACCACCGCCAGCAAATCCGCCTCGCACATCCTTTAGTTTGGAGCTGCCCATGACTCGACTTCAGAACATCCTGATCAAGAACCCGGTTGCGGTGATGACCGGCCTGCGCGGCCCCCGCGCGCGGGCCGGCGCCGTGGACATCCGCGTGGTCAACGGTCGCATCGCCGAAATGGCCGCGAACCTTGAACCACAACCCGGCGAACGGCTGATCGACGCGCGCAACTGCGTGGTCTACCCGGGCTGGATCAACACCCACCACCATCTGTTCCAGAACCTGCTCAAAGCCGTGCCCGCAGGGCTGAATCAGGATCTGCAAGGCTGGCTGGCCAGCGTGCCCTACCCGCGCCTCAACCGTTTTACCCCGCAACTGGCGCGCATCGCCGCGCGTCTGGGCATGGTCGAATTGCTGCTGTCCGGCGTCACCACCTGCGCCGATCACCATTATCTCTACCACGCTCACGGCAGCACCGAGACCGGTGACTTGCTGTTCGACATGGCCGATGAATTCGGCCTGCGTTTTGTGCTGTGCCGTGGCGGCGCGCTGGAGTCGGCGAGCGCACACCCGGGCTTCTCGAAAACCGCGCTGCAACCGGAAAGCCTCGACCAGATGGTTGGCGATATCGAGCGGCTGAAATCGCTTTACCACCAGGACAAACCGGATGCGATGCGCCGCGTCGTCGTCGCCCCGACCACACCGACTTTCTCGCTGCCGCCGACGCTGCTGCGCGAATTGGCCCACACCGCCCGAGGCCTTGGATTGCGCCTGCACACACACCTGTCGGAAACGCAGAACTACGTGAATTTCTGCCGCGAAAAATACAACTGCCTGCCGGTGGAATTCGTCGCCGAACACGAATGGCTCGGTCCCGACGTCTGGTTCGCCCACGCCGTACACCTGCAACCCGGCGAAATCCGCATGCTCGCGCAGACCGGCACCGGCGTCTCCCACTGCCCGGTGAGCAACGCTCGGCTGGGCAGCGGCGTCGCGCCTGTGCCGCAGATGTATGAGGCTGGCGTGCCGATTTCCCTGGGCGTGGACGGTGTGGCCTCCAATGAGTCCGGAAGCATGGTCGGCGAAGCCAACACCGCGTGGCTGATCCACCGCGCCGAACAAGGCGCCTCGGCGACCACGGCGGAAGATGTCATTCACTGGGGCACGGCGGGTGGCGCGCAAGTCCTTGGACTTGGCGCGGTCGGCACACTCGAAGTCGGTCAGGCGGCTGATCTGGTGATCTACAGCCTCGACCATCCACGGTTCTATGGTTTCCACGACAGCGCCGTCGCGCCAGTGGTGGCGGGTGAACCGATCACGGTGAAATACAGCCTGGTCGGCGGCCGCGTGGTCGTGGAGAACGGGGTGATTCCGGGCCTGGACATCGAACGCATGCGCGCCGAAGCGTGGGAAGGTGTGCAGCAACTGATGAACGTCGACGACTGATTCCAATCCACAACTACTTCAATGTGGGAGCGAGCCTGCTCGCGAAGGCATACTGTCAGCCACTGCAACATTGACTGATCCAACGCTTTCGCGAGCAGGCTCGCTCCCACATAAAGCCGTCGCATTCGCGACTTCCGGCTTTGTCGTCTAACGTTAATACCTCATCGGACAGAGCCCCTGCCCGCAACACCGGGCTCTTGATCAAGGAGAGACTGATGACGTCGCGTCGCACCATTGAACAGACCTACCGCACCTGGTCCAGCCCGATTCTGCTGGAGCTGAAAAAGCGTGAGCACCAAATGGCGCCGGTCGAGCGTCAGGCCCTTGAGAATGTCTTGGTGGAAAGAAGGCTGCTGGACATCGGCAACCCGGACGGCGTCGATCGCCGTCGAAACAGCGGTGACTGACATTCCGCTATCGCGCGCAGGCTCGCTCCCACAGGGTTTGGAGTGGTTCACAAAATGTGTATTCACCCGCAATCACTGTGGGAGCGCGCCTGCTCGCGAAGAGGCCAGTACAGTCACCTCACGACTTCGGCCGACGCACCGCCCTTACCCGTCCACTGTCACCGCCACCGCAATAAAAGCGATCCGCGCCGTCAGCTTCCAAACCCGAAACCCCCTGCCCCGCCGGCATCTTCAGCGACTCAAGGACCTCGCCATCCTGCGCATCGATATGCCGCAGCTCACTCTCATCGCCTTCCCACGTGCCATGCCACAACCCGCCATCCACCCAGGTCACCCCGGTGACAAAACGATTCGACTCCAGCGTGCGCAGGATCTTGCCGGTTTGCGGATCAATCTGATGAATCTTGCGCTCGCGATACTGCCCCACCCATAACGAGCCCTCCGCCCAGGCCATGCCTGAATCACCGCCATTGCCCGGGGCCGGGATGGTGTGGAGTACGCACCCCGTGGCGGGGTCGATCTTGTGGATGTGGCGATCGGCAATCTGGTACAGATGCTGGCCGTCGAAAGCGGTCCCGCCATCAGCGCCAACCTTGATCGTGCGCACGGTCTCGCCGCTGACCGGATCGAGTGCATTGAGCTGGCCGTCGCTGGCAAACCAGACCTGCTGGCCATCGAACGTCACGCCGTGAATGCCTTTGATGTCGTGAAAAGGACCGTACTCGCGAAGGATTTCTGCGTTTGCGTGTTTCATGGAGGCTTCCTCGTGGATGTGTGGGTCCAGCCTAGCCATTGCCCAGCGACACCGGGAGCAACAAGATCGTCGCGAAACCCGGCAGCGGCGGCGTCATCCAGCGCCGCGCCCGGCCGACACCGAACGCCTGCACTTTGTCTGCCCGCGCCAGTGCCTCCAACGCTCGTTGCACCTGGCGCTGACTGTTGCCCAAAGCCAGTGCCAACGCTGAACTCGACCAAGCCTCGCCGTCGGCAAGCAAGGCCAGCAACGCCGCGTATTTGTCTTCAACCGGCAACATCAGCAACGCCACGTCCTCGGCCACCAGCGCAAAGCCCCTTGGCGTTGCGGCGATATTCGCCAGCGGCTTCAGTGCCGCACGCAAGCGACCAATTTCGACCCGCAGGCGAGCACGGTGCGATTCATCTGTGAGGGGCAAACGAAAGGCTTGGGCGAACAGCTTTTCGCGCGCTACATCGCCCGGCCAGGCTTGCGCGAGTAACCGCGCAAGATGGAACAGCACCGGCCGTGTGGCCAGCGCCACCGTCATGCCGGCACCGCGCACGCTATAGCGGCAGGCATCGACGATGAGTGAAGACGAGGTGAATAGCGCTTCAACCTGCGCCAGATTCACAGATTGCGCCTGACCCGCAACGATCAACCGCGCTGCCTGCGCCGCGAGCAGGTGACTGGCGTGATTGACTTCGGCGCTCAGTGCGGCGATCCCGGCCTGTTGCGCCGCAGCCTGCGCCCGAGCAAGCGCCGCGCTGGCCTTGTGTGCCTGGACCCGACGCACGGCGATCCCGGCGACAATCAACTCATGAGCAGTACGCAGCGCCGGCGGCAACGGCGCCGGGTCAGTTTCACCCAGCCACGTTTCGGCCTCTTGCAGCTCGCCAATCAACAGCAACCGGCGAATCTGCAAATAGCGCGCGTGTGCCGCATTCACACCGTCACCGTGCGCCTGCAACACCTGGCGCGCCGCCTCCAGCGCCTTCACCGGCCAGCCGAGATCGCGCGCCGCCAGCGCCACCTCGGCCTCGGCGACCACACAACGCGCCCGCGACAACGGTTCATTGCTGCCGAACGCCTTCACCGCGCGCTGCAACAACGCCTTGGCGCGGGGCAGATCACCGAGCTGAGCCATGGCAATTGCGCGCAGGGCCAGCGCCGGCGGGTCCTCACGCAGAGCGACGTAGTTCAACGCGCCCAGCGGGTCACCAGCGGACAGCGCTCTGCCGGCGGCGTTGATCAGCGAATCCATGGTTCATTATTCCCCAATGGCTGAATCGTCAGCTGAGTCTAATACCTGGATTGACGGTCGACATCGCGACACATTTGAGAGGGGATGAAAAACGCAACGTGCGAGGGCGCGAATTCGCTTGGGCCATGGATGACATTTATTTCGAGGGAGAATGGCGCGGCGTGCAAACACGATTCGCGCGCAACACCCCGGACCTCATCTTGCACCCGAATCTCAGTCCGGAGAAATTGTCGCGAGCAAGCCAATCAGAATGGTCAGTGTCAGAAAGCCACCCAGGAAAATCGCCATTTTGTTCATGTTGCTCTCCTCAATGCCGGGTTTGCGGTGCACTGAACGCTTCGGAATGAAGGACTGTCGCAAGTGACCGCACTGCCGGGGCATTTTGAGCGTTTGGCTGCGCCGGTAACAGCGTCAGATAAGACGAAAAAATACGGATCAGATGCGCATCTGATCTGCACCGGCCATGGACCGATATTCAGGTCGACGCACAATGGTTACCTTTCGCCGAGATTGATCTAGAGTCATTGCCGACGCCAGAAGACCAACAACATCGCGGAGAGAACATGACTGACCTGAACCTGCAAGCCAACGTCGCCGAATCTCTGAAGCAATGGCACGCAATGATCCGCACGGGCAACTTGAGCGGGCTGCCCTCATTACTTGATCCACAAGCCGTGTTCCGTTCGCCGATGGCGCACACGCCTTACCCGGGTGCGCCGGTGGTGTCGATGATCCTTAATACCGTGTTTGAAGTGTTTGAAGACTTCACCTACCACCGCGAACTGGCGACTGCCGATGGCTTGAATGTGATTCTGGAATTCAGCGCCAAAGTGGGGACGAAGGAACTGAAAGGTATCGACATGATTCGCTTCGATGAGCACGGCAAGATTGTCGAGTTTGAGGTGATGGTGCGGCCGCTGAGCGGGTTGCAGGCATTGGGGGAAGAGATGGGGCGGCGCCTTGGCGTTTATCTGGCGTCGGCCAAAGCCTGATTCAGGCACAAAAAAAGCCCACTGACCGTCGCCGGTTCAGTGGGCTTTGTGTCTCTGGCAGCTAGTTACAGCGCCATGTCACGTGCAGCATTTTCCTTCGGTGCTTCAACTTTTCCAGCGGCAGGTGCAGCCGGGGCAGCAGCCTGACCAATCACCGGAGGCGTCGGCAGTTCGAGGATCTTGGCGGTGTACGCCCACTCTGCAGCCACTTTGGCTGGATCGCTGTTCAGCTGAGTGCCGTAGCTTGGAACGATCTGGTGCAGCTTGGATTGCCACTCTGGCGTTGCGACTTTGTCTTTGAAGACTTTCTGCAGCACGCTCAGCATGATCGGTGCAGCGGTCGACGCGCCTGGCGATGCGCCCAGCAGGCCGGCGATGGAGCCGTCTTGTGCAGCAACGATTTCGGTGCCCAGTTTCAGCACGCCGCCAGCGGCTTCATCACGCTTGATGATTTGCACGCGTTGGCCGGCTTGCCACAGGCGCCAGTCTTCGGCTTTGGCGTTCGGGAAGTATTCCTTCAGCGCGTTAAGACGGTCTTCATCCGACAGCATCAGTTGGCCAGCAAGGTACTTGACCAGCGGGTATTCCTTGATGCCGACCTTGGTCATAGGCCAGATGTTGTGGGTGGTCGCGCTGGTAAGCAGGTCCAGGTACGAGCCTTCTTTCAGGAACTTGGTGCTGAAGGTCGCGAATGGGCCAAACAGGATAACGCGCTTGCCGTCCAGGACACGGGTGTCCAGGTGCGGAACGGACATCGGTGGCGCGCCAACCGACGCTTTACCGTAGGCCTTGGCCAAGTGCTGTTCAGCGATGGCCGGGTTATCGGTCACCAGGAACGAGCCGCCTACCGGGAAGCCAGCGTATTCCTTGGCTTCAGGAATGCCCGACTTCTGCAGCAGGTGCAGTGCACCGCCGCCCGCGCCGATGAAGACGAACTTGGCGTCGGTTTCGGTTTTAGTGCCGTCTTTCAGGTTTTTGTAGCTGACGCGCCAAGTGCCATCGGCATTCTTGGTGATGTCCTGGACTTCGCTCGACAGTTTCAGATCGAAGTTAGGCTTGGTCTGCAGGTACGTCGCGAACTGGCGGGTGATTTCGCCGAAGTTCATGTCGGTACCCAGCGGGCTCCAGGTGGCCGCGATTTTCTGGTTCGGGTCACGCCCTTCCATCATCAGCGGAACCCACTTCTTGATCACAGCCGGGTCTTCGGAGTACTGCATACCGGCGAACAGCTGGCTCGCTTGCAGGGCTTCGTAGCGCTTCTTCAGGAACTTGATGTTGTCATCGCCCCACACAAAGCTCATGTGCGGTGTGGAGTTGATGAACGAAC
>Ga0163162_10006085_pt1 | contig 11680 bp, 11 predicted proteins | sample S55metaG_FD_115310 | JGI IMG/M metagenome (GOLD analysis project Ga0163162, IMG submission 115310) | Switchgrass rhizosphere microbial communities from Kellogg Biological Station, Michigan, USA - S5-5 metaG | ecosystem: Host-associated > Plants > Roots > Rhizosphere > Soil | place: USA...
CCGCGCGCATCGACCGCGCTTTCGATGATGAACCCGATGTCGCCGGCAATCGCGTCGGCGAGCTCCTCGAGGGAGTCGTACTCCCACCATTCCGCTTCGATCATGCGGGGCCCTTTGTCATGCTTCGCGACGGTCCGCTAGCGCGGCGGCGGCTGGGCGTAGCCGAACCATCCGGCAACCGCCTGTCCGCTTCGGTTGAGCGCGGGCCGGAAGCGCAGGCGAGCATGAGCGATGTTGCACAGCGAATTGTCGATCCCCGGATCGCCGGTTCCGCGATCGACCGTGCATTCCGCGACATAGCCGCGCGCATCGACGCGAATACGCATGAACACGGTCGCCCGCCGCGGCCAGCGGTCGAGGAGGTCGGGCGGGATGTCGCGACCGCTGAGCACCGGAGTGGCCAGATGGGGCGGGACGGCAACGCCGTTCTCGCCGCCGCCGCCGGAACCTGTTCCCCCGCTCCCGCTGCCGGTACCCGCGCCGAGTCCGCCCGCTCCGGTCCCCGGTCCGGCGACATTGGAGGCGCCCTGCGTCGGCGCTGTTCCCTGCCGCGGCGTATTGCTGGCAACGATCTTCTGCACCGGCGGGGTCTCGATCTTGGGCTTGGGCGCGACGACCGGCGTCGCTTCGCTCTTGATATTCTTCGGCGCCGAGCCGCCTTCTTTTTCCTTCGGCTTTGGCTGCTGCCGAGTCACCGGCGGCGGCGGGGGTGGTGGCGGGTTCGCCAGGTCGATGATGCTGATCACTCCTTGCGGGCCAGCAAGGTCGATCGTGCCCGACAGGTTGAGAAGCGCGACTAGAAGAACTGCGTGCACCGCGAGGACGGCGATGATCGCCCCGCTCTTGTCGCGAGCATTGACGTCGGTTCGATATGCCACCCCTGCTCAACGCGGACTGCGGAATCGCGTTGCGCAGCCGGAACGTCGCTATGAAAAACGCCGACGAGGACTGGCCGGCGCTTCCCGCACGCAAAACATCTTCAATACGCGGGTTAGCGACCCAATCGCGGCGGCCGGCCGCCACCATGGCTGGCCTTCCCGCCCTTGCTCGCGATCTCGCGCTGCTTGGCGGGATCCATCGCCGCAAAGCCGCGCTTCGAACCGCTGGTCTTGGTTGCTGCCATTGTTTTCCTCCTTGTAACGGGCAGCTTTGCAACGCCGATTCGGAACGTCGGTTCACAATGCTGATTCATGTTACGGCACGGCCGTTTTTCGTCGATATCGAACTAACTTAGGTTAGGACGCACCGCGCGCATGGAACCAGCAAAGCGCGTGGCGATTTCAACGTCTCGGCAACAGTCTTGAAGGGCTTTCCAGTCAGCTGCGGCCACCGTCTTTCACGGGGGCGTGATGCGCCGAGTATCTTGCGCGTTGTCACTGATGAATCTGTGCGCGGCCGCCGCCGCGCTCACCGCCTGCCACCCCTCCCAGCCTAAACAGCAGTTCGGTTCCGCCACCGTCTACGGTTCCGCTCCAGCCGGCGACCATGCCGTAGCGCCGCCCGCGGCGTCACCCGCTGACGATGGCAATTGGGTGATGCCGAGCAAGGATTATGCGGCGACGCGCTTCTCAGGCCTCAATCAGGTCACGCCTGCAAATGTGTCAAAGCTCGCGTTGAGCTTCACTTTCTCGACTGCGACGACACACGGCTACGAAGCGCCGCCGCTGGTTGTGAACGGCACGATGTATTTGATCACGCCGTTCCCCAACTATCTTTACGCGCTCGACCTCACCAAGCCCGGCGCACCGACCAAATGGGTGTTCAAGCCGAAGCCGCTCGCCGCCAGCCAGGGCGTCGCCTGCTGCGACACGGTGAACCGCGGCGCGGTCTACGATGCCGGCAAGATTTTCTTCAACACGCTCGACGGACAGACGATCGCGGTTGATGCCAACAGCGGCCAGCAGGTCTGGCGCACCCAGCTTGGCGAGATTCAGAAGGGTGAGACCATCACGATGGCCCCGCTGGTTGCGGGCGGGAAAGTTCTTGTCGGCAATTCGGGCGGCGAAATGGGCGTTCGCGGCTGGATCGCCGCGCTGGACGAAGGCAGCGGCAAGCTTGCCTGGCGCGCGTACAACACGGGGCCCGACAAGGACGTCTTGATCAGCGCTAGGTTCAAGCCGTTCTACGCCTCCGATCGCGGCAAGGACCTCGGCGTCAAAACGTGGCCGCCCGAAGCCTGGAAGATAGGCGGCGGCACGGTCTGGGGCTGGCTGAGCTACGACCCCGAAACCAAGCTCATCTACTACGGCGTCGGCAATCCGGGCCCGTGGAACCCCGACCAGCGGCCCGGCGACAATAAGTGGACCACCGGAGTTTTCGCTCGTGATGTGAACAATGGCGAAGCGGTGTGGTTCTACCAGACCACTCCGCACGACTTGTTCGACCACGACGACATCAACGAAATCATCCTCGCTGACATCCCGTGGAAGGGACAGCGACGGCCAGTCTTGTTCCGGCCAGCACGCGCCGGATTCTTCTATGTTCATGACCGGCGTACCGGACAAGTGCTGTCGGCCGCGCCTTACGGCTACGTCAATGGCTACAAGGGCGTAGATCTCAAGACTGGGATGATCATTCCGAACCACGACAAGGACCCGAAGGTCGGCCGCGTCGTTCGTGACATCTGCCCCGCGGCGCCTGGCCTCAAAGATTGGAACCCCTCGGCGTTCAGCCCAGTGACCGGCCTCGTCTACATCCCGCACAACAACCTCTGCATGGACTTCGGGGCCATGCGGGCAAACTACATCTCCGGCACGCCATATGTCGGCGCCGACGTGAAGATGTACGCGGGGCCCGGCGGCAATCGCGGCGCTTTCACCGCCTGGGACCCGATCCACCAGCGTAAGGTCTGGGAAATCCCGGAAGACCTCCCGCTGTGGAGTCCGGCGCTCGTGACTGCGGGTGGCGTCGTTTTCTACGGCACGATGGACGGCTGGTTCAAAGCGGTCGATGCGCGCACCGGCAAGCAGCTGTGGCGGTTCAAGGCGGGCAGCGGGATCATCGGCCAGCCGATCAGCTATCGCGGGCCCGACGGACGCCAGTACATAGCCTTTGTCGCCGGTGTCGGCGGCTGGGCCGGCGCGGTCGTTTCCGCGAAAATGGACACCCGTGATCCGACCGGCGCGCTCGGCTTCGCGAATGCGGTCAAGGACCTGCCTATGAAAACCACGGCGGGAGGCATGCTCTATGTCTTCACGCTGCCGCGCTAGTTTCACGCTCCTTGCGCTGACAGCGCTCGCGCTCGGCGCGTGCAACCGCGAGGAACGCCACAGCCGCGCCAAGCCGATGGGCGAGACGGTGCCGGCCGGCGTTAGCCCGGACACGATCTGGCCCGGCGGCACGGTGGCGCAAACGCTGGATCCTCGCGCGAAGATTTACGACAATAATGCTCCCGCGATTTCGCAGGGGCAGCAGCTGTTCAGCCAGATGAACTGTTCCGGCTGCCACAGTCACGGCGGCGGCGGCATGGGTCCGGCGTTGATTGACGACGAGTGGCGCTACGGCGGACGCATCGACCAGATCGCGACCAGCATCGCGGAAGGCCGCCCGAACGGCATGCCCTCGTGGCGGAGCAAGTTGACGCAGGACCAGATCTGGCAGCTCGCCGCCTATGTCCGCTCGATGTCCGGCCAGCCTAGCAAGGACGCAGTCAGCAGCCGCGCAGAATCGATGAGCAACACCGCGCCCCAAACGCTCACACCGCGCGAGCCGGCGCACACGTCGGATACAGCCGAACAGTGAGCGTCCAGCATTATCAGAGCATCTTCGGCAATGCCTCGATCGAAGCGCGCCAGTTCAACACCTTGTTCGTCATCTTCCTTGCCGTCTGTGCGGTGATGTACGCCGCGGTCATCGCCTTCATGCTGGTCGCGCTCGCCCGGCGGCGGCGCGGCGGCCGAGCGAACGTGATGGAGGATGGCCGCCACCACGAATCCGATCCCGCGCTTCGGACGGGCCTCATCGGCTGGAGCGCGGTCGTCGCGACCGGCCTCGTCGCGCTGGCGATCGCGAGCTTCGTCGCCGACCGGTCGATGGCCAGCACCGCCGCCAGGGAGAGGCTGTCGCTCACTGTCACCGCCAATCAGGGGTGGTGGGACGTCCAGTACATTGCGTCCGACAATTCCAAGATGATCCGAACGGCGAACGAAATTCACCTGCCGGTCGGCGTTCCGGTTCGCATCTATCTGAAGTCGAACGACGTGATCCACAGCTTCTGGGTCCCGAGCCTCGCGGGCAAGCAGGACCTGATCCCGGGCCGCGAGAACGACATCACGATCGTCCCGCGCAAGGTCGGGCTCTATCGCGGTCAATGCGCGGAATTCTGCGGCACGCAGCACGCGAAGATGGCGCTCGTCGTCCAGGTGGAGCCCTATTCCGATTTCATCAAATGGTGGGAACGACAGCTGCAGCCGGCGGCCGCGCCGGCGACGCCGCTTGCGAAGGCGGGCTATGACTTCGTCACCAGCCGCAACTGCGGCGCTTGCCATGCAATCGCGGGCACTCCGGCCAGCGGCACGGTCGGGCCGGACCTCACGCATTTCGCGAGCCGGCGGACGATCGCCGCGGGCTCGATGCCGATGGGCGAAGGCAATCTCTACGGCTGGATTGCCGATCCGCAGTCGATCAAGCCCGGGACCAAGATGCCGACGATCGGGCTCGAGCCCAACGAGCTGCACTCGGTTGTTGCGTATCTCGAGACACTGAAATGAACGAACTGGAACGGGTCAAAGCCGAAGACGAGCGGCTCGCGCGGGAGCGCAAGAAGATCGCTCGCGACGGGCCCAAGCTCAATGGCGCGAAGCTCGAGGCACGCCTCGAACGCACTTGGCGCCGCCCAGCTGGAATCGTCGGCTGGCTGGCGACCGTCGATCACAAGGAGATTGGTCGCCGCTACATCGTGACCGCGCTCCTGTTTCTCGCACTCGGCGGCGTGCTCGCTCTCGCGATGCGCGTCCAACTCGCCCAGCCTGACGCCGCGCTGATCAGCCCCGGTCGCTACAATGAGCTGTTCACGATGCACGGCTCGACGATGATGTTCCTCTTCGCCGTGCCGGTCATGGAAGGCGTTGCCGTCTTCATCATTCCGCTGATGCTGGGGACGCGATCGACGGCGTTCCCGCGGCTCAATGCGTTCAGCTATTACATGTACCTGTTCGGCGGGCTGATGCTGTGGGTCGCCTTCCTGCTCAACATCGGCCCAGATATCGGTTGGTTCGCCTACACGCCGCTCTCAGGGCCGCAATTCTCGGCCGGCAAGCGCGCCGACATCTGGGCGCAGATGATTACCTTCACGGAGGTCTCCGCGCTTGCGGCGGCGGTGGTGCTCGTCTGCACCATCCTCAAGACCCGCGCGCCCGGGATGACGCTCGCGCGCATGCCCTTGTTCGCCTGGGCGATGCTGGTCGTTGCGGTGATGATCATCTTCTCGATGCCGGCGGTCGCGCTGTGCTCTTCCATGCTGATCTCTGACCGGCTGATCGGCACCAATTTCTACAATGCAGCCGAGCATGGCGACGCTCTGTTATGGCAGCATCTCTTCTGGTTCTTCGGTCACCCCGAAGTTTACATCATCTTCCTGCCGGCGACGGGCTTCGTCAGCGTCATCACCGAGACCTTTTGCCGGCGCCCGGTGTTCGCCTACCCGGTGGTCGTCCTCGCGCTGATCTCGACCGGCATCCTCGCGTTTGGTTTGTGGGTCCACCACATGTTTGCGACCGGGCTGCCGCGCGTCGGCTACAGCTTCTACACCTCCGCGAGCATGACGGTCGCCATCCCGACCGCCCTGCAGATCTTCTGCTGGCTGGCGACCATGTGGGATGGGCGCCCGCGATTCCCGGTGCCAATGCTCTACGTCGTCGGCTTCATCATCACGTTCGTCATCGGTGGTTTGACCGGCGTGATCATTGCCTCGGTTCCGCTCGATCTCCAGCTTCACGACACCTACTTCATCGTCGCGCATTTCCATTATGTATTGATCGGCGGGGCGGTCTTCCCGCTGCTGGGAATCCTCACTTACTGGTTCCCCAAGATCACTGGCCGGATGATGAGCGAAACGCTCGGCAAGATCGGCTTCTGGACGATGTTCCTCGGGTTCCAGCTCGCCTTCTTTCCGATGCATTTCGCCGGGCTGCTCGGCATGCCGCGTCGGGTCTACACCTATCCGGCCGGCCTGGGGCTGGAACTGCCCAACATGCTGTCGTCGATCGGCGCGTTCGTGGTCGCGGCAGCGGTCGTGCTGTTCGTCGTCAACGGCCTCTATTCCCTCTACCGGGGCGCGATCGCGCCGCCCAATCCGTGGGGCGCATCGAGCCTTGAATGGGCTACGTCGTCGCCACCGCCGCCCTACAATTTTGAGCACATCCCGGTCGTCGAAACGAGAACCCCTTTGTGGGACGCGCATGGCGAGCTCCCGGTGGTCACGGGCCTCCGCGTCGATGAAAAGGAAATCCTTCTCACCACGGTCGTCGCCGCAGCCCCCGATCTCCGTGAGCCCGTTCCTGCCGCGAGCTTGTGGCCGCTGATCGCGGCGATTGCGGTTGGAGTGCTGTTCGTCTCATCCATCTTCTCGCCGTGGGCAGTCGTGTTCGGCGCGATCCCTGCCGCTATCGCCACCGCCGCGTGGTTCTGGCCCAAGGAACTGAAGCGCCATCCGGAGCCGGTGATCTCATGATCCTCGAGCCGCGCTTCACCGGCGACGTCGCCGACCTGCCGACACACAAGTTCGGCCCGAGCAGCCTCACCTGGTGGGGTATCATCGGTTTCATGGTCATCGAGGGCGCGTTCTTCGCCCTCGCCTTCGCCGCCTATTTCTTCCTCATGGGCCACGAGCAGGGCTGGCCGCCGGAAGGACGCCAGCCGCCTAACCTCATTTGGGGCACCCTCTTCCTGATCGTCATCCTGCTCAGCGAGATCCCCAACACGATGATCAAGAAGGCGGCGAGAGAGCGCGACGTGCCGACGATCCGGACCCTGATGCCAGTGATCATCGGCATCGGTGCCGTTCTGCTCATCATCCGCGGTTTCGAGTTCAACAATTTAAACTGCCGGTGGACCGACGATGCGTACAGCTCGATCATCTGGACCCTGCTGTTCCTGCACACCACGCATATCCTGACCGACTGGGGTGACACCGTGGTTCTTTGGGCGCTGATGATGACCGACGTCGGCTGGGAGGGGCGCCGCCTGGTCGATACCGATGAGAATTGCCTTTATTGGCGCTACGTCTGGCTGCTTTGGATCCCGGTCTATCTGATGATCTACTGGGTGCCGCGGCTGTGAAGACGGCAAGCATCCGCGACGGCTTCATGCCTTGGGCCGGTCTCGCGCTCGGCACGGCGGGCTTTTTCCTCGCCCACCAGATCGGGTCCGATGCGACCTTCCAGGACTGCCGCGTTGGCAGTCCCTGGATCGTGCTGTTCGGCACCCTGCTCGGCCTCGCCGTGATCGGCGTCGGCGCACTCGGTTCGTGGCGCATCTATGCGGCGCGCGATGAGGCGCCCGCCCGTCGCATGGTCGCGGCAGTCGGATTACTCGCTTGCGGGCTCTATGTGATCGGCGTCGTGCTGCCGCTGATAGCCGCGCTTGTTATCCCGCGGTGCTGGGCATGATACACCACCATCACGAAGGACTTGGCTGGACCCTCGACCCGCTGCTGACCGTCCCGCTGGCGCTCGCATTGCTGATATACCTAGTCGGCTGGTGGCGGCTGTCGAAGCGCGCTGCGACGCCGGTGCGGCCTGCCCTGTTCCTGTCCGGCTGGGCGGTCCTGGCGCTCTCGCTGACTTCACCGCTGCACGAAGCGGGAGAACGCAGCTTCACCATGCACATGATCGAGCATGAGTTGATCATGCTGGTCGCTACCTTGCTGCTCGCCGCATCCGGTGCTGGAGCGGCGCTCGCCTGGGGACTGCCGAAGCCGTTCCGCCGCGCGCTTGCCGGAGGCTGGAAGTCACCACTGCAGACGTTGTGGCGCCGCCTCACCGAGCCGGTAACGGCGACCGTCATCCAGGGCGCCATCATGTGGGCGTGGCATGCCCCGATCATGTTCGACCGCGCACTCGACAGCTTCGGTTGGCACATCGCCCAACACGCCTGCTTTTTCCTCAGCTCGCTCCTGTTCTGGTGGGCAATGCTTCACCCCCGCGGCCGCAATTATGGCCTGTCTGCCGCCTGTCTGTTCGCGACCTCCCTGGTCGGCGGCGCGCTCGGCGCGCTGATGAGCCTGTCATCAAGCCCGTGGTATGCCGATTATGCGGCGATGGGCATGACCGGCATCGGCCTCGATCCAATAGACGACCAGCGGCTCGCGGGCCTCATCATGTGGATTCCTGGCGGAGCGGTCCATGCGATTGCGGCGCTCGCTCTATGCTACAAGTGGTTGAAGGCAGCGGAGGAGCGTCATGCGCTTCCTGTCCACTAAGACCTTCTTCACGTTGCTGTCGGGAATCCTGTTCCTCGTCGCGCTCGTTGGCGTCATCTACGAGTACGTCGAGCAGCGCGATCGCATGAGGGTGCACTCTGCGATCGAGACCGGTGGCGACCCTGCTCGCGGCGAGGCGATGTTCATCCAGTACGGCTGCGGTAGCTGTCATTCGCTGAAGGGCGTCCGGACCGCCACCGGGATGGTCGGGCCGCCGCTCGACGGCATTGCGGTGCGGGCAATCGTCGGAGGCCACCTCGCAAACACGCCGGAAAATATGGAGCGCTGGATTCGCGATCCGCAGCACGTCGCGCCCGGGACGGCGATGCCTGACCTGCATGTCGGAGAGGCGGATGCGCGCGACATGACCGCCTTCCTCTACACGCGCGCGAAGTAGGCCGGATGTTTGCGCGCTACTGAGCGCCAGCCATTTTGAGCGACGCACGCGCACGAGCTTCGACCCGCAACGCTTGCACCAGCTGCGCCACTCATCCCCGACACGGTGGGCGCTGGAACGCGACCGGCGGTGGCCGACAACAGAACAGACGATCCGGCAAATCAATGCCCGGCTCCTTGGTTAGTCAAAGGCCGAGCGCGGCGTTTATGCGCAGGTAATTGCGCATATGCAACGACCTAGGCTTCGGCTTCCCTTGGGTGGCTGCCGGGCCGGTGGGGCACGACTAGGATGAGGAAGATGATCGCAACCCCAAGTGCTGCGGTGGCAATCGGCCGGCTGAGCTCCAGGCCGCCCTTCGCAACTGGCTTGTCGAGGAAATCGCCGACCGTCGCACCAAGCGGACGCGTCAGGATGAAGGCTGCCCAGAACAGGAAAACATGGCTGACCCGGGTAGCGGAATACAGGATTGCAAGCACTACGAGGCCGGCACCGAACACGAGTGCGCCGCCGCCATAACCAAGGCCGGCGTCTGCGATCCAATCGCCAAGCGCGGTACCGAGCGTCTGGGAGAAGGTGATGGTGATCCAATAAAAGGCTTCGGCCTTGGGCGTCGTGATCGAGTTGACGTCGACAGTCCCGAGCGTTCGATGCCAGCTAAAAAGCGAGACCAGCACGCACGCCAGCAACAGCAGCGATCCGCCGGGATAGCCAATGCCAAGTGAGCGATCAGCGAAATCCGCCAGCGTCGTTCCGCATGTGGTCGAAGCGACGATCGTCGCCCAGTAGAGCCACGGATTGAACCGCCGCGCGCGGATCTGCAGCCACACCAGAACGATGAGCGCCACGCCGAACATCGCAGTGCCGACGAGATAGCCGTTGAGGCCCGATTGCCCAGCCTCCGGGGTCGTCTCGCCCAGCCAGGTCATGCTGACCGCGTCGCCGCCTGTCTCGCCCAGCGTCGTTGCCAGGATCTTGATGATCCAGAAGCCGAGGGTGATCGCGGGGACTTTGCTGAGCGCCGTCGAGCGGTCGTCTGTCATGACATATCTATCGCAGCCTCAGGCCCAGCCAGAAAGTCCGCGGCGTCGCGCGCTCGACCGAGCCGTCGCTGCCGATGCCCGCCATGACCAGCTCGTCAGTCGCATTCTCCACACGCGCGAGGACTTGGAGCCGCCGCGTCAAAGGCCACGAAGCAGAGGCGTCGAGCGTCGTTGCACCTTTGAGCAATCGCGTGTTGAGGTCGTCCTCATATTGCGCGCCGACCTGACGGAGCACGACCTCGACGCCTTTGCCCTCCTGCTGCCAGCTTGCCGATAGGCTGCCTGCGAACGGTGGCGTTTGCGCAGGACGCAACCCAACCAACGCCGCTGCCATTCCGCTTGCCGCCATCTGAGCATGCGTAAGGCTGATTCCGGCACGGATAGCCCATGGCTCTTTCATCCACTCCGCCAAACCCTCGATGCCGCGCACTTGGACCGCATCGACATTCTGGCGCTGGCGGAATGTCCCGCCCGCCGCAACGAAACCAACTTGTGGGAAATTGCCAGGCCCCTGCCCGAGCGTGACATTGGCGATCGCGTCACTCAGTCGATTGACGAAGCCGGTCGCCGACAGGTGCCAAGGCCCGCCCTGATACTCGAAGCCTGCTTCCGCCCCGGCAAGGCGCTCGGGCTTGAGCTCAGGGTTGGCGGCCGTGGCATCGACACCCACGCGAAACGGCCGGAACAGCTCGTTCAGCGTCGGCATCCGCCAGCCGAGATAGGCGGCGGCGCGCAAGCTGAGCCCACCCCCAAGCGGCGCGAGCACCCCGCCGCGCGCCGTCGGCAACCAGCCGCTGCGGCTGGCGTAGCGGTCGTTGCGTGTCACCAGGCCGGTCGCGATTGTTTGCTCGGTCAGCCCACCATCGGAAACCTGCCAGCGGTCGATGCGCGCACCGCCGCTCAGTAGCACTGCGCTGGCCTCGTAGGAGCCTTCGGCGAACGCGCCTTGAGTCCAGGTCTCGCCGCCCGCGATGCGGCGCCGCGTCGGCTGTCCAGCGACATAATTGGCGAGCTCGCGCGTCTCGCCCGATGTGCGCCTGGCATCGGTGCCCAGCCGAAGCTCAATCCCGTGCGGCATGGGCGGACGGATTTCGATGCTCCCCCCAAGCCCGTGCGAGGGAACCGAATCCTGCAACAGAACGCGCGTCGCCGTGGTCCGCCCGGCGCTGACGCTCGCGGTGCTGCTGCGGAGGTCGCGCCATTGCCAATAGCCGAGCGCGCTCCATTGCCAGCGGCCGGTGCCGACGACGCGAACCGACGCGTCGGCGCCATTGGTCCGGTCGGCACTGAAATCGGTCCCGCGAGTGCGCCAGTCGTGGAAGCCGGCGAAATTCGCCTGCACCTCGGCCTGCCCCCCGAGCGGCGCGACCCAATGCGCGCGCGCACTCCATTCGTCATAGGGAGCCGGCTTGTCGGCGGGACCTCGCGTCGCTGGCGTAATCGGGACGAACCCGTCGCCGCGCTGAAAACGGCCGGCGAGTGCAAAGTTCCCGCCGCCGAGTGCCGCACCAGCCCGCACTAGGGCCTCGACCGAATTGCGGCTTCCGCCGTCAATCTCGCCGCCGAATCCGGCATCGACGCGGCTCGTCATCTCGATCGTCCCGGCAAGCGACCCCGGCCCGTTGGCCACGCTGCCGCCGCCGCGGACGATGCGAATGCCTGCGAGGCTCGCCGGATCATGGGCCGGCCAGTTGATCCAGCCGCCGAATGGGTCCGTCTGCGGGACTCCGTCGACTATCAGCAGCGCCCGGCTCGACGCATTTCCGCCGAGCGCGCGAAGCGTCACTCCCTGGCTTGTCGGATGGCCGCTGCGCGCGTCCGATC
>Ga0163162_10006096_pt1 | contig 11672 bp, 15 predicted proteins | sample S55metaG_FD_115310 | JGI IMG/M metagenome (GOLD analysis project Ga0163162, IMG submission 115310) | Switchgrass rhizosphere microbial communities from Kellogg Biological Station, Michigan, USA - S5-5 metaG | ecosystem: Host-associated > Plants > Roots > Rhizosphere > Soil | place: USA...
ACGCCACCGGAGAGCCATCCACAATCCTGATCGACTCTCAATGGACATCCCGAAAAGCGATTCGCCGGGTGCCCATACCTCGATCCTGAGATATGGGCATTCGCGCGAAAATTCGAACCGCTTCTTTAGCATCCCTAACACACTCGGCGTCTACCGTCACGCGATTATCCCCACTGCTTACCCAACCCCTCCAGCCCGGAGGCAGCAAGGTCCTGGGGCAGCATCACAGGTTGAATTTCGAGCTCGGCATTGAAGGTAAGAAACCATGGCTCGGCCAGTGCAGGAATCTGTGACGTCTCCGCCAGGTCGATAATCAGAACTCCACAGCGTCGTCCATTCCGGTCCGCCATAAAGTACGCTGCTTCGGGCTTCAATTGATCAAGAATCTTCTTCATCTTGCCGCCAATCGAGCCATCCCTCACCGCCGTGTTGAACGGCTCAATCGGAAACGAAACAGTCATCATCATCCGCATGGAAATCTCCTGTCGCCGATAGGCGAATATCTGAAGTGCCTTGTGGGGGAGGACCGCCAACCTACGCCGCAGGACCTCGCCAGTCAAGGGAATTCAAAGCTCCTCCCTCACGCCCGTAGACCTCACCAACATTCGCCTCGGCGCGCCCTCTTCCTTCTCCCTGACGTGGGGAACCATGAAAAAACCCACCGTTTCCACGGGCACCCAGCCACCAAAATTCTGTCAAGCCCCAGAATCGCGCATCCACCTCATCCCAAAAGACATCCACGTTGCCGATTAATTACCTCCGATTTGTTAAACTGGAAGTAGCTCAAAAAAACAATTTGCCCATCCCTAGCAAAATCAATATTTTGCAGCAGGCACCCCTGTATTCACAATACTTTTGCGCAGAAGTCCGAGCCTAACCCTAACTTTTTGAATACTTTGCGCAAAATAGATGGGGTGGGGGAGGGGAGCTGGGCTAAACTGATTCGCACAAGATATCGGGCCACGTAAAGAATCGCGATCTAGTCTCATCCGCTCCAGGAGGACATATCCGTGGCCACAGAAGCGCACTCAAAGAATCACATCAATCGCGCCATTGAAGTCTTTATCCACGTCGGTCTGCTCGCTCTCCTCGCGACCGCATGCCTCCTCATCCTGAAACCGTTTATTCCTCTCGTCGCCTGGGGAATCATCATCGCGATCGCCGTCTACCCCGGATACCGCAAGTTCCGCAGCCTCCTCGGCGGACGCGGAACGCTGGCCGCAGTCCTCGGCACCCTGCTCTTCCTGGCAGTATTAATGGTTCCAGTCGCCCTGCTGACGCAAACGACCGTCGAAGGCATCCAGTCCCTGACCACCCACATCAAGGATGGAACACTCACCATCCCCCATCCCCCCGAAGACGTCGCAACCTGGCCCCTGGTGGGCCCCTCCCTCTTCCGCACCTGGACCATGGCTTCTACCAACCTCACCGGACTCCTGCAAAGCTTCGCTCCGCAGATTAAAGCGTTCATCCCGGTTCTGCTCGCCGCCTCCGCCGGAATCGGTGTCACCGTTCTGCAATTCATCCTGTCCCTTCTGCTAGCTGGTGTCCTGCTCGCGAACACGTCAGGTTGCATTGAGGTCTCGCGCTCGCTGGCAAACCGCTTCTTTGGGGATCGAGGTCCCGAGTTTGAAGACCTCGCAGGATCTACGATTCGAAGCGTGACCAACGGCATCCTCGGCGTCGCCGTCATCCAGTCTGTACTGGCCGGTCTCGGATTCCTGGTCGGAGGACTCCCCGGCGCGGGACTCTGGACGTTGATCTTCCTCTTCGCTGCGGTCCTTCAGGTAGGGGTCATTGTCCTGATCCCGGCCGTCATCTATATGTTCGCGATCGCCACCACAACCAAGGCAATACTGTTTCTGCTCTGGTGTGCCTTTGTCGGCCTCATCGATAACGTGCTGAAGCCCATCCTGCTGGGACGTGGCGCAGCAGTTCCTACCGCGGTGGTCTTTCTCGGTGCGATTGGTGGATTCCTTGCGATGGGTATCATCGGCCTCTTCGTTGGCGCCATCATTCTGTCCGTGGGATACAAGCTCTTTCTCGGATGGCTGGAGGGCCCGGAAGTCGCGAAACAAGGATTGGCTGATAGCTGACATCGAGGCCATGAATTCGCGCCCATGCCCCACCAAATCAACAACGACCTTCATCCCTGCCTGTAGAATTCAACGCATGCCCGAAGTAGATGACACCAAACCCTTCTCCATCGAGATTGAAGACCACGGCGCCACCGCCCTCGTCCGCTGTCGCGGCAAACTGCTCGCCGGCTACACCGATCTCCTTCACATTCCCGTCTCACACCTGCTCGCCGACCACAAACGCCTCATCCTTGACCTCTCCGACCTCACCCATATGGACTCGATGGGGCTTGGCGCCCTCGTCCGTATCTACGTCGCCTCAAAAAGTCGCGGAACCTCCCTCGAACTCCGCAACCTCGGCCAGAAGGTGCGCGACCTCCTCATCATGACCAACCTGCTCCCCGCCTTCACCATCACCGGCGAACGCAACATAAGAATGTAGCTCGCAACATCCGCATGTGATCACGCAAAAAAGCTACGGCGCGTTCGCGCACATCGGCGAGCCCTTCCCCTCTCAAGCCAGAATCAGTGTTTCGCGTGTTGCTTCGGCCACGACTCCGTCTCTCCACACTCAAAGCTGTAGACCACGTCGCACAGTTCCTTGAGTCCATCGAGAGATGGACCTACGACAAATCCATCGACCATCAGAACGAACTCGTCCAGACGACTGCCAGTATGGGCGCTGCTGAACAACTTCAGCGAAGTAAGCGAACCGATACGCGTCGACTTCTCAAGCTCCGGAACCCACTTCTTGATGAATGACTCCAGACGATGGGCATCGACACCCGCCTTCAACTTGATACCGAGGATGAGCATTGAGAAGGACCTCCGCATTCGACTCGTGGCCCGTTGAATGGAGCGCCAATCATATACCCATCTTCGAGAGGATGGCCCGAAGCAGCTATTTCATCTCGTGGCAATTCGAAGAAGCCTTCGGAGCCGGAAAGTCCGACGAGAACGTTGTTCCCCGGCCTCCCGCCTCCCACCACGTAAACTCTTCAGCGCCATACTTCGCCCCCGAGCCCGAAGGCAGAGTCACAAACACCATCGAGGTCCCCTTCACCGGAACCAAGGCCAGGTGATTCCCTGCTCCATTCAGGTACTCCACTCCGAACACTCCCGCCGGCAGCCCCATCTTCGCCCCAATCGCATCACACTGATACTTCACCGTCTTCCGCTCGATGGTCCCATTACCCCTCAAGTGAAGCGTCAGGTCACGCGCCCCTGCCATCGCAGTACTCCACACCGTCAAACCAGCCACAAACCGAATCCATCCTGCACCCATACCGTCACCTCGCGCGCATCGTCGGTCATGCGCTACCACATGGGAATTGCTCTTCCGGTATCAGATGCCTCCATACCAGCCGCCGCGATATAGTCTCCACACGGCCCCGCTTTTCACTTCTACGAATGAGGCTCTTCATGTCCCTTCGCTCCACGATCCTCCTCCCCTTCGCCCTCGCCGCTTCATCCGCGTTCGCCTTTCAAGCGCCCGATAAGGCCGCACTCCAGCAGCGCGTCGCCGAACTCAAGGAATCCGTAGCCGCCAACAAAGCAAAGCTCGCCAAGTACCAGTGGACCGAGACCACCACCATCCTCCTCAAAGGCGAAGTCAAGAAGACCGAGACCAGCACGTGCAGCTACGGCCCCGATGGCAAAGTCCAGAAGACCCCAGTCAGCGCCCCTGCACCGCCGCCCAAGCAGGAAGGTGGACGGCACGGCCGCATGAAGGAAAAGATTGTCGAAAAGAAAGTGGATGAATTCAAGGACTACGGAACCCGCCTCAAGTCCCTCATCGGTGAGTACGTCCCGCCCGACCGCGAAAAGATCCAGGCCACCTTCCAGGCAGGCAACGCCAGCATAGCCCCAGCCGGCGGCGTCACCTCCATGACCCTAAGCAACTACTACAAGCCCGGCGACAAACTGATCTTCGCCTTCGACTCCGCGGCAAAGAAGATCAGCAGCATCAACGTCGATAGTTACCTCGACGATCCCAAGACCGACATCGTCACGTTGGCCGTCACCTTCGCTAGTCTCCCCGACGGCACCAACTACGTCGCGAACACCGACCTTAAGGCCGCCGGCAAAAAAATGGAGATCAAGACTGCCAACTCCGGATACCAGAAGATCGCTCCCTAGTTCGCCGCACCTTGCGGTAGCCTGTTGCAGACCCGCACTGAGGTGCAGCGATCGAGTCTCCGGCAACAATCAAGCCACAGCGCAACCTGGCCATCGACGCCTACCGCGGCCTCGTCATGCTACTCATGATGGCCGAGGTGCTGCGCCTCTCCGCAGTCTCCCGAGGCTATCCCGGCAGCACTTTCTGGCACATCCTCGCCTACAACCAGACCCATGTTGAGTGGACTTGGTTCTCTCTCCACGATCTCATCCAGCCGTCCTTCACCTTTCTCGTCGGAGTCGCGCTCCCCTACTCCATCCGCAGCCGTCAGCGTAAGGGCGAGACCTTCACCCACAGCCTTGCGCACACGATCCTCCGCAGCCTCATCCTCATCGCCCTCGGAATCTTCCTGCGTTCCATCAACCAGCCCATCACTTACTTCACCTTCGAAGACACCCTCACTCAGATTGGACTTGGCTACACCTTCGCCTTCCTCCTCGCATTCTGCAAGCCCCGCTGGCAATGGACTGCCTTTGCTGTCATCCTCTTCTTCTACTGGCTCGCATGGGCGATCTACCCTCTGCCAACCACCAACTTCGACTACGCCACCGTCGGCGTCCCCCCGACATGGCACGCCCACCTCCTCCCCGGCTTCGCCGCTCACTGGAACAAGAACGTCAATCTAGGTCAGGCATTCGACGTCTGGTTCCTCAATCTATTTCCCCGCACCTCGCCCTTCCTCTACAACGGCGGAGGCTACCTCACACTCAGCTTCATCCCCACACTTGGCACCATGTTGCTTGGGCTCGTCGCCGGGCAATGGCTCATCAGCGTGTCACCGCAGATCCCCTTCCGCCGCTTCCTCATCGCCGGCACAGCGCTCATCGCAGCAGGCGTGCTCCTTCATGTTCTTGGCATCAACCCCATCGTCAAACGCATCTGGACCCCGGCGTGGACCCTCTTCAGCGGAGGCATCTGCTTCTACTTCCTCGTCGCATTCTCCTGGCTCATCGACAGGCGCGGACACCACAGACTTGCCTTCCCGCTCGTGGTCATCGGAATGAACTCCATCGCCGCCTACCTCATCGCTCATCTATGGGAGGACTTCGTCGAATCGTCCTTCCGTACCCACCTCGGCGAACGCACGCTCAGCCTCTTCAGTGCCGGACTTGAGCCTCTCGTCCTCGGCACTCTCACACTGCTCATCTACTGGCTGGCACTCTATTGGATGTATCGCAGGAAGATATTCCTGCGCATCTGACAGTGGAAGTGGATTTCATCGCGAAAGCGTCGACATTGCGATTTCTCCGGTTGACTCCCGCACCAAATCAGTTCATCCTCCCCGCATGGCAGACCCGCCGCCAATACCGCCTGCGACCGACCTCGCACTGAGGCGCTACACCACCGTCATGGCCTACATGGGCACCGAGTGCTCCATGTTCTGGAGCCGCTCGCAACTCTTCCTCGTCGCCAACTCCGCTCTCATCGGCTTCCTTGCCAAGGACATCCCTCTTCCCGGCGCTCCGCAAAATCTCCCCAAACTCTGGATCTATCTCAGCCTATCCGTCGCTGGACTTGCACTTTGCACCCTCTGGCACATCATGATCCACGTTGGCTCGCGATGGATCGACTGGTGGCAGCTGAAGATGTCCACTCTCGAGCCCGATGCCTATGACTCCACCGTCCTCTGGCGTCAGCGACCAAGCACAGGCCCCTGGAAGGCCCGTGACGTCGCCCGTGCCACCGCAGTCCTCTTCACCATCATCTGGCTCGGGCTCTTCATCTACATCCTGTGCCTCTTCACCACCTAGATCATGGCATTCGAGCGAGAGCTCGAACCCTCCCTCTGTTCCAGCTAAAATCCCTCCCATGGACCCCAACGTTCCCACCCTCTACGAATGGTTAGGCGGCGCCGAACCACTCCAGGCAGTCATCGCCCGCTTCTATGAGAAAGTGCCCGCCGACCCTCTACTCGCTCCCCTCTTCGCCCGGATGCCACCCGAGCACTTCCAGCACGTGGCTGCCTTCATCGGTGAAGTTCTCGGAGGCCCCGCCGACTACACCGCCCACCATGGCGGACACCTGAACATGATCCAGCATCACCTCGGCAAAGGCATCACCGACGAGCAGCGCAAGCGCTGGCTACAACTCCTTCTCGAGACGGCCGACGAACAAGGCCTTCCCTCCGACCCCGAGTTCCGTTCCGCCCTCGTCGCTTATCTCGAGTGGGGATCACGCCTCGCCGTCATCAACTCCTCTCTGCCCGCCGACACCCCCGTCGCCGATGCCCCTATGCCCGCGTGGAACTGGGGGGTCCCCGGAGGCCCTTACCAGCCCGACCCCAACCCTTGATAGCCTGTGTCCATGAGCGGTCCAACCCTGCAGCAGAAACTCGACCATCTCCGCGAAAATCTCGCCGAAGCAGAACGCGAGTACACCGCCGGTCTCCCCTACCCCGACCACACCGGCGGTACATGGCCGGAAAAGATTGAAGACATCAAGAAACGCATCGCTACCCTTCGCGACGTGATCGCGAACGAGTAATCCAAACTATTTAGCTCGTTGTAGACTTGCCGGTCGATGCGGAACAAAAAATCCCGGCGAACCGATCATTCGGGCCGCCGGGACAATTCTTTGTGCTCTAGTGATTTACTGCCGCACTGACGAGGTCCAGAACATCGGCCACAATCCTCGTCGTCGGGTCGTACGCCACCACATATCCATCCGAATAGCCGTACTGGTATCCCGGCGGCGGTGGCGGAACGCTCTGCCAGTACGCCTGCGGAACCGCCTGGATCGTATACCCTCGCGGAATCGCCTGCCCCCGCACAAAAGCAGTCCGCTTCTTACCCTTCCAGTGGTCTACGTCCTTCCGGTAATACCCGTAGAAGTGGTCGCGGTCCTCATGTCGAAACCTCCAGTCGTCATACTTCTTCGCCTGCCCCGGAGGCACATGACCTCCTCCCTGCTTCTTCGCCTGCCCAGGAGGAACACCGCCGTGGCCTGGAGGAGGATTGTAGGGATCGTGTCCTGGAGGTCCTTGCGCAACTCCCATAGCCGCTCCAACAGTAAGCAACGCCCCCATCGCCATCGGAAGCACAAAACGGGCAGTTCGCCCACACCTGGGAATAAATGACTTCATGTTCATTTCTTTCTCCCACTCTTACGTAGGATTTAGTTCCACTAATCCCTTAGATGCAATCACTTCGTCGGAGACGGAGCCTAAAATCCACACTCAAATTCTTGACGCCCTGTTATCCTTAAATCAAGGGAAATAAGCAAAAGGTCCGGCAGCGCGCCGGACCTTTTGCATCTCTGAACTTCTTTGAAGGTAACGAGCTAAAGTATCTCTTTCTAATACTTTGCATGCCTTTTCAAAGGACGGGGAAACCCTGTCGGAGGAACCTGCCGTGGGCCAACTTCTTATGAAAGCGCTGTTCTGGGTCGTCGCCACGGCAGCCGCCATCTGGGCCGCCGACTGGCTCGTCTGGCAGGGCAGAATGCTGGGCGGCGGAGGTTACGGCGTCATCACCGTTAACCGCATCGTCGTCGCTCCTCTCAAGAACAACAAAGAGGAGTACTACCCCGACGGCCGTATTGAGATCCGCTGTACCCGCTCGGCACTCCCTGAAGGCCTCCCTCAACAGGGAGGAAAGCCCTGCTGGTGGGTCGAAAGAAATCCCGTCGAGTTTGACCGCTAGAGCCGTCACGAATCGCTTCTGTGGATAAGGGACAGACCTCCGCCTTTAAACTGGAAACAAACGCCCCGCACGTTGGTGGCAGGACCACGCGAGGAGAGTAGGAATGAGCATCGAGAAGGACAAGAAGCCGCGTAAGTCGCCGGCAAAGAAAGCGGCAACAAAGGCTCCGGCGAAGCAGACCACTGCCGCCACAAAGCCAAAAGCGAATGCCTCAGCGAAAAAGGCTGCGACCAAGTCAAAGCCAGCGGCAAAGACTGTGGCGGTGAAGCCCCCGAAGGCAGCAGCGGTCATGGCGCCTCAAAGACCACAGCCCACTCACGAACAAATCGCGGAACTCGCATACAGCTACTACATCCGACGCGGGTGGCAGCACGGCCATCATGAGCAGGACTGGCTGCAGGCGGAATGGGAACTCTCCACGCACTAAATCTGGTCGTCTCAGGCTGAGTGCGAGGTTCAGGGCGCGGTGGTAACGGCTTCCACCCGAACGATCTTGCACTCCACCTCTTTCTTCTCAGGAGTCTTGATCTTGGCCTGATCGCCATCAATCTCGTAGTGCACCTGGGTTCCAACGACAAAGTCGGTCGCGTTCATGGATTTGTTGGTGTCGGTGCGGCAGGTGTAACTCTTGCTGTTGGCCTCGAAGAGCAGATCATAGCCCTGGTGCTTGTGTTCTTTGCCCTTCGAGCCGTAAGTCTGGGAGTCCTTCAATATAGTGTTGCCCTGCACCTTGGCTGCGAAGACAGGAAGGGTTGTCAGAAGAGTGGCGATCCCCAGCATTGTGGACGCGGTTCCTTTATGCATGGTGCCTCCTGCGAGAGATTGTAGCTGTAAACCAGCATGAGGTTATTGTGGGCACCGCATGCAATCGCATCTGCTGCGGGTCTTAAAAATTTCGTCTCACGCTCGCCGCCACTGGACTCTCTAAGCTTCCTCCGGTATGTTCAACTCCCGAAGGGCAATTTCTTCTGGAAAAGGAGAACCAATGCCGCGTCTCGCTTCTCTCTGTCTGGTAACCCCGCTGCTGGCGCTCTCGCTTGCAGCAACACCGATTGCGCTTGCGCAGGATCAACCGCAGCAACAACCCGAAGCCACATGGTCGCAAGAAGACATGATGCGCATCGTGAAGGAAGTAAGAAGCAAACTTGCAGGCCTCACGACCTTCAACGTCTTCGACTGGCTCACCTTCGGGATTCACGGGAAGACCCTCGTGTTAAAGGGCTATGCCTCCCGCCCCATTCTCAAGGATGACGCCGGAAACGCAGTCAAACACATCGAAGGCATCGAGAAGGTAGAAAACGAGATTCAGGTTCTACCGCTATCGACCTTTGACGATCGCATCCGCGCTCAGGTCTACAACCGGATCTACACGCAACCCGCACTACGCAAATACAACGCCAATCAGGGATCCATCGCGAGAGCCATGGGGCCAGGTGGAGCGCAGTTCGCCATGATGGGCGGTGGAATCACCAACAATCCACCCATCGGTTATCACGCCATTCACATTATCGTGAAGAACGGCCATGTCACTCTCTACGGCGTTGTCATTAACCAGAGCGACGCCGACATCGCCAACATCCAGGCGAATGGGACCTCGGGAGTCTTCGGCGTTGACAACGAACTCGTTGTTGAAGGCTCCAAGCCCGGAAAAGCGCCCAAATAGATTGCATCACTCCGCCCGCAGCGCCTCGATCGGGTTAACGCTCGATGCCCGCCACGCAGGCGCTGCGGACGCCGTTGCTGCAACCACCAACAACATCGCCACCATCGCCGCGAAGACGGTCGGATCCATCGGACGGGTCCCATAGAGCTGCGATCGAATCACATATCCCACCCCTGCGCCCGCGGCAGCTCCGATACACAATCCGATCACCACAGGCCTCATACCATCACGCAGCACCATTCCCAGCACCTGTCCGCGCTGTGCGCCGAGCGCGATACGAATCCCAATCTCCGGCACTCGCTGCGTCACCACATAAGAGAGGACGCCGTACAATCCCACGCCTGCCAGCACAAGTGAGAGAGCGGCAAAGATCAGGACCAATGAAGCCGCAAAGCTTTCGTTAAGCGTCGACTCGCCAACGATCTGAGAGATGGTGAGAACATCCACAACAGGAAGCTGTGGATCGAGCGCACCGATCTCCTTCTGAATAGCGACCGCAAAATTCAACGGATCACCCGCCGTCCGCGCCACCAAAGTAATTCTGTACCCAGGATCGCCTGCAAAGACCGGATAGTACATCGTGGCCTTGATCGGCTCGCCCACATGGTGCAGCGTATCGCCAACCACGCCGATGATCTCGTAGGCCCGCTTCTTGTTCGTGATATCTGTCCCCATCACGATCGTGCGTCCCAGCACGTTCTCGCCCGGATAGTAGCGCTTCGCCAGCTCCTGCGTGATGATGACCTTATTCGATTGATCGAGACGATCATGCTCGTTGAAGACCCTTCCGGAGATCAAAGGAATTCCGAGCGTCGCAAAGTATGCCGGATCCGCAAACCTGGTCATCGCATCGGGCTGTTTGTTATCCGCGTAGTTCGGCCGCTCAGGAATAATGAACACCTGGTCGCCGCCCCAGCCGGCTCCTGGCACTGTCGAACCCAATCCAACGGACTGCACCCCGGGGATGCGTCTCACCCGTTCCAGCAGCGACTGCGAAAATGCAACCCTCTGCTCCGGCTTGCTGTACAGATCCTTTGGCAAACCGTATCCCATCGTCAGGACATGATCGCCCGCTATACCGAGATCCGTCGTCCTCAGTTGCACAAAGCTCTTCAACAGCAGGCCAGCGGCAATTAGGAGAACAACGGTTAGCGCAATCTCAACGCTCAGCAGCGTCTTGCGCAAACGCGCCCGCGACACACTCGCCCCTGCCGCCCGCGAGGAGTCTTTCAAGGCTCCGAGAATCCCCTTCTGCGTTGCGGACAATGCCGGCAGCAGACCCGCAAGAATCGCGGCTGCACAAACGATCCCAAAGGTAAACAGCACGATAGTTCCGTCAACGTGGATCGACTCAGCCCGCGGCAAACCACGCCAGTGCACCTTGAGCCACGCCGTCCCCGCCAGCGCCAGCAGCAGCCCCAACGCACCGCCGCATGCACAAAGAATCGCGGTCTCCGTCATCTGTTCGCGCAGCAGAGCGATTCGCCCTGCACCCAGCGCTCCACGGATCGCCATCTCTTTCTGTCGCGCAGCGCTGCGAGCAACGAGCAGGTTGGAGACATTGAGGCATCCGATCAGCAACATACAACCTACCGCCGCCATCATCATCAGCAGAGGCGTCTTGACATCCTTCACTACGTCGTCAATCATCGGCCGGGACATTGCGTCCTCTGCAACCGGCTTTCCTATGTATTGCATATGCATTCTGTACTGCAGAGCACTCACCTCTTGCGTGGCCGTTTTCAGACTTACGCCCGGCTTCATCCGCGCAATAACATTTGGATAGTGATTGTCGTGCTCATTCAACCGCTCAACTGTCTTGCCATCGGCATAGGGAACCCACAGCTGCGACCGCGTATCGGGATACACAAACCACTTCGGTAGAACACCGATGATCGTGTACGGCCTTGAGTCCAGACGAACAGTCTTCCCCACAATCGAAGGATCGCCCCCGAAGCGACGTTGAAAAAAACTCCACGTCAACATAGCCACATGGTCTTCGCCTACCCTGTCTTCGTCTTCACGAAATGTTCGTCCCAGCGCGGGATCAACACCAAGCAGGGAGAAGAGATTCCACGTCCCTTGCTGCGCCGCAATCACCTCCGGCAACT
>Ga0163162_10006097_pt1 | contig 11671 bp, 10 predicted proteins | sample S55metaG_FD_115310 | JGI IMG/M metagenome (GOLD analysis project Ga0163162, IMG submission 115310) | Switchgrass rhizosphere microbial communities from Kellogg Biological Station, Michigan, USA - S5-5 metaG | ecosystem: Host-associated > Plants > Roots > Rhizosphere > Soil | place: USA...
CGGTGCACAAGAAGCTGCTGAGCCGACCCGAATTTGCGGCAGTCACCCACCACTCGAAATTCCTTGAAACCGTCCCAGATCTGATGGAGGCACAATGAGCAGCAGCCCGGAACCCGCCGTGTTGGAGGGCCGCTACACCTGGGGCGGGGACGAATTCCTGTTCGTTGAGGTTGCGGAGTCCATGAGCCTGGCGGCGAACTTCAGGGTGATGTCCATCGCCACGAAGCTTTCGGCCATGGAGCTACCCGGCATCGTGGACGTCTGTCCCGCCAACGCCTCGCTGCTGGTGAGGTTCGATCCCGACGTCCTGCCGCCGTCGACCCTTGAAGAGACCGTCCGGACAATTGAAGGGGATCTGACCCACCATCACGCCCATTCGCTGGAAACCCGCATCATCGAGGTCCCGGTCTGGTACGAAGACCCGTTCACGGCGGAAGTGGCCGAGCGATTCCGCGAAGGATTCCATCAGGAGCCCGGCGGCACGGACATTGACTACGCAGCCAAGGTCAACGACCTCAAGGATGCGGCCGAATTCATCCAGCGCCACCATGAGCAACCCTGGCTTGTCTCCATGGTCGGCTTCGTCGCCGGCCTGCCGTTCCTCTTCCAGCTGGTCGAGCAGGAAAAACAACTCGAAGTCCCCAAGTATCTGAGTCCCCGCACCGATACCCCCAAACTGACCGTGGGCCATGGCGGCTGCTTCGGCTGCATCTACTCCGTGCGGGGTGCCGGCGGCTACCAGATGTTCGGGGTGGCTGCGGCGCCTATCTTCGATCCGGCCCAGTCCCTGGCCGATTTCAAGGACTTCATGGTGTTCTTCAAGCCGGGCGACATCGTGAAGTTCAAGCCAATCACGGAGGCTGAATACAACACAATCCAGGACGAGATCTCTGCCGGAACGTTCCGCTACCGGCAGGTACCCGTGACATTTGATCTGTCCAAGGCGCTGGCGGATCCCGAAGGTTACAACCAGGAACTCATGGAGGCCCTCAATGGCGTTTGACATCAAGAACCCCGGACTGGCCACCACGGTCCAAGACCAGGGACGCACCGGCCACTACAACGTGGGCATCCCGCAGAGCGGTTCCATGGATCAATACTCGGCCGAACTAGGCAATGCCCTGGTGGGCAACACCGCCAAGGAGGCCGTCCTCGAATGCACGTACCTGGGCCCGGTGCTGACAACCGACCAGGATGCCGTCGTCGCCATCACCGGGGCACCGGTGGACGTCAAGGTCAACGGCGAAACCCGGCCCCAGTGGACCCGGCTGCAGCTGAACGCCGGCGACGAACTCAGCTTCGGGGTCATCCGGGGCGGTACGCGCTACTACATCGCGGTCCAGGGCGGCATCGATGTTCCCGAGGTGCTCGGCAGCCGGTCCACTTACAGCCTGGGCGCAATCGGCGGGTTCCAAGGCCGGAAGCTGGAGGCTGGCGACCAGGTTCCGGTGGGTGCCCCGCTCAACGGCGGAGCCGTCCCCGACGTCGATACAGTTCCGGAGGAATTCCGTCCCATGTTCGCCAAGGAACAGGCCGTCCGGATCGTGCTGGGCCTGTACGACCACCGGCTCACGGACGAGGGACTGGACAGCCTCCTCCACAGCGAGTGGAAGGTGACCCCGGTGGCTGACCGGATGGGGCTGAGGTACTCGGGCCCCGGAGTGCAGTGGAAGGAGCGGGAGCAGCCATTCGGTGCCGGGTCCGATCCGTCCAACATTGTGGATGCCGGCTATGCCGTCGGATCCATCCAGATTCCCGGCGGCACGCAGCCGATCATCCTGCACCGCGATGCCGTCTCCGGCGGCGGCTACGCCATGGTGGGCACCGTCATCAGCGCCGACATGGATCTGGTGGCCCGCGCCGCCCCCGGCACGTCCACCAGGTTCGTGGCAGTCACCCTGGACGAGGCCCTGGTGGCCCGCAAAGAACTCGCCGAGCTCAAGCGGAACGCCCGGGCGGCCATCGGCGCCGGCGGCTAAGCAGCGGGACGGCGGACCCGGCGGACTGACGCGGATGGCCCCGAAACAGGAGCCTTGTGCTTCTGCGCCGACGGGTCCTTACTGGTGTGAGGAGACTTGGCCGCCCGCCACCAGGACGCGACATCCCAGGATCCAGCTCCGGGTTCAACGGCTTGGGCGGCAGGCGCTCCAACCGTCGGACTTGGACCTAGGAGGACAGTCATGTTCGCTCGCGTCAGCACCTACCAGCCCGGCCCGGACAGTTCCGGGGCACCCTCAGATGACACCGTCAACCGGGTGCTCGAGCTGCCGGGATGCCTGGGCATCTATTACTTGCTTGGGAAGGACAACAAGTCGCTGTCCATCACGCTGTGGGAGGACGCAGATGCCCTTGCCGGCAGCGAGGAGGCAGCCGGCAAGATCCGCTCCGAGACCAGCGCGGAACAGCACATGCAGATCCTGGGCGTCGAGGAATTCGAAGTGCTGACCCGGCACCTCAAGGAGTAAGTCCAAGAAGGAGCGCGGGCCAAGAATCCGGGACGGCCAAGAGTCAGCCGTTCCCTACGAGACGCAGGGACGATCGGCGGAAGTCGGTGTGCCACACGTCTTTGTCGCGCCCGTCCCGGTCGGTGAGCACGTATTCTGGCCAGCGATCGAACGCTGAGCAAGGATGGGATAGCCCGAAATCCACTGTATCCGTGACATTCAGTCCGGTGACGCCGGTAAGGACTGCGTGATGGTCGAAGAGATTTCGTACCTCTGCGGCTGCGCCGTTCTTCTCTGCACCGTCCGCCGTCCGGGCCGACAGGAAGGTTGGCAGTCCGGCGTCGTAGGGAAGGTCCCGTTTGCCTGCACCGACGACGGCCATCCCCTCTTCCGGGGTTGACAGGACGACGGCGCGAACGGATATCGCTGGAATGAGTCCCGGAACGGGGCTGACGGCGGCATACGTGCCGTGGTCGTGGGTGACGTAGCAACCTGATCGGAGAATGATCCGGGTTCCAGGCACCTGCCCGCCGTCGGGAAGGAACTCGACCACGCGGTCCGGGAACGCGGACCCACCCATTGAATAAATGGGGGCAGCCGTCTCAAAAAACTTTGCAGCCTCCAGATACACGTCCCGCACCAGCCGGCAGTGTCGGTCGACCGCGGTGACCGTATCCTCCGCCCTGCTATTGGGCACGACGCCTTCGTACCCCGCAACCCCCACCAGCCTCAGTCCCGGCGTGGCCCGGACCAGCTCAGCCAGCAGCAGACCCTCGTCCAGGCTGCGTACTCCTGTGCGGCCGCCGGGTGTGCCGACGTCGATCAGCACCTCAAGGTCCCTCGCCCCGCCGTCGAAGACTTCTCCTGCCAACCTGACCCCAGCCGCAGAATCAACGAAGCAACGGATCTCCCGTCCGGGATCTTCCTCCAGCCACGTGCGGACACGCGTCAGTCCAAACCTGTCAACGATTTCATTGGCCACGAGAACGCGGTCATGTCCCCAAGCCAAGGCCGAGGCGACTTGATCCACGGTGGCCACGGTGACACCGACGGCGCCAGCAGCCAGCTGTCGCTCGATGATCGGCGCCGACATCGTCGTCTTGACATGCGGGGCGAGTTCAACGCCCCGCTCCCGGCACCACGCCGCCATGACCTGGATATTGTTGTCGAGGGCATCGCCGTCGAGCCGCAGCTGCGGATACCCGGGGCCCTTTACGATCTCTGGCGCGAAGTCTCCATCGGCTCCGCCCTGGCTCTCGATCAGCTGGCTCACACTTCTCCCGATTCTTAGGTCCCAAAAGCTGCTTCGACACTAGCTGCTTTGACACTCAGATAATCTACTTGACCGCCAGGGGTCTGGCGGAATGGGCCAGTTGACACTCCACTAGTGACATGAGCTCCACACCTTCAGCCCTCATCCACTACACCGAACGCGGATCGGGTAAACCCCTGCTGCTGGTGCACGGGCTGATGGTCACTGGCCAGATGTTCGACCCAGTGCTCGAGCGTCTCGCCGCCCGGCATCGCCTGATTATTCCGGATCTGCGCGGCCACGGGCGAAGCCGGGGACTCCCGCCGCCCTACACGGCCACGGTGCTGGCAGCGGACCTGGCGCGATTGCTCGACTATCTCGTCATTGACGCCACGGACGTGCTTGGCTACTCGCATGGAGGTGCCGTCGCCCAGCAACTGGCCCTCGACTATCCCGGGCGATGCGACCGCCTGGTGCTCGTTTGCGCCTATGCCTTCAACATGGCGACGTGGCGCGAGTGGGCCGAAGGCCACGCTCTGCCGCCCGCCCTCCGGGTCCTTGGGATGCGGCGGCTGTCAAAGCTGGTCGTGGCACGGGCCTCTCCACAGCTGGGCAGCGAGCGTGCCGACTGGCTCACCGGGCTCATGGCGGGCCAGGACGCCAGGGTGATGGCGTCCGCGTGGCAGGATGCGATGGCGTTCGACAGCAGGGCCCGGCTGGCCGATATCACCTGTCCTACGCTCGTCGTCGCCGCTGCAAACGACCAGGCGGTACCGATCCATCACGCAACAATGCTCCACAACGGAATTCCCGGATCGCGCCTCGTCCTGATCGACGCGGCTGACCACGCGCTCATCTGGACGCATCCGGACGAGGTTGCGCGGGTGACTGAGGAATTCCTGGGCGCCTGAGTGGGACGGGTTCGGGGTTAGGTCGCGGGGAATTGGCACGCCTAGGCGTGTCCGCACCGCCTAAACATCCAGCGCCGGATTCCGGTCGAAGAAGCCCACCGGCTTGAGCCAGAACGCAACAGTGTCCGCCGGCATTACCGGCCACTCCTCCGGCCGCGGGATGTGGTGTATGCCGAAAACGTACCAAAGGACGACGTCGGAGTTTTCCACGGACCGGCCCTGCCGGACCCATTCTGGCATTCCCAGTCCGCCTGCTCCCTGGTTCACGAACTCGCCGGCCGGCCAGCGTTCCTTGGCATCGTTTGGCGTCACCCACACTGTGTGCCCAATGACCTCCGAGCGCTGAAAAACCGGGGATGCCGGATCAAAGAACGCAGGGAACGCTGCGCCGGGCACCAGCTTGTAGGACACCGGGGTTCCCAGCCCGTTGACCGAATTATCGTTTGTCACCGTCCAGGCCCGCTGGGTTTCCCAGGAATAGTCGTCGTGCCCCTCGGTCGTGATGGGGGTCTTTTTCTGAAGCAGGGCGAGCCCGTACGGATTGTCCGGACCCATCGGAACCATCTCGGTTTCCGAGCGGTAAACGGTGTTGGCTGTACCGTCGATGTCGAGGTCGAGCCGGGCCACCAGGAAGTGCTGATGGAAGGGTGCGTAGGTCCGGTGGTCCACAAGGGTCCCGCTCGGATGCTCTTGGCCCTCGCCGAAATGGGTGACCACCATGATTCCAGTGGCTCTTACCTCGCACTCGATGTTCCCGTCTTGGTAGAAGCGCCAGTAGACAAGGTATTCGTAGTTGGCCACCGTGACATGGAACGAAATCACCAGTCGCCGCATGCGACGCACTTCCATGCCGCCGTCGTGATCAATGTGCTTCCACAACACCCCTGCGTCCTCTTCGTGGAAGCAGATCGCGTTCTTGATGGTGAACGGCTCCCCGGCCGAGTTGTGCATGACCGCATCGAAATACCGGATTTCGCCAAGACAGTCGCAGCCCATTTCAAGCGACGTCGTCATGAATCCCAGACCCCATTCTCCGACGTCGAACGCGGTGCGGCGGTAGTGGTCCTCACTCGGGTCCCGGTAGGGAACGGCCATTTCGGCGAAGGACAGGCGGTTCGCAATGGGCCGCTCGCGGCCTCCGTCGCGATAGCTGACCCGGTGAATGGTCAGGCCTTCGCGGTAGTTGAATCCGATTCGCATGGACCAGTTCTGCCAGCTGACCCTGTTGCCATCAAAACGGAAGGAAACGCCCTCGGGCTGAACAATCTCCAGCGGCTTCAGCGGTTCCCGGGTGCTTGCATTGCGGAGCCGCTCCGGGATCAGTGCCGGGACATACTCCCCCATGATCTCGGGAGTGTCGACCGCAAAAGTGTCCTCGATGTCCAGCAGCTCCATGGAAGCCAGGTCAATGACGCAGTGGAAGCCGTTGACCGGCCCTGCATAGGGATTTGCGCCCGATCGGGCACGGACCCAGGTATCCGACCAGCCGATCCGGCGCCCCTCGTACCTTTCCGGGATCAGTGTCAGGCCGTAAGTCCAAACGTCCATGAACACCAGAGACAGGTCCGTGATGCCGCGCTTGGCAAGCGCAGCGATCACCCTCGGGTCACTGCGCAGCGCCGCGTCAGCTTCTTCCCACTCGTCCACGGTCATGTTCGCCTGTACGCCCGGAACATGGGTGAAAGAGTCGACGACCCCGCGAGCCAGGGACAGCCGCGCCTGGTAGGTCTTGTTTGAGGACCTTTCGTAGCAGTTCACACCGACGATCCGCTCCGGAGCCGGCGCGGCGGTATCCGACTCGAAGGCGTCGACGGAGGCTTTGTCGGGTTCGATCAGCTCAATGGCTGCCAGTCGCCATGCAGGAAATGAGACGCCCTGTGCGCTGGCGAGCAAGGCAGCCGCTGCCCTGAACTCTTCCGCGCTTAGTGGATCCAGTGGATGAAACTGGGACGAAATTTTCACGGCACTCTCCTTCTCCGAGATCGCGTTCACGGCCCCGACGGCGAACCCCGAGCCGATGGAGGGTCCTCACAGCGTTTCCTCTCTGATGTGCCAGGGAGAGCCATAGCCTTCAGGCTCCGGGGCGGCCATCAAATCCAGGAATGGTTTGGAGGGGAAAGCCTCCGGCCCCAGGACGCCTGCCCCTGTCCATGTCCCGCTGGCAAGCAGCTCGAGAGCAATGATCGGGTTAATGGCCGTTTGCCACACGACGCATTGACTGGCGTAGTTTTCCATCGTCCACGCGTTGTCGGCCACATGGTAAAGGTACGTACTTCGCGGGGCGCCTTCCCTGTCTTTGCCCCGGACCAAGACCCCGGCGCACGTTTTGCCCGTGATCTTGGGGCCCAGCGTGGCAGGATCCGGCAGACACGCTGCGACCACGTCCCGGGGACTGACCAACATTCCTTTGACGTTCACCGGTTCGGTGGAGTCGAGCCCGAGTTTGTGAAGGACGCGGAGCACATCGATAAATTCATTTCCGAGTCCGTATTTGAAGTTCACGGTTTTTGCATCGATCCATCGCGGCATAAGCAGCACTTCTTCGTGCTCCACATTGACGCATTCGACCGGCCCAATGCCCTCCGGGAAGTCGAAGACTTCGGGCTCGCTAAATGGCTCCGTGGTCCTCCAGCCGCGCTCGGATGAGTAGACGACCGGCGGATTAAGGCACTCCTCAATGGTGGTCCAAATCGAGAATGACGGGGCAAAGTCATAGCCTTCAACCACCAGGTTGGCCCCGTCCCGGACGCCCAGTTCGTCGATCTGGGAGAACAGGAATTCCCGGGCGTAGGCGGCAAATACATCCGACAGGCCGGGCTCGACGCCCATTCCGACCAAGGCGAGGCGGCCGGCGGATTCCCATTCGCCGGACCGTTCAAATTGCAGATCACCCAGTTTCACGCCGGGGAGCTGATATGGCACCTCTGGATGCGGCGTCGACAGCGACATGGCCATATCGAGGTACGTTACGCCGGCCTCTGCCGCGCCTTCAAAGATCGGCATCACAAAGCGCGGATCGACGGCGTTGAGGACGTGCGTGATGCTGTGCCGGCGGATGGCATCCGCCACCGCCGCCTGGCACGACGCGTCAAGGGACACTGCCTGAAAGCCTTGCCTGAGTTCGGTGGGAACGGATTGCACTACGGATTCCGCACGCGCCAAGTCGTAGTCTGCGACAACGAATGCTTCGAAAAAGTTCCGTCGCGCCGCAATGCCGGCCGCTGCCCCGCCCACACCGCCGGCGCCAATGCATAGGATCTTCATTGGTGTCCTTCAGGTGGGCGCCACAGCACCGGACGTGACTTCAATGGCGGTGCCCCTCATGCGTCCGAACTCCGGGCCAGTGTCTTACCGCGGAAGAAGTCCGGCTTCCGGATCCACCAGACCCCCATCAACACGGCCCCGATCAGCAGGCCGCCGACGCCCACGACTGCCTCGGCGCCTATGCCGAAGATCGTCACGTTGTTGCCATCTGCGTCTTGGAGCCAATCAGGTTGGGCGAAGTTGGACAGACCGTAAATGAACACGGCCGCCAGCATGAGGCTGCCGGCCAACGGGAACAGTCCACGCATGATGAAGTTCCGGAACGACGACGTGAGTGTCTTGCGATAGAACCATATGCAGGCAAGGCCGGTCAGTCCGTAGTAGAACGCGATCATCAGCCCGATCGATCCAATCAGGGCTAGAAGGAGTGCAGGGCTGATGAGCGTGAAGACGAGGTAGAAGAACGCTGAGGCGAGGCCCATGCCGATGGTGGACCAGGTGGGAGTGAGGTATTTGGCGTGGATTCTGGCGAACTTTTCCGGGATCGCCTTGTAGACCGCCATCGAAAGGGTGGTGCGTGCTGTCGGAAGGATGGTCGTTTGCGTCGAGGCTGACGCCGACGTCAGGATGGAGAATCCGAGAAGCGTCATCAGTATTGATCCAACCGGGCCCTCGCCGAACAGCGTAGGTCCTATGGCCGAAAATACATCGGCAGAGTTTTCCGGGTTTGCCAGTCCTATTCCCGAGTCGCCGACGCCGGCAAAGGCCACGGCGGCGACGGTCACGATCGCATAGGTGGCCAGCAGGAGAATCGTGCTGATGATGGCCGCGCGCCCTGGGGTCTTGTCAGGGTCCTTCGTCTCCTCGTTCACCGACACGGCAGTGTCCCAGCCCCAGTAAATGAAGATCGCAGTGAGCATTGCCGGGGCAATGGTCTCGCCAAAGTCGAGTGTGAACGGATTGAACCAGTCCAACTGCGGGATGAGGGAGTATGGCTCGGCTGTTCCCGAATAGACCCTGACCAGTGCGAAGCCTGCGAAGAAAATGAGGATTGCGATTTCAAACGAGAGCAGCACGTATTGCACGTGAGCCGTGAGCTCGATGCCCCGATAGCAGATCCAGGTCATCACGGCGATCCATGCCAGACCTGCAATCGTTGTCGCAACGACGTTGCTCGCCAGCCCCGCGACTTCCGGCAACCCGAAGCCTCCGACAAAAATGAACGAATACGCGCCGGCGATCTGAGCCAGATTGGCCATGACGACTATGTCGGCGATGATTATCCCCCAGCCGCCCATCCACCCGGTAACCGGACCAAACGCTCGGGACGCCCACGTAAATGTTGTGCCGCAGTCAGGATCAGCCTTATTCAGCTCCTGGTAAGCGACCGCTATGAGGTACATCGGGATGAACGCGAGAAGAACGATTCCGGGTGCCTTGACCCCTGCGAAGATGGTGCCACCAACAACGATGAATCCCAGGCTGGCCGCGAGGCTATAGGCCGGGGCCGTCGATGCGACACCCACAACGACGCTCGATACGAGACCGAGCGCGCCGCTTTTCAGCCCCTTGCTGCCAGCCTCTTTAGTTGTTGAAGGAACGGTGCTTGCCATCTTCTCTCCCAACCGAGGAACCGGCAGCGCCGGTTCAAGCCGGAGTCCAACCTTTACCCAGCGAAGAGCGGGACACATCTATGCGTAACAGTGCAAATAATCCAGCTTCTAGAGAAATCCCGCAAGAGGTGGCTTGAGCAGCAAGGCCGCTAGGGCTTCTCGTCCTTCGCGGCCTCGGTGAAGAGGGCTCCCTGCGCAGCACCGGAACCGGACTTGCCGCCGCCCGGGCCGCGCAACACGAAGGCAATGCCGACGGCGACCACTGCGCCGGTGATTGGCCCGGCGACATACACCCAGTAGTCGCTGAAATCTAGGCTGGCGAGATCAGGCCCGAACGTCCGGGCCGGATTCATCGACGTGCCGGAGATGGGGCTGCCCCACAGGCCCGCCAGGGCAATGTAGGCGCCTACGCCAAATGCCCCTAGCAGCCCGACGTTCTGGGCCCCGGAGGCGGTTCCCAGGATGACGCTGACCAGCACCAGCGTAAGCAGTGCCTCCATCCAGAACGCGGCGACTGCCGAATAATTCGCCGCCGGATAGTTTGAACCATAGCTGGCGGAGACACCGATCACGCCTTGCAGCAGCAGACAGGCAAGCGTCGCTCCGATGAGCTGGACAACGATGTAGCCCGGCACCCGGCGCCACGGGAAGTCACCGCGGAGTGCGAACGCGATGCTGACCGCGGGGTTCAAATGCGCTCCGGAGATCTTGCCCATGAAGAGGATGATCCCCATCACCATGAGGCCGGGGGCCACCACGGCCGCCGTGCGGCTGATGACACCGGGAAAAGCCTGGCTCATCATGCCACCGCCGGCCGCAACAATGACGAGCAAGAATGTGCCGTACAACTCCGAGAACAAACGCCGCCATTCCTGGCGGGGATCATCAAAATCCTGGATTCGCAAAAGGATGTTCTGTTCGACAACTCCCAGTTCGCTAGCCAGATTGTGATTGTGCGCCCGACTCTCACGCGCGCCGTCCTTGCCCTGGTCATCCGCCATGGCGTGTCGCCTCCGCCGGTTCTTGACTCGTGCCTTACCGATCTGTTTGCCCGAAGCGGTCCGGCACCTGAGACCCTCAATGTACCGCTGCCGGGAGTGGTTGTCAGCGCTGTGCCGGTGGCTCGCTGCTAGTTGGTGTCTGGCCCGTGCAGAGAATCCGAGGGGCCCGGCCTCCGAATCGTGCGGACATCCGCGGCACAAAGTCCTAGCATTCAGCCATGAGGCAAGAAACCTGGCAAAAGTATTCCGAGTGGCCCCTTGTCGGTGCGGCTTTTATCTTTTTGGCGGCCTACTCCGTCCTGGTCATTGTCGATCCGCCGGACCCCTACGCCGCCGCTCTGTTATTCGTCGTGGGGGCAACGTGGCTGGCTTTCGGCGTCGACTACGTCGTGAAGTTGCTCCTGGCCCCCCGGCCGGGCCGGTGGTTCGTCCGCCATCCCCTGGACCTGCTCATGGTGGTGCTCCCCGTAGCGCGCCCCTTGCGGCTCCTGCGTCCCTTCACTCTGCGTCGAGTCATGGAACGGGCCCCAGGCACTGCCATCCGGGCCCGCCTCATGGCCTACGTCATCTTCTCCGCCATCCTGCTGGTCTACACAGTTGCCCTGAGCGTCCTCCATTTCGAAAGGGGTGCTCCGAACGCGAATATCATCACCATGGGCGACTCGTTGTGGTGGGCGATAGTCACCCTTACAACGATCGGTTACGGCGACTATTACCCCGTTACGACTCCCGGCCGGTGGGCCGCGACGGCATTGATGATCGGCGGGTTTGCAGTTCTGAGCATGGTCACGGCCGCGGTGTCCTCCTGGCTTGTTGAAAGCGTGACGGCCGCAACCCGTGTCCGGAAGAAGGCGGACGAACCCATCGGCAGCGAGGAGCTGGCCCGCCTCACGTCCCAGATCAACAGGCTCCAGGAGCAGCTGGCACGGGCCCCGGGCGAATCCGATGGTGGCCCCGCCGAAGGACAACCCGATATGGAACCACGTTAGGGGGATATCGCTGGCGGTTCCGTGACGCCATGGCCGCATCCGGCCGGAACGGGTACAACTGATTCATGACCACCTCCCCGTTGGTTCTCGGCCCCATGGTGCGGTACGTGGATGAGACCTCGGCGAGTGTGTGGGTGGAGACCCAATCCGCTGCCCGGGTTTCCATCCGTGCCGGCGGCAGGGACTGGACCGCCCGA
>Ga0163162_10006099_pt1 | contig 11668 bp, 6 predicted proteins | sample S55metaG_FD_115310 | JGI IMG/M metagenome (GOLD analysis project Ga0163162, IMG submission 115310) | Switchgrass rhizosphere microbial communities from Kellogg Biological Station, Michigan, USA - S5-5 metaG | ecosystem: Host-associated > Plants > Roots > Rhizosphere > Soil | place: USA: Michigan...
CGGAAAGGCCGGGATTCCACGTTTACTACCCGAACCGCCAGTACATGTCCTGCGGATTGCGCGCTTTTTTGGACTACATCAAGGCGCCGCATGCCGAACATCAATAAAAAAACCGGGCTCACCCTCAAGCCCGGTTTCAATGAATCGCAATGTCTTTACCGCAAGCTAGAGAATCGCAGAATCAATCAAGCAGGCACGGATGGCGGCGAACCTCCGCGAGCGCGGAGCGCCTCATACAACTGACCCGGCCCAAGCAAAATATCTTTCAACGCAATCCGGATCCGCTCAGAGCTGAGCGCTTGCGTGCTCATCAACACATGCGCGTCGTACGCGTCCATGAACGCGTTCTGAAGCGCGCCCGTGAGATCAGGCGAATTTTCAAACTGCGGCTTGGGATTGTCGATCGCCTGTTGAACCAACATGGCGTTCTCAAGCAGTTTTCCCTTTATGACACCGTTCAAATAGATAAGCTGATCGTCGTTCGTTAGATCGCCTTCAAACAGTCCATTCAATTTCTCGATAATTTCATCCAGCAATACCTGCTGCTTATCCTGAACCGCCCCGCTTCCCACTGCGCTCATAGGAGACATCCTGGGTGTATCACCTTCAGCCAGGCTTAGCCGCTGCCGCCCTATGTTTTTCAAGTTGTGATGCGTCAAAACGACCTTCGAGAGATCGACCTCGTCGCGCTCGCGCCCGAATCCCAGCAATGGCAACAGCCGTTTGAAAAACATATAGCGTTTCTCGATATCGGTATTGCCGTAATCGAATATCTGCGACAGAAACGAATACAAACGGATGAATGCGCCCATGTCGTTCTTGAACAGAATCAACGCGTCCAGCACGTCCCTGGCGCCTTGCGCGAGTTTTTCATCCCCTTGATCTTCCGCATATGATTTGCGCTGCTGCGCCGCTTTGTACTTTTTCAGCAGACGATCGGCCACTGGAACCAGGGCGGCATTCAACTGAGCCTGAGTACCTCGTGGATCGAGCTCGACCTTCACGACCCGCTCGACCTCGAAGTCGTCGTAATGACCGCTTGCATCTAGCTTTGCTCGCAGGTCATAAACCTGATTGGGATCGGTACAGGCTTCGAGTTCTGCCGTCTTGTAGTAAGTCTTGAACGCAGCAAGGACGTCGTTGGCATCGTTCACAAAATCAAGAATGTAGGTGTCCGTCTTTCCGGGGTAAGCACGATTCAAGCGCGACAAGGTCTGTACAGCCTGAATGCCGCCAAGCAACTTGTCGACGTACATTCCGCACAGCAACGGTTGATCGAAACCAGTCTGGAACTTGTTCGCCACCAGCAACAGGTGGTAGCCCGGCTCGGCGAAGGTGTTGCGTATGTCCCGTCCATTGAGTGTCGGATTCAGCGCTTTGCTTGTCTCACTGACGGGCGTTGGATAGCTCTCGGGATCATCAATCTCGCCGGAGAAAGCGACCAGAACGCCGAGGGAATAATTCTGACGCTCGATATAACCCCGAATCGCTTTCTGCCAACGCACCGCTTCTTTTCGGCTGGCTACGACAACCATTGCCTTGGCCAATCCGCCAAGCAGTGGCTGGACGTTCTCGCGATAGTGCTCCACCACGACCTGGACTTTCTGAGCGATGTTGTATGGATGAAGGCGCACCCATTGCATGATCCCTTTCATCGCTGTACTTCGCTCAACTTGTTTTTCGTCGAGTTCCAACCCGTTATGAGCTAACTTGAACGCTAGCTTATACGTCGTGTAATTCTTGACTACATCGAGAATGAATTTTTCTTCGATTGCCTGACGCATCGAATACACGTGAAATGGCTGCGGTATGCCATCGGCATTTTTGCGTCCGAAAAGTTCGAGCGTCTTCGGTTTCGGCGTCGCTGTGAAAGCAATATACGTCAAGCCGTTTGCAGATGCACGGCCTTGCATCTGCAGAGCGAGGATGGTTTCACTATCGACCTCGCCACCATCCTGAAGCGCACTCCACTCTTCCGCCGACAACAATTGCTTCAACTTCGATGCCGCGTCACCGCTTTGCGAACTATGTGCTTCGTCCGCGATAACTGCGAAGCGCTTCCCTTCTGTCGCAGCTAACTCGTGCGCAGCGTCGAGCGCGAACGGGAACGTCTGAATCGTGCAGACGATGATCTTCTTCCCGTCTTTTAGCGCCTGGCTCAATTGAGCGCTCTTGCTGCCGCGCTCGCTTGTGATGGTGGCGACCACGCCTGTGGTCCGCTCGAAGTCGAATATTGCTTCCTGCAATTGCGCGTCAAGCACAGTGCGGTCAGAGACCACGACCACGCTATCAAAGATCTTCTTATCGTTCATGTCATGAAGATCCGCTAAAAAATGCGCCGTCCACGCAATCGAATTTGTCTTCCCCGACCCGGCAGAGTGCTGAATCAGGTAACGCTCTCCCGCGCCCCTGGCGAGCACGTCAGCGACTATTTTGCGCGTTGCATCAAGCTGGTGATATCGAGGAAAGATGACGCTTTTGAGTCGCTTCTTCTCGTCTCGCTTGCCGATCAAAAAGCGGCCCAGAATTTCGAGCCAGCTGTCACGTGCCCACACTTCTTCCCATAGATACGAAGTCGCGTAACCCTCGAGATTTGGAGCATTGCCGGCGGCGCCATCATTGCCTCGATTAAAGGGCAAGAAACGCGTTGCGCGACCTTCGAGCCGCGTTGTCATCATTACTTCGCTCTGGCTCACGGCAAAGTGCACGAGCGCACCGCCCGGGAAGCTCAGCAACGGTTCAACGACGCCGCCCTTCGGGTGAGGATTTCTATCAATCCGATATTGGTCAACGGCATCTTCTACGGTCTGCGTGTAATCTGATTTGAGTTCGACGGTCGCGACTGGAATGCCGTTTAGAAACAGAACAAGGTCCAGTTCTTCTTGGGAGTTGTTTAACGAATGACGCACCTGTCGCACTACACGCAGACGGTTCGACGCGTATTTATTCAAGATGACCGGATTGATTGCGAGAGCCGGCTTGAATTGCACAAGGGACAATGGCTCTTTCAGGCCGATCATTTCGACGCCCCGTCGCAATACATCGAGGGTGCCGCGTTCGTTCAGGCTTTTGCGCAGACGCTCGGCGAGGCAATCCTTCATCGACGAGCCATGCGTTTTTGTCAGGCGTTGCCACGAGTCTTGCTGAGTGCCTTCAATCCATGCCAGTAAGTCGGGCAGATAAAGAGCGTTGAATCGATCGTAATTCGCGGCGTCGCCTTCTGAGTAAAACCAGCCGTTCGCGCTGAGATGTTCGCAGATTGCTGCTTCAAAACGGTGCTCGTGGTGCAGGTCACTCATGATTCTTCCGGCTGACTTTTTATCTGGACTAAGTTCGGCCATTCATTCGACCGACCGCTCAGCTCTCTACGTAGCTGCGTTCTATCAGTGGTTTCGCACGCTCCAGGTCGGCAAGCGAGCGCAAGCTGGCTTCAAGATCACCGGTTCCCCAGTGCCCTATATTTCCGACATCGCGCGTGAAACCCTCTTCCAGCGTGACCGATGCAGGGTCGATCTTGAGCATGAGTGACAGACGCTGCGAGGTGACGATCACACACGCAAAGTTCTTGAGGCGGCGGAATGCGACGTACAGTTTGAGACGCCGCTCTTGAACATCATCGCCGAGTGACAGCAGGTGGCTTGCCGTTTGTTGATACAAATCGAACATCTCGGGTGAGGCGCTTTCAAGCTGCTCAACGAGTGTCTTGTCTTTGCTTGTCGTCTTGGCCCTTTCAGGCTCTGATGGCAGCGTGCTATCGATCGGTCTCGATGCCGTTGCGTCAGCGATTGTTACTGCGTTAATTAATTCGAGCAGAAGGAGGTCTTCGCCAAACAGCTTGTATCGGATCAATTCGATGTTGCGTGGAATCTGCTGAACCGCGTGTCGGTCGAAACGAGTGAAACCGGCAGCGATACAAAGAAGACGCGTGCCAGTCCATTCAACGCTATCGGCGACATCTTTGCCGAGTCGTTCCATCACGAGCCATCGGAACTCGGCTTGATGATCCCGCAACCAATCCAGATAGAAGAGGCCTTGGTTGATGACGTTATCGGTCCTGTGACGCTTGTATTCGATGATGACCGGGCAACCGTTTTCGTCAAGTCCCAGAGAATCGATGCGGCCCTTGTGCGTCTTGCCGGTGATGTATTCGCTCGCGAGGAAACGGATGCCGAGGAATGTTGGCATCTGGGCTTCGATCAAGCTTCGGAGCTGTTTTTCGAGAGCGGCGGTTCGGCTTTGTAGTTCGATCGCGCCTCTATCTTTGACGAGCTTGAATAGTTGGATGTCGCTCATGTGATGGAGGCGACGTCGGTGGCTGGCTCTTCGTCAGCGATGTGGTCGCGGACGTCGATCTTTCCGGTGACTGCGGCAGAGATGAGGGCGGAGCGGCGTTCTTTTAAAAGCGAAACAGCCTTTTTAACTTGTAGTAACAGCGAGTCTAACGCAGCTGTTTTACCTTTGAGAAACGCTACAATCGAGTTTTGTTCTTCCCGTGGTGGGAATGCAAACCGGGAACGCCTAAAGGCCTCGGCCGGCAAATGTGCGATTGTTGCTTTGTTTCCAGATTCGGAAAATGCCCCAAGGGCGACTGCTGCATTTAGCACAAAAAAGAAATACTCGGTGGTGTCATTAACCGAACGCGGTCTTAGCCGGTGCAATGCTTTCTGGTAAAAGCATTCGGGCAAGGCAGATCGCCACACCGCGGCACGTCCAACTTCCCCGCCTTCACAGACGAGCAAATCGTTTTCTTTTAACAAAAACCTAACTTTGTCGCTGCCACCGAAGTCCATCTGAGGCAAATCATCCACGTTAATTGAGCCCCATTGAACATCAGCGTTTCGTAGATATGGTGCTAAAAATTCGCCAGAGATTTTCTTCTCATCGAGCATTTTCCCTAGCGCTATCTCGTATCGATAGGCGAGCGCGCAAACAGTCCAATGCCTTGGAATTTTTCCCAACCACGTAACGCCGGAATCGACGAGCTTCGCATTGCTCTGATGTCTGCCAGACACGGCTTGCGAAATAATCGCCTGGCGTTTTTCCGCGAGAAGCGCAATCAGCTTTTCCTGCTCAGCTATCAGCGCATCTATCTTGTCGGTTTCCCGGTCGAGGAATCGTGCGATGCAATACTGCTCCTCAAACGAAGGCACTACAAAAGCTATCGCAGCTAGGTCGACCTGCGTCATGCTTGGAAGCGCGGTATTTGTAGAATAGAAATCGAACGGGATTGTCGTCGTGGCGTAGTAGACAAACTTCGCGCACGTGCCCGGTTTCATGATTGTATAAAACATTGTGTCTACAACCCAAAAGGATTGGTTGACATACAACGGGCGGTTGATCGTTCCTTTTCGACCCAACAACACCGACTCGCCTTTGTATAAATACTGACTGGCTTTAGCGAACTCTCCGCCAGATCCAATGACCGGATAACCTTGGCCGGCTTCGACTTCCTCAAAATCCCGACCATTACAGATTTCAACTAGGTGCTTAAGCTTTACAAGCCGCCAGTGAGCGGGATTCGGAACCAAGTTTTTATCGACACTAGATTTTCTCGAACTGCCTTTCCGTGAGTTCACCCCGACAACTCCGCCAACATGTTGATAATGTTTGCGGACACTGTCTTCAATTCGTCGTCAATAGCCCTTAGCTCCCGCAGCGGCTCGAACACATAGAAATGGCGGGTAAAAGGGATTTCGTATCCGACCTTGCTCTTCTCAGTATCGATCCAAGCATCCGGTGCGTGCGGCAAGACTTCACGTTTGAAATATTCGATAACATCATCGGACAGCGGAACGTTTTCTGTATCCCGCAATGCGCTATCCGCCTGCGGCGTTCCCTTCTGCTTTCCCTTCGTCACGAGAACGACCTCGCCATTTTCGTCGCGCAGCGGACGCTCAACCGTAATTGTTGTGTAACCGAACGCCTCGTTTTTAAACAACCGCGAGACGGGTGCCACTTTCACCTTTCCGCCGTCAGGCGCGTCCGGCATTGCATCTTTACCACTCACGACGATTCGACTGACCTCTTTACCGCCAGCATCAAAGGCAGTCGCCAAATCCGCATCCACACAATTACCAAAAAGATTCGTCACCGTATCGATGTGATCGCTGCTCATCTCCTTGCGCTTGCTACCCAAGCTTTTCCGCATTTTTTGCCAAAAGCTCGACGCATCGATGAGTTGCACGAACCCTTTTCGGTTCCACGGCTTTTTGTTCGACAGAATCCATACATAAGTCGCGATACCGGTGTTGTAGAACATATCGACCGGCAGTCCAACGATCGCTTCAACCAGATCGTTCTCAAGCACATATCTGCGAATCTCGGACTCACCCGAGCCCGCGCCGCCCGTGAACAATGGCGAGCCGTTAAGCACGATGCCAAACCGGCTTCCCCCATCCTGAATCGGACGCATCTTCGAGATCAGGTGCATGAGGAACAACATGGAACCATCAGAAACGCGAGGCAAACCGGGACCGAACCGGCCATCGAAACCTAGCTCTTCGTGCTCCTTCCGCACAGCGTTTTCTACCTTCTTCCACTCAACGCCAAAAGGCAGGTTCGAAAGCATGTAGTCGAACTTTTGGCCGCTGTGTCCGTCGTCAGAGAGCGTATTGCCGGCGACGATGTTGCTGACATCCTGCCCTTTAATCAGCATGTCGGCCTTACAGACGGCATAAGACTCATCATTTAATTCTTGACCGAACATCCTCAATCGCGCGGCTGGGTTGTGCTGGAGCAGATGCTCGCCCGCCATGGAGAGCATGCCTCCGGTCCCCGCAGTCGGATCGTAAATAGTTCGGACTACTGCACTTTCAGACGTTAAAACGTCGTCATCTTCGATGAACAGCAGATTCACCATCAAGCGAATAACTTCGCGAGGCGTGAAATGCTCCCCGGCTGTCTCGTTGGAAATTTCAGCGAACTTGCGGATCAGCTCTTCAAACGCAAGTCCCATTTGATGGTTATCGACCTTATCCGGGTGAAGGTCGAAGGCGGCGAACTTCTCAGTGATCAGATACAGAAGGTTCGACTTGGCCAGGCGCTCGACAACCGAATTGAAATCAAACCGCTCGAAAATATCCCGTGCTGCCGGCGAAAATGCCTGAACATAGGCATAAAGGTTTTGCCGGATGTTGTCCTGATCGCCGAGAAGCTTGATGAAATCAAGCGGCGACGTGTTGTAAAAGGACTGGCCTGCTTTACGAATCAGGAAAGGATCGGGGTTAAGTCCCGCTTTGGTTTTTGCATCGAACTCGGCACGGACTTTATCTTTCGTCGGCGCCAAAACGCAGTCGAGACGGCGCAAGACAGTGAACGACAGAATGACGCGGCCGTATTCGGATTGTCGATAGTCGCCGCGAAGCAAGTCTGCGACCGACCAGATGAGAGATGAAATTGTCTGATGATTCATAGACGGCAGGCTAGGGCCTGGCGTCTATCGGATAAATACGAAAAATCTTAGATGTATTTGCTTACTACAATTCATGACATCGCATTCAGCTTTCAGGATAAAAATCTTGGGACAAAATCTCTTCGACCGACCACGCGCAGCCTTCTGGGAATACATCCAAGCCGGTTTCATCGACGGCTTTACTCACCCCGTCCGACCAACTTTCTGCGAGCCAGTCCGGGTCCGTCAGCGATCCGTTAAGACTTGGCGTCTTCTTCAACCGCAAACCAAGCGCTTTGCGTTGCTCCTTGATGGTTCGTTTCCAACTGCTGGTTCGGTGGCTCGGCTGATACTGCCACTTGAGCAAGTGGGCCAATAGCACAGCCATGCGGCTGGCCAATTCGCGCTGTTCGCTCTTGCCCACGTCCTCAATCTCCTCGGCGATGTGTTCAATATCGATGGCCGATAGCTTTCCTGAGCGCAGCAACGCCGCCTGCTCTTGGGCCCAGGCCACCACGTCTTGTTCGTAGGTTGTTCCCATGACACATCCTCCCGCTCTTGGATGGAGTTATTCTAGCAAGCCTCATCGACCGTAGTATCGCGAGATTAACTTTGGGGAATACAGATAAAAAAACCGGGCTCACCCTCAAGCCCGGTTTCAATGAATCGCAACGATAAAACCTTACCGCGGCAACTCGCTAGACCCCATCAAAAATGCATCGACCGAACGGGCGCACTGGCGGCCTTCGCGAATCGCCCACACAACCAGCGACTGGCCGCGACGCATATCGCCTGCAGTGAACACCTTCGGCACCGACGTGAAGTAAGCCTTCTCGCCTTCGGTCGAAGCCTTCACGTTTCCACGCGCGTCTTTATCGACACCGAATGCTTCCAGAACCGGCGAAGTCGGTTGCGTAAAGCCCATTGCGAGGAGCACCAGATCGGCCTTCATTTCGAACTCCGATCCCGCCACTTCCTGCATCTTCCCGTCCTTCCATTCCACACGCACGGCGATCAGTTTTTCAACCTTGCCGTTCTTGCCTTCGAAGCGCTTCGTGGCCACCGACCAGTCGCGCTCGCATCCTTCTTCGTGCGATGACGACGTACGCAACTTGATCGGCCAGTACGGCCAGACGAGCGGCTTGTTTTCGGTTTCAGGCGGCTGCGAAAGCAACTCGAACTGCGTGACGCTCTTCGCGCCATGCCGGTTCGACGTCCCCACGCAATCCGAACCCGTATCGCCACCGCCAATCACCACGACATGCTTGCCCTTCGCGATCAACTGGTCGACAACCGTATCGCCGGCGTTGACCTTGTTCTGCAGCGGCAGGAATTCCATCGCGTAATGGATGCCTTGCATCTCGCGACCCGGCACCGGCAAATCGCGCGGCGTTTCCGAACCACCGGCGATGACGACGGCATCGAATTGTTCGCGCAGTTCGTCCGGCGTGATGGTTTCACGCGCCGTATTCGCGATATGCCCCGGCAACGGATCCTTGCCGATAAACACATTCGTCCGGAACGCCACGCCTTCGGCTTCCATCTGCCGCATACGTCGGTCGATGAGCCATTTTTCAAGCTTGAAATCAGGGATGCCATAGCGCAGCAATCCGCCTATGCGATCGTTCTTCTCGAACACGGTCACTTCGTGACCGGCGCGCGCCAGTTGCTGCGCAGCGGCCAATCCCGCAGGACCCGATCCAACCACGGCCACCTTCTTGCCGGTCTTGTGCTTCGCCGGCAGCGGCGCGACCCAGCCCTCGGTCCAGGCTTTATCGATGATCGCGTGTTCGATCGACTTGATGCCCACTGCGTCGTCATTGATGCCGAGCGTGCACGCCGATTCGCACGGCGCCGGGCAAATGCGGCCCGTAAACTCGGGGAAATTGTTCGTGGAATGCAGCACTTCAATGGCCGACTTCCAGTCCTGGCGGAACACCAGATCGTTGAAATCCGGGATGATGTTGTTCACCGGACAGCCGTTGTTGCAAAACGGAATGCCGCAGTCCATGCAACGCGCGCTCTGCACCTTCGCGTCTTCGTCCGACAGCGCGTGAACGAATTCCTTGTAGTGCTTGACGCGGGCGAGCGGCGCTTCGTACGTCTCATGCTGGCGCTCGAACTCGAGAAAACCGGTTGCCTTGCCCATGTGGTTCTCTTTTCTCTGTATTTGGGGTTGATCCACCCTCCGGCGTCTGACGCCGAAGGGCCGTGCTAAAGGTTAAGAAGGCTCAGGCCGCGATCGCGTCTTTCGCTTTCTTCGCGCCCAGCTCGCCGAGCGCCCGCTTGTATTCCGTCGGGAAGACCTTCACGAACTGACGACGCGATGCATCCCAGTTCTCGAGCAACGCTTTCGCGCGCGGCGATCCGGTAGTCTGGAAGTGCCGCTCGATCAGGCCCTTGAGCAAGGCTTCATCGGTCTGGCCGGTATGCCACAACGCGCGGTCGACCGTGCGTTCCTGTTCGGCTTGTTGCAGAACCGGATCGAGCGCGACCATCGCCTTGTTGGCCTTACCGCCGAAGGTACCGTCCGGATCATAGACAAACGCCACGCCGCCCGACATGCCCGCCGCGAAGTTGCGCCCGGTTTCGCCGAGCACGACCACCGTGCCGCCGGTCATGTACTCGCAACCGTGATCGCCCGTGCCTTCCACGACTGCCGTCGCGCCCGAGTTACGCACGGCGAAACGCTCGCCCGCAACGCCGCGGAAATACGCTTCGCCTTCAATCGCGCCATACAAGACCGTGTTGCCGCAGATGATGTTCTCTTCCGACTTGCCCCGGAAATCGTTCGTCGGGCGAATGATGATGCGACCGCCCGAAAGACCCTTGCCGACATAGTCGTTGCCGTCGCCGACGAGATCCAGCGTGATGCCCTTCGCCAGGAACGCGCCGAAGCTTTGCCCCGCCGTGCCCTTCAACTGAATGTGGATGGCGTCATCGGCGAGACCGTCATGGCCGTGCTTGCGTGCGACGAGACCCGATAACATTGCGCCGACCGTGCGGTTCACGTTGCGCACCGGCTGGATGAACGAAACGTGCTCGCCCTTCTCGATGGCCGCCTTCGACTTCTCGATCAACACGTGATCGAGCGCTTTCTCGAGGCCGTGATCCTGCGTCTCGACGTGCTTCGTCGCGATGCTGCCGTCGTTCGGCACTTGATAAAACACCTTCGAGAAGTCAAGACCCTTAGCCTTCCAGTGCTCGACGCCCTTCTTTGTGTCGAGCAATTCGGCGTGGCCGATGAGGTCATCGAACTTGCGGATGCCAAGCTGAGCCATGATTTCCCGCACTTCTTCCGCGATGAAGAAGAAGAAGTTCACGACGTGTTCCGGCTGCCCCGTGAACTTGGCGCGCAGCACCGGATCTTGCGTCGCGACGCCGACCGGACACGTGTTCAGGTGACACTTGCGCATCATGATGCAACCTTGCACGACGAGCGGCGCGGTCGCAAAACCAAATTCGTCGGCGCCGAGCAGCGCACCAATCACCACGTCGCGGCCGGTCTTCATCTGACCGTCGGCCTGCACGCGGATACGGCCGCGCAGACGGTTGAGCACGAGCGTCTGCTGCGTTTCGGCAAGACCCAGTTCCCACGGCGTGCCCGCATGCTTCAACGACGACAACGGCGAAGCGCCCGTGCCGCCATCGTGGCCGGCGATCACGACGTGATCGGCCTTCGCCTTGGCAACGCCGGCAGCAACCGTTCCAACGCCCACTTCCGACACGAGCTTCACCGACACGCTCGACGACGAGTTCACGTTCTTCAGATCGTGAATCAATTGCGCCAAGTCTTCGATGGAATAAATATCGTGATGCGGCGGCGGCGAAATCAGGCCCACGCCCGGCACCGAATAACGCAACTTGCCGATGTAGTCGCTGACCTTGTGACCCGGCAGTTGTCCGCCTTCGCCCGGCTTCGCGCCCTGCGCCATCTTGATCTGGATCTGATCCGCCGACGACAGGTACTCGGCCGTCACGCCAAAGCGCCCGGATGCAACTTGCTTGATACGCGAACGCAGCGAATCGCCTTCTTTCAACGGGATATCGGTGACGACTTCATCGCCGATAACCGAGCGCATGGTGTCGCCGTTCTTGATCGGAATGCCGCGCAACTCATTGCGATACCGGTTCGCGTCCTCGCCGCCTTCACCCGTGTTCGACTTCCCGCCGATACGGTTCATGGCCACAGCCAGCGTAGCGTGCGCTTCGGTGCTGATCGAACCGAGCGACATGGCGCCCGTCGCAAAGCGCTTGACGATTTCCTTCGCCGGCTCC
>Ga0163162_10006100_pt1 | contig 11668 bp, 8 predicted proteins | sample S55metaG_FD_115310 | JGI IMG/M metagenome (GOLD analysis project Ga0163162, IMG submission 115310) | Switchgrass rhizosphere microbial communities from Kellogg Biological Station, Michigan, USA - S5-5 metaG | ecosystem: Host-associated > Plants > Roots > Rhizosphere > Soil | place: USA: Michigan...
ACTCTGCGCGAAAGTAGGCCAGCCCGAGATTGTAATCCAAGCCAGCCTGTTGAGGGTTCCACTTCTTGGCGAGGCGGAATTCAACTGCGGCGTCAGTAAGGTTCTGCCGTCCTGCCTGCACAAGTCCCAGACTGTTATGAAGAGCTGAAATAACCTTCGTTAACTGCGCTTCGTTTGCCTCGAGCTCTGAGCGGGTCTTTTGGTCCAAAGAAGCTTGTGTCTTCTGATCGTTTTCATCGGGTACTCTGGATGCACCCATTGTCGATTGTTTGGAACTAAGGCTTTGCGTTATCTCGAACGCGCGGGCCTTCAGCTCAGACGCCACCTGCAACTCCTTGCGACCCGCTTCGGTCTGCCCTGTCTGGAGAAGTGACTGTGCGAGCCGGTAATGTGCAGTCGTGACCTGGAACTTGTTGTGAGGCAGATTCGGATTCAAGTCAATAGCTTTCGTGAGCACGTCTATTGCCTGATCGTGCTTCTGTAATTCCTGATAGGCCTGGCCCAACTGGAAATAAGGATCCGGATTGTTTGGCTGGATTCGAGAGGCTGTCTTCAAGAAGTCAATTGCCGGTTCCCACTTTCTTTGAAAGATGCATGTAATTCCGAGATAGTAGTTGCTGAAGAAGTCGTTTGGATTTGCAGCTAACTCAATCTTGAACTCTCCTTCAGCATTGGCTACTGCGGAGCCGCCTTCGTTCCAAAGATATGCTAAGCCCAGATTGTAGTGAGCGCCCGGAAACTGTGAATTCAAAGCGATAGCTCTTTTGAACTCTTCGACTGCTTCAGGTAGACGGCCGGCTTCACGAAATGCTCTACCGATAGCGATATGAATCTCCGGCTTTTCACCAAACTCAGCAATCATCGAATCGAAAACCCGTCTTGCGGCAGTAAACTGGCGTTGCTGTAGATAGGTAATTGCGAGAGTGAAAGTCGAGTTGAAGTCTTTTGGGGCAAGCTTCAGGGCTACTTCGAGCGCTCTTGCAGATTTTTCGTAATCGCCCAGGGCAAAATAAGTTTTGCCTAAAGTCTTATGGACGTCCGCGTTGTTCGGTTGGAGTTGGGCGGCTTTGAGAAGCGGGTCGACAGCTTTATCAAACTGCGCGGCCTCCAGATAAGCCATGGCCATTTCAATCAGAAGATCGGTATCAGTTGATTGATAATTCGCCGCTGCCTCAGCCGCCTCGAGCGCTGGTTCACGCTTCATTAGCGCTGCATAAGTTTTCATGAGTCTGCGATATTGCGCAGCCAGAATTGACTTAAGCTCAGTCTCTGCCTCGGCAAGTTTACCCGCCCGCACTAACTCCTGGGCCGCCTCATAACGTTGCGCTAATGTTTTGTCCTGTGGCGAATTGAAAGACGGAGGCGGGAGTAAAAACGAAAGAATGATTAAGCACAGAGCCATGGAGTTTATTCAAAGCGGCCTTTATATCACGATTTCTTAGTCTTCTTATGCCACAAAAAGGCACAAAAAGCTCAAATCAGGCTTGAAGACTATTCCGAAGACGAGCAACGTCGCGTTGAGGTGGCGCGCCGAATTGTTTCTTGTAATCGCGACTAAAGTAAGATGGATCTTCGTAGCCAACGCGGAACCCGGCGCTCGCGGCATCCATGTCTTCGCCTAACATCAAACGTCGTGCTTCCTGCAAGCGTAGGTGCTTTTGAAACTGCAGGGGACTCATCGATGTGACGGACTTGAAGTGATGGTGAAAACCTGACACGCTCATCCCCAGTTTGCGTGCGATCTCTTCCATCTTCAACTGCTCGTCAAAATGCTCTCGCAGATGTCCAATCGCCTTCGATATGCGCCGCGTGTCTCCGCCCGAAGCTAGAATATGGTTGAGACGTGCGCCCTGGCCTCCCATCAAAAGCCGGTAAATGATCTCCCTCGTAATCAACGGAGCAAGAACCTTGCGCTCGGCAGGCGTTTCGACGAGCCGGACCAACCTGACTACCGCGTCAAGCAGATCTGCATCGACTGAGCTCACGTTCATTGCTTTTGTGCCTGCTTCGCTCTTCTTGATCTGGATCTCCGAATCCATCACAACCGAGGCCACGAGCGCAGGATCCAAAGCCAATCGGAAACCGAGATAAGGTTCTCTTTTCGACGCTTGCTCAACCTGAAAGGCGACCGGCAGGTCGACTGTGAATATCAGGTAGCTCCTTGCATCGTAGCGAAATACCTCTCCGCCGAGGAGCGCTCGTTTACGGCCCTGGACCACGAAACAGAGTGAAGGCTCGTATACCGATCGCACGGGTTCCGACGGGTTGGACGCCCGGCTGATGCGGAAGCCATGAAAGACTTCTACAGTCCCGTCGGTGCGCATGGCTGTTGACATCAGGTCAATGAGTTCGTCACGGTTACTTCGCGCCCTTAGCGCCTCTCGATTTAACTCCATACTTCGCATGTTACTCCTTAACCCTCACGAGACAATTGCAGAATCGTCCAATAATACGCGAGTATCGTTTTATCGTTGGTTCCGCACCCAACATCATAATGAAACCAGACCGATAAGTTGCAAGAACAGATTTTGTGTAAACCAGAAATATGCAAAAGATTCTATTGAATAACGGGGTAGAGATGCCAATTCTCGGTTTTGGAGTTTTCCAGATCGAGGACCTGGCCGAGTGTGAGCGGAGCGTTCGGGATGCGATCGACGTAGGTTATCGCCTCATCGATACGGCTGCCTCTTACGGAAACGAGGAGGCAGTCGGTAACGCAATAAGGACGAGCGGCGTGCCGCGTAATGAGCTTTTCATCACGACAAAGCTCTGGATAGCGGACACCGGTTTCGAGAAGACAAAAAGAGCGTTCGACCGCTCGATGAAGCGTCTGCAACTCGAATATCTCGACCTCTACCTCATTCACCAACCGTATGGGGACGTTTTCGGCTCGTGGCGCGCGATGGAGGAGCTTTACCGCGAGGGCAGGACAAAGGCCATCGGCGTCAGCAACTTTCATCCCGACCGTGTAATGGACTTCATTGTCCATAACGAAGTGGCGCCCGCTGTGGACCAGGTTGAGACGCATCCGTTCCACCAGCAGGTCGAGACTCAGAAGTTCCTCGCAGAAAACAACATTCAGATCGAGTCGTGGGGACCATTCGCGGAGGGAAAGAACAACATCTTCGGCAACGAAGTGCTCGTTTCAATCGCGGAGAAGCACGGCAAGTCGGTTGCACAGGTCATCCTGAGATGGTTAACGCAGCGGGACATCATCGTAATTCCCAAATCGGTTCGAAAGGATCGGATGGCGGAGAACTTCGACATATTTAATTTTCAGTTGGCACAGGAAGATATGGACGCCATCAGGCAGCTCGATACTGGTACGAGCCTGTTCTTCGATCATCGCGACCCGGCGATGGTCAAATTCCTTGGCGAAGCAAAACGAAATACTTAAAAGGATGAAGAATCACAAAGCAATCGATCAGGAAACTAATGGACTCGACCGGCGCAACTTTATCGCGAAGACCATCTTTGCGGGCGCCGGCGCGGCGGCGTTAGCGGCTTCGCAGAATGAAGTGACAGCCCAAACCGGGCGAGAAAGTACGCAGCGAACTGGCGCGGATCCTTTGCCGGGGCGAAGAAGACTGGGCAAGCTGGATGTCTCATCGGTCGGACTTGGCGTCCAGAACATGAGCCGCAAGTATGAGACGACCGTGCCGTACCGTCCGGAGATGATCAATATCATCCGCGCCGCCTATGATCGCGGCGTAACGTTCTTTGACACGGCTGAAGCTTATGGGCCTTTCGAATGCGAGCGTATCCTGGGTGAGAGCATCGCACCGTTCCGCAACAAGGTCGTCATCACGTCAAAATTCGGCTGGAATATCGATCTTGAGACTGGTGAACGGCGCCCGGGTCTAAACAGTAAGCCTGATCACATCAAGCTTGCAGTCGAGGGGTCGCTCAAGCGGCTCCGCACCGATCGCATTGACCTTCTCTATCAACATCGCGTTGACCCGGAGGTGCCGATCGAAGATGTCGCCGGCGCTGTAAAGCAACTTATGGATCAGGGCAAGGTCCTGCACTGGGGCCTCTCGGAAATGGGGCTCAAGACACTACGCCGTGCTCATGCAGTTCTCCCCGTCACCGCCGTTCAGAATGAATATTCAATGTTATGGCGTGGTCCGGAGAAGGAAGTGATCCCGACTTGCGAGGAGCTTGGAATCGGCTTCGTGCCGTGGAGCCCGCTCGGGGTGCAGTTTCTCACTGGCTGGATTGATGCGAATACCAGGTTTGCGCCAGGTGACATTCGTGGGATTGAGTCGCGCTTCTCTCCTGAGAACCTTCGCCACAACTTGCAACTAGTTGAGCTACTGAAGACGTGGGCGAAACGTAAGGACGTCCCCCCAGGTCAGATCGCGCTTGCGTGGCTGATGGCGCAGAAGCCGTGGATCGTTCCGATCCCCGGGACCACCCAGATGGCCCACATGGTGGAGAACAGCGGGGCGGCCGGCGTTCGCTTCACGCCCGCTGAAATCCTGGAGCTGAACGCGGCAGTAAGGGCAATCGAAGTTAAAGGACAGCGTTTGCCGGACGCCGTGCTTGTCTTCTCAGGCGTTGAGGCCCCGATGAAGTAGTAAGAGAATCAAATTTTTGATGAGGGATGTCTCCATGAAACAAAAACATATGAAAACACCGGTTCACCCCAAAGTATTACGACGCGGGATCGTGACGATTATGGCGTTCGCTCTGATCGCTTTGGCCCCGATCGCTGTCTTGAGTCAGGGCAGCATACAAAGCAACAGCAGCGCGGAACGGGAACTTATTACCCTCTCTAAGGAGAAGTGGGGTTGGATGTCGCAACGCAAGATAGATTCTCTTGACGCTCTTATTCATGAAAAGGCCGTCTTTGTTCATATGGGAGCAACTATGACCAAGCCTCAGGAACTCGAGGTCATCAAAAGCGGAACGATTGAATACAAGACCGTAGAAATTCAGGAAGCGTCAGTGCGATTTATTGATAAGACCGCCGTCCTTCTAAACAAGATTCGCCTCGTGGCTGTCGTCGGCGGCAACGAGGTCACTAATCCCTTCATGGTGACCGAAGTATATGTGCAGCAAAACGGCACGTGGAAGTTGGCTTCGCTTTCATTTACCAGGCTGCTCACGCAATAAAGTTTTCATCAGCGGCGCAGCATCGGTTGCGCGTCCCAGGCTTTGATAGATCCTGGCTTTGTAACCAGGTCTGTGCGGTAGACGCCGGCGTAGGGTTTAGCCGCTATTGGTAAGCGGTATGTTCGGTTGCAGGAATCTTATTCTCGACGTCTGCATAACCGAATCCCTTCGCCCAAATCACTTTTTGATTCTTGACGATGGCAGCGGCCCCGGTAAACACCGCTCTATTTTCTCTCGGCCTGATCAGTCGCATCGACCTTCGAAGAATTCAACTGTAGGGGCGTTGCGCTCCGCCTCGTGGTCTAAGACAAACTAGGGTGTAACTGATCTTATTTCAGTTTTGATTGAAAGGATTTGATGAACTCGATGAAGCTCTCCGGTGTGGCGAACCCAGATTGCTTCAGCAACTCCACCAGCCGTTGATTAATGTTATCGATCGTAAATGGTTTGCTGGGTCGAAACACATCCGAACCCGGAATGATTGCTATCAAGACTTGATTATTTTCGATCGATAGTTTGAACGTTTCGGCTTTATTCCTGGGCGGAGCGGTTGCTCCAGTCAGTTTCATGTTTAATAGAATTGAGCCTTCACCCAGATTATCTGGTGGACCCGTGTCCCCAATGAGCGCGGCACTGAAGAGCCGTGTGCCGGGATTGTAAGCGACCAGCAAATCACCCACCTTTGCGCCAAAATCCTTCACTACATTTCGACCGCCAACCAAAACCAAAGCCGGTATTGCCAGCGGATTGATTTGGTCATTGATTTCGCATTCACCTTTATCACCAGTTAAGTCATTCTTAAGCCTTGTCAACGAACCGAAATACCCTTCGTACGGTCCTGATTTGAAGACGCAGGGAATAACCGTATTACCCTTTTTTCTGGCTGCTAAAACGTTCTGCCACGTCAGGCTAAAACCATCGGGAACTAATTGATAATCAGAGTCTCTATATTTCTCAAAGACGCCAACAGCTTCTGAAAAACGGGCTACACATTGTTCGCCAGGTACTTTGTCTTTTATGCAGAGATTACATTTGGACGTTCCTTTACGAACGGCAATCGCGTTGCAGATATTGTTAAGAGCTTTCGTCTTTCCGAGTGGATCCTGAGGATGATAGGACAACGGCGAGCCATCCGTATTTACTCGCAGTGTAGTCTGGAACAGAATGATTTTCTTCTGTCCTGTTGATTCCTTCAGGAGCAGCACTTTTTTGTTCTGTGGTCCGAAGATTCCTGTTTGTGAAATTTCATAATTCTGTGCACTGACAAACGACGAACAGAACAAAAGAGCAAGAATTGCGTTCAGGAAGTGATTGATTTGTATGGTTGCTCCTGTGTTTAGTGGGACAGTCGAAGCGTAACCGTATCGCGTTGAAGATCAGTAGTCTATCGCAGGTCGGACCGATCGCGCAGGAAAGTCTGTGGCAGTTGAGGCTCAGTTGGAAATACGCCGAAGGCGTTCGCTAATTCCAGCCCAGGGTTCGAGGAACGAGAACCCTGGGTTAACAATCTAAATACACGCTAACCCTGAAAGGGTTCCACGGTTGGCGAACCCTTTCAGGGTTTCAATTGATCGTTGCGCTACAAACCCCAGGGTTCTCGCTACGCTTCGAACCTTGGGGCTGAGATTAGCGAACGCCTTCGGCATAATTTTCAAACTGAACGAGTACCGATCGGGCCCGCCGTGGAGGACAATCACAGGTCGCCCCTTCGATCACTCGCACATAGAGCGAGCTGTTATCAATCTGTATGCCTTGTTATGAATCGTCATCGATCAATCCCACTCCGCAATTTGTACGAACCCTGCTTGGGCGAGCTCTGACATCCTTGCCATCGCATTTGTATTGACCTTAACTCCAACCAGCAAATCTTCATTGCCCCAGTTGTGAACTGTCGCAGTCGCGCCACACAATTCCACTTCCACACCCTTCTTAATCAGCTCGGCAAGAAGTTGCTTGTACGGGTTGCCGATCGCCACCTTTCGTTCAATGTTATAGGCGTCGTCGTGTAGCGTTACGTGACCGGCATTTGTGTGAAAGACTGCGACGACCTCGGCCTTTGCATTCCAGTCAGCGATGTTCTGCGTGATGAGCTGGAGGTGAAAAATGGACGCCGGCAGATCTCCTTCAAACGCCAGGTCAGCGATGCTGAAGGCAATCCGAAGTTCGTTTAGCCGTACCGGGATATCGATGCGAAGCGGTTTAACTGTAGTGGTCATGCTCAACTCCTTAGTAACTTCACAAGCCTGCATAAACAAGACGCGTAAAGAAAGCCGGGTCGATAACGAAGTTACCCCACCTGGCATCGTACGCAGCGGTAGGTTTCGCAGTGACGATCTCATTGAGCGGCTTTCCCTGGTCCTTCAGGACCGCCACTTTATTTCGAACTGTCACTAGCATGTCGCGGAACTCCGCAAGCTGCGCCTTGTTCCCAACGGGACCATGTCCTGGAACGATGATCGTTTTGTCGGTCGCAAGGACAAGTGAAGCATTCACCCATCTAATCATTCCATCAATCCCACCGCCCACGCCGTTATCGATGAACGGATAGATCCCATTCCAAAAGTTATCTCCTAAAACGAGTACATCTGCCTTTGGAAAGTAAACAAAGGAATCACCATCGGTATGGCCCAGTCCAAGATGTTTCATCACGACGGTTTCGCCATCAAACTCAAGCGTCTTTTCGGTTTTGAAAGTTACTGTCGGACGTCCACTCATGGGCCAGGGCTGAAACGTATAGTTCCAATCTTCAACACGAGTGGTTGCAGATAGACGTTTAAGTACGTTCTCGTGTGCGATTATCGTCGCACCCTGGTTGTGCACCCACTCGTTGCCGTCGGTGTGGTCCCAATGCCAGTGCGTATTGATGACGTACTTGATCGGCTCTGCGCTAATTCGATCGAGCGCAGCCTGAATCTTGTCCTTTGAAACTGCGATTCCAACATCAACCAGCAGCTTGCCGTCGGGACCATTAAGCACAATGATGTTTCCTCCCGAGCCAAACAGCACGCTCAAGTTTCCTCGCAGTGGCTCAACTGTGACATCCGAGTTGGCGGCAGCCTCGTTTATCTTGATGACAGGACTCGTTGCCTGAGCAGATACGTTGGGAGTGGAAATGGTCGCGACGATGATGACAAAGCCAAACATAAGAACCAGTGACTTTGCGACTCTGTTTCTATTAATTGCAATTAGCATGACTCTTCTCCGTTCAAGTATTCAGGAAAGTAAACAGTCGCTATTCAATAGACGTGAAGATAGTTCAGCGTGGAAATCTATGACACACTAATAAGGATAGAAATCAGACTGTACTTTCCAGCAGTTGAGGAATTACCAGAATGGGTGATGGATGACTTCGTCAGTGAGGCCTTGGCTTCAGAGCGTGTCCGAGTCGATGAGCTGGACGGGAAATTATTGGTGACCTTCCGGCATATGACCGTACGTGAAATCGAACTACGCAGCGGCAAGAGCACCGCGGTAATGCTGTCGGTTAAAAAGCGCAAGTGAAAACGCAGGGCTGTGGAAACCGCGGGAAAAACAAACTACGGTTTTTCCCACGTTCCCACAGCTCCTACTGCTACTAGATCAAAAGTGTAAAGGATGTGTTGATAACAAAACGTAAAGGATGTCTTGACAATCAACACACAGAGGGCCGCCCCTACAGTTGTTCTTCGAGGATCTTTATACTTTGCGGCAATTCAACTAGCGTTAGGAGTCGCCTCATTTCTTATAAACGGCAATTCCCCAAAAATTGATGTCGGGCGGCAGGGCGTTCCAGTGGTCAAAAGCGTGCGAATCGTCAGATTTGTATCGCAACTTGTAGTTTCCCGCAGGCAGAGTGATTACGACATCAACTTTCCTGTTCTTACCCGCACCACCTGCATGTGCAGTCTTCGGCTCCTGCATCTCCCACACACGTGATCCTTTGTCGACGTCTTCGATCCAGCCATAGTCAAACATCCCACCGGCCTGACCTTCACCGATGGCGAAGATACGCACGTCCTGACTAGTCGCCAGAGTAAACGCCACACTCTTATCTTCGTTATCCAGCACTTGAACGAGCTGCGCAATCACTGGCAGCTTCAACAGATCATCTGGCATAGGCTTGGAATAGAGCTCTCCATACATTTTCATCAACGGCGTGACATCACTTGCGCGTCCCACGTTTTGATAGATCCTGACCTTTGTAACCAGGTCTGTGCTGTAGACATCGGCGTAAGGTTTTGTCGCCACAGCGTTGAGCTGGTTTTTCAATTCTGTAATCGGAGCGTTCCAACTAATCTCGGGAATGCTTTCTCCGAACTTCTGCGGAAAGATGAACGTCTTCAAAAAAGCCATGCCTACCGGAGAGCTTAGCGCATTGCCCGAGCCGAGATCCGTCGGACGGCTGAGATTGTCAGAGTTTGCCATTATGATGAACGTAATGTTTTGCTCGGGCACTTTCAAAATAAAAGATGAGTTGCCGGTCCAGTAACCGTAATGCCAGAGCAGTTTCATGCCCTTGTAGTTCTGCGTAAACCAACCCAACCCATATGGAAGCGACTCACCCTTGGTTGAGACAGCCGGCGTGAAGGCGAGTTGTTGAGTTTCTTTCGTCAGAAACTTGTTCTGATCGATCGCAATGTCATACTTCGCCATGTCAAGAACGGTTGAGATCAATCCGGCGGAAGTGCTGAACCCCTGCGGGTAACTTATTTTCGTGATCTTAAATTCGCGATCGAGTGCGTACGGCTGAGCGAGCATCTTCGTGACTGTGTCGAATCTCTGCTGGTGCTTTTCCGTAATCATCCCTCTGCCCAATGGCGACTGGTGCGAATGGACCAGTTTCCAGGCGCCATCTTGTTTGTTCCAGAAGATTGAACTTCTCCAAGGTCCCTCAGTGCGTACTGGTCCGTTCGGAGGCGTGATAGTTGTGGCCGTAAAAAAGGTTGTGATGGCGCTGTCGCCGTAAACCGCCGCCTCGAGGTTGTTGACTTCCATCTTCACCTTGAAACCGGCCTGGAATGCTCCTCTTAACTCAGTCGCATCAATAAAAGAAGTTAAGAAACCGCCTTCGCCTTGAAAACGGTTTTGCTGCGGCGCAAGACGTCGCGCAATTTGATCGACGTTGCCGGAATTGAAGCCCGAGATGATATCCATGACTGCGGCTTTCACTTCCGCCTCTGCCGCCCTCACCACCTCGCCTGCGGCGTTTGGCGATCGTGTGCTGACAATCCTGGGAACGTTCGGCGCCGTCTCATTCATGCCGAGAGGATCGAGAATGTTTGCTATTAAAAGTTCGGCGAAGGATTTGCCGGTCGCCCTCTCAATCACCTTATCCAGTTCTGCAAAGCGATTGCCGTTATAGCGGTACTGCTCGCCGGGATTTCCTTCGGATGTGTGGGAGAACAAGTGACGCACTCTAATAACGCCCTCGCTCTCTAGCGTGATGCCGTACTTTGAAACAGGATCGTCCAGCTTGATCTTTCCCTCCTGGACCAGTTGCATCAGAATCGTAGACGCAAACGTTTTGGTCAGCGAAGCGAGGTGGTAGGCTGTATGTTCGGTTGCAGGAATCTTATTTTCAACATCTGCATAACCGAATCCCTTCGCCCAAATCACTTTTTGATTCTTGACGATGGCGGCGGAGTAAGCCGGAATTTTAAGCTCTTGTCGCAGACTTTCGAGTTGTGTTTCAAAGCTGGCAATCCGTGCCGCTTCGGATGACTTGTCCATTTGGTCAGCCGTATGTTCGGCTATAGCCCGGACAAATGAGAGCTGTCCCAGAACGGCGACTGTCAGAATGAGTGCGACTAAGCCTGGCGCCTTAAACTTCATAGGATCTCATTTCCCCTTACTGATGTGACTGAGCTTTAGAAACGTAGAGCAGAGGTGTCTGTTGGGCAAACACCACCGACCCGAGTTTTGTGTAAATAATTCGCGCTTTTGGAGGGAATAAAAGCGCTTTGAGGATGGTATTAAGGGTAGACTGGCCAGTTTTTGAAACGGCCAGTCCACCGCATCTCGACGAAAACATATAATTTGGCGAATTGACGACCGTAAACGACGCGGTTCTCCGTGCCCTTTGGTCTTTCGGCAGTAAAACTCCGGAGACACGGAGTTCGCAAGAGAAGGGAATCGCGTGGAGCTCAGTTTGGAAATACGCCGAAGGCGTTCGCTAATTTCAGCCCAGGGTTCGAGGAACGAGAACCCTGGGTAAGGGTCCCATAGATGGACCAAAACCCTGAAAGGGTTAGGCGGTTGGCGAACCCTTACAGGGTTAAAAGATCATTTTGTGATGTCCCCAGGGTTGTCGCAAGCTCCAACCCTGGGCTGAAATTAGCGAACGCCTTCGGCGTTTTTCAAACCGAACCAGTATTGAGTCGCGGGGAGGTTCCGAGTTGAGTTGTCAAAAAATACTGGAAATCATTCATCCTTACATTGATCGCGAGTTGGACCCGGTTCAGGCAGCGGAAGTTGAACGCCACCTGGAACAATGCGACGACTGCGATCTTATCTACCGTGGCCAGGTTGCCTTGCGTTCATCTTTGCAGCACCCGTCACTCTATTACCGTGC
>Ga0163162_10006101_pt1 | contig 11668 bp, 8 predicted proteins | sample S55metaG_FD_115310 | JGI IMG/M metagenome (GOLD analysis project Ga0163162, IMG submission 115310) | Switchgrass rhizosphere microbial communities from Kellogg Biological Station, Michigan, USA - S5-5 metaG | ecosystem: Host-associated > Plants > Roots > Rhizosphere > Soil | place: USA: Michigan...
CATGAACCGCAGTGGTGGTCCGGTGTCGAGCGTGCTGGGATTCTACAAATTCGAGCCGACGCAGATGCTGGTCGCGCACGACGAGATCGATCTGCCGAGTGGCACCGTGCGGCTCAAGGAAGCCGGCGGCCACGGCGGACACAACGGCCTGCGCGACATCATCGCGGCGCAGGGCGATGCTTTCTGGCGGCTGCGCATCGGCGTGGGTCACCCTGGGGCCAAGAACGAAGTCATCGACTTCGTGCTCACGCGGGCGGCCGCGGACGAGCAACGCGCCATCGACGAGTGCATCGTCGCCGGCGCGGACGCGATCGAAGAGATGCTGCGCTCTGGCGCGCAGATCGCCATGAACAGATTGCACGCGCGCAACAAACCCGCGCCTGCAGCAAAAACGGAGTAGTTCGATGGGTATCAAGTGCGGCATCGTGGGTCTTCCCAACGTCGGCAAGTCCACGCTGTTCAACGCGCTGACGCGCGCGCAGATTGCGGCGGAGAACTATCCGTTCTGCACCATCGACCCGAACGTCGGCATCGTGCCGGTGCCGGATCTGCGGCTCGATGCGCTGTCGAAGATCGTGGAACCGGAGAAGGTCGTGCCGACCACGGTCGAATTCGTCGACATCGCGGGCCTGGTGGCCGGCGCGTCGCAGGGTGAGGGGCTCGGCAACAAGTTCCTCTCGCACATCCGCGAAACCGATGCGATCGCGCACGTGGTGCGCTGTTTCGAAGATGCGGACATCGTGCATGTGTCGGGCCGCGTGAACCCCATCTCCGATATCGACATCATCGACACCGAGCTCGCGCTTACCGATCTGCAGTCGGTCGAGAAGGCGGTGGATCGCAATGCCAAGGCTGCCAAGGGTGGCGACAAGGATGCGGCCCGCAAGAAGGACCTGTTCGAGCGCATGCGCAAGCATCTCGATGAGGGCAAACCGGTGCGTTCGATGGGCCTCACTAAAGAGGAGAGGGCGGACAGCCAGGAACTGCACCTGCTCACGGCCAAGCCCGTCATGTACGTGGCGAACGTGAAAGAGGATGGCTTCACGAACAACGCGCACCTCGACGCCGTCACTGCGCGCGCCAAGGCGGAGGGCGCCGTGGTGGTCGCGGTGTGCGCGGCCATCGAGGCGGAAATCAGCCAGCTCGAAGAGGCCGATCGGGCGGATTTCCTCAAGGATCTTGGCCTGGCCGAGCCCGGCCTCAATCGTGTGATCCGTGCGGGCTACGAGTTGTTAGGCCTGCAAACCTACTTCACCGCAGGCGTGAAGGAAGTGCGTGCGTGGACAGTGCGAGGCGGTTCGACCGCTCCGCAGGCGGCGGGCGTGATCCACACGGACTTCGAGCGTGGATTCATTCGTGCCGAAGTCATCGCCTATGACGATTTCATCAAGTACCAGGGTGAATCGGGCGCGAAGGATGCGGGCAAATTGCGGCTCGAGGGAAAGGAGTACTTCGTGAAGGAAGGCGACGTCATGCATTTCCGCTTCAACGTCTGAAGCCAAAGTGTGATCCAGTTCCGGTTCTGCGCGGCGCGCGCCGCCCGGCTTCGACCGTCCATCCGGGCTGAGAAACCGCCCGTCGCCAAGCTCCTGTAACTGTTCAATCCGGCACTCCCGGCGGCGTTCCCCGCGCCTAAGATGCGGCCCATGAAGAACCGGCCGTACCGAAATTCGACTCAGTTGTCTGGGTGTCGCCAGCGCGGCTTCACGCTGCTGGAGCTCATGGTCACCGTCACGGTGCTCGGCGTCCTGCTGGGCCTGGCCGTTCCGAGCTTCACGGCGGCAATGCGGAACAACCGCATCGTGTCGCAGAACAACGAGTTCATCGGCGCGCTCAACTATGCGCGTAGCGAGGCAATCCGTCGCAGCAGCACGGTGTCCGTGTGCTCGAGCACCAATGGCACCAGTTGCTCGACCACCAATAGCTGGGGCACGGGTTGGATCTCTTTCGTGGACGAGGATGCCGACGGCACCCTGAACGGATCCGAAGTAGTGATGCAGGTGAGTCCTCCCGTTATTGCTGGCTTCACGCTCAATGGCGACACGGGACTTACGGATGTGCGTTTTGGCGGCAACGGAATATTGCTGACCACGAGCCCGACCGGCAATTTCCTGCTGCAGAAGACCGGCTGCACGGGTCTCAACGCGCGGCAGATCTCGATTGCCGCGACCGGGCGAGTGTCCACCAAAAAGTTTGCCTGTTCCTGAGAACCGAGGCTATCTACCGTGAACCACTCATCTTTCACCACCTATAAATTCGGCGCCCAGCGCGGTGCGACGCTGGTCGAAGTGCTGGTGGCGCTGCTCGTGCTGTCGATCGGCCTGCTCGGCGTCGCCGCGTTGCAGGTCAGCGCGCTGCAGACCAACCAGGGCGCGCACGTGCGCTCGCAAGCTTCGGTGCTCGCTTATGACATCGCCGATCGCATGCGCGCCAATCGCGCGGTGGCGCTCGCTGGTGGCTACAACGTGCTCTACACCGTCACTCCTTCGGGCGGGGCTCTGAATGAGCTCGACCTGCAGAACTGGAAGGCGGCGTTGACCAACACGCTGCCAACCGGTCAGGGCGAGATCTCGCTCGTCGGCAACATCGCGCTCATCCGGGTGCGATGGACTGACAAGTCGGGCACGCAAGTCTTCGAAACACGGACCCAGATCTGAGGCGTCACGGAATGAACGTTCAAAAGCAGAAAGGCTTCAGTCTGGTCGAACTCATGGTGTCCATCACCATCGGCCTGATCCTGATGGCCGGCGTGTTGTCGATCTTCCTCAGCTCTCGCGTCACGTTCTCGACCAACGAGCGCACTGCGCGGCTGCAGGAAAATGGCCGCGTCGCTCTCGACCTCGTGACCCATGACATACGTTCCGCCGGCTACCAGGGCTGTGCGCGCGGTGTCCCGGTCAACAATCGCCTCGTCACGCCAACATCAACGAACTGGAACTACATCTTTCCCGTGCAGGGTTACGAGAATATTTCCGGCACGCTGACCCCGACGTGGGTTGGTGCAGCACTGAGTCCCCTGGCCGTGGCAGACAGTGACGTTATCGTAGTGCGCGCGGCGATGCGCGACGGTCGTTCGACGCGTCTCGAAACCAGCATGTCGGCGCTCAACGACGACCTGAAAGTCATGAATACCGGAACGGGGACGCTGGGGGCCGGCGTTTACATGATCAGCGATTGCAACGCGGCGGATATCTTCCAGGTCACCGCGTATACCCCGGGAACGCCAAGCACGATGGCCCACGGAACGGGTGTTGGCTCGCCGGGCAATGCGGCCGACGACTTCGGTTACCTCTACCAGGCCGGCGCGCGCATCGTGCAGCTTCAAACCATCATCTATTACGTCGGCATCGATCCGGCGACCAGTGAGCCGGCGCTATATCAAAAGATAGGTGCGAACGCTTCGCGGCTGCTCATCGAAGGCGTGCAGGCGCTGCAGATTTCCTACGGCGAAGACACCGATAACGACCGCGTGGCGAACCTCTACCGCGCAGCCAACGATGTCGTCAACTGGAACAACATCATCAGTGTGAATCTATCCATGCTGATCCGCTCCGAGCAATACGGCACGCAATTGGACAAAAAGTCGTACACCTTGCTCACCACCGCGGTGGGCGGAAAAGTGCTTTCTGGGTACAACGATCGCCGCCAACGACTGATGTTCACCACCACCGCCGCGTTGCGTAATCGCGCCTGGTGAACGAGAGGATGAAGATGAAGCACCGATTGCACCTGCAATTTCCTTCCCGCCAGCGCGGCGCGGTACTCGTCGTCGCGCTGCTCATGCTGCTCATCATGACGGTGCTGGGCGTCACGGCGATGCAGATGTCACGCATGGAAGAGCGTATGGCCGGCAACTCGCGCGACATCAATCTCGCGTTTCAGGGCGCCGAGGCCGGGCTGCGCGACTCGGAAGATAAACTGCGTGTTCTCGTCGTGCGCCCGACTACCTGCGCGGCGGCGCCGTGCGCCGTATTTCGCCAGGCCTTGTTGCCGACCGACATGCGCGGCCCGGACGACGCGTGGTGGAAGGCCAATGGCACCGAGTATGGGGTTGCCGGTACCCAGGAAGTTTCCGATACGACGCGCGATCCACTCGAAATCGTCGAGGACCTGGGATTCGTGGCCGACAGCCTGACGATCGGCCATGGGCCGCCGGAAGGGCGCAATTTTTACCGCGTCACCGCCAATTCCACCGGCGCGAGCGATACCGCTCAGGCGCTGCTCGAGAGTACGTACTCGAAGCGGTACTGAACTCAATTCTTTCCTTTTGCTTGATGGACGAAGGGCGCCCAGCGCGTCCAACTCGGGAGTGCACACATGGTCTCTAAATCAGTCATGAAACGAATGCTCAGCATCACGGTGAAGGTATTGCTCCTCACCACGGGTGGCCTGGCATACGCGGCCGGCCTCTCGATCGTCGACGTACCGCTGTTCCTCAGTGGCAACGTCGCGCCACTGAACATGCTGGTGGTCGGCCGCGATCACAAACTTTTCTACGAAGCCTACGCCGATCATTCCGATCTCGACGGTGACGGCAACCTGGATGTCGGCTATCACGGGTTCGACACGAAGCCCGATCCGGATGACCCTAAGAAAACGGTTTTCAAGATCGACTACTTCGGCTATTTCGACTCGCACATGTGCTACACGCACGACGGATCGAAATTCGTTCCGGCGAACAAGACCGACACCAAGAAATGCAGCGGCCAGTGGGCCGGCGACTGGATGAACTGGATGACCACCGCGCGTATCGATGCGATGCGCAAGGTGCTCTACGGTGGCACTCGCGTGGTGGACACCAGTACGGAGACCGTTATCGAGCGCGCAACCATTCCGCAGGATGCGCACAGCTGGGGCAAGGAGTACACCAGCGCAGCCGTCGATGGATACAACATCAGCGACGTAGCGCCGCTTTCTACGCCGACCGGTACCAACCGGCACTTGTTTGCCAACACCACGCTGATGAAGACGAATAGCTGGACTACCAATACGGAACCGCCGGTGTTTCGTGTTCTGGAAAACCAGCCTTCCGATCGTCGCATCTGGACCTGGGTGAGCAAGGAATCCCCAGTCGCGGGCGGAACGATCAATATCGGCGGCATCCCGACACCCGCGGACATCAGCGTTTCCCCGACAGATTACATCGTGCGAGTTCAGGTCTGCGTGAAGGGACTCGAGGAAGTGGCCTACTGCCGCCAATACCCGAAAGCTGACAGCGTGCAAAAGCCCTACGGGCTGCTGCAGGAATTCGGTGAAAACGACGCCATGTTGTTTGGTCTTTTGACCGGCAGCTACCAGAAGAGCAAGAGTGGCGGCGCCATTCGCAAGGACGTCAAATCGTTCAAGGACGAGATCAAGTGGGATGACGATGGCACGTTCCAGAACGTCGACGGCATCGTCCGCACGTTGGACCGACTGCGAACGGCAGGCTTCACCAACTACACAGGCCAATCCGGCGGTTACGGCACTGTCTACGATGGCGGCCTGGTGTCGCACCGCGCGTTCAACGAGGGCGAGTTCGGCGGCAACTGGGGCAACCCGGTCGCTGAAATGATGTACGAAGGGCTGCGTTACTTCTCGCAGGACACCGACGATAGTTCGAATGCGAAGAGCAAGCCGACAGGCGCGTACGATTTCTCGGGAGGGATCGACGCTACTGCGCCGCTCAGTCTCACCAAGGTGGATAAGTGGGCGAATCCCTATGCCAGCACCAAGCCGGTCTGCGCAAAGCCGTTCGAAACCGTGCTGAGTGACGTCAATACCTCATATGACTCCGACCAGCTTCCGGGATCCCCCTACGGTACTTCAGTCAAAAGCGATCTTCCGGGCGCGGGTCTGGACGTTGCCCAGATTGGCCAGAAAATCTGGGATACCGAGTTCGGCATCAATGGGCAATATTTCATCGGCGAGTCGAAGTCGGACGCAACAAACCCAAAGGATGGCGCGCCCACTGCGAAAAACGTCAGCAGCTTCGGAAACATCCGCGGTCTGTCTCCTGAGGAACCCACGAAGGAGGGCAGCTACTACGCGGCAAGTGTCGCGTACTACGGCCTGACCAACGACATCAATACCAAGGCGAAGAGCGAGCAGAAGGTGCAGACATTCGCGGTAGCCCTGGCCTCGCCATTGCCGCGCATAGAAATCCCGGTCACTGGCGGCAGTATCACCATCATTCCTTTCGGAAAATCGGTGGGTGGTTGCGGCAGCAGTGGTGGCGACTTCTCCACATTCCAACCGACCAACCAGATCGTCGATTTCTACATCGAGAAAATTGCCCCCGATCGCAAGTCAGGCACGTTCCAGGTCAACTTCGAGGACGTGGAAGCGGGCAACGACCATGACATGGACGCGATCGCGCGCTATTCCTACTCGGTCAATGCGGACAACAGCGTCACGATCGAAGTGTCCAGTGACTACGCCCGGGGTTGCATCATGCAGCATCTCGGTTATGTGATCTCGGGCTCGAAGTCTGACGGCATCTATCTGGTGGTTCGCGATTTGGATACCACCTCGGGTGATCCCGACTACGTTCTCGACAAGCCGGTGGGCGGCAACTGGAAGGACGGAAAAGAACTGCCTGTCTACGACAAGCGTGACTTCATTCCCGGCAAAGACACCAGCGCCGAGCCGTTGAAGGATCCGCTGTGGTATGCGGCGAAGTGGGGTGGCTTCAAGGACAGCAACAAGAATGACATTCCGGATGTTCAGTCGGAATGGGATGAAAACAAGGACGGTACGCCGGACAACTATTTCCTGGTGACCAATGCCCTGACGCTTGGGGATCGCCTCGGTGCGGCATTCCAGGAAATCGGGCGCCGCCAGGGTTCCGCGTCATCGGCGTCGGTGAACACCGGCTCGATCTCGAGCGAGACCCGCGTCTACCAGGCCAAGTTCAGCAGCGGCGACTGGACCGGACAGTTGCTGTCCTTCCCGGTCATGGTTGATGACAAGAGTACGACGACGGTCGACGAGACCGGTACCCTTGCGCCCGCCGAGTGGTCAGCGTGGGAGCAGATGAACTCTCAGACGCCCGCCAATCGCGTGATCATCACCAACGTGGCGGGAACGGGAAAGCTGTTCGATTGGCTGAAACTCGACACCGCGAGTCAGGATGCGCTGGAGAAAGGCGATCCGTCCACGGCCAAGCGCGGTCAGCTACGACTCAATTACCTGCGCGGCGATGATGCGAAGGAACAGCGCATGACTGGCGGTGTATTCCGCGACAGGGTGTCGCAGGATCCCTCTCCGTCGGCTCCAGCAGGCAAAATGTTGCCTAACAAATTGGGCGATATCGTCTCCTCCTCACCGATTTTCGTGGGCGCGCCGCCGTTCGCCTATCCCGACTCGCTCGAATCCAAGAAGTATTCGAAGTTCGTGAGCGACAACGCCGGTCGCCCGAAAATGGTGTATGTCGGAGCGAACGACGGCATGTTGCACGGATTCGACGCGGGCAGCACTTCCCCGACCAAAGGCCAGGAAAAGGTGGCGTTCATCCCTCAGGCGGTGTTCGGCAACCTGATCGATCTGACCAAGCCTAACTACCCGTACAACCACAAGTTCTTTGTCGACGGCACGCCGACGATGGGCGATGTGTTCTACGGCAGCGACTGGCACACGGTCCTGGTCGGCGGCCTCAACAAGGGTGGCAGGAGCATTTACGCGCTGGACATCACCAATCCCGCGAATTTCACAAACTCCGACTCCAGCGCGCAGAACATTTTCCGTTGGGAATATACCGATGTGGATCTGGGCTACACCTACAGCCGTCCGGCCATCGCGAAGATGGCGAATGGAAAATGGGCCGCGATTTTCGGCAACGGTTACAACGCTACTGGCACCGGGGCAACCGGACACGGCTATCTTTATGTCGTCGACATCGAGACTGGCGGCATCATGGCGAAGATCGACACGGGCGTTGGCGACACGACCACTCCGAATGGCCTGGCGACGCCCGCCGTCGTGGACCTCAACGGTGACTCGGTTGTGGATTTCGTCTATGCCGGCGACCTGCGGGGCAACCTGTGGAAGTTCGACATGAGGAGCACCGACAAGACGCAATGGAAAATTCCCTACACGGGGGCCAGCAGCCTCCCTGCGCCGCTGTTTACCGCGATGGACCAGCAGGCCACGCCGGTGGCGCAGCCCATCACGTCGAAGCCAGAGGTCGGCCGCGGCCCGAAGGGCATGGGCATGGTGGTGTTGTTCGGCACCGGCAAGTTCCTGGAGGCGAATGACAAGTCGCCAACGCAGACTCAGACGTTCTATGGTCTGTTCGACCCGAACGCCAATGACAACACCGACAAGATCGCTTCACGCTCCAATCTCACGGCGCAGTCGATCATCTTCGAGGGCGGGGTCACTGTCGGTTCGGTGACGATCCCGACGCGCGTCACGACGCAGAATGCCGTGACGAATCGCGGGTGGTACCTGAATCTGCTGAGCCCGAACACGCCGGCCTTCCAGGGCGAGATGCAGGTGTCGAACTCGACGCTGCGCGCCGGGCGCATCATCTTCACCACATTGATCCCCGACAACGACCCTTGCGGATTTGGCGGCACGAGTTGGCTCATGGAAATGGATTCGCTTTCGGGCGGTCGTCTCGACAACCCACCGTTCGATTACAACAACGACGGGTTGTTTACAGCGGCCGATCAGTTAACCGTGAAGATCGGAACTGTGAATGTGGTGGTCTCGCCAAGCGGGCGCCAGTCGGAAGTGGGCATCACGCAAGGCCCGGGCATCCTGTTCGATCCGGGCAACGGAGCGACCGGAGGCAAGGAATACAAGTACCTCTCTGGAAGCAGCGTGAGCGCGACATCAGGCAGCAACCTGCAACGCGTGGTCGAGAATCCAGGGCCGAATTCCACCGGGCGCCAGTCGTGGCGGCAGCTCAAATAGCGCCGCCTCGCCGGCTCGCCGTAAAGGAGTGACTATGAAACGCAGACAAAGTGGTGTGACACTGATCGAGCTCATGATGGTCGTCGCGATCGTCGGGATACTCGCGGCGATCGCGATGCCGGGCTACCGGCGCTACGTGGTGCGCGCCAACCGCTCGGACGCCAAAACGGCGCTCCAGCAGACGGCGCAGGCCCTCGAGCGTTGCTACACCAACTCGACGCCTTATGCGTATGACGGCGCGGTGTGCACGGCTGCCGTGACACTGCCGTTCACAGTCCAGTCGGGAACCTACACGATCTCTGCGAGCGTGCGGTCACCGCAGGCGTACACGCTGCTGGCCACGCCGCAGGGCACCCAGGCCAACGATGACGCCGAATGCAAGGTTTTCTCGCTGACTGAAACCGGCGCACAGACGGTGAACGGCAGTTTGTCGGCGACGCCGGAGAAATGCTGGCGTCGTTAGGCCGGCGAGGCCTAGCGCTTGGTGCGCGTGGCCTTGATGAGCATTTCGGCTTCGTACTCCGCGAGCGGCACGTCGGTACCCTGCTTCGTGGATGCCGGCACGGCGACCTGGATGATCGCGGTGGCGTCTTCGCCGATCCGAAGTAGTTTGGCCATCTCTGGCGCTTCGACCGGGCGCGCAATATAGAAGCCCTGCGCCAGTGTGCAGCCATGCGTGGCCAGGAACTGCAGCTGCTCCTTCGTCTCCACACCCTCGGCCACGATCTTCAGGCCTAACTGCCGGCCCATGGCGATGATGGCCGCGCAGATGGCGGCATCGTTCGAATCGCGGCCGAGATCGGCCACGAAGGAGCGGTCGATCTTCAGCGCTTCGATCGGGAAGTGCTTAAGGTAAGCGAGCGACGAGTAGCCCGTGCCGAAGTCGTCGATGGCCACGTGAACGCCGAGCTCGCGGACAGCCCGCACGGCGAGCGCTGCGGCGGCTTCGTCCACCATCAACAGACTCTCGGTGATCTCCAGCTCGAGGCAGGCTCCAGGGAGCCCAGCTTCGTCCAGGTGAGCGAACACCCAGTCGGGGAAACCCGGGGCTTCGAATTGCGCCCCCGATACGTTAACTGCCACGCGCAGGTCGCGGCAGCCATCCTGCCACCACTGCGAGATCTGCTTGAGCGCCTGGCGCATGACCAGGTCCGAGAGCGGCACGATGAGGCCGGATTCCTCGGCGACCGGAATGAATTCATCCGGCGGCACGATGCCGCGCTTGGGATGGCGCCAGCGCACCAGGGCTTCCACTGACGCGATGCGACCCGTGGCCACTTCGATCTGCGGTTGATAGACGAGGAACAGTTCGTTCTGTTCGAGCGCGTGCCGCAGCTCGGTTTCGAGCTCCAGGCGTGCCACCGAGCGCGCGCGCATATGTTCACTGTAGATCACACCGCGATTGCCACCCGAGGTCTTCGCCTCGTGCAGCGCCAGGCCCGCGGTGCGCAGCAGTTCGTCTGCGAAGCTGCCGTGGTCGGGGAAAATCGCGATGCCGATCGTGCAGGTCACGAAGAAGTCGCGGTGCCGGATCATGTATGGCGAGGCGAACGCCGCCATGATGTTGTTGATGGTGCTCTGCACGTCGGCGTCGGATTGCAGGTGGCGGATCGCCACTGCGAACTCGTCGCCCGCGAGGCGCGCCAGCGGCATGGTCACCGCGCCATCACGCTCGAGCTTGAGGAAGGTGCCGAGCCGCAGCGCCACTGCCTGCAGCAGCGCGTCGCCGGCGCCGTGGCCGATGCTGTCGTTGATGCGCTTGAACTGGTCGAGGTTGATGCGAACCACCGCGAAGCGCTCACCGGTGGTGGCCGCTTCGCGGCGCGCTTCTTCCAGCAACTGCAGCAGGTACTGCCGGTTCGGGAGCTGGGTCAGCGGATCGAAGAACGCCAGCTCGCGAATCCGGTTGGCGGCGCGATGGCGTTCGGTCACGTCACGCAACACCAGCAGCAGTCGGCCGCGGTCGTAGGGCACGATGCGCGTTTCGAAACGACGTTCGATGCCGTCGCGCATGCACTCGAATTCCACTTCCGTGCGCTCGTTGCGTACGCGGCAGTCGTCGAGCGCATGCGCGATGGCGCGAGCGGCGTCGCCGGTGACGAGATCGGTGACTTTCAGCTCGCAACTCTTGCCGCCGGCGAAGAATGGATGGTTGTCGGTGGCGCCGAGCCGGTCGACGATGCGCCCGTGCACGTCAACGACCAGCAGCAAGTCGGGCAGGGCGTCCAGCATGGCGCGTTGCCGGCCTTCGCTTTCTTCGAGCTCCTGCACCAGGCGCCCGCCGCGCACCAGATATTGCACGCGATGGCCTAACAGGTTCCAGTTGATGGGCTTGGCGAGGAAGTCGGTTGCGCCGGCCTGGTAGGACTGGTTGATCGAAGCCACGTCGTCGCGTCCCGTGACCATCATGATGGGTAGATGGGCACCACCGGGCAGCGCGCGGATGGCCTTGCAGGCGAGGTAGCCGTTCATCGACGGCATTTCCACATCCATGAGCACGGCGTTGCACTCGCCGGCTTCCATCGCGGCCACGGCCGCGGTGCCGTCGGCGGCCTCGGAAACCACGAAGCCCGAGCGCTCGAGCGCGCGCCGCATGAGCAGGCGCGAACCCGCGTCGTCATCGACGATGAGAACGTGGATCGAGTTGGGAGGCGAGCTGTTCACTTCATGCAACCCTGGATGAGCTCTCGAGCCCTTCGAGCTCGGACAGCGCGACGGTGCGCTGTGCACGCAGCTTGGTCATCGTGGCGGGCAGGTTGGAGATGTCGCC
>Ga0163162_10006106_pt1 | contig 11663 bp, 7 predicted proteins | sample S55metaG_FD_115310 | JGI IMG/M metagenome (GOLD analysis project Ga0163162, IMG submission 115310) | Switchgrass rhizosphere microbial communities from Kellogg Biological Station, Michigan, USA - S5-5 metaG | ecosystem: Host-associated > Plants > Roots > Rhizosphere > Soil | place: USA: Michigan...
TCCGAGTGCCGCAACTGACAGACGCCGAACGTAATCACAACCTTGAGATGTTGAAGTTCATCAGCGAGCAAACGGTTGCACGCGGACTCGAATTCCAGCTTGGACTATGGATGCACGGCTACGAATGGATCGACAGTCCAAAAGCTAACTACACTATTGAAGGTCTGACTCGTGACACACATGGTGCGTATTGTCGAGATGCGTTACGACTATTGCTAAAAACGTGTCCGTCGATCAGTGGAGTGACAATACGTACGCACGGTGAGAGCGGTGTCGAAGAAGGCAGTTATCAGTTTTGGCAAACAGTCTTTGAAGGTGTCGCTACGTGTGGTCGTCGCGTCGAAATTGATCTGCACCCCAAGGGCCTGGACGAGACGATGTTGCGTAATGCGTTGTCCACGCGACAACCCGTAACGGTGTCGCCTAAGTTTTGGGCTGAACACATGGGCCTGCCTTATCACCAAGCTGATATTCGTCAACTTGAAGTGCCCGATCCAAAAAAGCAGACAAGCCGCTTAATGAACCTGAGCGAAGGCTCGCGTAGCTTCATGCGTTATGGCTATGGCGATCTTCTGCGCGAAGATCGAACCTGGAAAGTGATCCACCGAGTTTGGCCCGGCAGTCAGCGACTCCTATTGTGGGGCGATCCGCTCGCGGCTGCTGCCTATTCAAAAGCATTTGGATTTTGCGGCAGCGACGGCGCTGAAATCATGGAGCCACTCACGTTCAAGGGTCGTCGCGGCTCCGGGATTTACGGCGACCGTTGTGCTTATGCGGACGCGTCATTGAAAACGCGTTGGGACTTTCAGAAGTATGAATACTCTTACAGGGTTTGGGGGCGGCTCCTTTACAACCCGAAGTCTGAGCCGGATACGTGGCAACGCTGGCTGCGCAAGAACTTCAGCGTGAGCGCAGATGATCTCGAAAATGCTTTGGGAAACGCCAGTCGAATATTGCCGCTGATTACTACGACTCATCTGCCGTCAGCAGCTAACAACAACTACTGGCCCGAGATGTACACTAATCACTCTTTGTTTGATTCGGAGAATCGCGGATCGTATAGCGATACTCCGGCACCGCGAGTGTTCGGTAACGTTAGTCCACTCGACCCGCAGTTGTTTTATCGCATTAACGATTACGCAGACGATCTGCTTAGCGGCGAAGTAAGCGGAAAGTATTCGCCACTAGAAGTGGCCCAATGGCTGGATGACTATGTTGAGGCGGCAAGGCAGTCGTTGTCTGTTGGTATTCAAAAGGTTCAAGGCGGGGAGCCCTCGGCGGATTTCAAACGCTTAGTAAGCGACGTTCTCATTCAGATGGGTCTGGGCCGGTTCTTCGCCGCCAAGTTTCGCAGTGCAGTTCTGTATCGAATATTCGAGAAGACGGGAGAACGTCATTCACTCGAGTTGTCGTTGGATCAGTATCGCAAGGCACGCGATCATTGGGCTGAGTTTGCGAACATTGCGAGGAATGTCTACATGTCAGATGTAACGGTTGGCGAACTCCCTCAACTGCATGGTCACTGGGCGGATCGGCTGACTGCAATCGAGCGCGATATCGAAGCAGTTGCTGAAAAGCTGCAAGCAACTAAACCAGCTTCAACGTCGGCTACAGTTTCGTTGATCGTCAACAAGGTGCTACGTCGTAATGAACGAGGTACTTTGAAAGCTCAGCACCTTCCTTTGAAACAGTTTGCTCCAGGCAAACCGTTGCCAATTGAACTCAAGTTGAGTCAACCAACAGCGTGGGCAAAACTTTACTACCGCCACGTGAACCAGGCTGAACGTTTCCATGTTGTCGACATGGAACGTAGTGCTTCGGCCTATCAGTCAACTATTACGGCCGACTATACGAACACAAATTATCCGCTGCAGTACTACTTCGAAGCGAAGACTACCGCGGAAGAGAGTCTACTTTTTCCGGGCTTCTCGAAAACTCTAATTAACCAACCCTACTTCGTGGTCCGTCGCGCGCCGGGTAAGTAACAGAAAGTCGTAAGTTCAAGGACCTCTCATTCTCCCCAGGCACCAGCCTGGGGGTCAGAGTCGGCTTCATGAAGCACTAACCGTTTTAACGGTTTTCCCACTCCAGTCGAATTGCAGGAATTTGGGAAACCGTTAAAACGGTTATAGAAATTAGGACGAACACTGGTCCCCAGGCTAAAGCCTGGGGAGAGTGAGAGGTTGAGTTCTGACTGGTTATAGGTGGTCCTTCGCGCTATTTTCTCAGCGTCCGCGCTGCTGACGTGTTTGAATATCCGGAGTTGCCGAACGAGTTATACGCGCGCACACGATAGGTGTAGAACGTGTTCTTCGCGAGGCCTGTGTTTGAGTACGTTCTTACATTCGTTCCCACCGTCGCAACCTGCGCGAAGTTGGTGCAGTTGTTTCCGCTGCAACGTTCGATCTTGAACCCATCTTCATTCGACGAGTTGTCAGTCCACGCGAGATTCACTTGAGAAGTTGTCGTCGCTGTTGCCGTTAGACTTGCAGGTGCAGCGGGCGTCGGAGCAGTTACGGTAATCGTCACTATCGTCGAAGCCGTTGCTCCGTCGTCGTCAGTCACTGTCAAATGCGCAGTGTAAGTTCCTGCCGTGTTGTAGGTATGACTTGCTGTGACGCCAGTCGCATTCGTGCTATCGCCAAAATCCCATAAGTAAGATGCGATCGTCCCGTCTGCATCAGAAGAATTGCTTCCGCTAAAAGACACACTCAGCGGAGCGAGTCCGGAAGTCGGAGTCGCGTTGATTGCGGCAACCGGCGGTTGGTTGCCGTTGCCTGCCGGAATCACAAAGAGAGTGATGCTTTGTTGCGGCAGCGTCGCGTTGAAGCTGCTACTGCTAAAACTTATGTCGGAAAGATGGTTGATAGTGTTCGATGAGGTCAACTGCCAGACCTGTGCTGTCCCACCGTTTGCAAAGTTCGCCACATTGATCGTGGCAGGTGTACTACCACTCAGGTATTTGCTGATCACTATCACGGTTAACGCCCCATCAGCTGAACGTGTGGCCGAAAAAGCAGAGACGTTGTCGGGGTTAGGCACTGTCGTCGAAACGCTTGTTTCACCAAACGTTGATTTGTTGCCATCGTAATTGCGGTATATCTTCATCGCTTTGTAAGTAGGTGTTGATGCATCGGGTGTGGTCCAACGCGCGGCCATGTCCAAACCTTCGCGGCCGAAGATGCCGTAGATGTCCGCTTGAGTAGTGGCTCCATTGATGTGACCTTCAGCGCCCCAGTTGTACTCAGTGATTCCGACCGGTGTCCCTGGATAATAAGTGCTGATCCAACTCTTCAAACGCGGGATCAATTTGACTCGATCGTTGATCCACGTCTCGTCGACGTAATTTGGATCCCATAGCGAACGCGTAGAACGATTGCGCCGAAGTTGCATTGACGACGAAGTATCGTTACTGAACTCACCACCCTGCGGGTAGTAATGGACAGTGAAGATGTCCAGCAGTCGCAAGCCCGTAGCAAGGTTATTCTGTCGCATCTGGTCGAGCAGCCAGGGCAAGTAATCAGCGCCACCGTGATTGTTTCGATCGGGCAGGAAACTCCAGCCATGCTGACTTCCATATTGCTGATCGTAGCCGCTGTAGAAATAACCGCTCCAACCCCACTCTTCCGGACCAACGATCAGCGCTGTCGAGTCCACTGATTTTATTTTGGTCGCATAGTCGATCATCTTGTTCTTGATCTCATCCATCGTTGCGCCGGTCGGATGCACATCGCGATGAGTCGAGTGCCAGATGCTTGGTTCGTTGTCGAGAATGTAATAACGCAATCCGCCGTTGGCGTTAGTGCCCCAGCGAGTGACGAGGTGTTGTGCCCACTGTTGTTGGAAGTTTGAATCTGCGGTCACATTGGCATCGTTTGGATCGTTGCCAGTAACGTTCTGGCCAGAAGTTAGAATGCCATTGCCGGCATCCGGAAACCATTGCCAATCATTTCCCGTCTGTGCGCCGTACTTGGCGATGGAGAAACTCGCGAGTTTATTGCGGTTGCTGCCGAGTTTCGCGACCCAACCGATCTGTGGAATCGTCAGCATTGCCTGGGCGTTTGCGGATTTCGAATTGAAGATGAAGGTGTCGCCCCGTTCACCAGCAACCGAACTTGAGTCGCCGATGCTTTCGTAGTACCAATCGTTTCCGCGGTTGTCGGCATTCAGCTGCCAGTTGTAGCGACTTGTGTTGTTGCCGCCGTTTCGATTCAGCGGGCTGTTGAGATCATTCAACTGCGCCGTTGAAGCGTGTGCAACGCCATAGACGTTGGGGTTGATCGCCTGACGATTGGCAGCGGCATCGACGTTGATGTTGACGGCAGGATTCTGCGCGTGGCTAGTTGTAGCGAAGAAGACAAGTACTGCGCAGATGGTGACCAGGTAAAGGGTTCTTAGGTGTCTTGGCATGAATATCTCCCGACGGTTTATTTCAGAGTTAAGCAGAGCCTCATGAACTGTAAAACGGAGTTTAGGTTTATCTTTCCAAATTACAGTCCGAGTTACCGAATTGGTTTCTATTTCAGTTTGCGAACACTTCGGTTATCAGAAATTCGAATTTGTTATGAGGAGCATTGCGGGGCTTTCCTGTGGTGAGAAAGTTCTTACGCTCCACCCAGTATTAGATTGAGAATCGTCGGGATGAACTTGGGGCCGCAGCCATTGTACACCATCGCCTGCACCCCAACATTGCTAGATAGCTCTGGTACTGCCTCTGCCGCGGTGTGAAATTCTGCGAATATTGACAACCTCAAATCCCACGTACAGAATCCGCAAACCACAAAATTAGGCGAGCAACGGAGGGGTTCATGTCCAAGCGTGTCTTCATTGCAATTTCACTATTGTTGTTATTCTCGATAACGGTCGGTGCAAAAGATCCCAACCGCCCGCTTCGAGTGGGCGTGTTGGCTTCACTAACCGGACCCGGGTCATCACTCGGCCAGAGTACGGTCGCAGCCTTGCAACTTGCTGCCGAACAACTTGAGGCCCAGGATCCGGCCCCTAGTGGGCGATTCAAAGTTCATCTTCATGTCCGCGACACGAAGCTCGATCCGAACCTGGCGCTCGAGGCAATTCAAGACCTTGATAAGCAGGGCGTCACAGTCATCATCGGTCCACAATCGAGCTCAGAGTTGGCAAAGATCAAGCCTTACGCGGACGCGCACAACATCCTCGTGATCAGTCAAGGCAGCACAGCATCATCGCTGTCCATCGCCGGCGATAACATCTTTCGTCTGTGCCCCAACGACAGACGCGAAGCAGAAGCGATCGTCGCGTTGATGTGGCGTGATGGTATTCGCACGATAGTTCCTCTCTGGCGCAACGATGTCGGGAACGGCGGTTTGCACGATTCCGTCCAGAGCGCATTTCAAAACATGGGTGGCACGGTGACTGCCGGCTTTCGCTACGAGACAACGACTACAGACTTTGGTCCAGCAATAGCTGCCATCAGTGCGCAGGTTGCAAACGCCAGACTCAGTTCCCCTCCGGCGACGATCGGAATTTACCTTGCCGCTTTCGACGAAGCTGTTGGAGTCTTTCATAGTGCAACGTTGGACCCGACGGTGTCAGCAACTACTTGGTACGGTAGTGACGGCGTGGCGCTATCACAGCCTTTGCTCGACGACTCTACTGCGGCGACATTCGCTGCGAGTGTGAACTATCCAAATCCAATCTTCGGCTTGGATGACGCGCTGCAGAGTCGTTGGCAACCGGTCACTGACACAATCGAAGCGCGGACAGGCATTAAGCCTGACGCCTTCGCTCTTTCCACCTATGATGCGCTTTTCATACTCAACAACGCGCTTCAGAATTCTCGCCGCGTCGGTGATTTTGCCGACTTCAAATCCGCCTTTGTTGAAGCGGCAAATAACTACACAGGCATAACGGGGTCGACAGCGCTTGATGCAACAGGCGACCGCCGTTCAGCGGACTTCGATTTCTGGGCAGTTCGTTTTGCGAATGGAGTTCCGGGCTGGATCCGTGTGGCGCGTTACAACAACGGTGTTGTGTTCTGATTGCGTGTTGCCACTACGGTGTGATAAACGCGCCGTGCAATCTCAGCCTGCCTTCACAAAGGAGACGCACTTATGGGTAGATCGGTCGTCGCTGTTATCGTTGCCTATATATCAATGTTCATTTTGAACCTTCTGGTGTTTGTTGGTCTCTATGCCTTCGTGGGACCAGCCCAGGCGTTCAAGCCTTCATCGTATCTAGCATCCAACCGATGGATCGCAATGTCGTTTGTTGCGATCTCCATCACCGCAATTATCGCTGGCTTGATTTGCGCGGCAATCGCTCGCGGGGGTAGGGCGCCGCTGGCCATGGCGATCGTAGTACTCGTCATAGGTTTGGTACTCGCGATCCCGTCAGTAATGAAGCATCGAGCAAATGAGCATATGATTCGCACCGGTGACGTTCCATCAATGGAGGCGGCGCAAAAGGCGTACTGGCCCATTTGGGTGCCCTTTGTGTTTCCATTTGTCAGTGCCGCCGGAGCGTTGGTGGGCTCGAGGCTAAAGCGGCCATAAAGACTTGTCCGCAACAATTAACAAGAGTAGATTTCTCAGTGTTTACTCCCTCTACCTAAGAGATTGGCAAGAGAAAGTTTCTTTCATTGACATCCTCGGAAGAAACCGACGGAAGGAAGATGTTTATATGCGTACCACTTTATTAGTTTCAATTTTGGTACTCAATGCGATGTTTGCTGCTTTCGCCAATGCACAGACTAAGCAACTTGCGCCTGTGCCTGGAGATCCACTCGAGTTGGCGACTGGGCCAGCAACAGTTGCTGACACCCCTGAGAAGCGTAGTGCGATTCTCAATCTGCTTGAACGCGCGCGCCAAAATAACAATCTGCACGTAGCGGGAATGAAACCTTTTGATCTCAAGGTTTCTTTCAACTCCAGTGGGTCAGCTGAAAATTCGGGCCCCGGGGTTTTGGAAGAGAGTTGGCTTTCGGGGGCGACATGGAGATGGAGTGAGCGTCTTGGCACTTATTCACAGCTCCGCATTTTTCGTAATGGCGTTGCCTACGATTCGAATCCCGGGAGTTATCAACCGCTTCGTTTGCAGATGGTCCGCCAGGCAATCTTCTGGCCTGTCGCGGGCAACTTCACGAACAACGTGATCCGAGTCGCCGAATCCAGTTGGAACGGAAAAGCCGTTACGTGCGCGCTTATTGCTGGACCGCGTGCGAATGCGAGTCAGGAAATGGGTCGACAGTGGATTGAGGAAGAGTTTTGTATCGATCCGGCAACAGGTTTCCTACAAACTTATTCGATTGCGCCCGGCATATACGACGTATACGACTATTCCAATGCGTTCGAATTTCACGGTCACTCTATCGCCCGCCGGATCACAATTGTTGAAAACTCAGTGCCCGTAGCTACGGTCGAGCTCAATGAAATTAAGGACCTGAATACCGCGGATGCGAGTCTCTTTATACCGAGCGCGGACATGAAGGGTCCGGGAATCATGCTTGGACCGATAATGCGCTTTCCACAAGTTGCCAAGAGTAATTTGCCTGCGGCGGCAAACGGTGTAGTGCAACCAATCATTGTGCACGCGGCGTTGGACGTCGGTGGAAAGGTGCTCGAAGCCGAGGCCTTGCAAACATCTGACTCCGCATTGAGCAAAGCGGCTTTGAACCTTGTGATGAATACGAACTATGGTCCTACGCGTAACCGAGTAGGTGTACAACGTGATGTTTTCATAAACGTGCAGTTCGTGCCCGCACAGTAACGAGTAGTCACACCCCAGACAAAATCGAGAACTATTCCCTAAACGTTCGGCCTGGCATCTCGTTCAAACTGCTCACCATTAAGTTGCGTGTTCGTTTGATCTGAAGCTTACATATCTGCTTATTTCGGAAAATCTGCCCCTTATTCCGACCCACCTGTCACAAATCCACCTGCAATCCTGTCTCTATGTTGTTAGCAATCAGGTGGAGGTGTTGATGAATAACATTCTACTGGCCTTAGTCCTTCTGCTTACACCACTTGGCCGTTTGGCGCGCGGGCAACAACCATTTCCTAAGACTTCTGAGTTGGCTAAGGTTAAGTCGGAAATCGCCAGACGCCGAACCGGTGACAAGGTTATGATCAAGTTGCGTAACGGCTCGGAACTCAAAGGCCGCATTACTCAAACGAGTCAAAACATGTTCACTTTCAAAGAAGACACAAGAGGCCAAAGGGATATCAACTATGTCGATGTCGCGAGTGTGAAGGGACAAGGCTTAAGCAAGGGAGCGAAGTTCGGTATACTCACGGCAATTGTTACAGGCGCGGTTGTGATTGGTGCATTGATCAGTTTGAAGCACATGGATCCATTTGAAAACGGCGTGCTTCATTGATGATGTTAACGATGTTGACAATGTCGACTGGGACTCATCTTTCAGTTTTTGCCGAGTACAGAGCCTATCTTTTCTCGCTGGCCCACAGGATTCTGGGTAGCGCGATGGACGCTGAAGATCTGCTCCAGGAAACGTTCCTGCGCTGGCAGCAAACCTCCCTCGCGCAGATCAGGTCGCCAAAGGCCTTTTTATCAACTGTTCTAAAGCATCTTTGCTTTAACCAACTGCAGTCCGCTCACGTTCGTCGAGAAGAATATGTTGGTTTACTCTTGCCCGAAGTCGCTTCCTCGGAACCGCCTCCGCATCAAGCCGCAAAGGAAGAAGTCGCACCAGCACTATTGATCTTGCTGGAACGCTTATCTCCGAAAGAGCAAGTCGTCTTACTGTTACGGGACGTCTTTGACTGTGAATACGAAGAAATCGCCGCAATGCTGCGAAAGAACGTCGCCACTTGTCGCCAACTACTCCGCCGCGCCAGGCAACACCTCAACTCCGGCCGATCTCGTTTCGCCGCATCACCCGAGCAATTGCAAAGGCTGGCAAAGCAATTCGCCCGCACCTGTGCAAGCGGCGACTTGCCAGGACTAGTCTCGATCCTTGCGTGAACAGGGTTTTGATCTCTGCGCCCCTCTATGTCTCGGTGGTTCCGTGGTAGCTCAAGACTAGTTATCACTGAGGCACAGAGAGGAACAGCGACACAGGGAAAAACCAAAATGATTTCAAATAGCCCTTGGAAGTTCTAAGTAGGCGCTCGCACGCTTTCAAAACATTGACGCCTCACTGCCCTCCATCTAAACTGCGACGCATCGTAATATCGCACGTCTGACCGGCGACTTAATTGCCCAGTCAACACAGCCGCATCCCTCGCTTGTTACGCAACTAGCCTTGCGCGAGCTTGACCGTGACGACTCACGCTTAATGCTTCGTTACATTTAGACCGGGACGAAACCTGACAACTCCATCAAGCTGTTGGTACCCCGAACCTTTCATCTGTACCGATCGAAAAATTTGAAAGACTACAAGGAGAGAAACGATGAAACGGAAGACTCACCTCGCCTCAATGTTTTTGCTTATATCGCTCAGCCTTACCCTGGCGCCGGCACTCCGCGCTTTAACTCAGTCTTCGGGCAACGGAAATGCGAATCGAAACAATGAGCCGAAGGATCCATGCGAGCAAGCTTTGACTCCACCCGGAAACGCGAATGGTCTACACAAGAGATGCGAAGCTGTGGGCATTGGTGGAGGCGCCGCCAAGGGTGATTTCAATGGCGACGGTTTTGCCGATCTCGCAGTCGGAGTCCCTTATGAAGATGAGGACGGAGTGAACGCAGTCGGCGGCATTAACGTCATCTACGGAAGTTCGACCGGTCTGACGGCTACCGCAGATCAAAACTTTGACGAAACAACTTTTGGTTTTCCGTTTCACTCAAACGATCACTTCGGTTGGGCCCTTGCGGCGGGCGACTTCAACGCTGACGGCAAGTCGGATCTGGCGATCTCGATGCCCGACTACGAATCAGACTTCGACGCCCGAAGCAACATTCTTAACCAGGGAGTTGTCTTTCTAATCGACGGCTCGGCGAGTGGTCTCGACACATCGACGCATCGAGTCCTGTCATCACTTAATGGCAAAGGAGGAAGACGCGGGGCTGCGCTCGTTTGGGCAGACTTCAATGGAGATAGCTTCGGCGACCTCGCCATCGGAATGCCCGACGCAAAAGTTAAGAGTGATGGATTGTTTTGTTCGCCAGCTTCGTTCGATGTTGCGAACGCCGGTGAGGTGCAGGTCTACTTCGGCTCTGCACAGGGGTTGCGCGACTTTGGAGCGCAAATCTTCCGCCAGGGTGCGTGCGACTACACTGATGGTATTGGAATCGGTGATTCACCCGAAGATGGCGATCATTTTGGTTCGGCCCTCGCCGCAATGAATGGCGGCACCTTTGCCGACCTGGTTATTGGCACGCCTAATGAAGACCTTGCACTGTTAGACAAGCAGGATGCGGGTATGGTCCAACTCATCGCAGGCTTCGGCGACGGACTCGGCTTGCACCCCGAATTTAATCAGTCAATCACCCAGGACACTCCGGGTGTTGGTGGTGCAGCGGAGACTGGTGACCAGTTCGGACGAGTCCTGGCGACGGGAGACTTTGACGGCAATGGCGAGGACGATCTTGCTGTTGGTATTCCGTTCGAGGATCTGCTCGACAACAATGCCGCAGATGGCGGCGCTGTTCAAATATTCTTCAGCGGTTCCGGAACTCTGATCGTTAATCCGAATGGAAGTCAGTTTATTTCGCAGTCAAACATCCCGAATGTGAGTGTTGAGGCTGGTGATCGATTCGGCTGGGCACTGGCAGTTGGAGATTTTGATTCTGATGGTCGCGACGATCTGGCGATTGGCTCTCCCGGTGAGAACGTGGGTAGCATCACAGATGCGGGGATGGTCACTATTCTGTACGGGTCATCAACTGGTCCATCGCTCACACGTGTTCAGAATTGGACGCAGGATTCAAGTGGCATACTAGATGTTGCCGAACCCGGCGATCAATTTGGCTACGCATTGTCATCGTGGAACTATGGCAAAACCGCTCACGCGGACCTGGCGATCGGCGCGCCCTTCGAGGACGTCGTTTCTGCATCGACGGGTACGCTGCAGTTGGATGCAGGTGCGGTAAACGTCCTTTACGGCAGCTCTACTGGTCTGACGTCAACTGGAAATCAGTTTTGGACCCAGGACAGTCCGAATATAAACGGTACTGCACAACCCGGCGATCGTTTCGGAAATTCACTTTACTGATTGGACGTTGAACGATCGTACAACTTCTGCCCTGGCTGGGACTTCCACCACCAGAAGGTCGGCTTTAGGAAATGAAGCTTTCGCGTTGAACACTACAAGGAGAGCGCTACAGTTTATTGTCAGTCTAACCGCGCTTCTTCTCAGGCCTCACTGTGTGCCCCGGTCTCTGTTTGGTCTGTGTAGGAGGAGAACTCCGTTCCTTAAGTCCCTGCTGTCGCGCCTGGTTTTTCTTCTCGATAGCTTCCTTGATTCGCTTTCTTGCTTCTTTATCCATGGTGAGGATTATACAGATTTCATTGGCACAACTGACCAAGGTTTGAAAGCTCACAAATATTTTTGCTGACTTCCCGAAGTCAAATTTGCAGATTGGAAAGAATACTCGGCGTCCGGTTCGGAAGAAAAACATTCTCTCATCCGTCTTATAGTCGATTCCCTCGTTATAACTAACCGCACTCAAGAGGAGCCGCTTTGAAGCACACTATTGTCGGTCGCGCAGTATTGCTTGCAATAGCA
>Ga0163162_10006108_pt1 | contig 11658 bp, 17 predicted proteins | sample S55metaG_FD_115310 | JGI IMG/M metagenome (GOLD analysis project Ga0163162, IMG submission 115310) | Switchgrass rhizosphere microbial communities from Kellogg Biological Station, Michigan, USA - S5-5 metaG | ecosystem: Host-associated > Plants > Roots > Rhizosphere > Soil | place: USA...
AATCGTTCCTGCCCCTTCAAGAGAGGGCCTCCGGAGAGATGGCCGAGTGGCTTAAGGCGCACGCTTGGAAAGCGTGTGTGCGGGAAACCGTACCGTGGGTTCGAATCCCACTCTCTCCGCCAGGCACTCCGAAAAGCCCAGCAGATTCAAATTGTATCGATGAAATAAGGTTCATCGATACAGCCCGGTGGTACACAAAGGTGGCCACATAGATGGGTCTGAAAATGCTCGAGCCTTGGAAGAACCCAAGAAGCAAGAACTACTGGTTTCGGCGACGGATCCCGAAACAGTATATCGGCTATTTCGCCGGTCGCGCCGAAATCAAGATCTCGCTCGGTACGGCCGACTACAACGAGGCGCTGCTGCGCTGCCAGGAGGAGAACCTCCGGCTCGAACGCGCCTGGCGGCAGCATCTTGTCGGCCGGCCGCCCGACCAGCTGTCGCAGGAGCAGATTTCGGCGTTGGCCGGCGTGGCGTTCGACGAGGCCGTCGCCGCACAGCGCGCCAATCCCGGACGTCCGGTCGAGCGCGAGCGGTCGCTGCGGCAATTGCAGGAGAAGAAGCGCCGCGACTGGAATTTGGTGCCGCTCGGCCTGCACCTACGCAACAGATTCGGCGAGGAAGCCGCGGCCTTCCTCGAAAGACGCGGCTTGCATCTGGTGGGCGACACTTACGAGCTCTTCATCAGGGAATTCGTCAAAGCCAAGGAGGATGCGGAAAACGCACTCCTGCGCAAGGCGAATGGACATTTCGGCCCCGACCCCGAGGCCGAAAAGTACGCGTCGGCCGCGGTGCTCAAGCGCGGCGGCGGCAAGGTTTTAGCGCTGGCGACGTTCGATGCGTACGCGGAGGATGCGGGGCTGGCGCCCAAGACCAGATCGGCCTGGAGGTCGAAGATCCGCGATCTGATCGCCTTCGTCGGACACGACGACCTGGCGCGGTTGACGCGCAAGGAGGTGCTTGCCTGGAAAGAGAAGCTGCAGACTGAAATCCTTCCCGCGCGCAAGGCGAAACGAAAGAACGTCAAGCTCGCCGCGTGCGTCGATGCGAAGCCGGCCGAGCCCAGGACGCGCGACCGGAAGACGATCCGGAACGTCTACTTGGCGGCGCTGAGGGCGACACTGACTTTCGCGGTAAACCGCGAGGACCTGACGGAAAACGTCGCGAAGGGCATCGTCGTCAAGGTGAAGAAGAAAAAGAAACAGCGGGAGAAGGGTTTCACCGCCGACGAGGCCCGCCGGATTCTGGCCGCCTCGCTGGAGCCGCCACCGAAGGGGCTGTCGGCCGAGATGGCGGCCGCCAGACGTTGGGTGCCTTGGATTTGCGCCTACACGGGCGCGCGCGTGAATGAAATTACGCAACTTACGCCTGCCGATTTTGAGATCGAGGAGGGCTTCCACTACATCCGTCTCGATGCCACGGCCACGAAGACGAGAGATTACAGAAGGGTGCCGCTACACGAGCATCTTCTCGAGGAGGGTCTGCTCAACTACGTCCGGTTTCGCGGAAAGCGCCCATTGTTCTACGATCCCAAGCGTTCGCGTGGCGGCGATGGACTTCACTTCCGCAAGGTCGGCGAACGGCTCGCGGAGTGGGTGCGCAATACGGTCGGCGTCGTGGACAAGGAGGTTCAGCCGAATCACGGGTGGCGGCACCGATTCTCATCGTTGGCGCGCGCGGTCGACATGCACGTGGACGTTCAGAACATTATCCAGGGCCATGTAGGGGAGCGGACCGCTTCCGACTACGGCGACGCATGGGTGTCGACAGCCCATCGCGAGATATCAAAGCTGCCCCGCTACATTGTCCGGTAATGTCAGATTGGGCATGTAAGCACCGACATGCAGGGGGGTCTATCGGGGGATCGAATCCCTCCCTCTCCGCCACCGATATTCAGCAGCGCAGAAGTCCCTCAAATATAGGCGTTTCTCGAACCAGCGGCTATTGCACGGTGGAGCACCCCGGTGGAGCACTCTCTATACCCCTTGTGCCACATCTGAGCGCGCTTTTCGACCAGTAAGTCGGGCGATTTGGGACATCATTCCTTTAGTCACGTCCGCATAGGTGCGGTCGAACGGCTCGAAATAGGCCGATCAAGTACCGTCGGAGGCTGGCCGGTCAAACTCATGTTTGGTTTCGCCACAAAGACCCGTCCATCGCGATGGCCTCCGCCTTACATCTGGACACGCAGGCGTCGCGCTCGTTCTCGGAATGCGGTTTCGCCCCCTTCGAGAATCTCGCAGACCAGACGCCGGATCTCGGGGTTTTCGAGACCTCCGCTCCGATAGGTGATCTCCGGCAGTTGGCCCGGTCGATGCGGGCCGCAGGCTGCCACGATGACCTGATCGGCGTCGGTGTTGACGACAAGGTTAGCATTATGGGTGACGATGATGATCTGCCTGCGCTGTTTGGCGCGTCGAAGGCGCTCGACTAGTTCATCGAAGATCGACTTCGGATCAAGGTTTTCTTCGGGCTGATCGATTATTAGCGGCCGGTCATCGTCACGATCGATCGCGAGGTAGAGCAGCAACAGAACGATGCCGCGAGTGCCGGGCGAGAGCTGCTCGATATCGACGCCCTCATATTGGACGCCGTAACTGACGGTGATGTGGTCGGTCCCATAGAGCCAGCTTGAAATTCGGCCCGCCCATTCGCGGAACGCCGCAGCGTTGCTGCGCTCGACGGGAGCATGTTCAACCAAGTCGCGCTCATGGGCCTCGCGGAAACGAGCCATTGCTTCAGCGACGTCGGCGCTCGATCCTTTTTCCCATGCGGCTTGGAGACCAGTTTTCGCTGCCGCCAAAAGCGCGCCGCGACCCTTGAATGGGCCGGTCTTGCGCAGGTCCAGAAGCTCTTCGCCGGATTGTGCCCAAGCAACGACATCGACTACCCGTCGGATGGAGAAGGAGAGCTTTCCCAGCGCGCCTTCCTCCGTCCCGAGGCGGGCCCCGAGCGGCGCGTAGAGGGCGGAGAGCTCGCGTTCCTCGTCGATGCTATCCGAGCGCGAGAAGCGCGACCAGGCGACTGCGAACACGCTGAATCGGACATCGTTGCATTCCAACAAGCCCATCTTACGGCAGCGATCCTCTCGGGTCTGCGACGCCAATATCCGGGGTCGTTCGGCCAATGTTGGCAGGGGGATCGTGTTCGAAACCAGTGTAGCCTCGGCCCCCTATCTCAGCCGGTCCGACAATGGTGAGGTACGGAATATCTTCCCGCATCTCGACGATACCCAGCTCAATTAGCTGTGCCAAATGCTTCTTGTTGATCAGCCACGGATCGAAGCGCATGGAATTCGAAGAGCAAGGGCGGCTATCGCCGTTGGATCGCTAGAGAAGCTGCCGGCTGCGATCCAGGCTTTGGTCGAGGCGCTCAGGGCCGGCGAGCCTGGATGCCAGTTGGAACAATCCGAGCAAATCACCGAGGGCCAATACGTTCGGGCAAAGTGCCTGAGTCCAGCGAAGACTTCGATGTCCTAGGTATCGGCGCTCTGAGAGCCTCAAGACCGCTCTCGGTGATACGATAACAGGCCTCTGGGCCACGACCACTTCGCTCGACCCACCCGAACTTGACAACCTTCACTTTGGTGCTCGGGCTATCCGGCAGAGCGCTTACTTTTACCCAATTTCCACCTCGAAGGTGCTGCATGAAATGGCGCTGATAATAGTTCATCGCTCCCCTCCACCGATTCGCAGGGACAAGCGATAACGCTGGATTTTGGCAAAATAAGAGTTCGGCTTCGTTCACCCGGGTCCTGCGAGAGTATATGACGCATCGTTTCGATCAGGCGGGTGTAAGGATCCGCGTTGGCTGGTTGCGCAGATGAGATCGCGAAAACAACTCGATCGTTTCAGAATGAAGATGCGAAACAAATGCCTGACAGCCACCAGCCAGCGCAAAGGGTACGCCAAAGCCGAAGCAATCTAGCCGGGTGTTCCAGCATGGCCTCACAGGCGTGTTCGGCCTCGGCGAATGTCTTGAAGGGTAATCCGCCCACCCTGATGGCCGGCTTGTTGATATGGATAGGGCGCCAAGAGGTTACAAAGCCAGGCCGCCCGTGAAGTCCAGGACCACTGCTACTCTCGTGACTGATCACGAACGAGAAGCCGCGCGCGCTCGCGCTCCAGATCTCTAACTCCCCTGTTGCAGGACCAACGCGGCTGAAGTGCAACGCCAATAATCCTCAAGCAATCCAAACAGGCCCGGGTTTGAAGTTGGGGCGCCATAGGCAGGTCTTCTCCGGGCGGCAGCAAGTGACGTTCGTGATTGGCGGTTGCCAGCGCATCCCGCGGCGGCGCGGCAATGACCTCGCCTACTTTGGCGACATTCCCTCGACCCGGGGATTAGTGGAATTGAACCGGCCCAATCCCGCCGGCGTAAAATGACGGACTAGCCTATCCGCAAGTTTTCTGCCGATTCCTTGCCGCGATTCTGGACAATATCGAAGGATACCTTCGCGCCCTCCGCCAGCGAACTAAAGCCCGCTCGTTCCACCGCAGTGATATAGACGAATACGTCTTTGCTTCCACCGCCGTCTGGCTGAATGAACCCGTAACCCTTGGTCGCATTGAACCACTTCACTGTTCCGCTCGGCACGTCGCTCTCCTAGATAAAATAACAACCGTAAAACTAGGCGGCAAAAACTACAGGCGAGCAAGAGAAAACCGCTATGGCCTTACAGTCACAAAGACGTCATCCACGCCGTCATCTTCGTGCGGCTGGCAGGTGGGGCTGTAGGCGAAGATGAAATGAAAGACGGCGATCCCAACCAAGCCTTTGCGGGCAACAAGATCACTTGGGCCTTGGCAGGCCGAGTGACCAATTTGGGCCGATACAAGGTTTAGATTCGGATGGCTCACGACCACGGCGAATGATCTTGCAGTATGGCCGGCCTGTCCGAACGCAGCGTTTACTTTGACCAGATCGATGTCGCCGCGGTCCGGCGGAGGCTACACAGCACGTCAGGCGGAAACGACGAGGGATATTGGCGAGGAATTTTGTTCAGACGGTTAGAAATGGTAGCTTTGGTTTTTCGTCGTGGACGAAATCGACACGTTCCCAAAGCGCAACCGTAACCGCTCATTTACTCGGTCCGACATCGGCAACGGAGTGAATTTCGAACCCATCGACCGCTACAGCTACACGTCGGCTCGACGCTTTGGCGGTTCGACAACAACACCTTCGCAAACGATTTGGTTTACCGCCTCCCCGTTTGCGTAGGACTGAACAAGTTTGAATTCCAGTATGTCATATCCCAGCAGCGTTTCGCCGGGCTTCGGTGGCAGCAGCTCGGCCTTTCCTTGAATATTAAGAGCTGCATGTCCGGCGCCGTGGTGATCGGGGTTCCACATTTTGATCCCGGTCTCTAGCCAACGCCGGCGAATTAGCTTTTCTCTATCTGGTTGGTCGTTCATTTCCGGCACTGTCATTCGCGTGGTGGCTGGATGACCGTGTGACATGTTGGATAAACTCACTGGCACGCATTTCGTCGCTCCCTTTGCCGCGCAGCAGCGCTGCAAGTTTATCAAATACAAACTGCACGGCTCGAACAATGCGCAGCATAACAGCCAGTTTCATCGTAACGGCGAGTGTTGTTTAAGCCTGCTCAGCCTGCGACATTGATGGCTCTCAAGATATTAAGGTGCGTCGGACTCGCTCTGCTGGCTACCATTCCACGCGATAGGCTTACGTTTTTTGGTCACGCTGCAGTTGAGCCTTTCAAATCTATTGTAGCCGCCAGTTCGAGTTCGATCCGGTCGCGTTCACCGGTAGCAGCACAAGCCAAGAGGTTTTTTGCAATTTGGACTCGATTGTAAGGTGTCCGCATGGCTGTCGGCAGCGACTCCACTACTTGATCTAAGATGTCTCCCAAAAGCGAAAGTTGTTCCGGAAAGTAGACAACGCTTTGATCGCGCAACATTGACGCCGCTCCCTAGTAGCAATTCTCGCGCCGCGGCTTCAAAACCAGTTGTGTTTTTGTGACGGCAGAAAAATGCCCGCTGGCCGTCGCCTGTCGGTCGATTTGAGGGCTGGGCTGCGACGAATACAAGGCCTTGTCGTTGTTCATTACCGCCGTCCTTGTGCCAGTGCCACGTCCCGCACCTCGTCTTGCGCGGTGGCGAGTGCCATCTGGTCAAGCGCGTTGAAGCGGGCGATGGGTTGCCGGCGCGCTCCTGGGCCGATGAGGTCGATCGTGGCGGTTGCCGCGCGCACTTTCTCTAGCTCGAAGTGCGCTGTCTTCTGATTCTGGACACCGTCGCCGCCCGGTCGACGCGGGCCTGCCGCAGTGCTGGGTGACGAAACTACGGCTTTCAATCGCTCCGGCTTCGTCACCACCCGTTTGAACATATTCGACCGAAGTTGAAAGACAGTTCCGGAATTCGTCGTCCGCCATGGCCAACCAACTCCGTCGCATCCATCGCCCAACAGCAGGGTCCTCCGAAGAGTCCGGCTCGCGCTTAAGACGGAGACGAGCCCCAGCGCCATCAGCAGCACGCCAAACCAGATTGCCGTCCAGCGCGGGCCGTCATCGCTCGCCTCGGCGATAGGAAAGGCGACCGGAAGGCCGCAACCCCGCGGTTGGCAGCCGGCGCTGCCTGTCAGAAGCGTCTGCCCCTCGACCTGGCTCGGCGTCGAATGGTCGTGTAGCTGTTCGTTCGCGAGTTTGGCAATGGATGCCGGCGGCTCGAGCGCCGCGGCCCCCGTAGCGAGGACCAGAGCGGCATCAACCACCTTGAGCGCTGGCTCGGGCGGCGTTGGCTGAGACGTTTCCGCCGGTGCGGAGCGCAACTCCGCACGTGCGTCCACGATCGCGTCCCCCTTGCGCCGCGCGGTCACATTCTCCTCCGGAGCGGCGACACGATGCTTCGTGCCTTGATGTCGAACCGCCTTCTTCACCCTCGTGGTCCCCGCGGCGACCTGGAACCAACATTTGCGGTGGCCGTCCAAACGATAGACCCAGTGCTGGCCATCGGCCGTCGACTTACCGGGTCGCGGCAAGCACTCATCTTGCGCGGAAGCGGGCGCGGCTTCGGCCGGAGCGGCATTGAACAAGGCGGCAAAAGGATTCGAAGAAGCAGGCGACGTAGACAAACCTGCGATTAGAACTAAAGAAGCGAAGGAAAATTGCAAATGACCGGACATGGAATCCCCGGTGTTGCGCCCCACCCCGGGCAACCTTTGGCGCTGACCTGGGTCACAATGCGGCTCAAATTCGGCGGCGTGGTGGAATCATTCTGGCGCGGAAGCGAGATCGAGATGGTCAGCGTCAGCCACTTGATCGTAGCACGAAAGGCTTGTCTGAAACGACTTGGCGGCATTTCGGCAACTTTTCGCCGTCCGTCAAGCGATTGCCAGGCAAGTGCCTGGCGCTGTGCACATCACAAAGGAGCGTGAACCGGATAGGGCTGCGGCCTTCCGGGCCGAGGTCGAGGCCATCGACAAACGATCGCAAGCCGAGGACGCCCGCTGGGAAAGGAGAGGGAGCGATTGGCAGCCGCGCTGCGGTGCGCGCGGGGTTAGGTCTTCCACCGCCAGAGCCGACTCACACGTCTTCGCGCAGGCCTCGGTAGAACGGGTGCCGGACCTTTCCTTCCGCCGATTTCGCCCGGTACTCGATCTCGGCAAGAAGCTTCGGCTCGACCCAGATGCCTTTGTGAGCGATCCGCTTGGAGTAGGGCTGAGTCTTTCTGACGAGGCGCCAACCGTTGGCGGAGATCGGCGGCCGAAGCCTTGTCGAAGCCATGGTCGACCTTGCCGGCGTAGATGAGGTCGTTTCCCTTGCGCCGGCCGAAGGCTGGCGCTGAGCTATGTGCTGATCGGCGTCATCGCCGGCGCGGACGCTGTGGTGGATCGTGTTGCAGGATGAGTGACCTCGCATTCGAAGACGCTTCGTCCAAGGCGAACGTTCAACCTTGCTGCAGCGGCAATGGTCACCGGAGCAAGTTGCCGGCTGGCTCAAGCGCACATAATTGACAGATGAAAGGGGCCGCCCGAAATATTTTTGGCACAGCATCTCTGGCTGAACCCTGCGGTTACCTCGCCTCGCCCATCTCCCCTTTCGGAATCGACCAGGAGCATCCTTGTTTCGCCAGAAAGGTACTGCTGTGGTGGGGGCCCGATTACATCTCCATCTACAACGACGCCTATGTGCCGATTCTGCGTCATCACTACCGAGCACGTCTCGAAACCCGTGCAGCAGAGACGACGGTGTCTAGTTGGTTCAAGCCCAATAGGCAGCGGCAGAAAATCCGGGAGGATCGCAGACACCTTGAAGCAAGGGCTCGGCGCCTCTTGAAGGGTTACCTGTCTGCGAATGCTCCCCGAAAACAGCGATACTACGAGGTGATCGCTGGAGCGGCTGCAGCATGTCAGCCTGGTGTTTCTGATCCCCACTTGGAAAATGCGCAACTTGATCAAGCCGCTGCGGAAGCTGCGCTCAAGGTCGTCAAACTCCGTGAGCACCAAGCAATCGCTGACAACGATCAACTAGCGGCATTGATCACGGATGCGTACGCAACGGTAGCTATCGCATACCGCCGTGCCTCTGCCGCTTATACGGTTGATGAGGAGATGCAGAAGCTAGGGACTGCGGCCGTGCACCTGCTCACCATAGCAACATCATATATGGCGGCTCAATCAGCGGAGACAACGCCACGTGACGACTCGATCGGTTAACCCATCGAGATTTTCGGAGCATGCCACCGATAACGTAGATGCCCCTTATTCGCTGCGTATTGTTTACCAAGCCACTCAACATCCTGAAAACCATCCCGCCTAAGCGGCTCGTAAGAAATCGGCTGTAATCTTCGTCTAACAAAAAACGGGGAAGGCGATGTCCATTACGTTTCGAGTCCTCATGATGCTGGCTTGCGCTTATGCAGGTTGGGAGACCGCAAACATCCAGTTGGAACAACCGCCAGAACCTCATCAACTAACGCAAACGAGCAGTTGCCAATCCCAATAGGCCTGAAAGCTAATGAAGAAAACAAAGCTTCATGTTGAACACCCGCAAACCCCGCAACATTCAGCGTGCCGATATCGCACCAACTGACGGTTATGCGTTATTTGTCGACGGCCATTTCAAGACGCAGTTGGGGACGGGAAGGCCGCAAAAAAGGCGGCGACCGAGTTGCTCGCGAAGCATCCGATCCTACAAGTCGAAATTTACGACGCATCGTCGAAGTCACGGACCGGCGAAGCGAATAAGTTGAAAATTCGAGACGTTCACCCCTTCAAGGATGAAAAGGGACGCAACAATTTCCGGCTAGTCGTGAGGGGCAAGACAGGAGAGCGGGATGCCATTCTTCGGTCAGTTGCTGCAAAGCGGTTAGACAAATATTTGACAAAACGCCGAGTTGACGAGCCGGCTGGTCTGCTGTTTGCCTCGCCAGTCGGATCGCAGATCATCTCGCTCATCGACCAGCTGAACTCCGCTTTGAGAGAGGCGGGCATAGAACGGAACAGCTTCGGCGAAAAATACTCGGCTTACAGCCTGCGTCACTTCTATGCGGTGAACGCACTGCGCAATGGGGTTGGCGTGTTTGAGGTCGCCCGAAACACGGGGACGTCAGTGCAAATGATTCAGGAATACTACGGGAAGCAGGCCACCTCGGCCGTTTTTGCGACAAGGCTCGGGGACTAGAACCTTGGCATGCTCTTTGCCGATACAGCGGTGCTGGGGGATTTTAGAGCCCAGTTTTGATACACAATGCCGCCCGCCATTATATTCGGCTCGGCGGCATTGTGCTTTTCTGAGACAGCCACTTTCAAAATGAAGCGGGCCCAGGCTGCTGGAGCCGGGTAGGCTACACTGCCTGAAATTTTTTATGCGCTCACTTAGGCGAGAAGCTTGATGTAATCGGCTTGAAGGCTTCCTGGGCAAATGCCTTGTACAGCTCGCCGATCTTGGTCGCTTCGGCAACGAACGTCTCTTGTGCTGACTTGGCGTATTCCGTCGTGAGTTCAACGAACTTATCCGGCGACTTCACACCGGCGAGCTTTTCAAAGTATGCCTTGTTCGCCTCGAACGACGACTTGGCGAAATCGGTTTGGGCAGTTGTGATTGCGGTAAGGTGCTTCTGAACGCTGGCAAAATCGGTCATGACTAGGTATTTCCTTTGTCGATCATTCTCGGAGGGATCCCCGGGCCCATTGGCTGTATAGGAGTGCCGCTGCCTTAAAAGCAATCAAAATGTTGCGGCGCAGCAATTAAGCGGGCCTAGGATCACGAAAATGGTTCCATCAAATAGTGAATATCTGCACCCCGGCCAGGGAACGTCTGTGCTGTTTGGTACTTATTGCCTCGCTCATGCAGGGGCGAGACATGAACTTCAGCAGCGAAAAACTTTCCAAAGAGACCCGAGAAGACGGCCGGTGCATGAAGTGTGACGCCCAGTTCTATCTCGTCCGTCGCATACTCGACCCCCTCACCGGCAAAACGATCCGCATGTTTGAATGCAAGTGCGGAAACCGTACCTGGAGCGAATAGGCCATAAGGTCGGGACTTTTTTTGCCCTGCCCGGACGGAGGGAGCTTGACCATGCGGGGCGGCAGGCATTCACAAAATATTCCGCAAAGACGTACCCTCGTAACGGGCCTCCAGGGGCAAAGGCCCGCTAAAAACCGCAGTAGCCGGGTGATTTGTCCCTATCAACGTCTTAGCTACCACTTTTACCCGTCGGTCGGTTCTTGTAATAGAAACACCGAAAGGGCGTGGAATGGCGATCTATCGCTTAATCAAAACCCTTCCGATGGGGCCGGAAGAGATAGCGGTGTTGACCGACGCCTATGAGCATACCCTGCGTAAGCTCAACCTGGTTGAACGAAGCGATCCTATCACGCAGCTTATCGCAAAGAAGATCATCGAGATTCACCAGCGAGGCGAGCGCAATCCGCAAAAACTCTCCGAACTCACTATCAAGGAGCTTGGGGTCGAGTAACGTGGTCACCGTCGGAAAAATCTGATGACCCAAGCTGGTCATGAGGCTCGATAACCTCACTGGTGTCCGGTTGCGGTGAAACTGAATCGCCCCTTACTTGCGGCACTCATCCCGGCACGTGAAGAAACATTGCAACGGCTGTAGCGCCGCGATGACCGCTACAGTGATGCCGATTATAATCCCGGTGCTTGGCATCGTTGAGTGCTCCCCTCGTATACGCGATCGGTAAAGCGCTTCGATGCTCTACAAAGGTCTGCGCAACTAGATCCCATTCGGCGCAAGACTGTTACGGGCGTGCTTTCCGGGGCTGAATACCGATACTAACCGACCGCAGCGGCGTTGCTTGCTGAAGCAACGTGTTTGTCGACCAAATTTTCCGCCGCCGGGAGGCCAATTTGCCACCTTTTCCCGTTCTTATGGAACTCCGCCTTTTGTTGGGCGTTTGCCCAAATAGGAGGAGGTGGCGAAATGAATGAAGGTGCAGAATTAGCAACCGCTGGTTTGGTCGTGGCATTTGCGGCTGTTTTGCTCGTCGCCTCGCACCTTTTCATCGAATCCCAATCTGCGAGGCAGCTCGTCAAAGGCTCAATCGATCTCAAAATAACAACTAATACAATCGCCAGCTGGCTATGACCTGGCTGCGGCTAGGGAAAGCCGATGAGAATTGCGCAGGTAGCTCCACTAGCGGAAAGTGTACCCCCTAAGCTTTACGGATGCA
>Ga0163162_10006109_pt1 | contig 11656 bp, 13 predicted proteins | sample S55metaG_FD_115310 | JGI IMG/M metagenome (GOLD analysis project Ga0163162, IMG submission 115310) | Switchgrass rhizosphere microbial communities from Kellogg Biological Station, Michigan, USA - S5-5 metaG | ecosystem: Host-associated > Plants > Roots > Rhizosphere > Soil | place: USA...
CTTCGATCACAAACTCAGGCCCGGCTTGCACCACTTTTTTCACGGTGCAACGGTCGATGGAGCGCAGGATGCCCTGGCGGTCCTTGTCGGAGATGTCTGCCGGCAACTCGACCTGAATCTTGAAAATCTGGTTGTAGCGGTTTTCCGGATCAACAATGTTGTTCTGCGACAGGCGGATGTTATCGGTGGGAATACTGCGAGTGTCGCAGTACAACTTCACGAAATAAGCCGCACACAACGCCGACGAAGCCAGAAAGTAATCGAACGGACCCGGTGCCGAGCCATCGCCCTTGTAGCGAATAGGCTGGTCGGCCACCACCGTGAAGTCATCGAACTTTGCTTCAAGCCGAAGGTTGTCGAGAAAGTTGACCTTGATTTCCATGGGGGATTACCAGAATAACGGGCTAGACGAATTGGCCGCCATTATCCGGCTTTTCGGGCGTAAGTCTTGTCGTTGTCTCGTCTTGACCTTGGTTTAGCCCTGTTTTCACCCGAACGCCCGATGCACGGCACCGGGGTTTCTTATGCACGACGTATTGCTCAGTCGAGTATCAGGTGCGGCAAAAACCGGCTCGAATCCTTGGTGATCAAGCTGTTGTCTTCCCGCACGCCAATACCGGCGGCCTGATCGCCAATCACCCAAGAGCCAATCAGCGTATAGCTGTCGCCAAACTTCGGCAGCGGGGCGAACTCCTGGAGGATAAACGGCGCATCCGTGTAGGGCCCATCTTCTTTGACGATCAGGCCATCGGCCGTTTGCAGCTCGATGTTGGCGCCTTCACGGGAGAAGAACGGTTTACGCACCCAGCCCTTGGGCACCGCTTTGTTCGGATCCGTGTCCAGGTGAGCGGCGAGCAGGTTCGGGTGACCTTTGTTGAACTCCCACAGCAACGGCAGGATGCCCTTGTTGGAGATGATGGATTTCCACGCCGGCTCGAAAAACTGGGTGTCACTCTGGGCAATCGCGGCGCCGAAGGGCTCGTGGAAAATGAATTCCCAGGCATGCAGCTTGAACAAGTGCGGGATCCAGCGATCTTCGAGATCGACGAATCGTCCGTCGCTGGTGAGGCCGATGTCTTCGATATCGATGTGCCGGGATTCTATGCCGACCTTTTCCGCGACCAGTCGCAAATAGTCGGTGGTGCCCTTGTCTTCGACCGAGTGTTTCATCGAGGCGAAATAGAAGGGCTGTTTGAGCTGCAGTTGAGCAAAGGCCTGATGGAGTTTGGTGTCGATGCTATTGAACTGGTCGGCATGCTTGGGCAGCAAACCGCGTTCGATGCATTGCTCCAGCCAGCCCCATTGAAACGCCGCCGCCTCATATAAGCTGGTCGGCGTGTCGTAGTTGAGTTCCAGCAACTTGGCCGGCCCGGTGCCGTTGTAGGAGAAGTCCATGCGCCCATACAGGTGCGGGTGACCTTCAAGCCATGATGTGCGAATCATGTCGTAGAACGCCGACGGAATACTCAGGCGTTCCAGCAACTCCTCGCTCTGAACCACGCGGGCCACCAGGTCCATGCACATCTCATGGATCTCGGTGGTCGGGTCCTCCAGATCGTTTTCGATTTGCTTGAGCGTGAACTGGTAATACGCGCTCTCGTCCCAATAGGGTTCGCCGTCGATGGTGTGGAACAGAAAGCCGAGACCTTCGGCGGTCTGTTTCCAGTCATGACGCTCTGCGCAATGGATCTTCTTCATGGCCCGGTTTCCTTAACTGCTCGACCCGCCGCCCCAGCCGCTGCGTGCGCTGGCCTTGCTGCCGAAACCGCCACGCGACGTCGACGAGGCAACGGAAGAAACCGGCTTGCTTGCCGATTTGCTGATGGTGTTGCTGTAGCTGCCGCTGCCGCTGCCGCCGTACTTCGCCTGGTTGGACCGGTTGAACGTCGAACCGTTGGCGATGCGTTGGTTGAGGGTTGAGGAGCCATAGTTGCCGCGATCATCGCGGTAGCGGTAGACCGGTTGGGAGTAATAGCTGTTGCGGTTGTTGCTCAGCATGTTGCCGATCAACAGCCCGGTCAGCAGGCTGCTGGTGGAAAACCCCGAGCCGCCGGTGTTGGCTTCCGAGGCCGGCAGTTGTGCCTTGGCGGCGTCCACCTGGGATTGCGTCACCTGGCCATCAGCGGTCAGCTCGAAGCCGCCCAGCCTGGGGATGAACTTGCCGGTCGAGTCCTGCTGGCACCAGTCGGCGACAAAATCGGCATCGCAATCGGCCTGGTTGTCGTACACCGGGGCAATTCGACGATGCTCGGCCATGGCGCTCATGTAGGCATCGGAGCAGACGTCCACCGGGAGTTTTTCATCGGCGCATTGCTGGACGGACTGGAAGTTATACTTCTTCTGCACCGCATAGGTTTTTTCCGTTGGCCCGCAACCGGATATCGCCATGGCGACCGATGCGGCCAGCGAGAGCTGAACGTACTTGCTTCGTTTCATCGAAATCTCCGCTGCGCGATCAGTTCTGGGAAGGGGTCATGCACGCGGCGTTGAGCATGCCGACGCTGATGGCCACTGCCGCCACATAAATGCCCGCGGCGATTTCACCTTTTTTGATGCGCTCCGAGGTGCCTTTGAGTACCAGGCTGGTCATCAAGAACGCCAGCAGTTGCACGAATGCGGCGATGACGGCCCAGACAACGAAGTCGAGCAGGCTGATCGAATAGGCAATCACATTGCTGGCCGGGATGGCGAAACCAATGATGGCACCACCGAGGGCGATGGCGGCCGCCACGTTGCCCGAGCGGATCAGTTCGAACTCTTTGTGCGGCGTGATGCGGGTGTAGATGAACTGGAACAACGCGAACAGCACGGCGGCGCCGAGGATGTACGAAATAAACCCGAGTACAGCCGCCGGGTTCAGAGAGATGGAGAGTGCTTCTAGCATGGACGTCTTCCTTGTTAAAAAGTGTTCAGGTCGGTGGTGTACAGCGAGACACCCAGCGACGTGCTCAAACTGATGGTGCCTTCAGCGTCTTCTTCGACGGAGAACAGCAGGAATTCCCGGCGATCGGTCAGGCCGGTTTCGCGGGCGTACAGCATTGAACGGTGCTCGATGCTGTAGGCGTCCTCCGGATTTTTCAGCTGTTCGCTCAGCGCCACCAATTCGGTCTGGCCATTCTCGGTGCCCCATTCGCGGGTGTATTCGACGCCGTTGTGGGTGTAGGTCGGCAAGCCGATCAGGCTTTGCGGGCCGGCCAGTCGGCGCAATTCCGCCTCGCTGCTGATGGTGATGTAGCTGAGGTAGTTGAACAGGATCACCGACTCGACCTGCCCGGCGATATCGCCGGTGGTGTGCACCTGCAGCCAGTATTCTTCGTCGTTCATGTAGTAGCGCGAGAGCCAGGTAGACTGCCCGAGATCGATGGTGCCGTTGCTCCAGATCTGCTGGGAACCCGGAATCGTCACGGTGGTGTTGCCGTCGAGCAACAATTTCAGGCTGGTGTCGAACATCACGCCTTTGCCCAACCCCAGGCCCAGTGGGCCCGCTGCCGGCAGGGTTTCACTGGCGGTCCATTTCGAGTCGGTATTCGCGTTCGGGGCCTCAAGCCCCATCAACTGTTTAAACCATCCCATGGGAGATCTCCTTGAGGCGAGTGGAGGCGATGTAGAAGAGTTCGCCGCCCTCAACGCGTGTCGCGTTGGGCGGGTTGATCGAAGGGTGTTGGGCGCCTTTGGCGCGATAGCCGATGAGGGTGGCGTTATGGCGTTCTTTCATCTGCGTGTACAAGTCACCAAAGGTGGCCTCATACGTTTCGGGCAGTTTCATCAGGTATTGGGTGGCGCCTTCACCCACGCACAGCAACTCATTGATGACCATGGACGATCCCGGGTCCTGAGAGGCGCGCACCAACATCTCGATGGCCATGCTTGAGGTGCATTCGAGAGTGGGGGCGTAGGCGCTGGCGAGTGCGGCGATTTCGCTTTCATTGAAATGCGCGACCACGTGCCCGATGGGGTTCAGTTGATTGACCGCCAGCACGGTGGCCAGGGTCAAATCGTCTGACGGGGTTCGCACCAGCACGCGCTCGGCACCCGGAACACCGGCGCGCAGTAATAACGCCGCCGAGGACAGGCTGTCACCTTTGATGAAGCTGGCCTTGCCCGGCATGGGGTTTTCTTCAAGGGTGCAATCGCAAATCACGATCAGGTTGTCGTTGGAGGTTTCGTCCTGCAACAACAATTCAATGACCCGTTCGCTGCACGCGCCTTCCCAGCCGATGAGAACCGTATGGCCGACCTTGCCGGTGAAATCTCCTTTGCCCTTCATGCCTTTTCTCCATGCATCGATAACACTGCTGGTGGTTTTGCCAATCGCCGCTGTCAGCAGCGCAATGCCGCCGAGCATGACCCAGGTCGCCACGAAAATCCGCCCGGCCGAGGTCTGCGGCGCGAGGTCGCCATAGCCGACGGTCAACGTGGTGGTGAGATAGAAGTAGGTAAACGTGGCGGGGGTGGTGAGCTGATGTTCGCCCAGCAACACCAGCCCCAGCCAGGCGGTGGTCAGGTGGATGCCCAACGCAATCACCAGGCCCGCCCAGCCGAAACGGTGGAACAGGGACGAGGCATACAGGCGTAATAAAAGGAATATCGACATTTCGTCCCTGACTCTGTGGGGCACGCGTTCCTGGCGAAGTCATCGCCTCGGTGTCGGTGTGCCCGAATGCGTTAACGGGCGGCATTAAACCTGCTGCGTGGCGCAGATAGAAGTACCTTGGCTGCAATAAAACCGGCGAATGCCCCGAACAGATGCCCTTCGAATGAAATGCCCCGACGAGGCAGGAAGCCAAAGACCAATCCGCCATACAACAAGGCAACGAGGCCTGCCGTCATAACGTTGCCCCAGCTCTTCTGGAACCAGGCGCGCGACAGAATGTACGCCCACAGCCCGAAAACCCAACCGCTGGCGCCAATGTGTACGCCGGTAAAACCGAACAGCCAGACCAGCGAGCCGCCCAGCAGAATAATGATGGCGCTGACGGCCATGAACCGATTGAGCCCATCGACGATCACCAGCGTACCCAGTACCAAAAAGGCAATCAGGTTGGCGCTCAGGTGCGAGAAGGACGCGTGCAAAAAAGGTGAAGTGACGATGCCCATCAGTCCATGCACGGTTCTGGGAACCAGGCCGAACGCCATAAGGCTGTAACCGGTGGCGAAATTGATCACTTGCAGCGCGACCATGACGATGGCCAGGCCGGCGATAATCTTGAAACCCTTCAGGGTGTCCATCGTTGCCCTCGACTCAAAAAAAGAAGGGCAATCAATGCCCTTCTTTTCGGGGTGTTGCCGGGTCGATTACTCGGCCGACTTTTGCTTCAGGCGTTCCAGGATCGCGTTGGCGCTGCCTTCGTTCGGCGTGATGCCGGCTTCGCGCAGTTTGCGTTCCAGATCGGTGCCAGTCGAGGCGTCGGCCAGTTGGTCCTGTGCTTCCAGTTCTGCAGCGCGTTGCTGCTGCTTGGCCTGCAAACGGTTCAGGGTGCCGACGGCGGTTTCCAGCTTGCCGTTGGCGCCGCCGCTGGCGATGGAGGCGCTGACCTGGGCTTTCTGCACGCTTTCGCGGGCCTTGGCCATGTCCACTTGCTGGCGCAGGCTCTTGATGCGGTTTTCGGCCTTGGTGATGTCTTTACGCATGTTGTCCGCGTAACCGCCGAATTCGGTGGCCTGCTTTTGCTCGACATCGAGTTCGTTGGTCAGGGTCGAAATCGCTTCGGCCACTTCCATCGCCAGGTCTTCGCGGTTGGCCTGGATCGCGGCCATGGCCTTGGATTCCAGGTCCTTGATTTTGGCGTGGTACTCGCTGACGCGGTCGGCCGACAGTTTGTGCTTGGCCATGATGGTGACCAGCTCGCGCTTGGCATTGGCCAGCGCGCTGTCAGCATCGCGAATTTCCTGGTCGAGGATGCGCAGGGCCTGTTGGTCGACGATTGCTTCGCCAACTTCGCTGGCACCGCCACGCAGCGCGGTGAACAGTTTGCTCCAGATGGACTGAGTCATTGGATCTTCCTTTCCTGATAATTACTTGAAGAAGCGTTCGAAGGCTTCGCTGGCACGCTGGACGTTGTCGACCAGGGTTTTCACCTCGGTCACCACGTTGGTCAGGCTGGAGTCGGAACTCAGCGCGCCGAACATGTTGTAAACGACCTGGCCGTTGGGCATGGACTCGATACCGATGGAGGACAGCGGGAACATTTCCCGGCTGCGCAACACGGCGTCGTTGAAGGCCGGCACGTCGTGGATGGATTCAACGTCGACCAGCACGGTATCCACGATGATCTGATCGCCCACCACCGCGATGTAAATCGGCAAGCCACCGAAATCGTTCATTTCCAGCTTGATGCTGGACTCGGAGCCTTGAACAAGGGAAAGGGTGATGTCCTTCGAAACCACTTCGTCGAGGGCCTTCAGGGCGTTGAAGAGGCTATCGATGTTCCAGTTGTTGCCTGCGCTCATGTAATTCTCCGACATGAATGAGCCAGCCAGAATCGGTTGGCGTAGCTGTTGCTCCATCTGCTTGAGCAAGCTTCGGTTTTCGGGAAGCACCCAAGTCTCGTGTTTCACATAACCGGCGGCTGCCAGGCCCGCGCGCATCTGCTTCATGTAGAAGCTCGATGGTTTTTTCGCGGACGGTTTCGAGCGCTCACCCTTGGGGCTCTTTGATGCAGCAGGCTCGACAGGCGAACCTGACGGGGAGCGGCTTTGCATGGCAGTGACTCCGTTGTGAACATCTCACGCGTGAGAAACCCTACGCCCAAAATACAGCGTCATCAATGGCTCACGCGTGAGTTTTTTCGGCCATACGCCAAAAGGCCCGCAGCATGGCGGGCCCTGTGGTATTTCAAAGTATTTCTCAGCCTTTGGCGAAGGCCAGCATGTCCGCGTTCACTTGCTCTTTATGGGTATCCGTCAGCCCATGCGGCGCTCCCGGATACACAATCAGCTCGGCATGCTCGATCAATCGCTTGCTCTCAAGCCCCGCCGCTTGAATCGGCACAATCTGGTCGTCATCGCCGTGGATGATCAAGGTCGGCACATCAAACTTTTTCAGGTCGTCACGGAAATCCGTTTCCGAGAAGGCCTTGATGCTGTCCAGGGTGTTCTTGTGACCGCCCATCATGCCTTGCATCCAGAACGAGTCGATCAACCCTTGCGATGACGTGGCGCCGGGGCGGTTGAAGCCAAAGAATGGCCCGCTGGCAACATCCTTGTAGAGCTGCGACCGGTCGGCGATAGACGCCGCACGGATGCCGTCAAACACTTCAATTGGCAGGCCTTTGGGATTGCTCTCGGTTTTCAGCATCAGCGGCGGTACGGCGGAAATCAGCCCGGCCTTGGCCAGACGGCGTGTGCCGTGGCGACCGATGTAGCGTGCAACTTCACCGCCGCCGGTAGAAAAGCCGAAAAGAATCACGTCCTTCAAATCCAGGTGTTCGATCAACTCGGCCAGGTCATCGGCATAGTGATCCATGTCGTTGCCGTCCCACGGCTGGCTCGACCGGCCATGGCCCCGACGATCATGCGCGATGGCACGGAAACCGTTGTTGGCGAAGTGCAGCATCTGCGATTCCCAACTGTCGGCGCTCAGAGGCCAGCCGTGGCTGAACACCACCGGTTGTCCGCTGCCCCAGTCCTTGTAGTAAAGGGTGTTGCCTTCGCGAGTCGTCAGAGTAGCCATGTCGATGATCTCCAATGAAGTACGTGAGTCGGGCGTTTACATTTAGAAGCTGGCGGCGAGGAACTCGTCGGTGGACACTACCTTGGCGTAGGCAAAACCCAGCGCCGACATGAAGGCGGCGTGTACGTGGGCAGCCGGTACGGTCACACCGTTGAACTCCAGGTCCCGGGAGGCGCAGGCGTCGTGGATGACCGTGACAGCGTAGCCGAAGTCATTGGCAGCGCGAGTGATGCCGTCGACGCACATGTGGCTCATGCTGCCGACCACCACCAGCTCCTTGACCCCCTGCTCATCGAGGATCGATTTCAGGTCGGTTTCGCGGAACGAGTTGACGAAGTGCTTGAGGACCACCGGCTCATTGGCCTGGTTGAGGACCTTGGGGTGCAGCTTTGCGCCTTCGGAGCCCGGGGTGAAGAACGGTGCTTCTTCGGAGGTGAATTCGTGGCGGATGTGCACCACCGAATCACCGGCCTCACGAAAGGCCTTGAGCAGGCGAACGGCGTTATCGGCAGCGGCGTCGGCGCCGACCAGCGGCCATTTGCCTTGTGGGAAGTAGTCGTTTTGGATATCAACTACGATGAGTGCTTGCTTGGCCATGACTGTTTCCTCGAAGTGCTTGTTGGGTGTGGGATGAAGTATTGGGTTTAGCAGGCCGTCCGAGGATTGGCCGCACCGACAATAGAAGGGGGAAAACTGACAATGGATGCAAAAAGGGCAATCGCCGAGCTGGGTGTGCTGATTTATCCCGGTGCGCAGATGGCGGCGGTGCATGGGCTGACGGATTTGTTCGACGTGGCCAACCGGATCGCCACCGAGCATCAGTCTGCGCAGTTGCCGCTGCTGCGGGTCAGCCATTGGCGGATAGAGGGCGATCAGGCGCCCGTTCGGGTCTACGACAGTCATCCCGCGCCGGACTCGGCCTTGGTGGCTGTGTTGATCCCGCCGTCGATTGCCAGTTTTTACGCAGGCCAGGTGCCACCGGCATTGCTCGACTGGGTTCGCCAGCAACACGCGGGCGGCGCGACGCTCGGTGGCGTCTGCGTAGGCTCCATTCTATTGGCCGAAAGCGGCCTGCTCGACGGCCGCAGCGCCACCACGCACTGGACCTCGGCCAAAGGCTTCGCGGAGCGTTACCCAGCGATCAAACTCAAGGCTGACACGCCCATCGTCGATGACGGCGACCTGATTACCACGGCCGGACTGATGGCCTGGTCCGAGTTGGGGTTGCGCCTGGTCGACCGTTTGCTGGGGCCGAGTATTGCGACCGGCACGGCGCGGTTTCTGGTGGTGGAACACAGCGACAGTGCCAGCGAATGCGGGAGCAACTTTTCACCGATTCTCAGTCATGGCGATGCGTCGATTCTCAAGGTCCAGCATTGGCTGCAAAGCACCGGCGCGACCGATGTGTCACTGACGGCCATGGCTGAGCGGGCGGGACTGGAAGAGCGCACGTTCCTGCGCCGATTCCGCGCAGCCACCGGGCTCAAGCCAACCGAGTATTGCCAGCACCTGCGGGTCGGCAAGGCCCGGGAGATGCTCGAGTTCACCAACGGCACCATCGATCACATCGCCTGGACCGTGGGTTATCAGGACCCCGGTGCGTTTCGCTCGACCTTCAAGAAGATCACCGGGCTGGCGCCGAGCGATTACCGGACACGGTTTGGTGTCTCACCGACGGCAGCAACCCCACGGTAGCCAGATCATTACATTGCCCATGTGGGAGCCGAGCTTGCTCGCGATTGCGCCATAACATTCAACAATGATGTGTCTGATACATCGTCATCGCGAGCAAGCTCGGCTCCCACAGGATCATGCGCCAGGTTTGAATCGTGCAAAATGCAGGCTGTCGTGCAGAATAAAACAGGCCTGGTGCCATTACCTTTTGCGCAACTATCTGATTTAAAAGTTGTTGGCGGCGCCCGCCGCTTGGCCTGATCTCTGCACCTCTCCCTCTACACTCATCAAGCGCCGATTGAAGGGGGACGCATGACCCCAACAAACCGCAGGAAACTGGTGGTCGCCCATTCCGTGCACCCGGATGCACCCTTGCACGAAGTTGAAACCAATCGTGCACTGGCCCGTTGGCTGGCGCAGATTCTGGGCCTCAAGTACGGGGGCAGTTTCGATCGGGAACTGCACAACGGTCGTGACCTGTATCTGCTGCCGACGCAAACCCTGGTCGGCTCCGATGCCGCCCGGCAAGTCGGCGTCAAAGGGCCGCAAGATTTGTGGGGCGGTTACGTCGATCACGATTTCATCTGCACCAAAGCCATCAGCCACGGCTTGCTCAATAAAAATGCCTACGCCCCGCCAGGTTGGTCACCGCTGTTTTCCGAGCGCGTGCGCAGCGTGGTGCTGGACGGCCTCAGCGTGTTCTCGTTCGACGATGCGCGGCCCGCCGCCGAACACTTGCTCCACAACGGCCCGATCCGCCTCAAGCCTGTACATGCCTGCGCCGGACGTGGCCAGGAGGTAATTGAAAGCCTCGATCAGTTCGACGAAGTCCTCGCCAGGCCCGATGCCAGCAAGTTGTTCACCGAAGGTGTGGTGCTGGAACAGGATCTGGACAACGTGATCACCCACAGCGTCGGCCAGAGTTTCATCGGCAACACCGTGCTGAGTTACTGCGGTGATCAATACTTGACTGAGGATGCTCAAGGCGAGCAGGTGTATGGCGGTTCCAACCTGTTGGTGGTGCCGGGTGACTACGAGGACTTGCTCAAGCTGCCGTTGCCTGACGATGTGCGGTTGGCGATCCGGCAGGCGCAGGTGTTCGACCGCGCTGCGGACGAGGCCTATCCCGGTTTCTACGCCTCACGGCGCAACTACGACATCGCCCAGGGCCTGGACTGTAACGGCCAACAACGCAGCGGCGTGCTGGAACAATCCTGGCGCATGGGCGGCGCCAGCAGCGCGGAAGTGGCGGCGTTGCAGAGCTTCGTCAACGATCCGGGGATGCGCGCGATTCGCGTGTCGTCTGTCGAAACCTACATCGACCAGCCGCTGCCGGCGGACGCCATCGAGGTGTATCGCGGGCCAGCGCAAACCAGTGACTTTCTACTCAAGTACGTAACGGTCAAATCCTATGACGGCTAGAAGCGAAACCATTCAGATCGACATCGACGATGAACAGATGAGCGGGACTTTTCTGAGCCCCAAATCGAAGGTTCCCGGCGTGCTGTTTGTGCACGGGTGGGGTGGCAGCCAGGAACGGGACCTGGAACGGGCCAAAGGCATCGCCGGTCTTGGGTGCGTGTGCCTGACGTTCGACTTGCGCGGCCACACCGGGGGCACCGGTATTCCGCTGACGCGCGTCACCCGCGAAGACAACTTGCGCGACCTGTTGGCGGCGTATGACCGCCTGCTCGCGCACCCGGCGCTCGATACGTCGGCCATCGCCGTGGTCGGCACCAGTTATGGCGGTTACCTGGCCTCGATCCTGACGTCATTGCGTCCGGTGCGCTGGCTGGCGCTGCGGGTACCGGCGCTGTATCGCGACGATCAATGGCACACACCCAAACGTGACCTGGACAAGACCGACCTGCGTGATTATCGCGGCACCCTGATTCGCGCCGACAGCAACCGCGCGCTGCATGCCTGTTCGCAATTCACCGGTGATGTGCTGCTGGTGGAGTCCGAGACGGACGACTATGTGCCGCACGCAACCATCATGAGTTACCGCGCGGCCTGTCAGCAGACTCACTCGCTGACCCACCGGATTATCGACGGTGCCGATCACGCGTTGAGCGACCCTGTTTCGCAGCAGGCGTACACCTCGATCCTGGTGGACTGGATTACCGAAATGGTGGTGGGCGAACGGTTGAGCATTATTCAGTCCCGCTGAAAAATCTTCGGTGTTTTGGAGACCATCGCGGGCAAGCTCGCTCCCACATTTGGAACGCATTCCCCTGTGGGAGCGCGCCTGCTCGCGAAAGCGGCAGTTCAGGCGCCACAAATTTTGAATCAGCCCGGATCGCGGAAGCC
>Ga0163162_10006114_pt1 | contig 11652 bp, 10 predicted proteins | sample S55metaG_FD_115310 | JGI IMG/M metagenome (GOLD analysis project Ga0163162, IMG submission 115310) | Switchgrass rhizosphere microbial communities from Kellogg Biological Station, Michigan, USA - S5-5 metaG | ecosystem: Host-associated > Plants > Roots > Rhizosphere > Soil | place: USA...
CTTGCGCAAGGCCTTTATAAATTCAGCATTGTTAAAACTGGGATGTCTGATCTCAATTGCATGCCGAAGCTTACGATGACGGTCGACATCGAACCAAGGTTGCTTAACCCTCGCATCGTGCTGCCCAGCAAGCGACTCCGCTTGGTGCGTATCGTGCGGCAACATGTCTAGAAACCGGTCGAGACGCGCTGGGTCGAATGAATAACTCGGTGGAAATTGCCAAAGAAAGGGGCCCAGTTTCTCGCGAAGGGCAAGCACGCCCGATGCGAAGAAATTTGCCATCGCGGGCCGGGCCGAATCGTCGCGAAAGCGCAGCATGTGCGTGAGATACCTCGGTCCTTTTACGCTAAATACAAAGCTTTCGGGCGTTGCCGCATACCATGACTCGTAGCTGGTCACTTTTTGCAGTGAATAATGGGAGCCATTTATCTCGATGGTATCGATAACGCGCGAAGCAAATTTCAGCTCGCGAGCCTGTTGCAAACCCTTCGGATAAAATACGCCACGCCATCCGTCATAGCGCCAGCCGGAAATCCCGATTTTTGTAGCCATCAGTTTGCACGCAAAAGTACGTTGCCTAGGCCAGATCGTGTACGAACGGGGGTTCCGTTGCAAGTGCGCGTGCGCTGAGCCCGTCCGACATCATTCGGAAAGGATGAGAAAACGGCGATGTTTAGGGCATCGGCGCATGCAAAGTTTACGGCCGAGCCCGGTGTGTGTATCTTTCCCTATTGTTGGAGGGTCGATCCGACTCTGATCATAGAACCAGTTGCGCTGCATAGCGCTGATCGGATAGCAGATCTTGCGACACACGGTGAACCGTAGGTCTTGATCACAAAACACAAATTAGACCATTTTGCGAGCAAGCCCGAGGGAAAACGCCGTCGACAAAGAAAGGGTTGCGGTTGTTGATGCCAGGTACACTTGGGGGAGCCCATGAGCAAACCCAAGTTTTGCGGAAACTTTTGGTCTTGTCTGGAAACAGTATGGAACTAATGACAACATCGCTTACTCGGTCCGACGTCGCGATCCGACTCGCACTGGCGGTGCTGGCCGGATCGATGATGGGCTTTGACCGTGGCGAGTCTGGAAAGGTAGCCGGGTTAAGGACAACTTTGCTTGTTTGCCTTGCCGCCTGTCTTGCCATGCTTCAAGTCAACGCTCTGCTTGCCCAAGCCGGCAAACCAACCGGTTCGCTCGTTGAACTTGATCTGATGCGCTTGCCGCTCGGGATCCTTTCAGGAGTGGGGTTTATCGGCGCAGGAGCCATTTTACGCAAAGATGGTTTGGTGCTTGGCGTGACTACTGCGGCGACGCTATGGTTCGTGACGGTGATTGGACTCTGTATCGGCGGCGGCCAGATAACGCTTGCCCTGGCGGGACTTGCACTAGGTGTCATCGTCCTATGGGCGTTGAAGGTTGTCGAAGGTCGACTCCCACGAAAGCAAACCGCACTGCTAACGATTGAATATGACCGTGCCACCGGGTGTGGCAAACAACTTACGAATTTGCTTGTTCAGAAAGGACTTCGGGTGGTAACTGAGCGGTACCAAGTTAAAGCGGACAGCGGCATCTGCGAAGAACAAATCCGCATTGTTTGGCAGGGGTCATTCCGTGATCCCAAACCGCCTCCGTTCGCCGACTTCGCGTTGGAAGCTGGTGCTGCATCAGTCTGCTGGGCTTTGGACAGGTAATCAGAAGATCGCCCCCTTACGACCGACCACGTCTTATATCACCGTTGAAGCGAAGCAAATTGTCCTCAATCTTAGCCCCGGTCCGCAGTTCGCCGCCGTTCGCGAGTGGACTCGGTGCGGCGTTGCAACGCGTCAACGGACTTTGCCTCTAAGTCAATTGTCCGGGACCAGCCGAATCCCGTGCCACGTTAGCCGCGTTCGTGCCAATTGTCTTTAGCCGGTCGATTCAATGATATGAAACCGCTAACATCCGAGCGTTGCCCGAAGCGGTCAAGTCGACACGCTTCCACCGTAATGCCGCGATTTGCTCAAATCAACGACTGCTCAAAACTAAAGCATTTCGGACGCCCGAATGCGAGTTGCAACCGGCGTACGCCGATATGTCGCAAGCATCCCGTGTCCGAGCGCGGGCTCGGGATGCTGCGCGTAGCGGGGCAGAGGGTTACATTTGCGCATCACACACATTCGCCATACGTCGTCGTAATCGCGGCGTAACCCGGCGGCCTATAGGCGCTAAAGCTTGTCGTCTCACGGTTGCCTGCAGAGTTGCCTGCGAGTATCTTTGCCATCATGCACATTGGTTCTTGGCCAAGCCAGCTTCCCGCCCTCCTTTTAGTCGAACGCCGCCTGCCAGCTGTTAATGCATCGGACGGCGAGCGGTTAATGTCGGCATCGTGTACGTGGTGGCGCCCGGCAAGCATATGCTGGTCACCAACGACCGGATCGTTTTATCTACGGCGCCGAAAGAAAACTTCTCGGTCAGTGTCCCGTTGCGGTGATCGCCGATGATACAGACTGGGTGTCCTCAGACGCCGCCAAGCCGGCGTTCGCCTCTCCTGGATGCTTAGATGCGGTGCTGTGTACTTGCAGCGAACTCGATGTCATTGGCGTGGCTGCAACCACGCCAGACAACGCGCCGCCGGTTGTGCTTAAGACCGGCGCTGAGGTCGCCGTAGCAACTACGGCAGCTGCAACCGTTGCATTTGCGGGATACATCGCCTCGTCGTGATTAGACACGCCACGACATGTCATATGTTCCAGTGCTTGAACCCGACGGGGCTTTGTATGTGTGGATCGTAACGCCAAAACTCCTTGCCAGACCCGGGATCAAGCGCAATCACATACTGTGTGGCGTGCACACGAACAGTCTGTTGCCGACTTTGATCGGCGTATTTTCACCGGTCGTCTCGGTGGGATTGTCCGGACCCGGCCTGTCACCAATCTCAAGCTGCCAGGCGACCTTCAAACGCCCTACATTTTGCGGTGTGATCTGCGCGAACGGCGAATACCGCTGACCTAACGGCGAGTCGCCGTAGTCGGTCCAATCGGCTGTTTGCCGGTGGGCGTCGCCCACAAGCGGCGTAGTGGAGCAGCAGCGGTCGACGCCAATGTACCAGACCGATCGTACGGGTGATTGAATGCGGTTCCAAGCCCCAACAGCACGATCACGATAACAGTAGCAGCCAACGGCAGCACACCTTTCCGATGTGCATCTGGGGCCGAACACCAGTTTGCCGGCGACCGTTGGCAACAGGAGCCATAGAGCCAGCAGGAGCCACACTCATACCCGGGGCAATAGCTGCCAGAAGTCAAAGCGCGCTTTCGCGATTGCCCAAATCGTCGAGCCGAACAGAACCAGCGCGAATAGCCAGAGCGCCGAACGTCGGCGAATGCAGAGCAGCGCATCGGTCAGCGCGATTGCGATACCCGTTATCACGGATATCAAGACCCGCCAAGTATAATTGGCGGAACCCCGCCGCCGGCCAACGCTAGACCGATAATGGTAAATACAGCAGCAGAGAATACGAGCGCAGGGGGAAAGCGATGCGGCTTCAACATGTTGGCCATCTCCGAATGGTGATTTGAATACAATGGAAACAAAGGGCCGCTCACGCAAGCTCGTAAGGCGCCACCCCACCAGCAGCATTTCCGGTTCCCACGAAGCACTTTGAGAACGCTTAACGCGTGCTGCATGGTCGCTTAGTATGCCTTGCATGTTGCGTGCGCCGGCCCGGCAAACCGTGTCTGCGTCCGTTAGTGTCAGGTAACTCAATTTGGCAAAGCGCAAGTCTTTTTCGTTATCGGCTGATAATTTTTTCATCCGCGCTTACAGCTTGAAGATTCGGCAGCATTGTTCGTCACCGCTCGGGTACAGTCCATTTCAAACGGCGGAAGATTTCCGTTCATGGGCCAAGATCAAAACCGCGCCAGTACCACAATCGCATCTGACAAAAGCTCTTTCTCGTACGCAATCGATACTTGTTTCAGCTCAGCGGCGCACCGCATCAACGCGATTGCTAAGGCGCCGTCGGCGGCATGTTCTCCCCACAACACCCGCCGCAAAACAACAAGCCCCCCGCTATGCGCGATTAGCCGCAATACAGCGCCTAGGACCGGCGAACTCAACAGTTCGTCGCCATACACACGCGACAAAATTTCCAGTAAGGAGATTTCCAGTGCGCTTGGACGACCCGGCACGTAGATGGGTGTGCTGTTGGGCCTGTAAAAAGGGTGATTTGGTGCGAGACACTGGTTTGGCTCGTCGAAGACAGAAAGGCAGGACCGCCGTCCCGTTCGATATTTAGCTAGCGCCGCCGACAATATGAACACGCGCGCTGTGCTATGCCAATCCGCGGCGGATTCGTCGTCGTATGCATCGCTGGTCATTTCTGCCTCTGCAAGCGTTGTGGAATCAAAGGAACGCGGACCTGTTTAGTGCGGCTTGCCTGATCGAGTGGCTGCCCACAGATACGCCGGCGCGCGTGATTAATTCCAACAACGCCTTTATCCGCCTGATCTGGACCATTAACAGCGTGTAACGTAGAGAAATTTGATGCAGCCGCTGCGTCCAATACTCGATAGCCGATGCCGAGAGGCTGTTGTCGGCTTGACCAACGATCGATTGGATCACTACCGACAAGTGGCTGATCTCCTGATCGGCGTAGACGGAGGCGCATTTGGTCAAGGTTATTGTCATTGTTTGATTCCAGTGGAGCGGTTTGCAGCACGGGATGCGTTGTGCGCGCACTCGTGCACTGCTTATGAGTTTGAGGGTATTAACCGTCGGCCCTTTCACGCCGGACATTGGCAGGTAACTTCCCCAATTGCTGGCGATATTTCGTTACAGTGCGGCGCGCGATGCGAATGCCTTCCGATGCTAGCGCATGCGTGATTGCGCGATCTGTCATTGCGCCGGCCTCGGTCTCGGCCGCAATGATTGCCGCGACCGCGGCCTTGGCCGATGCAGTAGAGCACCGTCCTCCCGTTGTGGTGACGAGATCACGAGAAAACAGGCACTTGAACGAGATGGTTCCTCGTGAGGTCTGCATGTATTTATTGCTCGTCGCACGAGAAATCGTGGATGGGTTGACACCCAAGGTGTCGGCCACGTCCTTGAGCGAAATGGCACGCAACGCAGAGTCGCCATAGGTAAAGAACGCCTGTTGCTTCTCGACTAGATATTCAGCTACGCGCAAGATGGTGCTGTTTCTATTTTGGATATCGCGCAGCTTCCAGCGCGCCTCGCGCAGTTGCTCAGCCATTGCTGGCGACTCGTGCGCACCGCCAGCCAATGCATACAGGCGCGTGTAAAGCGGGTTTAGCCGCGCCCTGGGGGCTGCCGAGTTGTTCGCCCTGACATGCCAACGGTGTCCTTTGCGATACACCACGACGTCAGGTACGACGTAGCCGGTCTCCACCGCGCCGAATGCATGGCCGGGCTTCGGGTCAAGCCGCGCTATGAGCTCGCAAGCGTGGGCAAGTTCGTCTCGACTGCAACCAAGGCCTGCCGCCATTTGGAAAAAGTGATGCCCGGCAAGCGAACTCAATTGCTCCTGAACAACCCGTAGGGCAAGCGCTCGCGCAGGCGTTGGCTCGGGCAGAGCAAGCAACTGCAGCTCCAGGCACTCGGTCAAATTTCGAGCGCCAATCCCGGGCATTACCGCATCCTGTACATGCTTCAGCGCGCTTTGCATTTCTTCAAGGCTAACACCAAGCGAGGGATCAAGGAGATCGCGCAACTCGTTGAGGTTTTCGCGCAGATAACCGTCTTCGTCAAGTCCCCCGGCAATGAGTTCGGCAAGACAATGGCCGCGCTCATCGAGTCCCAAGTCAAATAATCCACGCGTCACCATTTCAAGCAAGCTTGGCGTAGCGGGGAGATTGCACGCCACGTCGAATGCGGACACGTCCAAGCTTGTTTCACTTTGCGCACCGGCACCCCACTCGATGTAGTCTTCCGGCGGCGCTGTTTCGTTGCCCGGCACCACGTCCGGGTCCGAAATAGCATCGGTTGGACCGCCCTCTTCCTCGAGATCGGACTCCCCATCGGTTGCGGCTTCGACTTCTTCAAGGAACGGGTTCATAGCGAGCGCTTCGCGCACATCGGCTTGAAGTTCAAGCACTGATTGCTGAAGTGTTCGGAGCGATGTCATGGTTCGCACCGACATCCCGATCTTTTGTTCCGCACCTGCGATTTGGGCGGGCGTGTTTTTGATCGAAATGCTGTTCATAACGGCAAATTTGATTAACGTGGAGGACTACAAGACGGCGCAGGGCGCGTGCCTAACCGAGGCTCAACACCAGCACAATAGATGTATGAAAGGCACGGCTTAAGAACAACCTCTCCGGAGACCGGCGCCACTCACCGATGCCATAGTTCATAGCCATGCGCCAAATACAAGAATTGGGAAGTCATGGTTCAATGCTATTGCTGAGCAAAGGCCATCGTTACGCCCGGATGCGTTACTGATTCGGGGATCTGGTAACGTACCCACCTAGATGTTTTCGCTATACCGCGTCGGGGGTCGTACCGGTTTCATTCTTCTGTACAACTGATCGCTACGTTGCTGCTACGTAGGCACGGGAAAAAATTAGATGCCCCAGGATCATGTCCGTTAGTTCTCGATCTATTGCCGCAACTGTGGGATGCGAGCAAGGTGGATGAACCACCATTCACAGGCTGAATAAAAATAGTTTTCTCTCACCGAATTTATAGTCCTGTGCTTACGCATGCGCACGGAAGAAAAAAACAGTCGTAAGCGACTAATTAATACTGGTATAACATTGGCCAACTAGCTCACCCAGCCTGGTGGCAGGTGTAGACCCAATTGCGCGGCACATGATGGCGACCGGTCCCAGCTCAGCTCGATTAGCTAGACTAATCGCTTCGTCTACCGAAACGCTGTGCTCCGCGGGGGCACCTCTTTCGGCCTCTATCAGAAAATCGACCTCCCAATACGTCGCAAGAATTCCTCTTACCTGCGACACCGCGACTATTTTTGCGACCATGTTCTTCATCTCCCTCAACTACCTCTGACTTTACTTCCCACTAACGCTCAAATCCTTTTACGACGGCGTCCGAAATACCACCTTTTTGAACGCCAAATCGTCATCAGTGGTGACCATAGGATGTGCAGGCGTACGCTAAGCTGACGACTCCGCAACGTTGACAAAGGGAGTCCCGATGTCGGCGTCGACCGAGAGCACGGTCTGCTGTCGACATGCAGTAAGGCAGTTTCGCGGCGGCGCAACTCAAGCCGTTCGGACCAGCATGAACAAATACGAGATCACAGCCACCGACGTTCTAGATCAATTTCGGGATTGGTGTTTGGACCGGTTAGCACCGTTGCGCCCACCGAGCGATGCCTGTGTGGCCTTCTCGAGCTGGCTTGCCGGTGCCTGGCCTTTATCAGACAAGCCAGAGCGCTTGCTCCTGCTAGATGTTTGCGCAATTCTTCATCGGACCGCAACGGTCGATGGCCCAAGGCCTGGTGCAATAAGGCCGGTATCGAATCGTTTGTTCATGCTTAAAGCAGATCAATAGTAAGCCATAAATTGCCAGTGGCAACGGTCTTTTGGAGATGGTGGTCATCTGGCTGACCGTCACGGATAGATTCCTTGCGCAGACTGGATACAGCGGTCACGAAAGTGTCTCAAGGTCTGCGATTCGATAACGATTGGCCTGATTGACGGCTGGCATCGAACTCAGATCCGCTGACTAAGGATATTGTATGGAAATAACGTATCGCGGTCATCGCTTGGAGATTGTTCACCTAACACCCGTACTTCATATATTTGTGATAAAGGCGTTTAACTTTGAAGGAACAATCAGAAAGACGCATGAATTCGGTGGAATCGCCGATATCGATGAGGCTTTCCGCATTGCGCTTGGGGACGCACTATTTAAGATAGACAATTACTGCGATAATCGCCTTGCGTATCCTGAGGACGAAAATCAGCCAGGGTACTAAGGATGCCTGCAAAACTGGTAAAACGCATAGCTTATGGCGTTCAAGCTTTCGAGTTGCTCTCCATGGAGGGCATTAATCGGGCACTTGGACACGCATACGAGCCAAGCTAGTCAATATCGTCGCTGAATGTCGCGCCAAGTAGGGCGGCGTATTCGCCAACATCCGCCTCGCAGACGGCCCTACATAGTGTGTAAAACGCACCCTCCACTTTGAGGTCCGCGACCAGTTGCAGCGACGGCAGGTTGAGTTTTTCTACGAGAAGCGTCCCGTTGCGCTTAGAAAGGTGTATCTCGAAAATCCAGTTCGAAGTTCCGCGATCTGGCGTTTCACGATAGACGCCATTAAGTCGAGCCTGCATTTACCCCTCAGATTTTTTGGACGACGGAATTTATCACCGCAGCTTGCGCAGACGTCGCGGCGACCTCTTTGACGACACGATGAATCGAGCGAAGGCAGGATTGTGGAGCGAATTGAACACCGCTCGCACATCTGGGGTATCACTGATGTAGTGTCAACCGATTTTTTGGGAAAAACCACAGTGGCCTTTTTACAACGAGGCAAGACAGCGAATCACCAAAAGGGCCGGACTGATATGCTGAAGACCTCTCAGGTTTCGTGCCGCCCTCGGCCGGACCTTTCAAGCCCTGCAATTGCAGGGTTTTTTTTTGCTGATGGTAGGCCCCGCCGGGAGCCCCGCTAATTTGGATGGCACGAACCTACGTGGGCGCGTGCCTATTTGCTCTCAGGTTCCACCCCCGGTCGCAAGCGTTTGCTCCCGGCAAAAGAATACTAATTGAGACAATCAAAAACTTAAATAGGTAATCCACTTATTCAGTCATTTTTGCATGATTGCAACGCGTTAGAAAACTTTCATGCATAAATTACCGGATCGCTTGAGGCTTTGGTCGGAGATGTCGCGCTAGCAAAAAGGGTCCCATACGGACGCGTTTCTCAGGGTCCATCAAGCGGCAAGATAACTAGACGTCTCCCAACACCTGAAGCACGTGCATAGATGCGTAGGTTAATTTTTGCGCTCGATCCTCAACATTGGTTTAAAGGCAATTCGTTCGAAACACGCTCAGTGCCATTGGCGTCTCAAGACAATCATTAACTGAGAAATTAAGTATTAAGCCAAAATCACAGGAAGAATAAATATCGACATTTCACCTAAAATGGTTTTGTTGTCTGCTGCTTCTTTCTGCATAGCTGCGAGATGAGTTACTGAAAAATCAATATTAGCCGAGGAGTCGCCATAATTAGGATCTAAAATTCATGCCATTTTTTCAATTTAACTAAAGCTTGTTAAACCACGGTCGTCGGTTTTACAGCCGTTATCAGGCTTGTTGTTGTTACAGGTGCAACATTGGATCTGAGCATCCTGGCTCTTCCTCTAGAATTTAATGATGATTCGGGGAGTCGTAACAAGTCGTAACAGGGCTCCACTCGTCGGTTCTGTCGCAGTAATGTTCAGGCGGGCACACCTTAAAAAATCAACTATCCCCTCGGCTCAACATTCGGCGAGCGGGACTGAGAGATATCATGAATTCAGAGCAAGCGTCGGTCTGGCGGCTGACGGGTTCCCCATGCGAACACGCGATCATCTTGCACAGTGACACCAACGTAGCACTTTCAATCGCTTTGCTTTTCCAGGTGAAGGGCTTTGCCGCGGAGGTTGCCTGCGATTACGTGGATGCGCTCGAACGCTCCGGCGGCCGCAGCACGGCTTTCCTGGTCGATGTAAGTTTGAATAAGCTCGTCCCAGGCGGAATCGTTACAACTTTGCGAGCAGGAATTCGACATCCCGACAGCTTGGTACTTGCCATTACATCGCCTCTCGGAACGTACAGTGAGCAAGCGCTAGCTGATCTTCATTACGACGGCACGTGTGGGTCACTTCTCAATTGTAAAGACCTCGTTGGCGCATTGAAGCGATTCCCTGCCGACAGCAGCTTACTTTCCAGTTCGTTGCCGCAGGTTTCGAGCAGCGCGATGGGAAGCGAGGCTCTCCGGTAGATCGCACGCGCTCGTGCCCGGCTTTTTTGATTCGTTTGCGAATGAGCAGTGAGGGGGCCTCGATCCCGTTGGCGCCCGTTGCCAGCTCGGGTGCGCCCACGCTAGTCTTTGATCGAGGCGACAAGCGCCTCGAAGCTTACCGGTTTCACAACAAAGGCATCAAATCCTGCCTCCATTGCACGTTGCTTGTCGTCTTTGCGATTGTTCCCGCTTGCGGCAATGGCCCGGATAGGCTTGATACCCGTATCGCCACGCAATCGGCGCACAAGTTCATAACCATCCACGTCGGGCATCTCCAGATCGGAGATCAGCACATCGTAGTCTTCACTTTTAAGCATAGCGAGTGCCTCGGTGCCGCTTTGCGCCACCGAAGGGACCGCGCCTTCCAGTTCGAGCAAAGCCGCAAGCGACGCCCCCGTTTCGCTGTCGTCGTCCACAATCAAAATCCGCAAGTCGGTCATCACAAGGCTCCGGTTCTGTCCCGAAGTCTCGGTGTCGTTCACCGAGCGTGCGGTCGGAAGCCATACCGAGAAGCAGGCTCCTTTGCCTTGTCCTTGTGATTGCGCTGCGACTCGACCGCCATGCATATCGACCAGTTGCTTGACCAACGCTAGTCCAATCCCGAGGCCCCCCTTGCCTCGGGAACGGGGCCCGGGTTGCTGTCTGAACATGTCAAAGATGTGTGGCAGGAATGAGGGATCGATCCCCTGCCCCGTATCTTTCACATCGATGCGTACCATATCCTCGTCGGTTGAAACCGACACATCGATGCTCCCGCCTCGTTGCGTGAACTTGAGCGCGTTGCTGATCATGTTCCAGATGACCTGATCGCATCTGACCGGGTCAACACGGATAAAAGTAGGCGCATGTGCGCCATTGATCGTGAACGTAATGCCGCGCTCCTGGACGTCGGCTTCACACGCATCGTGGATCACGGATAAAACGTGGGTTATATCGACTTCCGTTATCTCCAGCGACAGCTTGCCTGTACGAATTCGGGAGAGATCAAGCAGGTCGTCAATGATGAGGGCCTGATTCTTGACGGAGCGTCGAATGGCATCAGCCGCTTGCTTAATGGATGCGACGCCGCGCGCCTCGGGCAACCTTGGCAGCATTTCGGCTTTGACGTTAATCAGGTTAAGCGGATGTTTGAGTTCGTGGGATAGCACCGCCATGAAGTCGTCTTTTAACCGATTAGACAAGCTCTCTTGCTCGCGAGCAATTTGTTCTCGCTCGAGTGCCAGCCGATCCGCATCTTCGCGTACCTTGCGCTGCGTCATGTCACGGGCGATCTTGGCGAAGCCGGTGAATGCAGGATCGTGGATGGGCGTCACCACACCACTGCAGTAAATTCGTCGCCCGGTTTTTGTGATAAGCCACCGGTCGTCGTCCGCATGGCCTTCGAGCGAAGCAGTCTGACGCTCCGCGCGGGGAACGCCTGCGGCCCGATCCTCCGGCGTAAAAATGATCGAGATGTCTTCGCCAATCACGTCATCTTTGGCGTATTCAAACACTCGTTCCGCTCCCCCATTCCAGCTCACGATCTTGCCTTGCGGGTCCTGCACAATGATCGCGAAGTCGCTGGTCGACTGGGCTGCGAGCCTCAAGCGTTCTTCACTGCCGCGCGCGGCGAGTTCAGCTTTATGCCGTTCGCTCACGTCAATGAGCGTCAGCACGGCGCCGTCAATGCGATC
>Ga0163162_10006115_pt1 | contig 11651 bp, 9 predicted proteins | sample S55metaG_FD_115310 | JGI IMG/M metagenome (GOLD analysis project Ga0163162, IMG submission 115310) | Switchgrass rhizosphere microbial communities from Kellogg Biological Station, Michigan, USA - S5-5 metaG | ecosystem: Host-associated > Plants > Roots > Rhizosphere > Soil | place: USA: Michigan...
CCGCGCTGGCGCGGTCCGGCCGCGTGCCCCTGAAGGTGACCTACGCCCGGGGGGCCGCGCCGCGCAGTCTCCCCGGCCTCCACATGCGGACCTCGTCGGCCCGCAGCGCCACCGGTGGGCGCATCACCGCGATCGCGTCGTACGACGCGCGCCGGCCGCTGCCCGCCTCGCTGGCCTCCGCACTGCGTGGCGTGTCGCGCATCTCGGTCGCCGGTACGCCGCTCCAGCCGGCGTCGTACACGCTGCACACGCTGACCATCAACGGGGTCACCGCCGCCAACAAGCCGATCCCCGGCTCCGACGTGTTCGTCTTCAATGCCGACGACTCACGCCTGTTCACCGCCTTCGGCGGGATCTTCGACGGCCAGTGGAAGGTGTCGGTGCCGTCCGGCCACTACTTCGTGGTCGTCAGCGACTTCCGGCACGTCGTGGTCACGCAGGTCACCGTGGCCGACGTCGACACCGACGCCGACGTCTCGCTGGCCGACGCGACCGTGAAGCCGAGGATGACCGGGCCGCCCGGCCTGAGCACGCTGAGTCCCTCGCTGGACATCCTCGGGCACGACGACCCCGGCCACGGGTTCTTCGACTTCGGCTGGTCCGGCAGCTTCCCCAAGGTCAGCCCGGTGGCGCAGCCGACGGCCGGCAAGCTCTACACCGAGGTCGCCGACATGTGGAGCGCGAAGGGCTACGAGCCGATCACCTTCCACGGCACCCACGTGACGATCCACCCGATCAAGAAGGTCGCGGTCGCGAAGGAGCTGCGGACGGGCATCCCGCGCAGGCTCACCTTCCACTACCACCCCGGTGACTTCGCGACGGTGGAGAACCAGCACTACGCCCTCGGTTCGAAGAAGCAGACCGGCGCGGGCAGCTGGTTCGGCCTGAGCAAGGTGGACTTCGGGGCCTTCGTCGAGTCCTTCCCGGTCGCACAGCCGGGCGTCGTGCACGCCCGGTTCCTCGGCTCGCGGCAGATCAGCTGGGACAGCTCGGCCGCGCCGAGCGACGACTTCCGCTCCTTCAGCCAGGTCGACCAGACCGCGAGGTACCACCGCGGCCAGCACGCGCAGGTGCGGTTCTGGCGCGCTCCGGTCACGCCGGTCGCCGACCACGGCGACGAGTCGCCGCGCACCGGGTTCCGCTGCACGATGTGCGTCGACCATGGCGACCTGCGCGGATTCCTGTCGATGACGACGGCGGCCGGTACCCGCCAGTTCGGGGTCACCGACCACGGCGCCTGGCAGCTCTTCCGGGGTCACCGTCGGGTGAGCCGGGGTGGCTTCTTCCTGGCCCCCCATGCCAGCAACGTCAAGGCCGGCCAGCGGTTCCAGCTCGTCGCGACCACGGAGTCGGCGAACCGGAAGCAGACCCTGTCCTCGCACGTCACCGACACCTGGCGGTTCGCGATCCCGGGTGGCACGCGGGCCGTGGTCCCGCTCCTGCGCGCGGCGTACGTCCCGCCGACGAACCTGCACAGCGTCGGCAGGGCGGGTCGCGTGTCGTTCCCGGTCACGTTCGACAATCTCGGCCCGGTCGACGCCCGCGTCGCGAAGGCGGCCCTCAAGTGGTCCGTCGACGGCCGCCACTGGCACCCGGCCGACCTGACGCGCTCGGACAAGAACACGTTCCGCGCGTCGTACCTCAACCCGGTCGCGAGCCATCACCGCTACCTGAGCCTCCGGGTGTCGGCGAAGGACTCGGCCGGACGGTCGATCTCCGAGACGGTGGAGCACGCCTACCTGCTGCCGCATCGACGGTCGACGACGCCGCACGCGACGCACCCGCAGCACCGTGACCGGTTCCACCCGGGCCAGCTCTGTCGTACGTCAGGACAGAGGTCGTACTCCTGCTTCGTGAAGCTGAGTGCCGCCACCCGTGCCGCGGGCAAGGCGTCGCCCGACCCGGCCGGCTGGGGAGCCCCGGCGCTGCGCAGCGCCTACGACCTCGGTCCCGACCAGGCTCCGGGCACGGTCGCGGTGGTCGTCGCCTACGACTACCCGCACGCGGAGAAGGACATGAACCGGTACCGCGCGCAGTACGGCCTTCCGGCCTGCACGAGCGCGAGCGGCTGCTTCGAGAAGATCAACCAGAAGGGCGAGACCGGGAACTACCCGCCGAGGGACTTCGGCTGGGGCGTCGAGGCCTCTCTCGACCTGCAGATGATCTCGGCCGCCTGCCCGACCTGCCACCTCGTGCTGGTGGAGGCGAACCAGCCGTCCGACAAGGCGCTCTTCCGCGCTGAGCAGGCGGCGGTCGACGCGGGCGCGACCGTGACCAACCACTCCTTCGGACGGATCGAGCTGACCGGTGCCGAGACCGACGCCCTCCACTTCGAGCATCCGGGCGTGACCGCCGTCGCGTCGACCGGTGACTTCGGCTACGGGCCGGCCAGCTTCCCGGCCTCCTCGCCGAACGTCGTCGCGGTCGGCGGCACGGTCCTGTCGCGGTCGGCGACGAGCCTCCGTGGGTGGCACGAGAAGGCCTGGCGCTTCGCCGGGTCGGGCTGCTCGGCGTACTTCGACAAGCCGGTGGGCCAGACCGACACCGCCTGTCACGGTCGCACCGAGGCGGACGTCTCGGCGGTGGCGCGCGGGCTCGCGATCTACAACACCTCGCTCCCGCGCAGGTTCCAGGGCTGGATGACGGTGGACGGGACCAGTGCCTCGTCCCCGCTGATCGCCGGCATGATCGGCTCGGTCGGCACTCCGGGGGTCACGCCACAGCTGCTCTACGCCCACGCGGGCGACTTCAACGATGTGGTCGGTGGGAGCAACGGCTTCTGCCAGGACAGCTACATCTGTACAGGCGTCGCGGGGTACGACGGTCCGACCGGCCTCGGCTCACCGAACGGCGTCAGCGCGTTCGCCGTCCCATAGCGTCGGTTCGACGCAGCGGAGCCGGTGGTGTCCTCGCGGACGCCATCGGCTCCGTCGCTGCGGGCCCTGGGGACGGGCCTGCGCTCAGAAGGCGGACTCGTCGAGGTCCATCAGGCCGAGGTCGACGTGCTCGGCGATCCGGCGCTCGGCGGTGACCCGCGGCAGCGTGGTCTGGGCGAAGAACTGGGCAGCCGCCACCTTGCCCTCGTAGAACGCCTGGTCCTGCGCGGTCACGTTCCCGGCCAGCTTGTCGAGCGCGACCTGCGCGCCCCGCAGCAGCAGCCAGGCGCAGACGACGTCGCCGAGCACCGCCAGCAGCCGGCTGGTGTTCAGACCGACCTTGTAGATGTTGCGGACGTCGCCGCCATCGGCGGACGGGTCGGCGCTCATCAGGTCGTCGATCATGTGACCGACGATCGCCTGGGCGTCCTCCAGTGCCGTGGCGAGCAGACCTCGCTCGACCTTGAGCCGGCCGTTGCCACCCTCGCTCCGGATGAACGCCTGGATCTCCTGCGCCAGGTGGCCGAGGGCGCGGCCCTGGTCCTTGACGATCTTGCGGAAGAACAGGTCCTGGCCCTGGATCGCGGTGGTGCCCTCGTAGAGGGTGTCGATCTTGGCGTCCCGGACGTACTGCTCGATCGGGTAGTCCTGCAGGAAGCCCGAGCCACCGAACGTCTGCAGCGCCTCGGTGCCGAGCAGCACCCACGAGCGCTCCGAGCCGTAGCCCTTGACGATCGGCAGCAGCAGGTCGTTGACCGCCATCGCCAGCTCGTCCTTCTCGCCGTTGAACTCGGCGATCGTGACCTGGTCCTGCCAGGACGCCGTGTAGAGCACCAGTGACCGCATCGCCTCGGCGAACGACTTCTGCGTCATCAGTGAGCGGCGCACGTCGGGGTGGTGGGTGATGGTGACCCGCGGCGCGGCCTTGTCGGCGGCTTGGGTCAGGTCGGCGCCCTGCACCCGCTCCTTGGCGAACTCCAGCGCGTTCAGGTAGCCCGTCGACAGCGTGGCGATGGCCTTGGTGCCGACCATCATCCGGGCGTTCTCGATCACCTGGAACATCTGAGCGATGCCCTCGTGCACCTCGCCGAGCAGCCAGCCGCGTGCCGGCTCCCCGCCGCCGACGCCGGGGTCGCCGAAGGTGAGCTCGCAGGTGTTGGACACCTTGATGCCCATCTTGTGCTCGACGCCGGTGACGTAGACGCCGTTGCGCTCGCCGGTCAGCTCGCCGGACTCCACATCGAAGTGGAACTTCGGCACGATGAACAGGCTCAGGCCCTTGGTCCCCGGGCCGCCCGCGCCCTCGACGCCGTGCGGACGCGCCAGCACCATGTGGACGACGTTGTCGCTGAGGTCGCTCTCGGCCGAGGTGATGAAGCGCTTGACGCCCTCGATGTTCCAGGTGCCGTCGTCGTTCGGGAAGGCCCTGGTCCGGCCGGCGCCCACGTCGGATCCGGCGTCCGGCTCGGTCAGCACCATGGTGGTGACCCAGCCCTTGTCGACGATCAGCCGGGCGATCCTCTTGTCCCGCTCGTTGCCGTTGCGGTTGAGCACCCCCGCGAACATCGGGCCGGCGCCGTACATCCAGATGGCCGGGTTGGCGCCCAGCACCATCTCGCCGACCGCCCACTCCATGGTGGACGGGGCCGGGGTGCCGCCCAGGTCGGCGTGGGTGGCCAGGCGCCAGTACTCGGCGTCCATCCAGGTGCGGTAGCTCTTCTTGAACGACTCGGGCACCGGAGCAGTGTGGGTCTCGGGGTCGAAGACCGGGGGATGGCGGTCGGCCTCCTCGAACGATGCGGCGAGGTCCTCGCGAGCGATCCGGTCGACCTCGGCGAGGATCTCGCGCGCGGTCTCGCCATCCACCTCGGCGAACGGCCCGGTGCCCAGGACCTCGTCCCGGCCCAGGACCTCGAAGAGGTTGAACTCGATGTCGCGGAGGTTGCTCTTGTAGTGGCCCATGTCCCTACCTGTTCGCATCGGTGCGGGCCATCCGGCTTCCGGACGCCCTGTCCTGAGTACGGCTACTCATCAGTAACTTCATGATGCCTCTCGGCTCGGGGCCAGGCAACCGGTTCCGCGGTACGACGCGCGGGAACCCGCGGCGACACGCGCCGGATGTGAGCGAGGCCACGTGACGTCGGGTCGGAGGGGCCTTCTGGGAGACTGCACGCATGCGAGTCTCAGCCAAGGCGGACTACGCGCTACGCGCCCTGATCGAGATGGCCGCCCGCGCGGACGGAACGTCGGTGCGGCCGGTCAGCGCCGAGGAGCTCGGCCGGCTGCAGGAGATCCCCCACAACTTCCTCCAGGCGATCCTGGCCGACCTGCGGAAGGCGGGCATCGTCCACGCCCAGCGCGGGCAGTCCGGCGGCTGGCGGCTGGCGAAGCCGGCCGACGACGTGACCGTCGCCGATGTGATCCGGGCCGTCGACGGTCCGCTGGTCTCGGTGTACGGACTGCGTCCGGAGGCCGTCTCGTACAACGAGCGCGCCGACGCGCTCCAGCGGGTCTGGATCGCCGCCCGTCACTCGCTGCGTGACGTCTTCGAGCAGGTCAGCGTGGCCGACCTGGCCACGGGCACGCTGCCTCCCGCGGTGGACCGGCTGACCGCGGACGACGACGCCTGGCAGCCGCACTGACCGCAGCGCGTGCCGGCCTCACTCGGCGTCGGTCACCCACTCCACGAACGGGCGCAGCGTCCGCCAGTCGTCGCGCACGGCCTCGAGCAGCTCCGGTGTGTGGATGATCGGCTCGAAGCCGTAGTCGTGGCCGATCGTCAGTGACTTGTGCCGGAGCAGGTTGATGCGTGGGTGGCTGAGGTCGTAGCCACGTGGCGCCGTCTTCAGCACGTGGCCGCCGATCACCCAGCCGTTGGCCTCGAGCTTCTTCAGCATCTGGGCCAGGTCGTTGCCGCGCCGGTCGTCGTCGATCGCCGCGCGGATGGAGGCGATGCGTGGGCCGGTGGCGTCGTAGAAGCCGGCGCCGGTGCGCACGCCGCGCGCGGAGACCTCGACGTACCAGCCGGTGGCGGGTCCGACCTCGACGAACGCGCCCTGCGCGGTCTTGTACGGCGTCTTGTCCTTCGCGAAGCGGACGTCGCGGAACGGACGGAACACCTTCGCGTCGCCGAACTCCTCGGCGAGTGCGCTGCACAACGCGACCATCGGGCGCCTCACGGAGTACTCGTAGGTGCCCTTGTGCTTCTCCCAGAACGTCCGGGAGTTGTCCACCTCGAGGTCGTCGTAGAAGTCGAGGGCCTGGCTGGGGAATCCGGTGAACTCGGCAGGCATGGCATCGAGCCTACGTCGGGTTCGGCCGCCTGTGTGGTCAGCCGAGGGACGTCGTGACCTGCTCGTCACCGGCCTGTGAGTACGACGTGACCGTCAGCTGGGTGCCGCCGCAACGTGGGGCCGACAGGAACGCGTTGCCCGTCCCCTTCGAGGAGTAGGCGACGGTCAGCCTCGCGAGGTCGGGCGACCAGCGCATCAGGACGGCCGGGTCGGTACGGCGGTCCGGATCGCGGGTGAAGTACGCCGCGCCGTCGCAGGTGACCAGCGATCCCGACGTACCCGGGCCCAGGTCGTACCAACCGCGGTCGGTGTGTGCGTAGAAGTGGGCGGCGTCGATCCGCCTGCTGTTCGGCACGACGGACCACACCGTCGTGCCATCGAGCAGGGCGGAGTCCCAGCCCTTGCAGTCGGTCACGCCGGGGAACGGCGTGAGGTGCGCGCCCTCGACGGCACTCACGGTGCGGCAGGACGGGTGGTGGGCGTCGAAGGTCATCATCGTGGTGCCGCTGGCCGTGACGGCCGCCCGGCTGAAGCCGTGACGCGGCTCTGCGCACCAACCGGTCGTGCCGTCGCCCGACGCCAGGTCGACCGTGGCCAGGCAGTAGCGGTGGTGGCTGGCCGAGGTGGCGTGGACGAGGGAGTCGGGTCCGAGCGCCCAGGTGCCGCCGACGACGGTCGGGGGGTCGGAGCTGCCGTCGAGCCGGCTCCGGTCCCCGGACGCCAGGTCGACCAGGGTGGCCCGGTCCGGAGCCTGCGCCAACCGGTCCTCGCTGACGACGAGGGCGTGGTGGCCGTCGAGGAAGGCGTCGGTGATCCGGGCGTGCGGCCCGGCCTGGATCGTCACCACCCGTGACTGCGGACCGGTGAGACGGGCGGTCGCCCCACCCGCGGCCACGGTCAGGGTCCAGCCGTGGTCGCCGACGGTGACGAGGTCCTTGGTCGAGCCGGGGACGCTCTGCCAGTCCAGCCGCTGCTCGGCGGCCGCGACGACGAAGGGCTTGTCGGTGCTGCCGACCGGACTCGTGCTCGGGCTCGGCTGGGTCGTCGCCGACCCGGGCGCGATGGTGTGCGGCGGGCTGGCGACCGGGCCGGACGGTGAGCCGCCAGGTGATGAGGACGACGTGGAGCTGCCGCAGGAGGTGAGAGCCAGCGCTGCCGCCACCGCGGTGACCATGCGCCGTACCGACATCACACCCCGAGATTGTGCTGGAAGTGCGCCTCGTTCGCGCGGTACGACTGGTAGGCGTTGCGCCACTGCACGCGCGGGATGAACGGCTCGTCGGGGTGGAACCTCTGCTGGTTCCACGGCTCGAAGTAGCCGAGCAGCGGCGTGTTGCCGTCGCGCTTCTTGTACCCGCGGCCGACCTGGAAGTGGCCGGAGCCGTCGTGGTCGAGGTAGGGGAAGTAGCGCTGGAGCAGCACCGGGTGGAGCACCACCGGGGCGCGGTAGTCGACGAAGTGGCGTGCCATCAGCAGCTTCCACTTCTTGAACGACCAGTCGCCGATGTCGAGCGTGATGTAGGGGCCGGCGTACGACTCCCGGTCGTAGCCGGTTGCCTGGTTGACGATGTGGACCATCGAGGTGATCGCGGTGCCGCTGGTCGTGGTACCGAGGCGCCGGGCCCAGTGCGCCTGGCTGCGCTCGGTGTGCGACCACCCCCAGGTGATCATCTGCATGGAGGTCGGTCCGCACCAGTAGGTGCGGTGCTGCTGCGAGACACGGCGCCGGCTGAGCACCTTTCCCTGGTCGGGGTAGTCGCGCCAGTGCTTGACCCGGTGCCGGCCGCTGGTGTCCGGGGGCGACGAGGCTCGGGCCGTGGTGCCGGTGGTCACGTCGGTTCGGGTGGTCGGGGCGGTACGGCGTACCTCGGGGTGGCGGGCGAAGAAGCCGCGCGGCAGCGGAACGCCCTGGATCTGATGGCGGATCAGCCAGACCTTCGCCACCGAGCGGGCGGCCTGGGTGAGCTCGGCGCGCTCGGCCCGTGCGCGCCGGACAGGGCTCATCCGCGCGGCCTGCCGGAGGGCGTCGTACGTCGAGAGATCGCCTGTCGTGGTGGCCGCCGTCCGGCGCGCGACCGGGCGCTCGAGCAGGCGGACCGCCTGCGCGCGGACCTGGGTCTGGGTGCGGTCGGTCCAGCCCGTGCCGAGACAGTAGCGCTGGCCCTCGAACGTCGCGCAGCGCACCACCTCGGCCACGAGCGCACCCGCCGACGAGGTGGCGGCTCCCCGACCGACCGTGGGACCGGCCGCCACCACGCGGTCGATGGTGCGCCGGTACGCCGCGGTGACCCGGCCGTAGCCGGCGGTCAGCGGACCCGAACGCGCGACGTGTCCGGTCGAGCGGATGGTGCCGTCGTCCCCGCCGCCACGCGGGAGGAACGGGAGCATGGCCAAGACCAGGGCCAGGGCCCCGAGACCGATCCAGCGCACACGCGACATGGGGGAAGACCTCGCACCTGAAGACGTCACATCACCACCACTGTCCCCAATGGTCACAGGGGAGTCAAGGCTGAGCGCGGTGAGCGAGCGCGCGGGGCCTCCGACCGAGCGGAGGATCGAGAAGCGCCCGCTCAGCCTGGGCGACTGTCCGGGCGGGGGATGTGGCTGGGGTCTTCTCGTCTTCCGCCGGGGCTTCGCTCGGTGGTGGCTTCGTCGCTGGCCGGGGCAGGCTCCGTCGAGCGGAGGGCCTGGGGGGACCGTTCCGGGCCGCGGATCGTGGCTGGATTCTTCTCGTCTTCCGCCGGAGCTTCGCTCCGGCGGAAGACTCGGAGCGGATGACGAGGCTCGAACTCGCGACATCGACCTTGGGAAGGTCGCGCTCTACCAACTGAGCTACATCCGCATGCCGGCGGACCCGGCGTGCAGGATGCTACCCGACGGTTCGGGGGTGCTCAGATGGGCTCCAGGGTCGGCCGCTTGGCGGTGACGCCATCTCCGGAGGACCTCCCGGTGAGGCGGCGCTTGATCCAGGGTGCCGCGTGCCGGACGGCCCAGTCGAGGTCGGCCCGCGTGCCGCCGCGAAGTGGTGTCGGTCCGAGCGAGCCGGTGGGGTCGGAGAGGTCGAGGTCGTGCGGTACGCCGAGCGTGCCGAGCACCTCGATCGCGACCGCGCGATGGCCGAGCGGGCCGAGGTGCAGCCGGTCCTCCGACCACATCAGCGCGGGGTGCTCGGGCCGCATCCGCCAGGAGTCGAGGACCACGGCCCCGTGCCGGTCGGCGATCTCCCGGATCTGCTCGTTGTACACCGCGAACCGGCCACGCAGCCGGGCGAAGGGTCCGCCGCCACCCGGGTCGAAGGCGGTGAACAGTCCCACCGTGGCCCCGGTGGCGGCCAGCTTGCCGATGGCCTCGTCGTACACCTCGCCGAGGGCGTCCACGTCGCAGCGGGGCCGGATCAGGTCGTTGCCACCGGCGTACACCGTGACCAGGTCGGGCTCGAGGGCGATGGCCGGGTCGAGCTGCTCGAAGAGGATCCGGCGCATCGTCCGGCCGCGGACCGCGAGGTTGGCGTAGCCGAAGTCATCGGTCTGCCTGGCCAGCACCTCGGCGACCCGGTCGGCCCAGCCGCGGACGCCGTTGGGCCGGGATGCGTCGACGTCACCGACGCCCTCGGTGAACGAGTCCCCGATGGCGACGTACCGATGGAAGACGGGAGAGGTCACGGCTGCATGGTCTCAGAGCGGTCGGGGGGATTCGAGCCGACCGAGGAGAACGAGGTCGCCGCCCGCATGTCCCCGAGCAGTAGCCGCACTCGATGTCCCGGTAGCGTGCGCGCTGTGCTGCTCAGCGACCGCGACATCCTGGCCGAGATCGACGAGGGCCGGATCGTGATGGACCCGTGGGAGCCGGCGATGATGCAGCCGTCGTCGATCGACGTCCGGCTCGACCGGTTCTTCCGGGTCTTCGAGAACCACCGCTATCCGCACATCGACCCGGCGGCCGACCAGTCCGACCTGACCCGTGTGGTGGAGCCGGACGGCCAGGAGCCGTTCATCCTGCACCCGGGCGAGTTCGTGCTGGGCTCGACGTACGAGGTCTGCACACTGCCGGACGACGTCGCCGCGCGAGTCGAGGGCAAGTCGTCGCTCGGGCGGCTCGGACTCCTCACCCACGCGACGGCCGGCTTCGTCGATCCGGGCTTCTCCGGCCACGTCACCCTCGAGCTCGCGAACGTCGCGACCCTGCCGATCAAGCTCTACCCCGGGATGAAGATCGGACAGTTCTGCTTCTTCCGGCTCTCGTCCCCCTCGGAGCACCCGTACGGCTCGGAGAAGTACGGCTCTCGCTACCAAGGGCAACGCGGCCCCACCCCGTCGCGGTCCTTCCAGAACTTCCACCGGACCCCGATCTGATGCCCGCTCCCGACGGGCTGACCGTCGCGGTGCTCGGCGGGACGGGTCCGCAGGGTCGTGGCCTGGCACGTCGCTGGGCGAGCGCCGGCATCCCGGTCGTGGTCGGCAGCCGCGACGCCGGCCGTGCTGCCGAGACCGCGGCCGAGCTCGCCGAGGCGACCGGCGGCGACATACGTGGCCTCGCCAACGTCGACGCGGCCGAGGCGGGGGACGTCGTCGTCGTCTCCGTGCCCTACGACGGACACGCCGACCTCCTGCGTTCGCTGGCCGGCGCGCTCGCGGGCAGGATCGTGGTCGACTGCGTGAACCCGCTCGGCTTCGACCAGCAGGGCGCCTATGCCCTCCCCGTACCTGACGGGTCCGCCGCCCAGGAGGCCGCGGCTCTCCTGCCGGACTCGGTCGTGGTCGCGGCCTTCCACCACGTCAGCGCGGTGGTCCTCAACGACCCCCAGGTCTCCTCGGTCGACACCGACGTCCTGGTCCTCGGCGAGGGCGAGCACCGCGACGCGACCGATCTGGTCCGAGGTCTGGCCGAGGCGATCCCCGGCGTGCGCGGCGTGTACGCCGGTCGCCTGCGCAACGCGCACCAGGTCGAGGCGCTGACCGCGAACCTGATCGCGGTCAACCGGCGGTACCGGGCCCACGCCGGCCTGCGGGTCACCGACATCTGAGCGGCCCGGCAACGAGAAGAGCCGGCCGCAGGTCTCCCTGCGCCCGGCTCTTCGTGCGGCCGTCGTCACAGCCAGCTCAGTCGGCGGATCCTCCGGTGACGACGGCGTACGGCGGTGGGCTGCTGCCGGTGGGTGGGGTGGATCCGGTCCTCGATCAGGTAGCGGGCCTGGGCCTCGATCACGGTCTCGTTCATGGCGCTGCTCCTTCGTGCGTGGTGGTGGTCGTTGCGTGGTGTGGTGGTCAGACTTCGCGGAGAGTGATGTCGCCGCTGACCGTGCGGGCCTGGAGCTCGACGTGCTCCTGACCCTCCTGCGGGGCACCGACACTCTCGAGGTTCGAGCGGACGGAGCCGGTGACGGTGTTGATGTCGGCCCAGACCGGGGTGCCGGCCGGGATGCCGATGCGGACGTCGCTGCTGGCGCCCTTGGCGCTGACCCGGCCGCGTCGGGCGGTGCCGA
>Ga0163162_10006119_pt1 | contig 11649 bp, 8 predicted proteins | sample S55metaG_FD_115310 | JGI IMG/M metagenome (GOLD analysis project Ga0163162, IMG submission 115310) | Switchgrass rhizosphere microbial communities from Kellogg Biological Station, Michigan, USA - S5-5 metaG | ecosystem: Host-associated > Plants > Roots > Rhizosphere > Soil | place: USA: Michigan...
CGTCTTTAGAAATGCCAAGGCCAGTCACCCTTCCTAATTTCCACAACAATTCCGGCGTCATAACACCATTGGAGGGTTGAGCGGTTTGAGAAAAAATAAAAAGTGGCAGCGTAATCAGGGAGAACGAAAGGATCCTTTTCATGTGATTATTATTTTGTGGTCAGCTAATGTACTACTATTGCGCTTTCGTTGTGTCACTCACTTTTACGTTCATGACGCTATTCGGCATTTTATCGATCAAACCGTTGCTAGTCACCGGTTGCTCACTGATTACACGAATTTGCACAGAGGATTAGAGATCTGTGTCCCTTTGTGGAATCCGTGAGATAAAACACACTAGGAATTTTTCTTACTTTGGGCGACTTCGCGCCGTTGTGCGAAATAAACTTATGATCAAAATCCTCCTCTGCCTTTTCTGCCTTAGCACAACCATCCTCGTAAACAGTCAAAACGCTTCTTCAACAAGTATACATTTTGCTCCTACGTCGTTTTCAAACTCCTTTTCGTTAAACAGAGAACCCGTTCTAAGAATTCGTTCGGGAGATACCATATCAACAGAAACCATCGATGCTGGCGGGTTTGACAAAAATGGTGTGAGACGACAAAAACCGGGCAACCCGTTAACAGGGCCCTTCTATGTCGCGGATTGTGGTAAGGGTGACGTGTTAACAGTTACAATTACTACCCTTAAGTTAAATCGTGCCACTGCCTTCACATCAGAAAGTTTCTCATCAAGAGCCGTACCTAAATCCATTGCCAAAGAGGTGGCAAAATTCAAGCGAATACAATGGAATCTCGACACTTTAGCAGGGTTTGCTACAGTCAATGATACTTCATATGAGCATTTGCAAAATTTCAAAGCTCCTCTAAAACCCTTTCTCGGATGCATGGGCGTTGCTCCTTCCAATAAAAAGAACGAAATATTAAGTTTCTTCCAGGGCGATTTTGGTGGCAACATGGATTTCGAAGGTGTTACCCAGCACGCCACAGTCTATTTGCCGGTCTTTCATGAAGGGGCATATTTATACATTGGCGATGGTCATGCACTGCAAGGTCACGGTGAGATAGCCGGCAATGCACTCGAAACTTCGCTCGATATCACTTTTACGGTGCGGGTAATAAGAAAGGAGGTTCTGAGTTTAGGTTATCCAAGAGTTGAAGATTCAACATTCATTATGGCAACCGGTTTTGGCAAAAGTTTAGACGAAGCTTTAAAGATCGCCACTGCAGGTTTGCTTGAGTGGCTGCAACACGATTATCATTTATCACTTCAGGAGGCAACCCAAGTAATAAGTACTTCCATCGAATACACGATCGCTGAAATTGCAGATCCCGAAGTCGAAATTGTAGCAAAAATCAGAAAGGAGACACTTAAAACCTTAAAGAAGTTCAACTGACGAGGATGTTCTTTGTATGTCATTCTCGATCCGGAATCTAGTCAGAGCGAACATCAGGCACAAAGGTGCCTTCTTCGTCGGCCTGTCAAACTGCGGTAAGTGTGGACTCTCAAATAAAAATTCCGAACTCGCTATTCACGTCTCACGGTGTATCATAGCCCGGAATATTCATTCCTAAAACAATGTCCCGCTTCCCATGTAACATTCCGTTTTTCTCCTCCAGAGAAATAATTCCACTGCCGCCACGTTTCTCCTGGCGGTTTCTTTCGGCGGTCGTCAGGAAAGGATCTCCTTCAAAAAGATATTCGTCAATATAGTATTCATTTTTGTCAGGTTCCTTTAAAGTGATGTGAATATGCGCGGGAATATTTGTTCCGGGGTATGGCGCAGGTTTCAGAGTGTAGAAATGATAATACCCGCTCTTGTCTGTCTTCACCCAACCACGAACCCGGCCATGACGTTTCGCCCAGCCTTTTGCATCGGGGGCTGGCGTATAATGACCGGTCTGATCAGTATGGTAGACATACAACACCACGTCCTTTGCAGGGGTTTTGCCATCGCGCTGATAAACAATTCCGCTGATCTCCAATTTCGGACCCTTCTCATTGTAATCAGGAAGGTTCCCGGTATTTGTAAGTTTTTCAAATGGCACGGGACTTTCATAGATCGATTCACAACCTTCGCAATTTCCACCCACATGTTTTGTGTTCTTTTGAATGGCTGCCTGAGCACACCCTGATAGTGCTATGGTGATGCCGATTACAAAAAACAGAAGCTGTTTCATGGTTTTTGGTTTTAAGTGCTACAATTAGTAAGCTTTGCGTACCCATCGTGTTCTTTGTAACAAGAAAAAATACAGGTCACTCGCGAAAACACGAAGAGGGCACGACGAACACAAAGCAAATTGGGGTAATATTAAAAGACGATAAAATCATTTACAGGTACTGCATATTTGGCTTGACAAACGGCATTTCGTCAAGTTGATTCGGCGCTTGCTGTAATCAAATTTGCGCGCCCGATTTTGTAAATTTATTTTGAGTATGCGGAACAGGAATTTCTTTTTCAGGTATAATCTTCAGCATGTTTGCTTCTGGTTGTTGCTGTTTGGCCTCTGGTACTACTTCCGCTACCAGGACTACTCCTCACGCGCCCTGGGAGCAAAGGTCACCCTGCTAAAAGTTGCCGATCTTGCTTTTATGGTTTATGTAACCAACTACCTCCTGATTCCGAAATTATTGTACAAGAAAAAATATTTCCTTTTCGCTATTACATTCGTCGTCTTTGTTTTTGCAAGTAGCGTCGGTAAAATGTGGATCGAGGGACAGATGATGCACAATCCGCACCTTTTCAACCTTTTTCATGGCAATTTCAAAATAAGATTTTACGACAACGTCATTCCTCATTTTCTCCTGGTGATCACCGGCGCCTCATTCAAACTGTTGCTTGACTTTGCGAGGTCACAGCGCAGACTTGGTGAAATGGCCAAAGAAAAGGCAGAGGCCGAATTGAATTTCCTGAAATCACAGATCAACCCGCATTTCCTGTTTAATTCCCTCAATTCTGTCTATTTTTTAATTGACAAGCAAAACACTCATGCAAGAGAGGCGTTGCATAAATTTTCCGATATGCTGCGGTACCAGCTATACGAGTGCAATGACGATAAAATACCAATCGAAAAAGAGATCAGTTACCTGCAGGATTATGTAGCTCTTCAAAAACTTCGAAGGGAAACTCATGATGAAGTACAGTTTGTTTGCTCTGCTAGTGTAAAGGGCTTTTCCATAGAACCATTATTGCTGATGCCTTTTGTTGAAAATTCATTCAAACACTTGTCGCATTTCGGTGGTGGGAAAAAGAACCTGGTAAACATCAGCGCGGATAAAGCTAATGGGGAATTTCATTTCAGCGTAACAAACACGATCGAACATACAAGCACAAAAGACTCCATGGGTGGAATTGGATTGAAAAATGTAAAAAGAAGATTGGAATTATTATACAATGGGAAACATGAACTGCAGATAAAAGAGAATGATAATTTATTTACGGTGGATCTAAAATTAAAATTTGATTGAACCACATAAGAAACATAAGTCATATTAGAACAACACAATTCTGCGTGAACCTATATTCCTTATGTGCCTTATGTGGTTAATAAAAATTCTATACAGTCTGAATGCTTATTAATTGTGTAATAATTGACGATGAACCACTGGCAAGAAAAGGCCTGAAGGAATACATTGCGGACATCGATTTTATGGATCTTGTCGGAGAGTTCGATAGTCCGCTAAAAGCATCCGAACTATTGACCAGCGGAAATGTGCAATTACTTTTTTTGGATATACAAATGCCAAAGATCACCGGCATTGATTTTTTCAAATCTCTCAGACATGCGCCACCCGTGATCTTTACGACAGCATATCCCCAATATGCTCTCGATGGGTTTGACCTGAACGCCCTTGATTACCTCGTAAAGCCCATCTCGTTTGAACGGTTTCTGAAAGCTGCGTTGAGAGCAAAAGAATATTACGAAATAAGAAAGCACAATGAAGATGCCTCGCCAGGCAAAAAAGAGGATCACTTTTTCATCAAATCTGACAATAAGCTCATAAAGATCTTCTTTGATGAGATATTATACGTGGAAGCCTTACAGAACTATGTAACCATTCACACATCAGACAAAAAATACATTACCTACCTCACCTTTAAATCGGTGGAAGAATATTTGCCCGCCGATCGTTTTATTAAGACCCACAAATCATATATTGTCTCCGCTTCAAAAATCGATAGCATTGAGGGCAACGATATCCGAATCGGCCATCACCACATCCCCATCAGTCGCAATGAAAAAGAAGAAGTGATGGAGAGACTGTTGAAAGGAAAGTTTCTTAAGAGATAGCTGCTGGTCACTGGTTGCCTGTTACTCGTTAACAGCAACTATCGACTAGCATCTATCAACCATCAACTATATTTAAAGAATACTTTCGTCTTTAAACTGGTATTGCTCCTTTATTTTCCTCATTACTTCTTCCATGCTAGCACGATGGTCTTCAGGTTTCCATTCTCCCCTCTCCCACTGGTCGAGCTCTTTATCTATATTTTTCTTCTGCAACTCGGTAAGTTTGTTTACCAGCTGATCCGACATTTCTTTTTGTCTCTGGAAAAATGCTTTTTTCTTTTCATTGCGAATTTCTTTATCTGCACGAATATGATTCTCGTCGGCTGCCATTTGTAGCAATTCTTCTTTCGCCAGGGCGATATCGTAGGGTCCTATCGGCATGATAAGCTTCGATAGTATGGGCCCGATCTCGATCAGGATAATAAGTAATGAGATCAGCAAACAACTCCAAAACACGCTATTCTCTTCCCCTGACAGATCAGACAACGCTTTATTCCTTTCGAGAAAACCCATGTTAGCCGCTGCCGCTGCTGAATAATCCTGTCTCTTTTGCTCCATATTGGCCTTTGCATTGGTCAATATATCATCCTGCGCTGCAATTTTTCTTTCGAATTGCAGCACCTCCGGCCCAAACTGTGTTCTTACCTGGTCAAAGGCATTCATCTTTAATTGAGTCAGCTCTTCGATGCCACGCTGACCGGAACCCCCGGTGCCATCGGCTTCCTGCACGTAGGCTTGTTGTAATCTATGCAACGTGTCTTCGATCGCATCCTTCCTGCTGATCAGTCTTTGTCGTTCTGCAGTGGCATCATTGATCTGCGCTTCATCCTCGCGGGCAAGCAAACTATCATTGCGCTGAATTTTTTTGTGCATATTCTCCGTCATTTTCACATTGATCTCCTTGTCAAAAATTTTCATCTCCAATGGCCTTGCAATAGTAACACCAATCAGTAAGGCAAGTGCCAATCTAGGCACTGCCATCCACAATTGCTTGCGTTTGCTAATACCGTATTTGCGCATCGTTGAAACAAGAAAGCGATCGAAATTAAAAATGATCAGTCCCCAGATTATCCCAAAGCCGATCGCATATACCCAATTATCGAATACAGTGTATATCGCATAGCCTGCCGCAAGCGAGGCCAGCACAAGTGTCGCCAGCAATACTCCACCCAACCCCGAGTGTTTTGCGTGTTCTGAAGGAAATTGCTTTAGCAGGTCCTGGTGTGCGCCCGCGCACCACCACAGGAATTTCTTATCGCTTGGTTTGCGTGCCTCGCTTCCAAACGAATCATAGGTATACAAGCCGTTGTCCTGGCCGTTGTTGGTTTCTGCCATAGATAAATTTTTAGTAGTGAAGTAGAGTTACTTAATAAGGTTGAAGTGGAGTTATTAGTGAAACGCAGAAAGCGGGAGGATATTACTAATGGGGTGTTAAAAGAGGTGTAACTACGGAATACGGAACTAGAATGTTGAAAGTGAATACTGGGTACCAACTGTTTGTCCGCTTTGTTAGGTGTCATGATAAGATTCGGATTAAGAATAACGTTCAATAAGTGACCAGATGTCTTCCCACCATTATAATGGCCGAGCACTTTTAGCGGGTTTGATTGGCCCCGGTAAAAAATAAATTGCCGGACATTAGGTTAATCTTCGAACGATGTGCCCTTGACTTAAAAAAGAGGCCGAACTTCGTTCCAAACGGGATGAATAAATCGATTCTGCCAAACACCAGACCGGACTTAGGGCTCACAGGCACCGGTCCCCAGCGAATCCTCCTCGCGACATTCTGCACCAATGTAAACGCTCTGAAAATGAAACATAAAAAAGTCTTCTTCATTTTTGCATCGTTTATTTTTCTCGCCAGTTCCGGCGGATACGATGCCTTCGGCCAACTTTTGAGTAAGGCAAATGCAAAAGACTGGCTGCAATCGGATCCGGCAAAGGATTCCATTGCAGGTATTAGTTTGGCTAAAGCTTATGAACTTTTAGAACGTCGAACATCTAAACGTGTTATTGTTGCGGTAATTGACAATGGTGTGGATATAGATCATGAAGATTTAAAGAACGTCATCTGGACCAATACGAAAGAAATCGCCAACAATGGGATTGACGATGATCATAATGGCTTTATTGATGATGTACATGGATGGAATTTCAGGGGTGCTAAGGACGGTTCGATTGTTGACAACGAATGGGCGGGTGCCACCCAAATTTATGAGGCATGGAAACAAAAATATGAAAGTGCAGATACTAATTTGCTGAAGGGAAATAGAAAAAGAGAATGGATTGTCTTCAACAAAGCCAAACAGGAATACCTGGAAAAACTGAACAGCAGCAGGGATTCAATAGAAATGAAGTACTCCTATAATTTAAAATACAACTCGCGGAAGCTGATCGCCAATGATTCAGAAGATCCAAATAATCGCGGTTACGGAAGTCCTTATTTTAAGCTTACAGAAGGTCTTAATCACGGAACGTACGTATCAGGAATAATTGCCGCCGAAAGGCACAATCACATTGGCTTAGACGGCGTAGCCGATAATGTTTTAATAATGCCGATCGTTGCATCAACGCAGGTTGGAGATGAAAGGGATAAGGACGTAGCCAACGCCATATACTATGCAGTTGACAATGGCGCCCGGATCATAAATATCAGTTTTTCAAAAATTTTTTCAACCGATAAAAAATTATTGGATGCAGCTATCCAGTATGCAGGGCAAAAAAAAGTATTGATCATACATTGCGCGGGCAATGATGGTGTTAACATTGATTCGTTCTACAATTATCACTACCCGATGGCGGTACTTGACAACGGTAAAAAGGCGGCCTATTTTATTACAGTAGGATGGAGCAGGCCGCTTTTTGATTACCGGCTAGCCCACCCCAATTCAGGCTACGGGAAATTAAACGTCGACTTGTTCGCACCGGGCAGCGATATTTATACTACCGCTCCCCACAATCAATATGACTCAAGATCCGGCTCAAGTATGTCTACACCGGTGGTAACGGGAGTGGCTGCACTGTTACTCTCTTATTTTCCATCACTGACCGCAATACAAGTGAAAGACATTCTCCTAAAATCTGTTTTTAAACCAGATCAACTAGTAAACAAACCGGGGACAAAAATCCCGGTTCCATTTAGAAGTCTATCGGTAAGCGGCGGGATAGTCAACGCGTACCATGCCGTTGAACTTGCAATTAAAATGACCAGGCGCACCAAAATAAAATGAAGCAAATGAATATTGATCACCCTTTGCGAAGAGTCTCCTTAAGAAGACTGTTCGAGGACAAGCTGAACAGTTATGGATTTCACCCTGAGAGACGGGTCATCCAGTCCGTGATCTAAAGCCTATAATATTAAGCAATCGATTTCAACTCCGATCTTTTGGGTCTCTATCAATTTATGATTTCACTGATAATATAGCATAATACCTAAATTTACGTGCGCCGCCCAAATCAAAGAGCCCGAACAACCAACTATGAGTAAGCTACTTTCTTTAGATCGGGGAAATTATTTAGGTAAAGTGGTTGACATCTGTTATGCCGATGGAATTATAGCCGGTGTGACAACTTATCCGCGAGGGGCGCTTACCAGCCAAATGCATTATCACGACAATCTTCACATAAGTTTTGTCTTGCAAGGCGGAAGTCTTGAAAACCGAATCGACGGTAAATATGAACGTTTACCTGGCAATATCATGTTTTATCATGCAGGGGAAGCACATCAAAACATACAGAAAATATTTCCATCGAAAAACGTTAACCTTGAAATCGAAGATAGACTTTTAAAAAAATATGAACTAACAGAAGAACTCATTGATAATACGACCACCCATCACCCGGACGGCAAATTCTTAATGCTCAAGATTTACAAAGAACTATTAGAAAATGATAGTTTTTCACCAACCTCCATTAGTATGCTGTTCCTTGATCTAATCAGCAGGTTTGAAAAAATAGATTACAAAAAAAAGGTGCCTTCGTGGTTAAACAAAATTAATGAGTTACTGAACGACTCATGGGATGAAAAATTATCATTGATAGACCTCGCTAACACGGCCGGTGTAAACCCAATTACCATTTCAAAACATTTCCATAAATATTTTTCCTGCACGCTGGGAGAATATCTGCGAAAGCTAAAGATCGAAAAATCATTAAGTATCATCCCCGCTCAAGAAATATCCCTCACTGAAATTGCCTACATCTGCAATTTTTCCGATCAAAGCCATTTTACAAGGACATTCAAACAACTTACCGGTTTCCTCCCTAAACAATATAAAAAGTTAAAAGACAATCATTGACCGCAGAGGCAAAATTCATTCTATTTTTTCCTTGAGGTGATATTTAATTTGCACGAAAATAATTAATCAATGCGCTGTGCATCTTTTTTAACAGACCAGTTGATAAAGCCAAAAAACACAATAAAGTTCTTTGCGCTTATACTCATCTTTATCAATCTTAGTGTAAGCTCTTCTTCACAAAATATCTCCGCCGAGCTCGATAGTTTCTTTAATTCACTAAAAACTTACAAACAAATAAACGGTGGAGTCTTAATTGCTGAGCAGGGAAATGTTCTTTATAAAAAATACTTTGGATTTGCTGACTTAAAAAACGAAATCATTAACAGCGATAGCACCGAATTTTCACTGGCTTCTGTTTCCAAAGTTTTTACTTCAACAGCTATTCTCCAATTAAAAGATAAGGGAAAAATAAAATTGGATGACTCATTTGTAAAATATTTCCCAGAATTTCCTTATCCTGACATCACGATAAGGAACTTACTTTCTCACACTTCTGGTTTGCCTGATTATGAATTGTATGAACAGCAGATAGATGAGAATCCAAATAAAGTTTTTACAATCAAAGATGTACTCCCATCGCTGAAAATCTGGAAGAAACCATTGGTTCCCGCGCCTGGCACAAAATGGAAATATTCAAATACCAATTTCTGCCTATTGGCATTACTTGTTGAAAAACTTTCCGGTCTGTCCTTTCAAAAATATGTTCAATCGAATATTTTCATCCCGGCAAGAATGAACAACACTTTTTTTCAAAAAGATATGAGCACCGTTCAAAGCAGGAATACGACAACTAATTATGAACATCCATTTTTATATTCATATGAATATAAGAATGTTGATAGCATACGACAATACCGCTGGCGATTATATAATGCAAGCGGTTTTGTTGGACAGGGAAATATTGAAACAACAACGGACGATCTATTAAAATTTGACAAAGCTCTTTATTCTGGGAAACTTTTAAAAGCTTCAACGTTGCAAGAAGCATTCACACCAACAAAACTTACTAATGCAGAAAACACAAATGCTGACATTGGTATTGGCAAAGCTTCCTATGGTCTGGGATGGTTTATTTTTAATGACACGACCAATGGAAAAATTGTTTGGCATACCGGCGGACAGCCAGGTGCCTTGAGTATTTTTTTAAGGAACATTACAAAAAGGCAAACAGTGATCATGTTTGATAACGAATTTCATAAAAGTCTTTATGCAAATGCGGTTAATGCCTTGAATATTTTAAATCACCAGCCTATCCGCATAAACAAAATATCATTGACTCAAGACTACGGAAGTTCACTCACAGCCAGGGGTGTGGATGGCGCATTTTGTGAACTTCAAAAACTTCGGGATGATTCCGCACACTATTATTTGAATGAAGACGATATGAATGAATTGGGGTTACGATTGCTATACGAAGCGACCTTTACCGGCCATAATGAATTAGCACTGGAAGTTTTAAAATTAAACACGTTGTTTTTCCCGAATAGCTTTAATACGTATGATAGTTACGGGGAGGCGCTGGCAAAAACAGGTAAAAGGCAAGAAGCAATCCTGATGTATAGAAAATCGGTAGCATTAAATCCGCAAAATGAAGGCGGTAGAAAAGCACTGGAAGAACTGCAAAAGAAATAGTATTTCAAATATTTGAGAGCGAGGGTTCCGGCGTTAGCAAAAATCGCTAAGTATTCTCCCTGTGTATTTTCCTTGCCAGATCCCGGATAACGATGAAATGGGAGACCTTCACCCGGTTGTCAATCCCGATGCATAATCGCCTTTCACGACTTTCTTTGCTTCCGACGGGGGTAGCGGTTCTTCTACGGCGATAAGATTGTAGTCATTGATCACTCTTAAGATTTCTGCAACTCCCCATGCCTGGGCGATCGCACCCTTGGGATGATGGGGAAATTCTGCATCGAAGATCTCTGACACGCTCCCTAAACACCCTTCGTTGAGATGATAGATAAAATTATGGATCACATTTTTTAACAAGGACGGGCTGCTACCAAGTTTTGCCAGTGCATCAACATAAGGTCCCAACAGCCAGCTCCACACCGTTCCCTGGTGATAACAGGAATCGCGCTGGTGTGCGTTTCCTTCATAGCAGGTTGCATATGATGGATCATCGGGAGATAAGGTTCTCAATCCGACGAGTGTGTACAATTTGGCGGTGACAATCTTTAAGATACTCCGGCCCTTTTCACGATCAATCAAAGTAAAAGGGAGACTGATCGCAAAAAGTTGATTAGGCCTTAGACTATCATCCTTTTCATCGCCATTGATCACATCGTACAAATATCCTTTTTCATTGTCCCAGAACTGTTCATTAAAACTTTTTTTCGTCAATGCAGCTTTTTCAAATATTGTAGACGCTTCATCCGAATTTCCAGTTAGCTGGACAAGGGTCGCATAAATGGAAAGTGCATTATACCAAAGAGCATTTATCTCCACTGCCTTTCCTATGCGTGGCGTCACTACCCAGTCTCCGATCTTGGCATCCATCCACGTCAGCTGGAGACCTTCTTGGCCGGCATAGAGCAACCCATCCTCAGTGGCGTGGATCCCATGCCTTGTTCCTTTGAAATGCCATTCAAGGATATTTCCTAACACTGGTAACAACTCATCAAGCACAAATTTTTTGTCATTGGTTGCTTCTAAATATTTATAAATGGCAATAAAATACCAGAGCGTTCCGTCGACGCTATTGTAACCAGGAAGTTCTCCGTTATCGGGGAAATGATTAGGCAACATTCCATCGCTCACACTCTTCGCAAAAGCACATAATATTTTCTTAGCATCCTCATTACGGCCGACACTCAAACAAAGCCCCGGCAGTGCGACCATCGTATGACGCGTCCAGTCAGTGAACCAGTGATAGCCAGCTATGACCGTAGCCATCTCCGTTTTTTCCTCCCCGGTTACATCTGAAACCGTTCCTCGCGGGATCTCTTTTTCAACAATAAACTGGTCGGCGGCTAATACAAGCTGTCTCACAACCTCATCGCCGGGAAGGTCATTTATCAACGATCGCCGACGCAATTTCTCTTTAACATATAATTCA
>Ga0163162_10006125_pt1 | contig 11646 bp, 8 predicted proteins | sample S55metaG_FD_115310 | JGI IMG/M metagenome (GOLD analysis project Ga0163162, IMG submission 115310) | Switchgrass rhizosphere microbial communities from Kellogg Biological Station, Michigan, USA - S5-5 metaG | ecosystem: Host-associated > Plants > Roots > Rhizosphere > Soil | place: USA: Michigan...
ACCTCTCAGGTTGGCTTTATGGTTGTGATGTATGCCAGGACGTCTGTCCATGGAATCGTTTTGAGCAAACCTCTGATGAACCTCGCTTCGCTCCACGCGCAGGTAACGTCAACGCGTCGCTTTACGAGATTCTCAATCTTACTCAAGAGAGTTACGCAGAACGGTTTCGAGGGAGCGCAATGAAACGTGCCAAACTATCTGGCCTTCAAAGAAACGCAAAGGCCCTGTTGTCCGATGAGCTCTAGCGCTATTGGCAACAGTACACGAGTGACTCGCGGCTTGGGGTTTACTCAAAGCTTTGCTTCTTCGGCAGTTCTTTCTTCACTCCGGAGGAGTGCGATGTTTATAGTTCGACGCGATTTACCAACTCTGCTCTGTTCGGAAGAGCGGCGTTTTGTTCGATGCTAAGTGAGATCCCATGCCGCTCTTCCGAACAGTGCCGGAGGAGGACGGCTAGCAGGCTATAAACATTGCACTCCTCCGGAGTGAAGCCACTGACGTTGTCCTTGTTCAAATTCTGAGCTTTGCTAGAGGCTCTAGTGTGTCGTAACCCAGACCCCCCACTATGAAACCAATCCTACTGTGCATTCTGATCCTTTTCGCATTCGTTACCACTACAGCTCAAACAACTTCGACTTCCGCTGATCTTCATCGCATGGCGGATAACTACTATCGCTGGCGCAATCAAAACTATCCAGTCGCCTCCAGCGACATGGGTTTGCATACCTGGGATAACCGCCTGACTGACTATTCACTTTCTGGAATACTCGCCAGGCGACTCTACGTTAGAGACCTGCTCAACAACGTGGAGGCGATGCAGACCAAAAGCTGGTTAAAGGAAGATCGTATCGACTGGCTGCTGTTTCGTTCGCAACTCGACGGGGTTGCCTTCTTCAATCGCGTAATGGACTCTGAAGCAACCGACCCTCAGACCTATGTAAACGAGTGCAGCAACGCAATTTTTTCTCTCTTAAAAAAGGAATACGACGCACCGCGCCTTCGTGGTATCGCAGCAACGGCACGGTTGAAGCAAATGCCGTTTCTGATCGAGCAGGGCAAAGGGAATCTAACAAAACCGGTGCAACTCTATGCGCAGTTGGCAATCGACTCGGCGCGCTCGATTGACAGTCTTTTCAATGACAGTTTGATAACGCTCACGAAAGACATGTCTCCCACGGAGAAGGTTGAGCTGGTAAAGGCTCGTGATGCAGCCCTCGTCTCAATTCACGGTTTTGCGGATTGGCTCGAAAAGCGTTTGCCGGGAATGGTGCCGTTCAAGCCGATGGGTGAAGCTGACTACAACTATCTTCTAAAAAACATTTATTTGCTGCCGCTGAACGCCGATCAAGTGGAAATGCTTGGTCAGGCAGAGCTCGCCCGGTATCGTGCGCTTGAGTCGTTGTTGCCGGATCCATCGCTCGCCGATCCGAATCCTGCTCGAAGCAAGAGCATTCCGAAAGACCAACAGGACTTTTTGCGGACCTACGAAAGTCGTGAAGCGGAAATGGTCGACTTTCTGAAATCGAATCGTCTCGTCACACTGCCACCTTATCTCGGTCGGTTTGAGATTCGACAATTACCCGAAGCATTCAAGCCAACGAGTCCAGGCGGCTTCATGAATCCACCGGGTGTCTACGATAAGGACGACAGCGGCTTCTACTTCATTCCGACTTATAATCCACGGAGCAAAAACTTCTACATTCGCGCGGCTATCGAAGACCCGCGACCGATTCTTGGTCACGAGGGAATCCCCGGTCATTTTCTGCAACTATCGATCGCAAACCATGTGACGGATGAGATTCGTCGCCAACACGGCGATGGAATCTTTGTCGAAGGTTGGGCTCTTTACGGCGAAGAGATGCTGATGCGCACCGGTCTCTATCCAAACAACTCAGCATCACAAGCTCAGATTCTGCGTCTCTCTCGTTATCGAGCAGCGCGCATCGGCGTGGACGTCAATCTCCACACCGGACGCTGGACCTTCGAGCAGGCGGTTAAGTATTTCATGGAAGCTGGAGGCCTCGATCGTGAAGCGGCTGAAGGTGAAGCTGCAGGCGCAGCATCGAGTCCCACGCAAAAGATTACTTACATTACCGGTAAATGGCAGATCATGCGTTTGCTCGGCAAATATCGCGACAAGCAAGGAGCGAACTTCCGGCTCGGTCAGTTTCACGACGATCTTTGAAGAATGGGAGCCTGCCGTTGTCGATCATAGAATGGATCATGCTTGACGATGCGAGTGCGTTAGACCAGGCGTTGAAGTAAAAGTGCTATAGGGCCCAGGTAAGTTGCGCAGTTGAACTGCAGCAACTTCAACCTTGGACCCAATCAGTATCGCTTAGAAAATTTTCAGGTTAGGAAGGGGACCCTGTCCTGCTACTACTTCAACAGCAATGAGGCTTCACTTTCAATAGGGTCGCCGATCGATCGTTTGAAGTGGGTGAAACCGGCTGGTACAGGGTCCCCTTCCCAACCTGAAAATTTGCCAGGGAGTAATTTCTAACTCATCTACCAATGAAACAGCCCTCAGAGCGCAATTGGGTCGTCAAGTATTCAATTCTTACTATCGCGCTCTTCCTGCCGCTGCTCTGGTCATTTCGCTACGTTCGAAATCTTTACCCCTTCACAGTGTGGAACGTGATGATGGCCGGTGGAGACTTGGAATCCGATCGCAGTTATTGTGTGTTGCGCGGTGAAACTATTTCCGGCGAAACCATCGACATCCGACCGATCGGCCTAACCAATGCCATGTCGCAACGAAACTGGAGTATGGTCAACGCTACCATCTCTAATCAAAGTTTCAAGCTCTCGTCGATCCATCCTGACAACGCGTTACTACTCAAACAGGTCGGAGGAATTGAACACCTTCCTCAAGGAGCTCGCATGCCTGATCTGCTTACAGCATGGGGAATGCTCTACAATGACCAACAACCCATATCCTCACCACACCGGTTGAAAGCAATCCGCATTGACATGTATCGCTGGTCCAGCGGACGTTATGCTGACTATGGAACGTTCATAACGTCGTGGCGGAAAGAACTATGAATTGGGTTGGGCGAGGTAGCGCGCTATCCCTGGGCGTTGCGCGGAGTATTGTCCACGGTACTTTCCTAATATCAGCTCTTGCCACTTCATTTTCAGCACTCGGTCAACTGCCCGTAACTATTCTCCGGCCCACCGGCCTAATGAAACTCCTGCCATGGAGTTTTTATGATCGATTATTGACTCCCTCGGGAATGGCAGTTTTCAAAACTGTAATGCTGTTGTCGCTGTTGCTGAGCACGTTCGGATTTCTGACTTCGTTTTCAACCAGGCTTTCGTTCGTGCTCGTCCTTTTTTACCAGGGACTAGTGCGGAGTTTTGGTCATTACAACCACGACGAAATGCTGGCTGTTTACTACCTGGCTGTGCTCGCATTTACTCCGTGTGGCGATCTCTTTTCGCTGGACCATTGGACAAAGCGGAAGCAAGCCAACCAACCAGGGTTTGCATATGGCTATCCCATCTTGCTTATGCAGCTATTGATGGCCTGGCTCTATTTCAGCTCGGCGCTTGTGAAGTTGCGTGTGGCTGGGTTGAAGTACTTGAGCCCCGACAATTTTCCGGTATTGGCTATCTATCATTCACTCGACAACTTGCACGACACCAATTTCAAGCTCGCGTTTTGGTTGCCGCAGATTCGCCAGCTGTTACCAGTCATGGTCGGACTAGTGATCTTCTGGGAGCTTCTGTTTCCACTCGCGGTGTTCTGGCGTCGTTCGCGCTGGTGGATACTTGGCTTTGGCGTCTTGTTTCACTTGATGACGTTGTTCTTTATGAACTTGTTCTTTCCATATCAATTGGCAATGTATTTAATCTTTGTCGATTGGGAGAAAGTGGCGGGCTGGATCAATCGACCGCCTCAACATCTTTATGACACCCAACTACACGCGGTCGGGAAGGGGCAAGCGCAGCGCGCCCCCGCAGGTAATCATGACAGCAGAGTCAAAGTGTGAGGTCTTGATCCCATCAGAGATTATTGAACCTGCGGGGGCGCGCGCTAGGTTTGACATGGTGAAGTGTAGAGAAACTGCTGCTCTGCCCCCTTCCCGACCTGCTCAATTTCGGTTTCAATTTGTTATTCGACATATCCGACTTTAGTCTTCCCCTTGCTGGCCCACAGGCTCTAGAATCCGCTTCATGTTCACGACAGTTCGCATAATGTGCGTCACACTTCTTCTGGGCCTTATTGCGATCCACGTCTCCTCCTTCTCAACACAGGATCCGCCGCTCGTTTGTAAAGCTTCGGCGCTCTCTGCCTGGAAACCGCTGCCAACCTTTCGCTACTCGTGCAAAGGTGCGAGCGACGAATGGGACAACAAGGTGCTCAAGTTGCCCGCTCGCATAAACGCGCTAAAACTTTTGACTACACAGCTCGAGGCTCTTAACAGCCCCGCCTGGTGGCAGGCATCTGTTAAGGACTTGGATGTATGTGACTTTCGACGAAAACCCGGAACCTTGTCCGCCGAAGAGCGAGAAAAGTTTGACACGAACTACGTCATAAAGCTTTTCGGCAATAACCACATTCGGCTCGCATTACTTCCCGATCCCTGTTATCAAACCGAGTACTCAGGTTCGGTGGGGTTTGTGCTTTATCGCAAGGGCGTGAACACTTTCGCATCTCAAGTGCTCGATGGCTTCTTTACGCGAGCGGAGAATGCAGTCGACATCGATGTGGCCACACTGGATCAAGAAGAAATCATCGAGGTCTCAACCGGCAGCGGCGGGTTACATCCCGAATTAACCAACTACTATTTCACCATCAACCCAAAAACAAACAGGGCTGTTCCAAAGAAACTCTTTGAGGGTGACAAAGGACCCACAAACGAAATCAGTTCCGCTTTGTTGATGAGCGACCCGGAAAGCGTCGATCTAACAGCGGACGCCGTAACGATGAAGATCATTGATGGACACAAAATGGCGAAATCATTCAGCATTTATGCGGAAGACGACGCAGGACCGATCGACGATAACGGGCGAAGGCTAACGAGATCTGTTTTGACTTGGAACGGGAAGGTTTACAAGTAAACATTAACGACTCTCCAGGCGTCTGGCTGGGACCGCAAGAGTCCTCGCCTTGTGTCCGATATGCTTTAGCTTGTCGGGCGTTTGCCGTGCGCTAGACCACGAGGCTGATCTTTCTCCGACAAGCTGAAGCATATCGGACATTGCAGGCGAGGACGCCTGCGCTCCCAGCACCAATGCAATTCAAACCCTCCAACCAATCTTTCATAACGGAAGTCGAAACCAGCTTTGCCAAACAAGCGGTGATGACACTCATTGGCGCTCAACTCACGCGAGTTGAGCCTGGTCTAATCGAGATCAGTCTTCCGTTCCGTCCTGACCTGACACAACAAAACGATTACTTGCACGCCGGCATCGTCACTACCATCGCTGATTCTGCGTGCGGCTATGCAGCTTACACACTCATGCCTGCAGCGTCGGGAGTCCTGAGTGTCGAGTTCAAGGTGAACTTACTTCGTCCGGCAAAAGGCAGTGGCTTTGTAGCCGTGGCAGAAGTCCTAAAGCCAGGACGCACTCTTACAGTCGTTCGCGCGGACGTGTTTGCAATCGACGGAGGAACGCGTGAACTCGTTGCCACGATGCTGGGAACGATGATGTGTTTGCGAAGGTGAGCTTTATACTTGGTGCTTTGGACTTCGGGTTAACATAGCCCGATCAAAGCTCCAAGATCGGAGTCCCCGAAGTCCAAAGACCAAATTCCCAAGACCAGCTTCCCGCTTACTTCAACTTCGCCGCAATCTCCGTTGCCATCGCCTGATGCTCCTTGATTGTCGGTAGGACCTTAACCGCCCACTGCTTGATCTCAGGCACACTGCCGTTCTCACTTTCATCCTGGAATGCATTGACGGCTTTATGGTGACCCGCTGTCATAACCGACATGTACTCATGATCGAATTCATCTCCACTTAATTTGGCCAAACGATCATGCTCTGCCTTTTGCTCTTCGTTAAGCGACGCGGGCACCGCAATTCCCATATTTGAAGCCAACTGTTTCAACTCGGCGCCGGCCTTGGAATGGTCAACAACCATTCTCTGGGCAAAACTTTTGACGTCAGGGCTCTTGGCTTTCTGCGTCGCCAGGCGTCCCAACTCAACCTCTGCCATGCCATCCAAAGAAACGTCACGCACAAACTCATTGTCGTCGTGCTTCGGTGCGACACCGCGTGCTGGCGTCGACTGGGCAACCGTGTTTGTATTTGTCAACGCGTTTGTATTTGCCGTTGCGACGTTTTCATTTTCAGCGGTGCTACAGCCACAAACCAATCCTGCCAGTGCAACTATGACAACCAGAAAACCTCTTCGCATTTCAAAACTCCCTTCGCTCGCTCAATAACTGGGGGCACATCGAGTTCTTTAACCTTGCCCGGTTACAGAAGTGCGACGAAGACTTTTGGAAAATAAATTGTGAGTGATTTGTGTGTAGTTTGCACCGGCTTTGACGCCCAGACACAAGGGCGAAGTCAAACTCTGATACTCAACTATTTGCGCCAGGAAACGGGGAGGGTTGAGACTCTGACTGCCAACTACACATAGTTGGGAAGGAAGCAGAGCGGCAGGTTCTCAGGCATGTATCTGCTCAAACCTAGCGTCGCCCCCCAGGTATCATGACTCCAGAATCAAAGCGTGAAGTCAGAATCCAATCAGAGATTATTGAACCCGCGGGGACGCGCCAGACTTGAGTATGTACAGCTTAGATAAACCGCCGCTCTGCCCCCTTTCCCGACCGCATGTAGTTGAGGTGTCATAGTTTCAGCTTTTGCTCCCTCCGATTTGCACAGGTTATGATGATGTCGATGTCAGTCAACCACCGAATCCTCCGAGATTCCTACGGTCGCGCAATCCGCGATCTACGCGTCTCGCTGACTGACCGTTGCAACTTCCGTTGCTTCTACTGTCTTCCACACGGCGAACCTCCAATTGCACCAAAAGAACAAATGCTCTCTTACGAAGAGATTGAGTACGTTTGTGAGATCTTCGTAGAGCTCGGCATTGAGAAGATTCGTCTCACCGGCGGTGAGCCGATGTTGCGGAAGGACATCGAGACCATCATTGCAAAGTTGGCGAAGCTAAAATTATCCGACAGGCTAAAGCATGTCGGACATTTGCAGGATCTCGCGCTCACCACCAATGGCTACTTCTTACCCGAACGCGCTCTCGCCCTCAAAAACGCCGGACTTGATCGTGTCACGATCAGCCTCGACAGTTTGAAGCGCGACGTTTTCAAACAGATGACCGGCGTTGACGTTCTCGACAAGGTGCTTGATGGTATCGCGGAGGCAAAAGCAGCGGCACTTCAACCTATAAAAATCAATGCCGTGATTGTTCGTGGTCACAATGAAGACGAAGTGGCCGACTTCGCCGAGTTTGCCCGCGAACATGACGTGAAGATGCGCTTTATTGAATTCATGCCACTTGATTCGGGCCACGACTGGACACGCTCGGACGTGGTTTCCGGTAAAGAGATTCGTCAACGAATCGAAGAACGATTTCCACTAGTCCGTGTAAATGTCAATCGCGGATCCGAAACGTCTTCGCGTTACCGTTTTGCCGATGGTGGGCCCGGCGAAGTTGGTATCATCGCGCCCGTCACCGAACCTTTCTGCGGTGCGTGTTCTCGGATTCGTCTAACTGCTGATGGCGAAATCCGCACTTGTTTGTTCTCAACAGTCGAGCACTCGCTGCGTGACGTTGTAAGGAGCGGTGCCTCTCGCTCGGAGATTATCGAGTTCATTGAATCAGTAGTCCTAAAGAAGGAACCAAAACACTTCATAAACGAACCTGGGTTCGTTGCACCATCTCGCTCGATGAGCTTTATCGGCGGCTAAGTCGTTTTTCTCACAAGCTCTATCATCACGCCTTACCCTTGGAGGACTTCCTCGATGTCAGGAGACTTCGTTCTCAGGTTTCTGCCTGTGCTGCTTACAGTCTTGTCGCTGTGTCCGGCTATCTACGCACAGGATTGCGCACCGCCAGCCATCACGGCCAACTCAAAGATCTACAACATCTTCTCGCCCGAACAGGAAATGGTCCTGGGAGACCTGAACTACCAGCGGATGTCCGGGGATCTTCGCTTTCTGCGTGATCGTGAGATCGAGGTTTACCTAAACGCTCTTGGTCAGAAACTCGTAAAGCACTTACCACCCTCTGGCCTGACGTTTCAGTTCCACATAGTTGATATTCCGGAAGCTAACGCCTTCAACACTCCGGGTGGTTACGTTTTCGTTTCTCGCAAGCTGATCGGTTTCGTGAACAACGAAGACGAGCTGGCCGGAGTCGTTGCGCACGAACTCGGGCACGCAACCGTAAGACATTCGGCTAGCGACTTTTCCACTTATCTCAAACAAATTCTGAATGTTACCCAGGTCGGCGATCGGAAGGACATAACCGAGAAATACAACCTGCTCATCGAACGGGAGCGCACTAAACAGATTTCCCGGTCGAATGATCACGAATCGGCGCAACAACTCGAAGCGGATCGCATCGGCCTCTTCGCGATGGTTTCGGCAGGCTACGATCCTAATGCTTTCACTGGCTTCTTCGACCGCCTCGTGGAAACCAAGGGCAAGACCGGCAGTTGGTTCAGCGACATCTTCGGCAAAGTTAGGCCTGAACAGAAACGCTTGCGTGAAATGATCAAAGTTACTGATCAGTTGCCGGCACAATGCCGCGAGAATCGGCAGGCGGCAGCTTCAAAAGACTTTCTCAACTGGCAGGCTGCGGTAGTTTCTTATCGCGAAGGAGCTCGTGCGGAAGAACTGAACGGATTACTTTGGAAGAAGAATCTGAATCCGGGCTTGCGCAGTGACATCACTCACTTTGCATTCAGCCCCGATGGCGCACACATCATCGCCCAGGATGATTTTGCGATCACCGTTCTCAAACGGGAGCCGCTTGAGGTCGAATTTCAAATCACGGCCAACGAAGCTACAGATGCAGCGTTCACGCCTGACAGTCAATATGTCGTCTTTGGTACCGAAGGACTGCGTTTTGAAAAGTGGAGCGTCGCGGAGAAGCGACCTGTGGAAGTTCGCGAACTAGTGGTTCGCAGGGATTGCTGGGAACACCAGTTTTCACCTGATGGGAAATATCTCACCTGCGTCGATTTCGACTTGAATCTCAACCTTATCGAAACGCAAACAGGTAAGCGGGTTTGGGAGAAGAAGCACTTCTACGAGCTTAACTTTTTCGAGGTTATTTCCTGGATTTCAGCTCTTGCCAAAACTCACGGCGAAACTGGCGGCGGCTTCTTCAACATCGTGTATTCGCCTGATGCCAGGTACTTACTCGTCTCGCGGTCGAACCGTTTTCGTTTCACCTTCAAAATTGACATGGTGACAGTCGATAAGTCGGAGAACACAACGGTCGCGCTCGACCTGGGAACATTGAAGACTGTGAGTATTGGTGGTGATATGAAGAAAGTTACTCAGCGTAGCTTTGTCTTCCTGGATTCGAACCGGATCCTCGGGATGGCCTCAAACAAACTTGAAGACTCGGGAGTCTTTTCCTTTCCCGATGGAAAGCGCCAGTCGAAATTCAGTTTCGGCGGAGAGGAATTGGACTTAGCCGGCGATCCCAACTTCGTCGTCATCAAACCGCTGAGTAACGCCAAGCTGGGTGTATTCGATGTCTCACGTAACGAAATTATCAGTGCGATGAACAAGATTGATGCGACTGTTTGGAAGAACAACCTGGTCTATGAAGGCGGTTCAGGTGAACTTATCCTCGCCAGCTATCATTTCGATCAAGAGAAGAAGCGTATCGAGCTTGACGATCGCAAGACTATTGCAATCCCTGCCGCAGCAATTGGAAGTCTCAGTGTTTCGGAAGTAGCAGACAATTTTCAATGGCTCGCGATCTCTTCAAAGACGCGCGGCGGACTGTGGAGCTTGAACTCAGGTGAACGCAAAGTCTTTGTACGCGGTTTCACGGGCGCAGTCGTGAGCAATAACGGAACAAGCATCGGCGAGTTTCCGAAGCTCGACACCGTGAACCATTCCCTTGTCTTCCTCAACCCGGCCGACAGCTCCGTTAACATTATCCGTGAAGTGCCAGAGACTGGCGCCCGGCTCTACGGACGATTTGTTTTGTTGCGCGAACCGCTGAAAGACCTGAAGAAAGCGGATGACAAAACCGATAAAAACGCTAAGAACGCAGAGACGGAACCGCCACCCATGGTTGGTAGGCCTGGTGAGACTTCACTCAACAGCAATGTACGAATGACGTTGCGTGACGTCGTGAAGGACACTGTTGTCTGGACTCGCGACTTTACGGGTACTGCTCCACATTACTATTTCGATCAGTTCTCCGGACGTCTAATCTTTTATTGGACGCTCGGCAGCAGCGCGGGTAAGGATCGCCTCAAGGATGATGCTGCTCTTGCGGCGCGTGCCCAGAAGATGGGAAACAAGGACGACGACTATCTGCTCGAGATTGTAGATGCGTTTGCAACGAAAACGATCGGCAACGTTCTTCTCGAAACGGGAAAAGGATCGTTCGACATTAGTGCTGCATACTCCGAGGGGAATTGGCTGGTGCTGCACGATTCCAACAATCGCATTCTCGTGATCACCATAAACGACGGTGAGATCCAGAACAGATTCTTTGGCAGCACTACAGCAATCAATCCGAGTCGAAATCAGATTGCGGTTGAGAACTATCCGGGCGAACTTACGATGTACAACCTTGGAACCGGCGAGCGAGATGCGCGACTCGTTTTGGGAAGCTCGATAGCGTTTCTGCGTTTCAGCCTGGATGGAAAGAGATTGTTTGTTCTGACGGATCAGCAGACTGCTTATGCGTTTGATGTTGAGAAGTTAGACGTGAAAGCTGGAACTACGGTAGAGGAATGAATTCTGTCCGATATGCTTTAGCTTGTCGGGTGAACCAGCGCAACTCGATATCTTGCGACAAGCTAAAGAGCCTCTAGCAAAACCAACGTCTCATTCTCCCCTGGCTTTAGCCTGGGGATCAGAGCTCACAAGGAATCTTCGAACCGTTTTAACGGTTTCCGAAGGTTCGAATGTTTCTATATAAAGCTTTAAAACGCTAATAATATACTTCACGAATCACGCAAAAGATTCTGAGAAATCTAACTTCGGACGGGAAATTGTAGTGCCCTTGCAAAGCTTGTCGATCATATTTTTGACGTGGCCGACGCTCCGTTTGTTGAAGATGAGGCTCTAGACATTGCGCGCCTAGGGACTGACTACTGTTCCTTGAAAACTAAGCAAGAGCGTTCTTAGCTTCTTTAAAAGCGCGAATGATATGCCGCTTCAGATAAAGGCGGTGCGGACCATAAAAGAACGCCGCATCACCGTCGTAGTCTGATTCGAGTTTAAGTCCAGCGGAATCAAATAGAACGCCTTTGTTCCATGCGGCATTAAATTCAACGTAGTAATCACTCGGTGTCACACGGGAGAATTGGCTTTTGGGGAGTCCTTTAGAGTCGGCAATTTGGCTACTGCTGCGCACATGGCAAACTGCATGGCGGCATCGATGCACTGTGTCAGTAATGTCTTTTATTTTTGGAGGGAAGAGTTTAAGGTCATCGTTAAATGAAATTCTCTGTCCCGCTTCATTTGC
>Ga0163162_10006127_pt1 | contig 11646 bp, 10 predicted proteins | sample S55metaG_FD_115310 | JGI IMG/M metagenome (GOLD analysis project Ga0163162, IMG submission 115310) | Switchgrass rhizosphere microbial communities from Kellogg Biological Station, Michigan, USA - S5-5 metaG | ecosystem: Host-associated > Plants > Roots > Rhizosphere > Soil | place: USA...
AATGTCAACTTGCCGAAAACGTCTGTGAGCAGACTGGTAATTGAGCAGCCAACTCTGCGGTTAAGTAGTAACAACACAAAAGGATTAGTTACATTAAACTGGGACGGACGCGTTGACAAAATAGTGCTGACCGATGTGGAGATTGCGCACAATTCTCCGACCCGGATCTCAAGTAAAAATGTCGAGCTTTCATTACACAATTTCCTATATACAGGCGCGGGAGGAAAAAAATTCGATGCAAAAGACGGAAAACTAAATGTTCAGCTGAATGACCTGGAGTTACAGCAAACTGAAACCAACGCGTGGGATTGGAAAGGAGTTGTCACAAGGCTCGACGCCCGCAATTTTATAATTGACAGCCTCGGTAAAAAATGCGCAACATTAACTCTTTCCACTGCGAAGCTCAACGATTTTTCGGTTGTCTCAACATCATTGCTCAATATGCGTGAGCTAATAGCTTCCAATACCAGGTTTCGGCTTGGGGAGTTCACGGGAAGCTATAATGATGGCAAGAATCATTACAGTTGGTATAATACAAATTATGACAAATATACCCGCATGCTATCGGCCGACTCGTTTGCATATCAACCCGTGAAAGATCAGCAGTCGTTTATAAATGAATCTCCATGGCAGTCGGATTATATCACTGCCAAAACCGGTGCGATTTCTTTTGGTCCATTTGATATTGAAAAATATATCAGGGACACTGTCATGGACATGGGCGTATTAAATGTAGACGATGGCCGTTTGACCGTGTTTCGTGATAAACGCCTGCCGCGTAAACCAGGGATTGTCCGGCCGCTACCGAGTGAACAATTGAAGGAAATACCTGTCCACCTGCAGATTGACACAATGAACGTCAACAATTCGCATGTCGATTATGAAGAATTCAATGAAAAAACAAACGAGGCCGGTAAGATAACGGTTGCAGATCTCAATGGACGAATCACCCGTGTTAGAAACCACAACCTTCATCATTCAGATAGCCTGCATTTAGTTGCCAGTGCTTTTATTGCAGACAGCATATTCACGAAGCTTAACGTAAAACAATCTTATACTGATAGCCTCGGAGGTTTTCTAATGACTGTTCAAATGGGACGCGCCAACCCTGCTCTAATAAATCCCGTATTAAGGGCACTGGCGTCTGCGGAATTAAAATCGGGGCGACTCGATACTTTATCTATGCGGGTTGTTGGACGTGAAGAACTCGCTTTTGGCGAAATCAAAATGTCGTACCATAATTTGAAGGTATTGGTATTAAAAAAAGGCGGACGCAAAAGACCATTGCTTAGTGGCATACAAAACTTCTTTGCCAATACGCTGATAAAAAATGAAAGCAACGAAAAAGGCAGCAGAATATTCATTCGAAGACAGAAAGATCGTTCCGCAATAAATTACCTCGTTAAAATAACATTGAACGGAATTACGAATACCATTACAGGTAAAAAAAGTAAAAAAGCATATCGCAAAAACAAAAAGGAGATCGCGAAAAAGCCGTTACCCCCGGCGAAAATGTAAGCGTTGCGATCGAGACAAACGATTTGTATTAAACGTTGTTTTTCATCGTTAATTTTCTTTTTACAAAAACCCATTTTCGCTTACCTTCACATAAGATAGTTGTTTAACTAACTAATTTTAAGACCAACTTTATGAACCGAACAATCAAAAAAGTTGCTGTGCTCGGAAGTGGTGTAATGGGTTCCCGAATTGCCTGTCATTTTGCCGGTGTGGGCGTGCAGGTGTTATTATTGGACATGGTGCCAAAGGAAGCTACCGAAAGCGCCAAGCCTGCTGAAAGAAATAAACTTGTCAACGATGCATTGACAGCAGCCATAAAAAGCAATCCATCTCCTGTTTATACAAAGGATGTCGTAAAAAAAATCACGACCGGCAATTTTGATGACAATATGAGAGACATCGCCGGTTACGACTGGATCATTGAAGTGGTTGTGGAAAGGCTGGATATCAAAAAATTGATCTACGATAAAGTTGAACAGTTCCGGAAGCCAGGCACACTTATTACTTCAAATACTTCCGGGATTCCCATTCATATGATGGCGGAAGGCCGAAGCGACGATTTCAAAAAGAATTTTTGCGGCTCACACTTTTTTAACCCACCGCGGTATTTAAGGTTACTTGAAATCATTCCTACACCTGACACAGATCCGGCTGTAGTTGATTTCCTGATGCACTATGGAGATTTGCATTTAGGCAAGACAACTGTATTGTGTAAGGACACTCCTGCATTTATCGCCAATAGGATCGGTGTTTATGGTATCATGGCTATTTTTGGCCTGGTAGATAAACTCGGCTTAACAATTGATGAAGTTGATGCCCTCACGGGCCCAATCATCGGCCGCCCAAAATCGGCTACGTTTCGTACGGCTGATGTTGTAGGCATAGACACTCTTGTAAAAGTTGCGAAAGGTGTTCATGACAATTGTCCTGATGATGAAGCGAAAAATTCATTTGTCATACCCGCATGGCTCAATAAAGTAGTAGAAAACAACTGGCTCGGCGACAAGACAGGCCAGGGCTTTTTCAAAAAAATAAAATTGCCAGTAGCGCAGGGAAGTCCGGAGGAAAGAAAAACAGATAAGGAAATACAGGTGCTTAACCTCTCGACGTTAGAATATGAACCCCGCAAGAAGTCAAAGTTTGCAACCATAGAAGCAGCCAAGCCAATTGATGATCTGCCAACAAGATTGAAAATGCTTGTTTCCGGCCAGGATAAAGCGGGTGAATTCTATCGCCATTTTCATTACGGTTTGTTTTCCTATATATCACATCGCATTCCCGAAATAACCGATGAATTATATCGCGTCGATGATGCGATGATGGCGGGATTTGGATGGGAGATTGGTGCGTTTGAGAGTTGGGATGTGCTGGGAGTGGAAAAGATGACAAAAGGTATGAAGAACGCTGGCTACAAGGTAGCGGGCTGGGTGGAAGAAATGCTGGCGGCAGGCAATAAATCATTTTATAAAGTAGAAGGCGGGAAGAAATTGTGTTATGACCCATTGTCTAATACATACAAGCCGCTGCCGGGTGGCGATGCATTCATTGTGATGAGCAATTACCAGGACAAACTACTTTGGAAAAATGCGAGTTGCAAACTGTATCATCTTGGCGACGACGTTTTAGGGCTTCAATGGTTTACAAAAATGGGCAGCATTGGAGGTGATGTGCTAAGTGGCATCCAGACGGCAATTGAAAAAGCAGAAAAAAGTTATAAGGGTTTAGTGATAGCAAATGAAGGCACAAATTTTTCTGCGGGAGCGAACGTCGGGATGATTTTTATGCTGGCCATTGAGCAGGAATATGACGAGCTGGATATGGCAATCCGTTTATTTCAGAACACAATGATGCGTGCCCGTTATTCTTCTGTGCCCGTAGTTATTGCTCCACATGGCCTCGCATTAGGCGGCGCCTGTGAATTAAGCCTGCACGCTGATAAAGTTTGCCCCGCTGCAGAGACATACACCGGTCTTGTTGAATTAGGTGTAGGGCTCATACCCGGAGGCGGCGGCACCAAAGAATTCGTATTACGGGCTTCTGATGAAATGCATGAAGACGAGCCAGAAACTGTTACACTTAAAAGCAGGTTCCTTAATATCGCCACAGCTAAAGTGGCTACATCTGCACATGAAGGATTTAGTCTTGGGATTTATCGGAAGGGTCTTGATGAAGTAGTAATGAACCAGGGGCGCAGAATTGCTGAAGCCAAAAAATCAGTGATCGAAGTTTTTGATAGTGGCTACACCACACCTGTTCAACGCAAGGACATAAAGGTATTGGGCCGGTCTGCCCTCGGTGCGTTGTACGCAGGTATACACGCCATGAAAACGGCAAACTATGCAACCGAACACGACTCGGTTGTTGCAAAAAAATTAGCTTACGTCATGTGTGGTGGCGATCTGAGTGAACCCACTTTAGTCAGCGAACAATATCTGCTGGATCTTGAAAAAGAAGCTTTCCTGTCACTTTGCGGCGAAAAGAAAACGTTGGAAAGAATACAAAGTGTGTTGAAGAGTGGGAAGCCGGTGAGGAACTAGGGGGCCGGAACATCGGGTCTGACGCCCTCGTCTGACCCTCGGGGAAAGATATTCTGGTCAAAGTGAACTACGAATAACCTGAAACGCCATCATGAAATTTCTTCCTGAAAAAAGTTATCATGTTTATAATCAGGGAAATAATCATGAACGTTTATTTCATCAAGATTTTCACTATGATACATTTTTAGGGCTTTTTAAATCTTATATACTTCCACATTGCCATACTATGTGCTGGTGCTTAATGCCCAATCATTTTCATTTTCTGATTCACACAGATGCAAGAGTCAGCGAACTAAAGAAGCAAGGTGGACTTTTTCTTGATCCTGTTACGAATGGGTTTAGAAAAACTCTAAGTGCGTACTCACATCAATTTAATCTTCAAAATGACCGTAGCGGCGCATTGTTCAGACCCAAAACAAAATCAAAATGCATAACAGATGAGGTGTCTATTACAAGACCTGGCTTATCAAGCTCGGATCATTTTGCAAAGTGTTTTCATTACATTCACAATAACCCGGTAGCGGCCGGCTTAGTTTCGTTACCTGAACAATGGGTATGGTCCTCGTATAAGGATTATATCGGAGAAAATGAAGATTCTTTTTGCAATAGAGAGTTGGCTTATAAATTACTTGGGACAGAAAGAATAACTTAGCACCGTAAAGTCAGACGGGGACGTCAGACTCACTACAACCCATGGGCACCATCGAGCTCGTATCTCAACACCAATTGCTGATCTGCTCCCATATTGTCACATATGGGAATGTGGCAGGCCCCGCCCTCACAGAATACATAAGGGATGAAATTGAAACTTTATGGAATGAACCAATGGGGCTTGCTAATATAGAAGGTGATCAGCACCGGGTTACATTCAAAATAACAGCTTCCTTTCAGCCGCAGATCACGGCAACTGACATATACGAAAATGTAAATCCCCGCAACAATTATTTCCGCATCGAAGAATTTGCACACGGCAATATTTCATTTGTCGATGGCCTGGGATGCAACACCGGCTATTTCAAACTGGACAATTTATATAAGGGATCTACAACTGCAGCGCACGAATATGGGCATACACTGGGATTACATCATCCCACAGACCTTGACCTTCGGGGCAAAGGCAGGCCGGGAATTATGTATCCCAGGGGTACTTTAGTTGATGCGCAATATCAATATAATCCTGCCGCGCATGCGGGCGACAACACGAATGGCGGCACCATGCACCCAATGCACCGGCGCGTACGGCAGGAGGACATCGATTTGCTAAAACTTCATAAGCTTGAATACGACAATGGAAAAGCTATTGTTGGCGAATTCACCAGTGTGTGGCATCCCAATCACGCCGATATAAGTTCAGGCGACTACCTTCTGCCTATTACTTCATTGTCATAGTAATTACTTTGTTTGGGAGCCTATTAGCAAATTTTGCAACGCAGCGTCTATAGATGGATATAAAAATGTGAATCCGGCCGCATGGATTTTGTCACAACTTATCGTAGCACTTTTTAAAACCTCGATGCTCATTTCTCCTAAAACCAGTTTTAACAAGAAAGAAGGAACATATATTGGAATATAAAACTGGCCCTTCTTCAATCGCGCCAACTTCATCATTAACGTTTTATTCGAAACCGGGTAAGGAGCTGCAGCATTGTAAACTCCTTCCAACTTTTCATTTTCAATCGCATAAATATAAAGCCTCGCGAGGTCATCAATATGTATCCAGCTCATCACCTGCAGACCATTTCCCAAAACCGGCGCCACGCCAAAACGAAGAGGGTTTTTGAATTCTGTTAATGCGCCGCCATCGTTGCTCATTACAATCGCGGTGCGCAGTTTAACCAGTCGCTTACCTAAGCCGGTAACCGGGTCAATTGCCGCTTCCCACTCCCTGCAAGTTTCGCCCAGGAACGCCGTATCTGGCGGGTGGTTTTCACGGAAAGGTTTGGGATTTGGAATTACCGGGTCAGCCCCATACCATCCAATAGCAGATGCGCTGATTACGGCTTTAACATTATTTGGCAATTCACGCAAAGATTTTACTATCAACCCGCTGCTCGTAACACGACTTTCCCTGATTTTTTTCTTGCGTTTTTTTGTCCAACGTTTATCCGCTATACCGGCTCCTGCCAAATGCACTATGAAATCTGCTTCACGAATGGCATTTGCGTCAATCATTTGAGACGACAGGTCCCAGTGTGCATAAGAAAGTGGTGCCCGCTCAGCATTTATGGTTTCCCTTTGCCTTGAAAGAACGATCACCTTGTAATTCTTCTCAAGCAATGCCTGTGCAAGTGCCCTGCCAATCATGCCCGTTCCGCCGGTAATAAGTACAGTTGCCATAGTCACTTATTATAAAATCACAGCAAAGGAAGTATCTGAATTATTTTGCTTTTATGAAAAAGTACTCCTTCTCATCAAGCAAAGGATGTTTACCTTTCATGTCTTTGCCTGCGAGTTTTAAATGAAAATCAGTAAAGAAATATTCTGCCAGCCAGGGTTCAAATCGAAATTCAAAGTAATTGTGTTCTTTGTTAAGGTTAAACACCGAAATTTTTTCGGGACAAAATTGAAAAATAAGAGAAAGCCTTTTTATTTCCCCTTTGGGAAACTGAATTGCACCCTCATTGTTGGTTTTTTCGTCTATACTTGTATCTGAAAATTCCATCTTCGCGTACACATACCGTAATAACAATGAATTGCTATCGGTAATCCGAACTGTAACAAAATCATCGCTGGTCTTTTTACTGTCGATTAGAGCAAAGTCATGATCCGGTCTTTTCCTGCTATTAAAAACAATTTCTTTCTCTTTTATTCGCCATGTTCCTGAACCTTGCCTGTCCAAAGCACCGTAGGAAAAGAAAAACTGAAAAGTTGAATCGGGTTTTAATAAAAATCCTGAACCTACTTCTGTTACACCGCGCAAATAGTATTCGCCGGCCTGCGCGCCTGCTTTTTCATTCATGGTAACCAATAAACAAAATATTAAAATGTTCCATTTCACGGTGCAACTTACACAAAGAACACCTTCTTTGCGAACATAGTATTAAATTGCCAGCACAGAATTGATAAGTCCGAATTGTACGTCGAAAAACCCTTTCTTCATGATCTATCGATCATTATTTACAATTGTGTTTACAGCTACCACTTCGTTGCTGCAGGCGCAGGTAAAAAGCCCCCACGCAAGATCTGGCAACCCTGTATTTCCGGGATGGTATGCCGATCCCGAGGGGATAATTTTTGATCATCATTATTTTATCTATCCAACTTTCTCGGCTCCTTTTGATAAGCAGGTGTACCTGGATGCCTTCTCTTCTCCTGACATGATAAAGTGGACGAAACACTCAAAAATACTGGATACCGCTTCAGTCAAGTGGGCGAAAAAAGCAATGTGGGCGCCCTCTATTATTGAAAAAAGGGGGAAATACTACTTATTTTTCGGTGCCAACGACATTCAAAGTGATAATGAAACAGGAGGTATTGGGGTGGCCGTGGCCGACCGGCCGGAAGGGCCATTCAAAGATCTCCTCGGGAAACCATTGATCGGCAAATTTCATAACGGGGCGCAGCCCATTGATCAATTTGTATTCAAAGACAAAGATGGACAGCACTATTTGATATATGGCGGGTGGCGACATTGCAATATTGCCAAACTCAATGATGACTTTAGTGGGTTTATTCCTTTTGATGATGGGACCGAGTTTAAAGAAATAACACCACAGGGTTATGTCGAAGGTCCTTTCATGTTTATCCGGAAAAGTAAGTATTACTTTATGTGGTCTGAAGGCGGATGGACAGGACCGAATTATAGTGTTGCATATGCGATAGCCGATTCTCCTTTCGGGCCGTTTAGGCGAATAGGTAAAATATTGCAGCAGGATCCAAAGATTGCCACAGGCGCCGGCCATCATTCTGTGATCCAGTTGCCCGGCAAAGATCAATGGTTCATCGTTTATCATCGCCGCCCGTTAACAGAAACAGACGGAAATTCCAGGGAAACCTGCATCGATCCCATGTATTTTGATGAAAAGGGCAATATTAAACCGGTGGTCATTACAAATGAGGGCGTGGAAAAACATATTCTCGAATAATCCAATGCTTCGGTAACCATGATCATTAAACAAGCGTCTATCCAACATATTGACGAACTGGCGATCTTATTTGCTCAATACCGGGTTTTTTATAAACATTCTTTTGATGCGGAAGCTGCAAAACAATTTTTGATCGAAAGAATTACAAACCGTGAAAGTATCATTTTCATCGCGATCGATGCCGGGCGAACTGCAGGATTCGCACAATTGTATCCTTCATTTTCATCAGTGAGCATCGCGAAAATCTGGATATTGAATGATCTTTTTGTAGGCGCTGAGCACCGACGCAAGGGAATCGCCCAGGCGTTACTAAACGAGGCTGTCGAATATTGCAAAAAATCGGGTAGAAAAAGAACGGTATTGTCAACAGCATACGATAATTTCATCGCCCAGAAGTTATATGAAAAACTTGGGTTTAATCGTTGCGACTTCTATAACTATGAACTGGAAATTGGGTAGAGTCTCTTTCAAAAAACAAATATGAGCACTGTTCTTACCATCGATAACCTAACCAAGTACTACGGGCCTATCCGCGCCTTAAACAACGTGTCGTTTAATGTGCCCGAAGGGAGCGTATTTGGCATACTGGGGCCCAATGGAAGTGGAAAGACAACTATGCTTGGTATCATCATGGACATTTTGAAACCCAGTTCAGGGCATTATCTTTGGAAAGGCCAGCGGGGATCTGCAAAAATGCGTCAGCAGATTGGCACATTACTGGAGACACCAAATTTTTACCATTATCTAAGTGGAATCAGAAACCTGCACATAGCTGCAGAAATAAAACAAAAGGGCCGGGAAGACATCGAAAAAGTGCTGCACCTGGTCAATCTCTGGCAGCGAAAAGATTCAAAGTTTAGTACCTATTCGCTCGGTATGAAGCAAAGACTTGCCATTGCCTCCACCCTTTTAGGGAATCCCGATATTTTGGTTTTTGACGAGCCCACCAATGGACTTGATCCCGCCGGTATAGCAGAAATAAGAGAGTTGATCAGGCAAATAAACCGGCAGGGCAAAACAATCATCATGGCCAGTCACATCCTGGATGAAGTGGAGAAAGTATGTACGCATGTTGCCATTATTCAGAAAGGGGAATTAAAGGCTTCGGGCAGTGTAAAAGAAATTCTTGACACAAAACAGGTAGATGAAACGGTGATAGAAATTGCAGCTGATGATTTAATTGCATTGCGCACCATAATGGAACAAATAGATGGGCTTATGGACCTGACTGTTGCGGATCATCATCTCCAGGTCGCATTTACAAATGGAATCACGGCAACGGAAGTAAACCGATTATGTTTTGAAAAGGGGATTGTACTGAGCAGGCTTAATGTAAAACGAAAATCCCTTGAAACTACTTTCCTCGAAATAACCGGCACAAAGAGTGAACGATGAATTCAAAACAATGTCAATTTTTTAACCTCCTGCTTTGTGATTCACTCCCCCAGTGACAATCGTCAAACATCAAACATCAAACCTCGAACATCAAACATATGCTGCATCTATTAAAAATCGAATGGCTTAAAATAAAAAATTACCGGGTGTTCTGGATTTTCTCGGTTTTTTATCTCGTCAGCATCTTTATTGTAACATATATCGCCTGGTATATTGAAAAGCGCACGAAAACGGAAATTCCTGAATCGGAAATGATATTGGGGAGCTCATTCAGCTTTCCGAAAGTATGGCATACAGTAGGATGGCTTAGCAGCTGGCTTCTTTACTTTCCAGGCATGATCATCATCATGCTGATGGTAAATGAAGTTAATTTCAAGACGCATCGTCAAAACATTATCGACGGATGGAGCCGACAGCAATTCATCGGGGTGAAGATTGCCCTGGTGGTGATCTTCGCGGTGCTGATTACGTTTCTAAATATTCTAACGGGCTTGTTTTTTGGCTCTCTTTCGGGAAGCGATTTTACTTTAGATGGAACAAGTTATATATTTTACATCTTTATACAGGCGCTGGCCTACCTGTTCTTCGCCCTGATGCTTGCAGTGCTTTTTCGGCGAAGTATGCTGGCGATTGTCATTTTCTTTTTGTATGGACTTATTTTCGAATGGCTGATTGCAGCTCTTACCACTTACCAGTTGAAACTTGCTCCCCTGGGATATTTTCTCCCGCTGCAGGCATCTGATGTATTGATACCAATTCCCTTTGGTGAGAAAGTATTCTATCCCGATAGTCCCGGCACCAGTGCACTCGTCATCGCTGTAATTGCCTACATTACACTGTATGTATTTTTTGCAAGAAAGAAATTTCTAATTGACGACCTGTAAATCTTCATACCGGTAATCATAGATGAGAACCAGTGACGAGATAAAAAAATTAATTACCGATAAAGCTATTTCTGATTCAAGGATCAGGGCCGTGTTATTAAATGGTTCAAGAGCCAACCCCCAGGTTGCACCAGATAAGTTCCAGGACTTTGATGTGGTATACATAGTCACCGAAATCGAAAGTTTTGTATCGGACCATACCTGGACACATATTTTTGGCGACATCTTGATCCGGCAGTTCCCGGATGAAATGGAGGTAGGAAAGGAAGCCGGGGTTGAAGAAAATGTTGGCTTTTCTTATTTAATGCTATTCAAAGACGGTAACAGGATCGACCTGACGCTATTTCCTAAAGACAAGTTGGAAACTGATTTTCAAATTGACAGCCTGACGATTGTTTGGCTGGATAAGGACAACATTTTTGTCGACATTGAGAAATCATCTGATAAAGATTATTTAATAAAGCGCCCTTCAGAGAGAGCATTTCTTGAATGCTGCAATGAATTCTGGTGGACAACCACGAACGTTGCCAAAGGAATTTCGCGTAACGAAATACCATACGCCAAGGAGATGCTTGAAACCGTGGTGCGACCGATGTTTATGAAAATCGTGGAATGGCAAATTGGCGCTGATACGGATTTTTTGGTTTCATTTGGCAAAGGAGGAAAGTTTATGAGCAGGCATTTATCCACCCAACTTTATTACAAAATCCTGGCGACGTATTCAGATCACCAGGCCGAAAACAACTGGAAATCATTGTTTGTGATGACGGGCTTGTTCGGGCCGTTTGCGAAAACCATTGCCGGCAAACTAAACTTTCCGTATAATTTGGAAGAAGAGCAAAATGCAATTTCTTATCTTAATCAATGTTATGCGCAATATAAAGTAACCCATACATGAAACTTTCTTATTTAATTATCCTCTCACTTTTCACCAAAATTTCGTTTGGGCAGACAATCGGGCAACTAAAGTCTGACAGCGATGCTCTCGCTTTTCTTAAAAATAATTTCCCTGCATTGGACAGCTTTCAATACGCAGCCAATTCAGCGGTTAGGTCGACCGAAACCAAAAAATGGGATGTGGCAGACCTTGACAAGAATGGTAAGCCTGACCTGTTGATCAGCGGCACATTGGATGGAGTAAGAAACGTAGTCTATGTAGTACTGGCGGAAGGGGACGGTCAATACCGTTTGGAAGATATTAGTCCCGGCGGTTATTATTTGGTTCCT
>Ga0163162_10006128_pt1 | contig 11643 bp, 10 predicted proteins | sample S55metaG_FD_115310 | JGI IMG/M metagenome (GOLD analysis project Ga0163162, IMG submission 115310) | Switchgrass rhizosphere microbial communities from Kellogg Biological Station, Michigan, USA - S5-5 metaG | ecosystem: Host-associated > Plants > Roots > Rhizosphere > Soil | place: USA...
CTGTAGACGCCGATCTTCTTGCCCTTCAGGTCGGCCGGCCTGGTGATGTTGGCAGACTTGAGCGAGACCACGTTGACGACGTTCTGCGGGTAGATGTCGTAGATCGCCCGCAGCTTTTCGCCCTTGTCGAGGGCCGCGAAGAACGCCCCCGGGTCGGGGAAGGCGACGTCCGCCTGCCCGGTGCGGATGTTGCGGCTCGCGTCGCCCCCGCCGGCGCCCGGCACGTAGGCCAGGTCGATCCCGTTGGCCTTGAAGAAGCCCTTGTCCGGCTCGACCAGCAGGTGCGTGATCTCGGTGATCGGCTTGCTCCAGCCAGCCACCGTGATCTTCTCGAGCGGGTCGGCGGCGTTGGCGCCCCGGGCGGCCGTCAAGGCCAGGATCGCGGCGCTCGCGAGCAGCGCGGTACGGCGTGCGATGGGTTTTTGCATGGACAGTGGTTCCTTCATGAGATTCGGGTGTAGGGCAGCAGCAGTCGCCTCTCGACGGCCAGCGTGATTTCGTAGAGCAGCAGCCCGAGCGCGGCGATGACCACCAGCACCGCGAACATCAGGGGCGTGTCCATCATCCCTTGCGAGGCGATGATCAGCGCGCCGAGCCCCTGGCTGGCGCCGATGAACTCGCCGACCACCGCCCCGACGAGCGCGAGGACCACGGCCACCCGCAGGCCTGCCAGGATGCCGGGCAGGCCGGCGGGCAATTTCAGGCGCAGCAGTGTCTGGCGCCGGGTGGCGCCCAGCATGCGGAACAGTTCCAGCCGCTGCGGGTCGACCTGCTGGAGGCTGGTCACGGTGTTTTCCATCAAGGGAAAGAAGCAGATCAGCGCCGTCATCACCACTGTCGACGTCATGCCGAAGCCGAACCAGACGATGAAGAGCGGCGCCAGCGCCAGCTTGGGGACCACTTGGCTGACCACGATGTAGGGCTTCAGCAGTCGTTGCAGCAGCGTCGACTCGGCCAGGACCACGCCGCTCGCGAAACCGATCAGGCAGCCCAGCGACAGGCCGAGCAGCAGCTCGAGGCCGGTCGCGCGGATGTGAGGCCACAGGTAGCCGGTGGACAGCCCCATCCAGAGCGACTTCATCACCGCGGAGGGCGCCGGCAAGACCAGCGTCGATACGCCGGAGGCGCGCGACGCCAGTTCCCATCCGGCGAGCAGGGCGAGCAGCAGCGCCCAGGCGCCAAGGCGCGCGCGAACAGAGGCCTTCTTCATGCCGCCTCCAGGTCCATCGCATCGCGCACCTGCGCACAATGCAGATTGAAGGCTTCGCCGTAGCGCATGGCCGGCGCGCGTGGCCTGCCGACCTCGACGCGGATGGCGCTGACGATCCGGCCGCGGTTCATCACCGCGACCTGATCGCCCAGGTACACCGCTTCGGCGATGTCATGCGTGACGAACAGGACGGTGGTGCGGCGCAGCCGGCACATCTGCAGCAGGTCGTCCTGCAGTTCGCCACGGGTGATCGCGTCGAGCGCTGCAAAGGGTTCGTCCAGCAGCAGCAGCGACGGCTCGAGGATCAGGGCACGCGCCAGGGCCACGCGGCTCTGCTGGCCGCCCGACAACTGCCGCGGGTAATGCTGCGCGTGGCCGGCCAGACCCAGCAGTGCCAGCAGCTGCTGCGCCTTGTCGATTTCGTTCGCGGTGGGCTTGTGCTGCAGAGACACCGGCAGCAGTACGTTGTCGATCACGCGGTGCCACTCGAGCAGCGTGGGCGACTGGAACACGAAGCCCAGTTGCGGGCCGGGCGCAAGCACTTCCCTGCCTTGCAGGCGGATGCTGCCGGCCTGGGGATGCAGCAGGCCCGCGGCGAGCTTGAGCAAGGTCGTCTTGCCGCAGCCGCTGCGTCCGACGAGGCAATGGAACTCCCCTTGCGCGATGCGCCAGTCGACGCTGCGCACCACCGGCGGCCAGCCGGGAAAGGTGAAGCTCACCTTGTCGATGTCGAGGAAGCTCACATCGACCCCTAGTCGGCGTAGGGCGCCAGCTTGTCGGCCGCCGTCTCTGCCGACTGCTCGATCTCGACCATTCGAACCAGATCCAGCAGGTTGAACCGGCCATCGTGGTGCCAGCCCGCCTCCGGCGAACTCATCGCGCCGATGGCGCTGATCCGTGTCACGCCGGCGGCGCCCAGCAGTTCCGAAAGCCGGAACAGCTCGGCTGGCGCCGCGGCCACACCCGCCGTCTGCAAAAAGGGCCGATGCGCTTCGATTCGCGCGATCACTTGATCCAGCGCATCGACCGCGACGACCTGGACGCTGCGATTCGATGCCGTCGGTGCCAGATCCTTCGCCTCGTCGGTGTAGGCAATGCCGAAGGCCGCGCCGTCTTCGCCGATCAGCTCGTCGCCGAACCCGCCGCCCGCTGCCATCGCCTGAAGCTCGAAGCCCTGGCGCCAGCCGGCCACCGCAGCCGAATCTTCCAGCGAGAGGGCCCGGCGCGGGAAGCGGTCCTGCAGGTTGGCAAGTTCGCTCGCGAGGTACTGCGCGAACTGGCGCGGCGACACCCTGCCGCCTCGTTCGACGTAGAAGACATGGGGGGAGTAGCAGCCTTGCTGGTCATAGCGCATCACGTCCCAGGCGGCCAGGCGTGCCGTCGCCGGCGCTCTCTGGGCGTCGAGGGCCGAGGCGCTGACCAGGCCGAAGCCCAGCTTGTGACCGTAGGGCAGGAAGCGCGTCGTGACCGGCAGCCGGCGCCGGATCTGTTCCAGCGAATCATTGCCGCCATAGGCCAGCACCGTATCTGCCTCGGCATAGAGAGCCGCCGCCTGTTCCTCCTCGCCGCCTCTCCACCACACCACGGCCAGGCAATCGGCCAGGGGCGGGTGGACCGCGGCCAGCAGCCGCGCGAACAGGCCTGCGAACAGCGGCTCCGCGCTTGGCAGCTTGCCGATGTTGCCGGCCTTCACGAGCAGCCCGCAGACCAGGCTCCAGAGCGGAATGGCCGGCACGTTGCCGGCCCAGCTGTGGACCAGCAGTTCCGGCCCGAAGGCCTTCGCCGCGCCGCCCTTGGGGCGTGGCTGGAATTCGTCCAGCAGCTTGGGATTGGCGAAATCCTCGGCGACGAAGCGATGCAGTTGCGGTGCGCGAAAGGTCTTGAAGAAGGCCGTGAGGCCGAGGCGGACCATCTCGGCGTCGTAGCCGGTGACGATCGGCAGCAGCTGGTCGAGCTCCCTGCGGTACGGGTCGGCCGCGTCCAGCAGGCGAGCCATCGCCCGATCGACAACCTCCACGATCGCGGACACGGTCATGGTCTTCAGATGGCGGCGGCTGGCCTGCCCGACACGGACGGCGAGGGCGCGCATCTGTTGCGGACTCAGCACGGGAACGGCGACCTCGAGTCGGCTCGGGCCCGATTCGAAGCGCAGGGCCTGCCACTGCACGTCCGCTGGCGCCAGGCCCGGCAGGTAGCCGGCGGTCGCATGCAGCGTCGTCATGCGGCCGCCCGGATGAATTCCTCCACCGCCAGCGAGCAGCCCTTGGCCTGCGCGCCCTCGGCGCGACCGAGCAGCAGGAAGCCGCCATCCGCTGCCAGGCCCACGTCCTCGGTGAGGATGGTGGTCACCGAATTGAAATTGGCAAGATCGCAGTGGACCAATATCCCACGCTCGGCAGGCGCGACGTCACGGCCTGTGAGGGGGTCGACCAGGCGAGAGCGGATCCAGTGCGGCCCGGACTTGACCGAGGGTACCGACGCATTGCCTGCATCGTAGAACTGCGTGCTCAGCTCGGTCATGCCATACATGTTGATGCAGTGCGATCGCTCGATGCCGAGCAGCGCGGACAGCTCCGCATAGAAGGTGTCGAGCGGCAGATCACGCGACTGTCCCTTGTAGCCGCCGGTGTCCAGCACCCGGCTGCCCGCCGGCAGGCGGAACGACAGGCCGCGCTGCTTGAGCTCGTCGATCAGGTGCACGAAGCTGTAGCTGGCGCCGAGCAGGGCGAAAGGCTCCCCGCGCTGCTGCGCATCCGACAGGGCCTCGCAGAGCCCCGGCAGGTCCACCCCCTGCGGGCTCATGAAGTAGCGGCTCTCCGCGGTGCCGAACGCCTCCACGGCCAGCGCCAGATAGTGGGCCAGCGAGGAATTGGCCAGCACTGTCTCGGTCGGGAACAGGATGCCCATGCGCATCGGGCCGTGCCCCTGCATGAAGCGCTGCGCGAAATTGCGGGTCATCGAGCGGTCGTAGACCGCCAGCGTCGGATGGAAGTGACGGCCCTTGACCTCGCTGCGGGTGGTGCCGCTGGTCATGAAGATCCGGTCGGTTGCGGCCGGCGGCTCGCAGCGCAGCGGCAGTTCCTTGAAGGCGTCGATCGGCACGGCCGGGATGTCGTTCCAGCGCTTCACGTTGCGCAGGGTCGCGCCACGCCGCTGGCAGAAGCGCCGATACGGCTGATTGTTGGCGAACTGGTAGGCGAACAGTCGCAACGCCAGACCATCGAAGTCGGCATCGGTGCAACCGTCTTGCGCGATGAAGGCGAGGACGTCAGCGACCATTTCGCCGGCTGCCGCCGTGGGCGCAGGTCGTTTCGCAGAGGAGTTGTGCATAAGGCCTTCTTCGTGACCGTCAAACGGGTGCTCCGAAGGCCGCTTCGACGTCGGCAGGAATCGCCGACGATCAAAGCAAATGCTCTTCTTCCGCCGGTGCTAACCGGTTCAAGTTCGCGGGTTTGATTCTCAGCACTGTCGCGTGCACCCCGGAGCATCGTGGATTTTATGCGTATTCGCAGTTGCCGCGGCGCCGCATTCTGCCGGCCACCATGTCGTGCGGTCGGACTGCCAGGCCCACCCAACGACCATCGGCCAGCGTCGACCAGACCCGCACTGCTGCGTCGCGGGCGTCCTGCAAGCTGCCAATGTCGTTCATTTTCATTCGTGGACTTCCCCCGAATCGTCCGTGCACACGTCAGCACCGGACAGGCTCACATATGTGACAAGTCGTCGTTTTCCTACCCCCGCCGCGCGGCCAGAATCGCGCCTTTTTTGCCGGTGAATGAACGACGTCAGTGGCTGCGTGCTGTCAGAAGCCGGCCCGCTGTCGCTGCCGACCCGATTGCTGCGATTCGAGACTCGTAGACGGGATTCAGAAAGGAGACAAGAGAATGCCACTGAAGTTGCTCGCCCAAATGGGCAGGAACGCGCTGCCTGTGCTCGTTCGCGAGAGCGATTCCATGAACAAGGTGCTTGCGCTGAAGGCCGCGGGCCTGGTGCACGCACTTGAATCCGAGGACCAGGACGAGATGCTTGTCTGCTTGACGGAAGAAGGCCGCCGCGCCCTCGAGTCCGAGCAGCAATAGCGGTGAGATCGAAGGGCAGCCAGCTCCGGTCTTGGCGTCACAACCTCAACCAGCAAGCTCTCAGATCCTGATGGTCTTCAGCATCGACGCCTTGCGCGCTTCGAGCGCCCGCTCTTGCGCCAGTTGTGTTTCCTTTCGCTGATGCCCTCTGCATTGCAGCGACTCGCTGCTTGGCCATCGCGCAGAAGCGTCACCGACCTGCCACGGGGGCGAAATAGGCCCCGACGCTTGGGCTCAATCGGGCGCCAGAATGCATCTGCGCCGATTTCGCGCGCGTGTTGTTCAATGTGCCTGGAGCGCGCCGATCATCCTGACCACAGCCAGCATCTGGGGTGCCGCATTGGTGGCATAGATGCCAGTGGAGGGGAACAGGCGCGTGTAACCCCAGAAATCCCAGCAACCTTGGGGGTTGTTCCGGTACGCAGAGGGGGTCGTCGCTGCGTGGGGTTGGATCTGCGGATACAGCACGACGATCTTGCTGCCAGCCGCCCAGCGGTTGTAGCCCGCGTTGTCGGCAAACAGTCTCCCCATCGGCATCCCTGACGCGTCCAGCGTCTCGCCGGACTGTTGGCATCCGTGAAAGACGACATGCAGTCGGCAGGCCGCACCCGCGACGTTGCATGCATCAGGCACGAACACATACCCCTTGTCGGCAAGCCCCGTGTAGTCCAGGCCCTGCGTGTAGACAGTCTGGTCGAAGTCGAGAAGTTGACCGGTCTCGATCGAGGCAGTCGACAATGCCGGCCCCGGATAGAGCCACGCGAGCAGGTCACCCGCTGCGTCATCTGCGCAGTTGTTGATGAAAGGCGCGGCTGTGAGGGAACATGCGACGCCCTTCGGCGTATTCAGGATGGGCATTCCGTGGCCCGCGCGAGCGAGTCTCTGAAGTTGCACCTGTTGGGGCGGCGCATGCCCCTTGTCGCGGTCCACGTAGAAGAGTTGCAGCGCCTTGACATTTGCGAACCGGACGGTGACGTCCTTTCCGCCAGAGAGCATCCATACCCGTTGTGCCTTCAGGCCGACCAGCGGGTCGACGAGATTGAGCGCGGCTTTGCCCTCGGCCGCATTCCAGCTCTGGAACGCGAGGACGGACGGTGTCGGCGAGCTGCAGGCTCCGGGGATGGCGCAGGAGCAGGTCGTGGCGGCAAGGAGGACGTTGCCTTGCGAACAGCCGTACGGACCGCCTGCGATCACGCCGACACCCTTCACATCCTTTGAAAACGCAACCGCGAATTGCGCGGCCATGTAGCCGCCTGACGAGAGGCCCGAGACGGTTACTTGGTGCTCGGCCCCCAGCGCTGGCAACAAAGGCAATGGGGGCGCCGCGCCCGTCGGCAATCCTGTAGACAGGATCGCGACGATCAGCAAGAACCTTTGCACTTCTCGCCAGATGTCCATGTGAGCTCCCCACGAGCTGAAATCGTGAAAAGTGTCGCCATGAGTGAATCGGTGCGCATCCCCCCTTGAAGTGATGATGCGGAACGCAGGCCTCGACCAGTATCACAGCGCGGTATCAGAGAAAAGCGCGCCTCGGGCCTCGGCGGTCATTGGTAGCCGCGGCGGTTCGGCGCTGCTGGGGACACCGGTGTAGAGTTGATGTGATCGAAAGTTGATCGTGAAAACCCTTTATCTCGTGCGGCATGCCAAATCGAGTCGCGACAATCCGTCCTTGTCGGATCTGGAGCGACCATTGAACGATCGTGGTCGCCAGGACGCGCCCACGATGGGCAGGCGCCTCAGCAAGCGCGGGGTGAAGCCCGATCTGCTCGCATCGAGCCCGGCGCTGCGCGCGCTGACGACGGCGCAACTTGTCGCCGACGAGATCGGCTACCGACGCGAAGACATCGTCGTCGATGAACGCCTCTACGCCAGCAGCCCGGACGACTTGCTCGCCGTCATTTGCGCGCTGGACGAGAAGCTGGACTGCGTGATGCTCATCGGCCACAACCCGGAGTTTGCCGACCTCACCCACCGGTTGTCGAGCGAGATGATCGACCTGCCGACTTGCGCCGTCGCCGAGTTCCGCTTCGACACAAAGGCGTGGGCGGATGTCGGCAAGATCGGCCCGTCCAAGGTGAAACTGGACGCGCCGAAGAAGTGAAGTAGTCCAACCTCCAGAGTTGGTCGGGCGCAGACCGATAGCGGGCGTCCGGTCCTGGGCTCGTTGCTCGCATGCGTGACGACACCGTGGGCCTCGCGCTCGAGCGCCACCAGGCTCTTCAAGGCCTCGGTCAAGCCCTTCATGGACTCCACGCGGCTCGGCAGGCTGATCGCCCTGCTGTACGCGTCGTGGCGCTTCCCAATCAGTTTCGATAGGCCGGGTTGACCCTCTTGCAGGTGGCGGGCCTGAAGCTCATCGTGTCCGCCCGCTGCCGCAGTTTTTCCGCCGACGAGAAACCCAGAACCGAGGAGCGCTTGCCATGATCCGCAAACTGCACCACAACGCCTACCGCTGCCGCGATTCCGAGCAGACTCGCGCCTTCTATGAGAACTTCCTGGGCTTGCCCCTGGTCGGCACCCTGGAGATCCGCGAGACCAAGACCGGCCGCCCCACCCAGGTGCTGCATACCTTCTATCGACTGGATGACGGCTCACACCTGGCCTTCTTCGAGGCGCCCGACATGCCCTTCGACTTCAAGCCCCAGCATGACTTCGATCTGCACATTGCACTGGAGGTCGACGCGCCGGTGCTGGCCGACATGTTGGCGAAGGGCAGGTCGCAGGGCATCGAGACCCGCGGTGTTTCGAACCACGGCTTCATCGACTCCATCTACTTCCGCGATCCCAACGGCTACGTGATCGAGTTGTGCGCCAAGCGTGCCGATCACGATGCCTTGATGGACCCGGCGACCAATGGCGCGCGCGACGCGCTGCAGCGTTGGACGACCGCCAGGGCGAAGGGGTGAGGGGCTCGAACTGGCGACCCGAACGCGGCACGGTCGGCCAGTACAGGCGGGCCTCGAGGTCCGAGAGGTTCCAGCACGACCGCCATCGTGCCGAACACGGCTTGCTCCCACCGCGGCGGTCGTTCGTCGCAAGCGACGCCCGCCGCCGTGGACAGCCTGCGCTGCAGAGAGGTCAATCCTCATCGCCTTCGGCGCCGCGCTGACCACCCCGGCGATGCGTTGTCACCGCAAGCGGGGCTTCTCGAATGTGATGGGCAAACCCACTTTCGCTTCGGGCAGCGCGGCGCGGATGCGGGTCAGGGCGGTGATTGCCTGCGCCAGCGCCGGAAAACGCGCAATGGTGATATCCGTCTGGTCGTAGTACTTCACTTGCGCCCCGGTCAGCGCCGCGGCGGCGCGCTGGCGCACGTTGGCGGTGGGCTGGTTGGCAATCACCAGCTCGTGATACGTCTGGCCGATCACGCCGCTGCGATTGATGAGCGTGGTCAAGGGCAGACCGTTCGCGGCCGTGCCGGTGGACAGCACCTGAAAGGGACGGCCATCGATCTCCACCTGTTGGAGCTTGCCCAGAGCCTGCACTTGCTCCCCACTCAGGCGGTGGCCGACGCTGAAGCTGCCCGACGCCGCCTGGGCTGCGGCCTGGGGCGCGAAGACGAGTCCGGCGGCGGCCAGCGTGAAGGCGGCGATGCCGAGGAAAGCGTCGTGAACAAGATGGTGGAGGTGAAGCATGTGTGCGCCAAGAAGGGTCGGGCGCCGATGCGGCGTTGGGGCGATCATGGGTGCTCTCCTCATTGCGAGATGGTCCGCGCCTCGACAACCAGCGAGGCGCTCGCGGGCAAGGTCATGCCGTCCGCGGGCGCGGCACCGCAAGTCGGCCGACCGTCGAACTCTGGATTGGAAGCCAGGGCATAGATCTTCCACGTCCCCTTGGTGCTCTCACCGTAAAAGGCATAGCTGCCCAGGCCGTACTTTTCGAAATCAGCCACTTCCCGGTGATAGAAGTGATCCAGCGGCATCTTCAGCAGCGACATGGTGCCCGCGGGCGACTCCACCGCGATCCCGAGCGAGCCCAGGCAGATCGCCTCGCCCGTCAGGCGCAACTGGAATTCGTCCACGATCTGGTCCGTGCTGTCGCTGACTGCGGCCAACAGGGTCACCTTCTGATAGGCGAGCCCGGATGTGCTGCTTGCCACCGCCACGCGCTTGAAAGACGGAACGATCTGCGCAGAAGAACGGCTGCGCTGAGGCTCCTTCTTGTAGAGCTGCGCGAGTTCCACGGCCTTGGCGGCATCGGGCAAGCCAAAGCCGTACCAGTTGGAGTGAACCAGCCCCGCGCCGTTCCTGACCCAGCCCAGTTCCATCGGCACTTGCCTGGCACCCGCGGTGATGTCGCCCTTGTCGCCCAGTGCGGTGGTGAAGCTGTTGGTCGTGAGATCGAACCGTGCGCCGTAAGGCTTGTCCAGGGGGACGTCGAGATCCTTGCGAATGCGCCTTTCGTAGCCCATGTCCACGGCACGCGCCGACAGGCGCAGGATGTCGCGCACATCGCGCCAGCTCAGCTCCGGGTTTGCGCTGAGCATCAGGGCCACCACACCGGTGATGGTGGGCGTTGCGGCGGATGTGCCGTTCATGTAGCTGTAGTCGCAATTCGGGTTGTCCTTGACGCCGGTCATCAACTCCGAATCGCCGCGCATGAAGTCCGTGTTGGGCTCCGGCTCGGGCTTCTGGCTGTAGCCCGCGGAGCAGCCCCTGATGTCGGTGCTGAAGATGGTCGGGCCGCTGCCGGTGGCACCGGCAGCAAGCTCGGCGGCGGTCCTGCCCGACCTCTCGCCGTAACGCCCCCCTTGACCATGTTCGCCACCCAGGCCGGTGATCCAGACCACCGAGCCCGCGCTGCTGTAACTGCTGGCCTGCCCCTTGGCATTGAGCGCGGCGGTGACGATCACGTTGGGCTCCAAAGTGGAACTGTCGTTGGCCGGATTGGTGCAGTCGTATGCGCCCTGCAGCGAGCCACACTCCAGACCATCGTCTTGCGAATCGAAGGCGTTGCCCGCGGCCTTGACGAAAACCGTGCCCTTTTGGCCGCGCAGGCTCTTGAGGCCGCGCAAAGCGGCGATCGAGGGCGAGTCTTCAATGGAGTAGATCTCAGGATCGGTTCCGGTTCCGAAGGAGCCATTGATCACATGCGCCTTTTGCGACCACCCCGCGCCACCAAGGGCATCGATTACGTTCTGGCTGGTTTGCACTTCTTCACTGCGGATGATCAGCGTGGCGCCTCCGAGCTTGACCTTTGGCGCAATGCCCATCACGCCGATGCCGTTCTGCGCGGCACCGATGATTCCCGCGACGTTGGTGCCATGCGGATTTCGATCGGACGTGAGCATCGGATCCGGGTCGTTGCCCCCGGCCTCGAAGTTGTAGGACATGCTGTAGTCTGCGTTGTCCTTCAGGTCCTCGTGCTTCAGATCCACGCCCGTATCGATCACCAGCACGTGGACGCCTTCGCCCTTGATGCCCAGGCGATGCACCGGCTCCACGTTCAGGTCGAAGCCGCCGCCGTAAGCGCCGCCGTCGGCGTTCGTCTGAAAGAAGCTCTTGGCATAGTTGAGCGCCCACTGAAACGTGTACAGCGGCTCAGTCTCGCCGCTCCTGCAGGCATAGGCGCCGGTTTCGGTGCAGGTGCTTATGGGCTCCGGCTGGGGCTGGGGCTGGGGCTGGGGTTGGGGTTGGGGTTGGGGTTGGGGTAGGGCCGTCGGATCGCTGGTGAGCGCGGCAGAAGGTGTCGCCGAGTTGCCACCGCCGCAGGCAGACAGGAGCAGTGCAGTGCAGCTGAGAAGCGCGAGTGCTGCGCGTTTGGCGGAAACACGATGACGAACCGATACGGGTGAGCCGAGGGCAAAGCTGGTGGATTTCATGCGAAATCGCGCCGTGTACGGCGCTGTGGTTGTCAAGCGGACGTCTTCCTGGAGGGCTCTGTCGCGAGTCGATCGGCGACCATGGTACCGCTGCACGTCCAACTTGCGAACTCCACCTGCGAGGGGTCATCAGTCGTTTCAGCTATGACCCTACTGACCCAAGTCTGTTTCCTTCAGGATCTAATCCATAGCCGCCTTGGAGGAACGAATATGTCCGGATCGAGCACGCCCAGCGCGCTCGGCATATCGAGCGGCTTTGCTGGGCTGGGCCTGGCCCCGCTGATTGTCTTGGGGGCGATTTTCTGGGCTTGGTTGGGCGGCGACTTTCGCCGTCGGGTAGGTGCTGCATTGATGGGCGCGGGCGTGGCGTGCTCGATGGGCTGCACCGTGGGGCATGGCCTGTATGCCCTTTCAGCCGCGAGCGACATCGAGTTGCGACAAAGGGTCTCTAATTCCCAGCAGCGCGTCGCAGATGACCTGAGAAAAGCCAATGAGGACAATGTCCAGCTTCGTCGCAGCATGCTCGATCTTTC
>Ga0163162_10006130_pt1 | contig 11642 bp, 9 predicted proteins | sample S55metaG_FD_115310 | JGI IMG/M metagenome (GOLD analysis project Ga0163162, IMG submission 115310) | Switchgrass rhizosphere microbial communities from Kellogg Biological Station, Michigan, USA - S5-5 metaG | ecosystem: Host-associated > Plants > Roots > Rhizosphere > Soil | place: USA: Michigan...
AATCAGCAATCAGAAATTTACTTGAGGCTGTACGGTTCGTATCCCCGAAGAGGAAAGTCTTTCCGCAACGAATGACCCTGCCAGTCTTCGGGCAACAATATGCGTCTCAGATCAGGATGACCATCAAAGATCACCCCAAACAGGTCGTACGTTTCGCGCTCATGCCAATTAGCCGTACGCCAAACAGACGTCACGCTATCTACATGGAGATTGTCCTCGTTGAGCAATACCTTCAAGCGCCAACGATGATGCTTTGTCGTTGAAAAGAGATGGTAATTGACTTCGAACCGCGGCTCTTCTTCAACGCCACGATCGACGCCACATAGATCAGAAAGAAAATCAAACCGAGACTCGGACCAGGACTTCAAGAAGACACAGGCAGCCCGAATGCTTTCGCGCGGAACAATAATCGTAGTTTCACCGAGCGCATCGACTACTTCTGTAATCCATTCCGGATGTTCACGCTGGAACGCCGCCACGAGCTGTGACGGCGTCTGCTCTGAACTTTGAGTTTGATCTGTAGAGATCTCTGTCTTTTCCGGCCCTGACTCCATCCTTATGCTCTACTCTCTAAGACGATCGACGACGTTCGTGTTTTGAAGCGATCGTGTACGGTCTTACTTCCGGCAATGTGTTCTGCCGGGCAGTAGAACCATCGGTCACCGGCAAAGTTCCGGGCACCACCGCCTCGCGTGCCTCTGCTTCGAGAATGTCACGGCGGTCACGAACGCTCTCTTTCATAACTTTTTCCTGCAGCATCATCACTGCATGTATCAACATCTCAGGTCGTGGCGGGCAGCCCGGGATGTAAACATCAACCGGCACAATCTTGTCGACCCCCTGGACGATAGCGTAATTGTCGAAAACGCCGCCGGATGTTGCACACGCGCCCATCGAGATTACCCACTTAGGTTCGGGCATCTGGTCGTAAATGCGGCGCAGTACGGGGGCCATCTTTCGAGAAACTCGACCGGAGACGATCATCACATCAGCCTGTCGTGGACTCGCGCGAAAGACTTCAGAACCAAAGCGAGCCAGATCATTGCGTGAAGAGGTAGCGTTCATCATTTCGATGGCGCAACAGGCAAGCCCGAAAGTTGCTGGCCATAGCGATGACTTCCGGGCCCAATTTATTAAGGAGTCGAGTCGGGTAGTTAGTACCTCGGGCAAAGCTTCAGCAATTATGTTTTCGAGTCCCATTAAACTACCTTTAGGCCGCTGTTCGTCTCTTTCTCTCAGCCTGCCGAGCTTCCAGATCCGCGAGGGCCCGTGCCTCGGCTTCAGCTTCGCGACGAGCTCTGTCACCCCAATCGAAGGCGCCCTTTTTAACGACGTAGATATACCCGACAAGCAATAGCGCGATGAAGATCATCATCTCGACATATACAAAAGCGGCGCTGACTGTGCCCTGCGCGACAAGAGCTTTTGCAACTACAGCCCACGGCATCAGAAAGATGACTTCAATGTCGAACAGGATAAAGAGCATCGCAATCAGGTAAAACTTCACCGAGAAACGTTCGCGGGCAGACCCCACCGGATCCTTACCACACTCATAAGGCATCAACTTTGTTCTAGTTCGCTTGCGTTGGCCCACGAATTGGGACAGGAGAATATTGCCGACCGCAAAACCCGCTGCGACGACGAACATCAGGAGTATTGGCAGGTAATCAGAAAGGTGAAACGACATTTCAAGCTGAACCTTCACCTGCCAGAGAACGATCGTGATCGATGACGATCATTCGTGGCGAGCGCCACACACACGAGATTGAGAATCATTGTACAAGCTGATGCTAGACGAACTGATCAAGGGTGTCAAGCAACGTTCTGGCGCAGGTTTCGGCTAAAAAAAGCTGATTGACCGTGAAAAAATCCTTGTGCTAACGTCTGAACGTCCCTCACGTTTTGTCGAGGCCCTTAATGAATCTCAAATGGAACAGACGTCACTACATTAAGTGATTACCGGATTCAATACTGATATCGAACATGAAGGCGTTGTCTATCATGTTCAGACAGAAGATAAGGGGCTTGACACTCCGCTAATCCTGTCGCTGGTCTATGTCGGCGGCGCTATACTCGCCAGTAAACGTTCACCTTATGAAGATCTGATCGCGAAAGGCTTCAGTGATGAGGCGCTTTCCGAACGCCTGAAACGGCAGCATAAATTGATCTGTGCTGCGATCAACTCAGGCCGCATCAACGATCTTAAAAAAATGAGTGCACGAGGCGAGGGTCTCGAGTCGGTTCCTGATCTGGTTCCCCAAACAGTTGAAGCTCCGGTTCCCGAGAAGGTTGAAGTTCCGGTTCAAGAACCTACCATTGATGTTTCTTCTGAGTTTGAACTGGAAGAACCTGCGCAGGAAGAGGAGGAAGTCGCGGAATCACCTGATGCCAGTGAGTTCGTCTTCGGACTTGAGTCACAAGTATGGTCGCCTCCGGAAAAGGTAGAACCTCCACCGCCACCCGAGAACACGCCCTCGCCGGTTTTCGATGTCTATGAGGCGTCGTATTCAGAGGAGGACCTCGAGGATTATTCAGCCGTTCATGGGGAAGGTTTGGCCATAATTCTTCTCGACGATGCGGAGTTTAATTCTGGAGACTCACGGACGGTGCGTGTGCTGATAGTTAATCGGAAAGGTGACGACGAGAAACCGCTCAATAGCGCCAGCGTATCAATCAAGATACTGGGCACCACCTTCAGGCCGCTGATCTACTCACTAAAGACGGATCGCGACGGCGTAGCTAGCGTGGCTACCCAAATCCCAAGATTCACTTCAGGCAGGGCGGCAGTTCTGATTCGCGCGGTAGCGAGGGATAAAGCTGCGGAACTGCGCCGTGTAATACATCCCGGCACATGAGGCAGCGAGAATCTTGCGCATTCAGGTCAACGGCGATAGCAGGGAATTCTCCGAAGGACTTCTTCTGTCAGATCTCTTAAGACTTCTGGAACTTCCCATTCAACGAATTGCAGTAGAACTCAATAGAGTGGTTGTGCGCCGCTCTGACTGGGATACGACTGTCCTCCGCGATGGGGACCGGATCGAGATCGTGCACTTTGTCGGTGGTGGTTAAGCGCATTTCACATTGCTGTGTAGATCGGTGTAGAGTCGGTGTTGCACGAATAATTTGTTATTGAGGTGTTGAGATCGATGTCGACGGCAACGATGACAAAAGGCGCAAAGGATCAACTCCGGATCGGTGACCGTAGTTTCCAATCGCGACTGATTATTGGCACTGGAAAGTATCGCAGTTACGAGGAAATGCGAACGGCGCATCGTGCGGCTGAAGCAGAGATGGTTACGGTTGCTGTCCGTCGAGTTCCGCTCGATCGAAGTAAGGAGTCTTTTCTGGATTACCTTGATCCCTCACTTCAAATTCTTCCAAACACAGCCGGCTGTTATTCCGCAGAGGACGCGATTCGAACGGCGCGTTTGGCACGAGAAGCATTACAAACTGATCTTCTGAAGCTCGAAGTGATTGGAGATCAGACCACCCTGTTTCCCGACAATGAACAAACTCTCGAGGCTGCGCGAGTCCTGGTGAAAGAGGGTTTCGTCGTTCTGCCGTACTTCAACGACGATTTGATTATGGCGAAGAAGTTACTCGATGCAGGATGTACGGCCATCATGCCTTTGGCCGCTCCAATTGGTTCTGGTCTGGGAGTGCAGAATCCCGCAAACCTGAGAATCATGAGAGAGCAACTGCCTGAGGCGACGATTATCGTAGATGCCGGCGTCGGCACTGCGAGTGATGCGGCGATCGCGATGGAGTTGGGTGCGGATGCTGTGCTGATGAATACAGCAATTGCTGAAGCAAAAGATGCAGGCGGCATGGCGACGGCGATGAAGCTGGCGATTCAGGCAGGTCGTTTGGCTTATCTATCGGGTCGGATGGACAAGAGATTGTACGCAAGTGCCTCGAGTCCGCTTACAGGCACTTTAAAGTAGCATCAGTTCTTAGTTTTGAACGCAAATGACTCGAAGAACGTCTCCACTTCTTTGGTCTGATCCGTATCCTTCCAAATAAAAACAGCTTGCTGAAATACCCGGTTTCCGCGAATGAAGACTCTTGACTTGATGTTTGCGGCAGCTGTTTCGCTCGTAAACTCTATTCCCTGACGTCCATCCAGCGTGATATTCCGACTGGTCAGAAGTTTTGCTTCCAGCGCCTTATTAAAGTTGTCGCGGTCCGCGTCGAGTTCGGTCTGCGGAGTGACTTTAACACCACCAGCATAGTCGCTGTACGCTGACAGGTACACGCACCTATCGAGCTTCGCTATGTAGGCATGAGTTGTGACCTGTTCTTTTGTAGTAAGCTGCTCCTCTGGTTTTGAAGGCATCATGGCCGTGAAACCGCCGCCCTCAGGTGCGAGCTTTACCCAACTGCTGTTGGTGTGTTCCTGCGCCGCAACAACAGATGTGAGAGTTAATAGAGTCGCAATTGCGCTTATTGTTTTGAGCATTCGGGTTCCTCACTGATAGCGAACATGCTAAAGCATATCGGACATCGGAAGGGTCAACTCGACTTTGTCCTTCTCCAGCATCACACGATTCCCAAACTCCGTAATCGAAACTGTCGGGTACTGACCTTTAGTTACACTCAGGCAACGAGCTGAGACCAATGCTTCAATAAATAACAGAATCTCATCTTGCGCCATGTCCTTCAATAGTCCGTACGTTGAGAGGTCGTTTAGCTGAGCGTCAAGAACGCTCTTTGACGCAGAACCACGTAGCGTAGCTGCCAGAGTCCTCTTACCGAACCTGCCCTTCATCCGTCTTGCGCAGGCAAGTATTTTTCGTACGCGAAGCAATTCATCGGAGTTGAGCGGTCGCGGAGTATTGACGAGTGGTTCGGTTTCCAGCTTCGGCTCAAGCTTATCTGCCGTATTCAACGGTCTGCAGTTTCCGCAGGTGCCGCACTGTCGTGCGTGATGCAGATCGCCGAAGTAATCGAGGATGTAAGCTCGAAAGCAACGGTCTGCATAACAGAACTCGATCATCTCACGCAGTTTTCTCCGCTCCAACTCACCTCGACGAACAACATCAGTTTGGTTTGTTCGTAAATGCGTAGCAGGGGGATCGTCGAGCATCACGATGGTGCGATTACGTTTTGTTGTTTGTTCGGAATGACTCGAAGCCGTTGAGGAGCGCTCTATGTGCCCGGCACGTTCGAGCAGGTACAGCGCAGAGTTAACAGCCATCTCATTCTTTTCGCCCGCCCGCTTTGCTATCTCGGCGGATGAAAGGTCGATTCGTTTGAGCTTGGTCGACACGAGCGCGTCGTAGATATTCTTCACAAGTGTTCCGTTTGGATAAGAACCTTCGATAAAAAAGTCGTGAGTATTTTTGTCGGCATAGTTGAAGAGCAACAAACAGCTGGACTGTAAAGCATCACGACCGGCGCGACCGATTTCCTGATAGTAAGCCTCTATCGATCCCGGCATTTGATAGTGCACAACAAAACGAATGTCTGGCTTGTCGATGCCCATGCCGAATGCGTTGGTCGCCACAATCATCTGCTTGCGCCCGGTCATGAAGTCTTCCTGAGCTTTGATCCGTTGATTATCAGTCATGCCCGCATGGTATGTGGCTACGCTAAGATCAACTTCAAGGAGACGTGTGGCAACTTGTTCCGCGGCTTTGCGTGTTGACGTGTAGATGATGCCTGAACCCGTTTGCGATTTAGCGAGGTGCTTGATGCGAGAGATCTTGTCGCGTTCACGTTGCGTGTGAACTACTTCGATCGAGAGGTTCGGTCTATCGAAGCCGCTAACGAATGTTTGTGGAGTCTTGAGTCCGAGTTGCTGAATGATGTCGGAGCGGACGTAAGGAGTTGCCGTTGCTGTTAATGCAAGTGTTCGTGTGTTTCCGAGTGATTCAATGACATTCCTGAGCCGCAAGTAATCCGGTCGAAAGTCGTGTCCCCATGTAGAAACGCAATGGGCCTCATCAACTGCGAATAATGCGATGTTTGCCGAACGGAGTGCTGCATTGAATCGGGAGCTTCGGAAACGTTCTGGGGCTACATAAATCAGTTTGTAATCGCCACGTCGAACAGACTCGATACGTAATCTTTGCTCAGCTTCTGGAATCGCACTGTTGATGAAGGTTGCAGGGAGGCCGCGGGCCCGTAGTGCATCGACCTGGTCTTTCATCAACGCAATCAGAGGCGACACAACAAGTGTAGCGCCCTCCATCATCATCGCGGGCAACTGATAACAAAGCGATTTGCCACTGCCTGTCGGCATAACGACGACAGCATCTTTGCCTGAGAGAATTGTGGCGATGACGTCGCGCTGACCTTCGCGAAAGTCTTCGAAGCCAAAGTGCTTCCGTAGAGAGTCTGTTGCGTCATCAATCGTGAGCATAGAAGCAATGTACTACGAACGCGGTTTGATCGGGAGCTTGTTGCATGACTCAAATAGGCGCTCCGCGCCAGGTCGCCATAACGAGCAGTGCTTTCACGAGAAGCCACTCAAACTTTTGGAAGACAAGCGATGAAGAGTCGCAAGGATGAAACGGACTCGAGGTATTTCGTGGGTTCGGCGCTGATGACGAAAAGTCGTTAGCATTGTTCGCCGAGTCGGTGCAACCACTGTTAGAGCGAACAACAGCTGTTGTATTGCTAGGTGCTGAGCTCGGGCTACCTTCAAAACAGCTGGCGGAACTGCCATAGCCAACCAGGTCGACAATATTCGGATTGCTCGGACAGGTTCCAGACAGAGCAACTGTACTCTTCACGAGAGCTACTTTGCCTGCTGTTGCGGCCAGAGCAATCGTGCCAGTTACGTCGGACGTGGGAAGTGACGCGCCATTCGTGCCTCCCGAAGCTTCTTGAATCAGAAAGTACTGACCCGGCGCCAGCACGACCGATGGCAATGAAGTCACCGACCATGTCGTTGCTGTTGCGCCGCCATACTGGACCGACCAACCGCCAAGACTTTGCGCTGTGTTTCCAGGGTTGAAGAGTTCAATGAAGTCATTACGAAGCGGAGCCGCGGAGTTTCCGCCGCCGCCAAAGATCTGACTAATCACGATCAGCGGCATTGCCATTGGAGTCGGTGACGGCGAAGGACTCGGCGAAGGCGTTGGAGTGGACGACGGAGTTGGTATTGGCGTTGGCGTTGGTGAGGGAGTTACTCCCGGTGTGGGTGGGCTAAGCGTGTTTTGCGGATCGCTGGAGGTCAGGAGTTGAAAGTCACTAAGGTTATCCTGAGTGTCGAGAGTGCTTCCGAATGCTCCACCGGTTTTACGTTCATAACTTTGATTGCTGTCTGTTGTGAGCGGCGTTAGGTTGGTTCCTTCTTTGAAAGCGGACCCGGTGCTTAGTCCGACCTGATCGATGATCGTGTCGTCTGCAGTCGTCAAAGCAATACCACCATCGTTGGCAATGCCGCTTGTGTAGGACTGATCGCCAGGCACGCTGCCGCTGTAACCAGCTGAATTAACAGCAAGGAAGTGGCCCCGGCCTGGGACAACTGTATTTGAAGTAATGGTCAGCCTCGTCGTGATCGTGCCCGTGTTGCTCGAACCACGGATCTTCAAGCTACTCACATTCACTGCTAAATCACTTCTGTTGTAGATCTCAATGAACTCGTCACTCGCTCCATTTGGACCACGCGTACGAAATTCGCTAATCACAACGGGAGGCACAGTCACCGGAGAAGGCGATGGAGTCGGAGAGGTTGATGCGGTTGGACTTGGCGAAGCCGATGGTGTTGGACTCGGACTTGGCGAAGGTGAGGGTATCGGGGTTGGCTTTGGTGTCGGCGTTGAAGAGGGCGTCGGAGTTGGAGTCGGAGTCGGCGGAAGTACGTTAATAGACGCGGGTGCAGACTGAACGCCACGAGCGATTGCTGTTATCTCTGCGAGTCCGCCACTCAACGCTCGGGCGATTCCCGATGAATCGATTGCTAGAGTTGAAGAGTTGCTGGAATTCCATCTGAAAATAACGTCGCTAATTTCGTGGCCCTGTTGATCGAACGCGTGCGCTGAAAACTTTAGATTAGTGCCAGTCAGGATTTGTGCTGTGGTTGGTGACACCTGAATGAGAGAAACTGCTGGTTCAGGGAGAAAAGGTGAACCATTCACTTTTACGCCGGGACTAAACGCGCGCGCCTGACTATCGGGAGCACTTTGATGCAGAACGAAGCTTCCCGTAACATCCGGCGCTCTCGTGATCGACTGATTAGCATCGCCCGCAATTCCCGCGCTGGTGCCATATGACATTGACGATACCACTGCCCCGGCTGTGTCTCGTAGAGTTATCACTCCACCAGAGTTGCTCAAGGACAATCCACCGGTGGAAGCACGTGTAATGTGCGCACCGCCAAACAAACTGTTCGTGCTATCTAGTGCACCACCCCCAAATACAACAATCGCTGTTCCCGCTGGCAACAACGTTCCCGCAGCAAATCGATGTCTCACAGTGTCGTTGGAGGCGTTGGCTGCCCTTGTCTGAATCTGATAACCCGTCAAATCGAGGTCTCGAGCAGTTGAGTTAACCAATTCAACAAACTCATCGGCGGCGGAATCACGAGTCCCGTCACTATTCGCATCACCTGCGATTCCGTCGGGAGGATCCGCAAGTACTTCGTTGATCATCACATCGCGAATTGAGCTACCGCTGAGAGTTGTCGAAACGACGTTGGCTTCTAGTTCGTCTGCTTTGATTGCAATTGAAACTAAACCTGCGCCGCGGAGTTCGGATGGCAAGCGCACGTGAATCTCATCAAGACCAGGTAGCCACGAAGCTGCGACAGCTTCGACTGTTGCTGCTGCACCGTTAACCGTCACTGAAAGTTGTGACACGTGTCTTACTCCTGTCGCGAAGATTGTCAGACGCAGTTGTCCATCGGTTGGATCGAAGGGATCTGAAACGAATGTATCTGAATTGAGAACAACTGCTTTGGAGCTATCGACGAAAATGCCCGGATTTGAACGTGTGACGATAGTCTCTGCTTTTGACGGGAAGGCTTCCGAGTTAGTGACGACAAACTGTCCTGGGCCATCAGGCAGGTTGGAAGGAGTTATAAAAATGACTTGCGTTGATGAAGCATATAGCAGCTGACAGAATTCACCATTCACTTGCACGGTCGTGCCACCAATTGCAAAAGGAAGCTTGCCATCGATGAGCTTTGCCTCTTGCTCAATATTGCAAAGATTGTTGCCACTGATAATCGCAATACAGTCAGATGCAATTCGATGCTGGCTGAAGTCCCGAGTTGCAGCATTAGCTACCATCGCTTCACCAAACTCGGGTCGTTGAGGAAGTACCGTCTCATAGATCTCCGAGTTGTTTGCGAGGTTGGGATCGCTAACCGGTTCGGAGAGCATGCGTGGAAAATTGAAGACTAACGTACTGCCATCATGACTGAGGGATGACAGAACCTCGGCGGTCGCACCTGAAGGCGCAGTTGTAATCTGATCAATCTTGCCCGTGGGGAGATCCAGTAGATACAACTCGACACCACCATCACTCGGGTTCACAACCCGTCGTCGAGTAGCAAACGTCAGACGACGACCGTCGCCGCTGATTGTTGGATTTAGAGGTACGTCCGTAGTGCGTGTTCCAAGGTGCGTCAACTGTCGGATCGCATCAGAGCGGAGGTCGAATAAAAAAACCTGTGCCTGGTTAAGCCCTGTGCTTGCCGCGTAGACGATCTTAGTGCCGTCACTGCTCAACGCTCGCCCTGTCGTAAGTGACAATTCGGCAAGGTCATTGGCCAGTGTCCGTGTGCTTCTCTCAGTGATGTTAATAAGCATCAAGTCTGCATTGGTGCCGCCAGGCTTTTGTCGAATGAAATAGACGCGCCTACCGTCAACAGTCAGCTTCGGATGAGACGAAGTGGTACCTGAAGGACTTGTGGTTAGCTGCGTGACTGCATTTGATGCCGTGTCGATGAGAAGAATCTCAAGACTGTCTGATGTGATTTCAGCTAGATTTGAGGAAAAGGCAATCACGTGGCCATCGCCCGAAAGTGAAGGTTCAAAGTTACCATCGGTTAATCGGGTCAACTCGGAGCGAGGCGAAGTGTGTGTTAGTTGTTTTAGTGTTCCATCAAAGAAGTAGATCTCTGAATTTCGATCGGGATTTTGACCGACAAGATCCTCTGTCGAAGCAAACGCGATCTTTTGTCCGTCTGTTGAAATACTCACAGCACTAGCGCGCGAACGCGCGATCTCCTCAAATCCCGAGAAATGCTGTGTATTGAAGCGCAGCAAATGAAAGCCATTACCGGCGCCTGTACCGGCGAGATCGGATGTCGACTCAAACACGACAACGGATCCTTCGTCACTCAAAATCGGGTTGAGATTGAGCGCTTGTTCCGACGTGTTAGTTAGTCGCTGGAGCGAGGTGGATGTTTGGGCGCTTTTTTTGACAACCACTACAACTGTGAGAGCGATGAAAAGCAGTATCAACGTGAGGCGAAGCATAGTGAGATTTGCTCCTATCGAAAACTTAAAATGGTTAAGACACACCAATACTGAACTAGGCGTCTTACTTTGCTTTGACTGCCAATAAGAAAGATGAGGAACACGGGTCCGCTTATTTGATTTTCATAACGAGTGGTTGAGGTTCTCGTCACCTTCCTTTTTCGGTAGGGCGCATTGTACTCCTGGTAAATGAAAACTCAAGAAGAAAAGTGGTGGCCCTGATCTTCTCTGCGTCATCTCTGCGTTCTCCGCGCCTCTGCGGTGGGATAGGTGTAACCAATTCTTTACCGCCGAGACGCCGAGGTCGCCGAGGTTACGCAGAGAAATCTTTTGAGAAACCATTAACTCCGGCATATCTTTACTACAACGACTAAAACCAAACTGCGGAGTGATTTCCTAAATGAAAATACTTGTGAGCGGTTCGCACGGACTTGTCGGCAAGGCGTTGACAACCTCATTGGTCAACGCAGGCCATGAGATTGTAAGTCTCGTCCGGCAAAGCGCCAATGATTCGGAAATCGAGTGGCACCCCAATCAAGGAAAGATCAATGGACAACAACTCGAGGGCTTTGACGTCGTCGTTCACCTCGCGGGCGAAAGTATTGCTTCGGGCCGTTGGACCGAAGAGAAAAAAAGGAAGATACGCGAAAGCCGTGTGAAGGGAACTGAGTTGCTGAGTTCGGCACTCGCCCGGTTGTCACAACCACCGTCAACGTTCATCAGTGCGTCGGCGATCGGGTTTTACGGAAGTCGAGGTGACGAGTTGCTGACAGAGGAGAGTGCACCAGGCGACGGTTTTCTCCCAGAAGTATGTGTTGCATGGGAGAAGGCAACCGGTCAGGCCGAAGCGAAGGGGATTAGAACAATTCATCCGCGCTTCGGAATCATACTCGACGAAAAAGGAGGAGCACTCGAACGAATGCTGACTCCTTTTCGCATGGGAGTCGGCGGAAAAGTTGGCAATGGCAAGCAATGGATGAGCTGGATCGCACTGGAGGACGTCATCAACGCTCTAAGATTCTTGATTGATGAGCCGGGAAGTGAAGGACCAGTAAATTTCACTGCGCCCCGTCCAGTAACAAATGCTGACTTCACCGAAGCGCTAGGTAGTGTTCTATCAAGACCGACGCTATTTTCTGTTCCGGCATTCGCAGCGCGTCTGGCTTTTGGTGAGATGGCGGATGAGTTGTTGTTGTCGAGCGCTAAAGT
>Ga0163162_10006131_pt1 | contig 11642 bp, 9 predicted proteins | sample S55metaG_FD_115310 | JGI IMG/M metagenome (GOLD analysis project Ga0163162, IMG submission 115310) | Switchgrass rhizosphere microbial communities from Kellogg Biological Station, Michigan, USA - S5-5 metaG | ecosystem: Host-associated > Plants > Roots > Rhizosphere > Soil | place: USA: Michigan...
CAAGCTGTCCCGTCGCTTTGCGACCCTCATACTTCTGAAACGCGATCAGCGCATTGCGTCCTGAGCCGTAGCCCATCTCAGATAAACGAGCTATTGCCTGTTTCGCTTCAGCACTCGTAACACGATTGGCGGTTCTCTTTGTGGCAGCGAGTGAGCCGCTCGAAATTGCCAGCACGAGAGTAACGACCAGCGCTGCCGCAAGACGGTTCGCACGATGAGTCGAAAAGAAATGATGATTAAGGATGCGCATTCAGGCTGGGGTGGTAATACAAAGATAACCGATATCGCCTCTTCTGATCATTTCAAATTCTTTACGTTTCCGTGCGCCTGTCACGAATCAAAACAGCTCAATTGCCGAACCACCCGCCCCCTGTAGTAATCTTGTGATTCGCGCCCCACCATCGATAAGTATTCAGCCCCCAAAATTGCATTCGCCGGCGGAGTTATCCGTCAGTCGCGCGCCTTGGATTCATGAATCGGCAATTCAGGTTTGTCTTACTTCTCGTTGTCAGCATTGCAGCCGGAGTCGGAGTCTGGGCGGCACTTCGCTTTACCGCGCCGCAAAAGTTCTGGCGTCGGGATGACCCTAATAGGATCTCGGCACCGGTCAATTACAACGACACTGAACAATGGGCTCAGGCGATTGAAAAGGTAAAGGAGGAAAGAACGGCCGTGGCGGGCGACACGGCGCTCGATGTCCCGCCCGAATTGCGTCATTACGAAGACCGTCATTGGTTTCTCGCTACGCAGGTGGCCGAAGTGACAAAGCACAACCTGCAAACCTGTCAGGATTTTCTCAATGTTGCCGGAATGATCTCGCGACAAGAACTGGTGCCAGTGCCGATTGTGACCGGAGATTACGTATTGTTCGGCGTCGGAGCGAAAGCGGACGAGAGCGCGTTCACGCTGTATGAAGACAATCACACTGTCGGCATCTACGATGAATTCGAATTGAGCGCAGCCTATCAGCGCCTGGCGAACGAGCGCCAACAAGTTCAGAACAGCATCAATCAATTGAAGAGCCAACTCACCTCGTTAAAGAGTCGTGAGCGCGGAAGACGTGCCGACCTTCAGAAACAGTTGAACGAACAAGAACAGCAATTGAGTGCAATTGATGAAGAGAAGGCGGCGCTCGATCATTCGTACAGCCAGCCGGCTGAGCGTCAGAAACTCTTCAACGACTACAAGTCTCTCGAGACGCTCGCAAAAGATTTCCGTGGCCGCTCTTATGACATCAGCAACGGCACCGATCGGCAGGCGCTCAAGATGGCCATGCTCAGCTCGCTTCGTCCGGCCGCGTTGAAAATCCTGGAGCAAGTCGCCGCCGCATATCACAAACAGTTCGACCGGCCTTTGCCGGTGAGCTCGCTCGTCCGGCCAGAGGAGTATCAACACATGCTGCGACGGTCAAACCGCGCGGCGACGACTATCGATACTCCGCCACACTCAACTGGATTGGCGTTCGATATTGACTATCGATTCATGCCGCTCGCCGAACAGAACTTCGTGATGAATGAACTCGCGCAGTTGAAACGCGACGGCCGCATCGAGGTCTTGCGGGAACGCGCCGCAAATTTTCACGTGTTCGCATTTATCGATGGCGTACGCCCGAGTGATGACCTCATTACGGCGTCACTCGACGCGGTTGGTGGCTCGCTAGCGCCTGATGACGCTGAGGCTGCGGATGACAAGTCGTCAAAGGCGAAGGCGAAAGGGCCAGGGAAATCCAAAACTCACGCCAAGGGCAAGCCCGCGAAGCAAACGAAGAAAGCAACGGGAAGGCGAAGAAGGGGTAAGGGCTAAGAGCTAAGGGCCAAGCCAAGCGCTAAGTGCCAAGGGCCCAGAGCGTCGGGACTCTTCGCGCTTCGCCCTTTGCTCTTCCCTCTTTGCCGTTTCCTCTTTGCCCTTGGCTCCTGGCTCTTGGCCCTTTCCCGCTTGGCATCGTTTTTGCCCACTCCTATCCTGTACAGCCCGACTGACTTATTTACGGACGAAGGGATCGAAAAATGGGCTACGCCACTTCCAATCCTCGAACACCTGGCGCAGAAGAAATGCACTGTTTGGTTTGCGGCACAACGCTGTCGCGCTCGCGCCGCAATCGAGGCGATGAGCTCTGCCTCATCTGCCGTGCGGCCATTCTCGACCGCGTTTTCAGCGCGCGGCGACGAATTCTAGACAATGTGCGACTGCGTCGCTGATCGCTGACTATGTTTAAACTACTTTCGTATCGACATGCCGCTAGCCGCGGACGATGTGCCGTTTTAGCCCTATTGATCCTACTGCTCGCGGGATTATTAGCGTGCGAGCCGGCAAACCGTTCCGTCAATGGGAACGGTGCGAATGCCAACACAAGCAGTGCGGCCGCCGAACCGACAATCGAAGCTTCGCCCATCTCGAAGACTGACGATCAGTGGCAGGTCATCAGCTCCGACAACATCACATTGTCAGTCACCGCGCCTGGCGCACAGTCGGTCAAGATTCTTTACCGTCCGGCGTTCACTGAAGGTCGCCATGTCGAGTTGAAGAAGCTCAACACACCGACCGACGCGGCATCGGGAAAGTTTTCATCTCAACTCAAAGTGCCTTCGGATTTTGCCGGCGATGTCTGGGCGGAAGTTGCTTACCGCGACGGCGGGAAGAAAGAGACGAAGCCGATTTCTTTAACAGTCGAATCGATGTCAGCCGATGAACTCGCCGGCGCGTCCTATAAGCATAGCGACGAATCCGCGCGCTCAGACAAGTTCACTGGCGGCCACATCGAACAAACCACGCTCCAGCCCGGGAATGGCGACATTCACATCACGGTCAACATCCCCGCGTTTCAACTGACGCTGTGGCAAGGCAACAAAGAAGTCAAGACTTACCAGATTGGCATCGGCCGCAAAGATTTTCAGCTGCCGAGCGGCCTGCGTTACGGAAAGCAGATCGTTTTCAATCCCGATTGGATTCCGCCGGACAGCGAGTGGGTATACGAGCACGATGCCGCGCCCGGCGAAGTTGTGGAAGCTGATGACCCACGCAACCCACTGGGCAAAGTAAAAATTCCGATTGGCAACGGCGGGATTCTGATTCATCAAGCGTTCAAGCCGGGCGACATCGGTCATCTCGTTTCGCATGGCTGTGTACGTCTGGTGCTGAATGAGCTCTACGAGTTTATCGACGAGATCATTGCCGCGCGCTCGCTGCAGGTCTCCAAGCAACAACTTGAGCACGCGAAGCAGAGCAAAGACCGCTTTCTAATCAAACTTGATGCGCCCGTAGTCGTTGATATCAATTACGATACCCAGGTCGTCGAAGGTGGCGTGCTGCACCTGTATCCGGATGTCTACAACAAGAACACGCTCACGGTTGAAAACGTGCGGGCCGAATTGAAAGAGGCCGGCGTCGATGATGCAAACGTTGATGATAAGACTCTCCAACAGATGATCGCTCGGGTCACGATGAACGAAGAGTTCGCCGCCAGCATTGCCGACATCAAAGCCGGTCGTGGTCTGGAGGCCGGGAAGACTCAACCAGTCACGTCCGCATCAGTCGTCAAGAAGCCTCCGACCGCCAAATCCAAACGCACCCGCTAAGTCTTTCTCACACCACACTTCGCGCTTGGCAGTTTGCCCTTCGCCCTGTGCCCTTCGCACCTTGGCCTTTTCTTCTATTTTCCCGCCCGTTCTTATGGTAATTTTGCGTCAAACCATGAGGAGTCTTCGCGCATCTCAGTACTTCACCCGGCACACGAAACCTCACAAAAAGGCTGAAAAAGAAGTGCTTATGAAGACCCTTAGCATTCGAATTGTGCAGCTTATCGCCGTCCTCGCCCTCGTGACTGGCGTTGCGACTTTGGCAACGCGGAACAGCCGTGGCCAATCGCCTTCCGCTAAAAACGAATCGCAACAGAAAACTGAGTCACCGACTCAGAAGCCCGAGACGTTGGTAAAACCGACGGTCATGACCACGGATCGTGCGCCGCTAAACACCGCTTCAACTTCTGGGTTCGCAGACGCAATCAACCAAAATACGCTGCTCAGAAATGATCTGCTTTGGACGTTCGGTAGCAAGCAGCAGCACGGCTGGTATCTCTACGATTTGCTGATTGGGCGCACCTTAAACCTTAGGCCTGACGCATCAACGTCCGATTTTGCGAGCGCCATCGCAGCCTGGCAGAAGCAGAAGGGCCTTACGCCGACTGGCGTTCTTGATGAAGATGCCTGGATGGCGTTTGTCTCTGCCTGGCAAAGCAATCGTTTGAAGGACAAGACGCCTGCGACTCCCGATCAATTGCTGACGGCTCCGCCTTCGGATTTTTATGACCCCGCGCGATTGGAAGAGTTGCGACAGGTTGAGAAAAACACTTACGGTGCTTACAAGCAGATGATCGCCGCTGCAATTGCGGATCCTATTCTGAAGCTTCAGCACACCTCAGCGACTGAACTCGCGGCGAACGAGAAATTCTTCAAGATAGTTTCATCATTCCGTTCGCGTGAGTATCAGGAAAAGCTGCGGCGCGAATCGCCAAACGCCGGTAGCGCCGGCCTTGCGTTGAACAGCCCTCACTTCACCGGACGCGCGCTGGATTTGTATGTCGGTGGCGACCCGGTTGACACCAAGGACGCGAACCGCGCGATTCAGGTCAACACAGCCGCTTATCAATGGCTCGTGCGAAACGCTGAACGCTTTGGATTCCGGCCGTATTTTTATGAGCCGTGGCACTGGGAATACGTACGGTAAAGGCATAAATTTGTCGTAACTTCTCCCGCTTTCTTTCGTATATGTCAGGTGATGATTAACTCCTCACGCAAATCCTCAAGCCTTTTTGTGCGGTTTCAAGCCACAGGTTTTCTGGTGCTAGTGCTGGCCATTTGCACCGGATCGGCGGCCGCCCAAGACAACAACAAGCCGGCGACCGCCGCGGACACGAGCGCCGCCATTACAGACTACAAGTCCAGCTTGTCAACGCTTTCGACGCTCTACCAGAGCGAAGTGCAGCGGCTCGAGACGCAAAACGCGAAACTGAAAGACCTGTACACGCAAGGACTGATTGCGCGCGTCGATATGGACAAGGGCGACAAGGAACTCGCTGACGCGCGCGCTAAAGTTGAAGAAGTCGCAAAACAACTCGCGGAAGCAAACAAGCCGCCCGTCCTGCCGGAAATCGCCACGAACTCTGTTTCCAATCAGAATTGGTCCACCGGCAATGCGCGTGTCGACGGGCTGATCCGCTTCTACGGAAATCAGCATGGTGTCGATCCGTTTTTGATCTATTGCCTGATGTCGCAGGAATCGAAGTTCACTTCGGGCGCCACCAGCCCGAAGGGCGCGATGGGCTTGATGCAACTGATGCCCGGCACCGCAGCCCGTTACGGCGTGACCAACCCTTACGACGTTGCGCAGAACATCGCTGGCGGCACGCGGTATCTGAAGGATCTGCTGAAGATGTTCAATGGCCGAGTCGATCTCGCGCTGGCTGGGTACAACGCGGGTGAGGGCGCGGTTATGAAGTACGGCAACACCATTCCGCCTTACAACGAGACTCAGAATTACGTAAAGCTGATCATCAAGCGTTACGGCAAGAACCGAGTTTCGTAATCAGTCCCAACAAATTTCCACGTCCGAAAACGTCCACATCGACGCGCCAGATTCGTGTATCTTGTTACGCGAATCATGCGTTTTGATCGTCGCACCTGCTCACAAGCGCGCTTGACGCGCGACGCTCGCTTTGATGGCCGATTCTTCATCGGCGTACGCAGCACACGCATCTACTGTCGTCCAATCTGTCCGGTGCGCGCCGCCAAAGAAGAAAACGTTACTTACTTTCCGACCGCAGCAGCCGCCGCTGAAGCCGGCTATCGCCCGTGCATGCGTTGCCGTCCTGAGTCTTCACCGGGCACGCCCGCGTGGTCAGGAACATCCGCGACCGTTGGCCGCGCATTGCGCTTAATCAGCGAAGGCGGCGTGGAGGACGAAGGAATTGAAAAGCTCGCGGCGCGGCTCGGCATCGGCAGTCGTCAACTCCGTCGTCTGTTTCTCCAGCATCTCGGTGCCACGCCGTCTGCTGTGATCAAAACACGCCGGTTGCACTTCGCCAAGAAATTGATCGACGAAACTGCTTTATCTTTCAGCGAGATCGCCCATGCCTCAGGCTTCGGCAGCGTGCGCCGATTCAATAGTGCATTCCGAAAGACGTACGGCCGAACCCCAACAGAGATCAGACGATTCAGTCACTCTCATCGTTCACTGAAACCAACGGATGAATATGAATTTCGCTTGAGCTTTCGCCCGCCTTTTCAATGGCCTGCGTTTCTGGACTATCTCGCCAAGCGCGCAATTCCCGGCGTCGAATCCGTTGATGCTGATTCTTATCGACGCACCATCGTCTTCAACGGCTGTTCCGGAAGTCTGTGCGTTGCGCTTGAAGCGAGTCATCCCGCCTTGCGCGTCCGAATTTCACTCGCTGACCCACGTTGGCTGTTTCAGATCATCGAGAAAGTTCGGCACTTATTCGATCTGACCGCTGACCCGCGCGAGATCAGCGCGCACCTTTCGCGCGATTCTCTGCTCGCAGAAAGGGTTAAGAAGCATTCTGGTTTGCGAATTCCCGGAAGTTGGGATGGCTTCGAGCTGGCCGTGCGCGCCATTCTCGGCCAACAAATTTCGGTTGCCGGCGCGAGCACGCTCGCCGGCCGGATGGTTGAACGTTTCGGCATTAAGATTTGCGACACAGGTCCGCTTACGCACTTGTTTCCTAAATCCCAGCAACTCGCCGAGGCAAACCTCGAGCAGATCGGATTGCCAAAGGCCCGTGCGGAAACAGTCAGGACGCTCGCCCGCAATGTTGCCGATGGTCGCCTCAATTTTGATGCAGTCCAAAACACAGAAGAGTTTCGAATGCGTTTGCTGGAGATTCCCGGCATCGGCGATTGGAGCGCGCAATACATCGCGATGCGGGCGCTGAATGACACCGACGCCTTTCCGGCGGGCGACCTCGGCCTGATGCGAGCGATGTCTTTGAGGAACGCGCGCGACCTTACGCACTGCGCTGAGGCCTGGCGTCCATGGCGAGCTTATGCCGCGATGTATCTGTGGCAAACAAACGGTGCGAAGGCTCAAAGCAAACGCGTCGGTGGTCAATTGAAAGTGCAGCCATCAATGTTCGCGGAATAGTCGAACAAAAAATCGATGAAGAGGCATTCAATCATATTCGCGTTTGTAGGTCTGTTGACGACAATTGGCGCCGCAAATCAAGCAAGAGCACAGGAAACCAGGCTGACTTGGTTTGGTCATGCGGCCTTTGCAATAACAACGCCGAAAGGAAAGATCCTGCTAATCGATCCGTGGTTGCGAAATCCAGCAAATCCTGATGTGAAGGGCGGAAAAGATCCGCTTGCTGCCGTCACCCGAGTCGATTACATCCTGATTACCCACGGCCATCGCGACCACGTCGGCGACGCAGTTGAGATTGCCAGGAAGACGGGTGCTGCGCTGATCGCAAATCCTGAACTGTCTGCCAATCTGGTGAAGTTGGTTGATTTTCCCGCGAAACAGACTGGGACCTACATCATGCAAATGGGCGGCGAAATCCAAGTCGCCGAAGGTGAAGTCACCATCGCGATGACCGAAGCCGTGCATTCGAGCAGCGTCTTCAATCCAAAAGCCGGGCCGAACGAAGCTGAGCGCGCCTACGGCGGGAGTCCCGCCGGCTTCGTCATCATGATCAAAGACGGTCCGACCATCTATCACTCAGGCGACACCGCTTATTTCAAAGACATGGAAGTCATCGGCGAGACGTACTCGCTTGATCTCGCGCTCATCAACATCAGTCAGATGGGCGCGAAGCTGTCGGCGCGCGCCGCCCAGTCTCTGCGAGCGAAGACAGTTATCCCGATGCACTTTGCAACTTTTGAGGGGCTACTACCTAACGCCAACGATTTCGCGGCTGAAGTGAAGAAACTAAGAATCGGTTTCTATGAGATGAAGCCGGGTGAAACGGTCTCGTTTCGCGGGCGGCAAATGACGGCAACAAGGAGGAACAGCGAGTGATGAGCGGTGAAGTTGGTTTGTCAGATGAACAGACGCTTGCGCGTCTGAACCAGCAATACGTCGACGCGTTCATGAACGCCGACGTTGATTGGTATCGTGAACATCTCGCCGATGAATTTGTCGTCATCGAATCAGACGGATCGCTTCTCAATAAAGAGCAGTTCCTGCGAAACACCGTGAAAGGACCCGATGTCGCGGATTACAAACTGCATGAAGTTGACATTCGCATTTACGGCAACGCGGCGTTAGTGCGCGCGACCGGAGTGTGGACACGTGAAGACGGCAAGATGGGCATGAGTCGCTACATAGATGTTTACGTTCGCCAGAACGGTGGCTGGAAAACCGTTTCAGCCCAGATCACGCGTTCATCGCGCATCGGCCCGCGCGGTCGCTACAAGCGAGCGAAGTGAGTCTGGCAGGTGTCAGAAGCCCGACCGTCAGGGAGGGCAACTTCTTCTTCAAACAATCCGAGGTTATTCATGAACACATTCAAGAGACCTTTCTGTCTTATCTTCTTAATTATTTTTATCTCATCTTCCGGGAGCGTTTCCGCGCAAACAAGTCCAAACAGTCAACGTCCAGCACCTCGCGACGGCTCGCATGATTTCGATTTCGAGATCGGCAAGTGGAAAACTCACTTGCGCCGGCTCATTAGGCCTTTGACCGGCTCGACGACCTGGGTTGAATACGACGGTACGACGGTGGTCAGCAAAGTTTGGAATGGCAAGGCCAATCTCGTCGAGCTCGATGTAAGCGGCCCCGCCGGTCACATCGAAGCGCTCAGCCTGCGCCTCTACAATCCCGAGTCACATCAATGGAGCTTGAATTTCGCGAACAGCGCCGGTGGCACGATGGCGATACCGACGATTGGTGAGTTCAAAAACGGCCGCGGAGAGTTCTATGATCAGGAAACTTTGAATGGCCGCGCGATACTTGTGCGTTTCGTCATCTCGGACATCACGCCGAACTCCTGCCACTTCGAACAAGCATTCTCAGACGATGGCGGCAAAACCTGGGAAGTCAATTGGATCGCGATGGATACGCGAGTGAAAAACTGAGCTCCCAGTCTCAACAGTCAACCTGCGACCTGGACCACCACTTTTCCGCGCGCGTGCCCTCGTTCCAGATGCGCAAGCGCATCGGACGTCTCTTCCAGCCTGTAAGTTCGTTCAGTAACCGACGTCATCTTTCCGGTCGCGATCAGTTCGGCAAGAAACGCGAGGTCTTGCTGGCTCGACTTCGCCATGAACATGACGGCCTTCTGCTTGCTGACTGAGGAAGCTGCGAGGGTTTTTAGAGCAGAAGTCATGATGGTCATCATCGTGATATCGTGTCCGCCGCCGACGATGACGTATCTGCCTTCAGGTTTTAGCACGCGACGGCATTCTGAGAATGGTTTGTTCCCCACGCATTCGAGAATAATGTCATATCTTTCGGCGCCCTTCGTAAAATCTTCTTGCCTGTAATCGATCACCTTGTCAGCGCCGATTGACAGGACCATCTCGACGTTCGATCCACTGCATACACCGGTCACTTCTGCTCCAAAAGTTTTTGCGAGTTGCACGGCAAAAGTGCCGACGCCGCCCGCCGCGCCGTTGATCAAAACCTTCTGCCCGGCCTCAATCTTTCCTTTGCGCAGTCCTTGCAGGGCTGTCAGTCCGGCAACCGGAATCGCAGCCGCCTGCTCGAACGTGAGCGCTTCCGGTTTCGCTACCAACGCCGACGCCTTGGTGCAGGCGTATTCGGCGACGCCTGCCTCGCAGTTGCCGAAGACTTCGTCGCCCGTTCTGAACTGATTGACGTTCTTTCCGACCGCCTCGACAACGCCGGCAACGTCGCGGCCAATTCCCACCGGTTGTGCGTCGGAAGGCGTTTTCATTTTCATCACCTTGCGAATGAGGAACGGCACACCGCCCACCATGCGCCAGTCGAGCGGATTGAGCGCCGCGGCGCGGACCTTGATCAAGACTTGATCGTCGTTAGGTACGGGCTTGGGAATATCTTCGCACTTGAGCACTTCAGCCGAACCGTAGCGCCGGTAAACGATGGCTTTCATCGATTGGTGTTACGAAGTTACAAGAGTGAAAGTTCGAGATGAAGTGAGGCAAAGCGAAACTGATCGTCCGCTGCCGATCTCTTGTCGGTGGAATTCTCACTAGCTAGTTCTCACGCGCACTCGCCGCCCGTTCCACCACCGATTCACTCTCCACTACCTTCTCAACTGCCGTCTCGGTCTGCAAGCGATTCTGAAACGCCGCATGGACGAATGACGCGAACAACGGATGCGGCGCGAGCGGCTTCGATTTGAACTCAGGATGGAATTGGCAGCCGAGGAACCATGGATGTTCGTCGCGCGAAAGCTCGACAATCTCGACGAACTTGCCGTCGGTGGAGATTCCGCTGAAAACCAGGCCGCCTTTTGCGAGCGTCTCGCGAAATGCGGGATTGAATTCGTAACGATGCCGGTGGCGTTCGCTGATCTCGCCGGCGCCATCGTACACGTGGCGCGCTAGTGAATCTTCGGCAAGACGGCAAATCCACGCGCCGAGGCGCATTGTGCCGCCCATCTCTTCCACATTCACCAAATCGCGCAGCTTAAAGATGATCGGATAGGGCGTCTCGACATTGAACTCAGTCGAATCAGCGTCTTTCAATTCGCAGGCGTGGCGCGCGAATTCGATGCACGCGGTTTGCATGCCGAGACAAATGCCAAAGTACGGCGTGCGCGTTTTGCGTGCGTATGAAATCGCGCGAATCATCCCTTCGACGCCGCGCTTGCCAAAACCGCCGGGCACCAGAATAGCGTCAAAGTCGCGCAACCGCGCCTCGTAATTCGAATCGTCCATCAACTCTTCCGACTCGATCCACTTGATGTTGACGCGCAGGTTGTTGGCGACGCCGCCATGCGTCAGCGCCTCGCGCAGAGATTTGTAAGAATCTTCCAACTCCACGTACTTGCCGACGATCGCGATTGAGGTTTCACCCGCAGATGGTTCTTTGATTGTATCGACCAATTTTCGCCACGCGGTCAGATCGGCGCCGGCGGTCGTGTCGCTCATTTGTAACGAGGAAACGATCAGCTCATCTAGTCCCTGGTCGTGAAACGCAAGCGGCACCTCATAAATCGTGCCGACGTCCTGCGCAGTGATGACCGCCTCTTCTTTGACGTTGCAGAACAGCGCAATCTTCGAACGCAAATCGTGCGACAGCGGACGATCGGATCGACACAAAAGAATTTCCGGCATGATACCGATCTCGCGCAGCTCGCGCACCGAGTGTTGTGTCGGCTTTGTCTTCAACTCGCCCGAGGCCGCAATGTAAGGCACGAGTGTCACGTGAATGAAGAGCGCATTTTCCCTGCCCTCTTCGTTGCCCATCTGACGAATCGCTTCGAGGAATGGCAGCGATTCGATGTCGCCGACGGTGCCGCCGATTTCCACAATTACGACATCAGCCTCACCATCGACCGTCACCTTGCGAATTGCATCTTTGATTTCGTTCGTGACATGCGTGATGACCTGAATTGTTTTGCCAAGGTAATCACCGCGGCGCTCTTTCTCGATCACTTCGCGGTAGATTCGGCCTGACGTCCAGTTGTTCGCCTGCGAAAG
>Ga0163162_10006137_pt1 | contig 11630 bp, 7 predicted proteins | sample S55metaG_FD_115310 | JGI IMG/M metagenome (GOLD analysis project Ga0163162, IMG submission 115310) | Switchgrass rhizosphere microbial communities from Kellogg Biological Station, Michigan, USA - S5-5 metaG | ecosystem: Host-associated > Plants > Roots > Rhizosphere > Soil | place: USA: Michigan...
ATCGCCGCTTTGTAGGTTGGACTTTAAGAGACCCCTAACTGCCGTTAGGGGAATTGCGAAGACTCGTTGAGATCGCCGCTTTGCAGGTTGGACTTTAAGAGACCCCTAACTGCCGTTAGGGGAATTGCGAAGACTCATTGAGATCCTCGCTTTGTAGGTTGGACTTTAAGAAACCCCTCACTCCCGTTAGGGGAATTACGACCAGACGCCCACTTACAAAGCAAATCTACCGGTGCTGTCACCTAAACTTTCCGGGTGAACTCCCACTCCGTCAAGCAGTGACAGATAAAGGTTCGTGATTGGCGTGCCCGGCGTTGCCACGGTGTGCTTGCCAGGTGTAACTCCTCCTCCTCGGCCCGCGAGCAATACGGGTAGCGCTTCGTGCGTGTGATTGTTGCCGTCCGCAATTCCGCTGCCGTACACCAGCAAGGAATGATCTAACAATGTCCCATCACCTTCACGAGTAGCCTTCAGTTGCTTTAGCAGATAAGCGAACATTTCCACATGCAGCGTATTAATCTTCGTAACCTTTTCGATCCATTCAGGGTTATTTCGATGATGTGTAAGCGGGTGATGCGGATCCTCGATTCCGATTTCCGGATAAACGCGGTTACTTCCCTCGCGACCAATGACCAGCGTCACGACTCGAGTCAAATCCGACTGAAACGCCAGCACCTGCAGGTCGCACATCAACTTTACGTATTGTGGAAACTCGAAAGGAATGCCGCTTGGCTTATCGATACCCGGTGCGGGTTGCCGCGGATCTTTTTCCGCACTCTGAATTCGTTGTTCGACTTCGCGAACTGAAAACAAATACTCGTCCAGCTTGCGGCGATCACCTGGCCCAAGAGTTTTAACCAAACTCTGAGTGTCACTCGCCACTAAATCCAAAATGCTTTTACGATACCGGATACGGCGTGCTCTTGTTTCGGGATCCAGGCTCAAGTCTTCTGCGGTGCCGAACAGTCGCTCAAAAACTGCTCGTGGATTTACCTCAGGTGGCATCGGGTTCTGAGGTGTGCGCCATGAGAGACTGTTGGTATAGGCACAGCTATAACCAGAATCGCAGTCCCCAACCGTACGCGAATCTTCACAGCCCAATTCGAGCGAAGGAAAGCGAGTAACTCCATTAAACTTTGCCGCAGCAACCTGGTCCACCGATACGCCACCACGAATATCAGCACCGGCAGTCTTTCGACAATGCACACCAGTGAGGAAGGAGGCGCCTGCACGCGCATGATCACCTGGTCCATCGCCGAGTGCGTTGCCGGTGTGCGAGTCCAGGTTCGAGAGAATCATAAGATCCTCGCGAAAGGCTTCAAGTGGCTTGAGAATGCGAGTGAACTCATAGTTGCCGCCGGTTGTTTTTGGCGTCCAGTCTTTCATGACGATGCCATTAGGCACGTAAGCAAAGGCCAGTCGAACCGGTGCTTTACTATCGAGACTACGCGCAAAGGCGGGTACCATCGCGTCCAGCATGGGAATCGCTATCATTGTTCCCATGCCACGCAAAAAAGTTCTTCTGGGTAAACTCTTACGCGTAAAGATCATTGCAGTTTCTCTCCCCTTCGCCTTTGAAACGGCTGACTCTCAACTATTCCCATGATCATACTAGAGAAACGATAGTCATTTGCTGCCAGGTTTTTGACAATTTCTTTGACCATTACTTCATCAGCCGGTTCAAGGCCTCGACCCAGCGCATAGATCATCAATTTTCGGGTCAGACATTCCGCAAAAGCATCCGGCTTTTGCTTGAGAATTGTCTTTAGGCCTGCTGGACCACTGAAAGATCTACCATCGGGCAGTGTCCCGGAAGAATCTATCGTAAACTCCCCGTCTTTTGTCCGCCAAGCGCCAATCGCGTCAAAGTTTTCGAGTCCAAACCCCAGGGGATCCATGCGCGAATGACACGATGCGCAGATAGCGTTCTTGCGATGCTGTTCCAATTGTTCCCGCATCGTGGAAGTCTTACCAATCTTTGCCTCATCCAGATTGGGCACGTCGGGCGGCGGTGGTGGAGGCGGAGCCCCAACCAGATTTTCTAACACCCATTTACCCCGCAAGACAGGAGACGTACGGTTCGCGTAAGACGAAATCGTCAACACACTTGCTTGAGTCAACAATCCGCCGCGATGAGAATCCGGATTGAACGATACGCGGCGAAACTCAGGACCAGTAATATTCGGAATGTTATAAAACCTTGCCAGCCGTTCGTTCAGGAACGAATAATCGGCATCAATGAAGTCGAGAATACTGCGATCCTCTCGAATGATGCTTGAAAAGAACACCTGGGTTTCGCGAGCCATCGAAAGCCTCAGGTACTCATCAAACTCCGGAAAACGTTTGCCATCGGGCTTTACAGATTCAAGCTTTCTGACCTGCAACCATTGTCCGCCAAAATTTTCTACCAGGGCTTGAGCCTTTGGATCGAGCAACATGCGACGAATCTGAGCATCAAGGACTGCGGGTTTCTCCAGCCGTCCGCGATCAGCCGCATGCAGCAGTTCATCATCAGGCATGCTGCTCCAAAGAAAATATGACAGGCGCGATGCCAGTTCGTGCTGCGACAATTTGCCCGCGTCCAAAGTAGCCGAGCCGGGTAACTTTTCGACGCGGAAGAGAAAATTCGGCGACATCAGAATTGCTTGAATTGCTACCGCCAGCCCTTCCTCAAAAGAGCCCGTTTCTTTTTTAACATTCGTATAAAGGTTGGTTAGCGTTTGGATCTCAGCACCAGTGACTGGGCGGCGGTAAGCTCGATGGGCCAGACGCTCAATGTTCCGGCGAGCGCACTTGTCATTGTGCTTTCCATTCAAATGATTGCAGACGTAGATCTTCTTTTGACTTTCTGCGGAAGGTCCTTTTATCGAAGCATAGGGACCACCCAGTTCCAGGAATCCCACCCGAGGACTATTTGCCGGAATTTTTTCCAAACCTCTTTTCTCGTGTTCCAGCCGACGCTCTTCGATCTGTTTAGGGGTGAGATCTGGTGGAGGCTTATACCGTGGCCAAGGCGGAATGGGTAACTTTGATGGGTTTGGACCGTTGTAACTGGGTGGCAGACCCTCATACAAGCGCGGTATTGCAACACCAATCCAGTGTTCACCTTCCGGTACTGTGACTCGAAATTCGGGGCGTATACCCCAGAGTTGCTGGGGCTCGCCTAGCTGTGCAAACGAGGCGAGATTTCCAGGATCGACGCGAACTGTTTGTTTCTGTTCGCCGTCAATCCAAAGTGACAGCTGGAACGCCTCCGAGCCGGCCGGTCGGTCACCACCAAGGTTAACTCTGATTACGTACTCACCAGCGACCGGAAAGCGATAATTGGTGTGGACCGCATTTGGTAGGCTCAAACCAGACTGGTCGTAGTTTGTCAGAGGGGCCGTTTGTGGAGTAAAGGTGCGCTCTCCACTTCGTAGTCTAACCAAGGTCGGTTTGATCGGCTCGACACCGAAGATTGCCGTGCGCGAGATCTTTTCGGCCGCAGCAAGATACTTCTCCATCAAAACGGGAGACAGTGAAAGAACATCGCCGATGTTGTCAAAACCGTAGCCGGAATCGTCCTGTGGAAAATCGTCTGCCAAGTGTCGATCGACTCCAACCAGATCGCGAACCGTGTTGTTGTACTCGACGCGGTTCAATCGTCTGAGTGTGACTCGTCCCGTATTGGAATTTGCTGAATTGACATCCGGGTTGTTGGCCAGCTTCTCAGGCATTTGTGCAAGCTGATGAGTCAACCATGAACTCATTGCATTAACTTCTTCTGGCTTGGGTCTTGGCATCTTCGCCGGCGGCATCTGGCCGCTTTGAACCTTGTCCAAAATAAGTTTCATCGTTGCGCGTTGTTGGATTAGCGAAGAAGGAGTCTTGAACGCGCCTAGATTGAGGTTTGCCGTTTGTAAATCCTCGTCGTGACAGGCAAGACAGTTCCTGGCAAAAAAAGGTCTGACGACGGTTTCAAATGCGGGATCGTCCTTTGGAGGATCCTGAGATTTGGACTGCACCGTTGTGATGTGGTGCGTGAACGCCAGAAGCAACACAAATACAACCGGGCACAAGGATAGTGGGATTAGTCTGGTTATCGAGAATCTCACGTTTCTAGTTAAACAGTCCTGCTTGGAATTTCGAGCCTGGCCATCGGCGGCGATCTTATTGCAAACACAGAATATAAGGCATCAGACGGGACGAGGGAAGACGGGAAATGCCTGCTCCCGGCAAAAAATTTTTATAGGCAGGTAAACGCTCTCAACTGCAATTGGAAATGGTCAATATCTCAAAGGACTTTGGGTGCTCTGACCCGTTAAGTTATTACTTCCTTTTAGCGCTTCCTCGATTGAAGCGGTTAACCGATCAGCGCTGTGTCCGGACGAATAACCAGCCCATTGCCTGACGATGCGTGAGTGGCTGTCCATTACAATTGTTTGCGGAACGGCGCCTCGCCCATTCATTAACAGTCGAGCCATGTCTCGGTCAGCCCACCCGAGACGGAATCCGAAGTTGACTTCTTTTAAGAATCGATTAACCCGAGCGGAAGCAGAACGTGGATCTTCAGTGGTCAGGCCAATGAACTCAACATTCTGGCCCACGTAGGATTTTCTGACTTTCTCATATTCCGGGACTTCCAGCCGACAGGGGCCACACCATGAGGCCCAGATATTTATGACAATCACTCTGCCAGGAAAATCAGAGAGTCTGAAAGTCCCTTTATTGAGAGATTTGATTTCGCGGTCGCGGTAGCTTTCTGGTATGGATATCAGCTCTGCAGCCGGAGACTCTCGCGTTGGTTCCGGCTCAGGCGTGAGTGGGGCCTGGATTGGTGCAGTTGGTGCCGCTCGTGTCGTGCTGATTTTTCGTCCGGATTGACCGGCTAGAGTCAATGATGAGGTGATCGCGAGCGTGAGTAAAAGCATTGAGTTTCTCATCACGGTTTTCCAAATGTGGATTTGAGACAACTACTTGCGGAGGCTTTATATATAAAAGATCGGGACTTAAACAAGTGAGGAATTACAGTGAGCTTTCGTGCTTGGCTTAAACTGAGGTAAAAGATGTCGAACTGCTGGTCCATTTAGGATGGAAAACACACAATGACTAAAAAGCCCAAAGATGTCGACTCGTACATTGCATCCGCACCAAACAACGCCCGAGCGAAGCTAAAAGAGTTACGAGGAATCATTAAAGCTGCGGCGCCGGATTCAACTGAAAAGATGAGCTATGGAATGCCCTACTACTCTCACAAAGGGAGGCTCGCTTATTTTGGTTACTGGAAGGAACACATCGGTCTCTACTTACCGACTCCTGTAATTGAAGAGCATCAGGATGATCTAAAAGGCTACGAAACGAGCAAAGCCACTATTCGATTTCCCTTAAGTAAGAAGCTGCCCGTCTCGTTGATAAAGAAATTAATCAAAGCCCGGATGAAAAAGAATGATGCGAAGGTGGTTCGCAAGAAGTAGCGGGTTGCTAGCGAGAGGCCGGCCCCGACTGCCCGCACTCCAAAAGAGCAAGTGCGAGTGCTTGATCTAAGTCGAGCAGGCGACCTTTATCATAGGCGTTAGAAAAATCTGCTTCAGTAAGTATTGATTGGGCCGTCGAAAGATATCCTTCTCTAAACCGGCGTTCGGCTGGTTCAATATTGTAGTTGATGGATGCTCGTAAGCGATCGGCAGCCCCCGCGAGTTGCACCGCAACATCCACTTTCTGACGAGTAACGGCTATAGCTCCAAAACCGTCCAGGGCGTACGAGATGGCAATTTTGTCTCCGGCGATCTTTCCGCCTGAAGACTGGGCCATCTTTAGTGCCTCTAAAAAATGCTGCGACGAAGCTTCATACTCTGCTAGCGTGTATTCCGAAGAGGCAAGGTTGTTCAGTATGTTGCCAATGGCGTACTGGTTACCAAGAGTTCGGCAAATAGCTAACGCTTCTAGATAAAGCGGACGGGCTTTAAGATCATCCCCGCGTGTTCTCGCTAGATCTCCCAACATGCTAAGCGACCGAGCAACGCCAAACTGGTCGTTTGATTCCCGAGCAGCGACTAAAGCCTGCTGGATGAAATCTCGGGCAGCATCATAGTCTGCTTGTTGTATCGCCAGACCGGCGAGACCTCTGCAGGCTAAAGAGATCTGCGACAAGTCGTTTACCGCGCGCCCTTCGACTAATCCTTCTTCATACATATCTCGCGCGGTGTGATGATTTCCCAAAAAGCGCGCCAGATTTCCAGCCATGCTCAATATTTTCCATCGTGCGGCTGTGGGTACATCCTGACCAAGATTCAAGATTGATTCGGACCAACGCAAACCTTCCGTTAGATAGCCTTGAAAATTCCAGAAGTACCTGATTGCCGCGGCCAGCCTTCCCGCAGTTTCGACGTTATGGATCAGTGACCATCGCAGAGCCGCCCGCAGGTTATCGTGCTCCTCTTCGAGCCGGCTGAGCCATTTAGCGGGTTGCCATCCCTGCAAATGTGGTTCGGCTTCTTCTGCCAGAGAAAGAAAGTAGGCGGTATGAGCGGCGCGGGTTGCGACAGCGTCAGAGCTGACATCAAGATGTTCGAGCGCATACTCTCGCACAACGCCCAGCATTCGGAACCGCACTTCGCCGTCTGCTTGTTCACGAGTCACCAGCAAACTCTTGTCCACCAACGAAGTGACTCCGTCAATGACTTCGATACTTGACTCTTGAGAACCAGAAGACGCCATTACCGAAATGGCTGCGTCGATTGTGAATCCCCCAGCGAAGACCGCAAGCTTACAAAAGAGCTTTTTTTCTTCCGCAGTAAGTAACTCGTAACTCCAATCGACTGCGCCACGCATTGTTCGCTGCCGGGCCGGCAGATTGTGAGCGCCACCAGTTAGGAATTGTAGCCGGCTATCAAGTTTTGCAAGGATTGCCTCAGGCGAGAGGATCTTAATGCGCGCAGCAGCAAGCTCGATCGCAAGCGGTAGGCCGTCGAGCTTTTTACAGATCTCAAGAACACAGGAGGCGTTTTCATCAGTAACAGAGAAGTTTGGTTTAAGTGCGCGAGCTCGCTCGACAAACAACATTATTGCTTCGTAATTATTCGATTCAGCAGCAGTCACCGGCGTGGATGATTCAGGCAAGGCCAAAGGTGGCACCATGTATTCGGACTCATAGCTCAAATGAAGTAGTTCGCGACTGGTCAACAGGAATTTCAGATCTGGCGCCGCTTCTAATAGCTCGGCAATCAACGAACGCGCAGTAATCACCTGTTCAAAATTGTCAGCGATTAGTAGTACCTTTCTGGGCCTTAAGTAGTCTTTAAGACTTTCGACCAGCACTCGACGATCGGATTCCTTTACTCCCAAAGGTTGAGCGAATGACGCAGCCACGAATTCAGCTTGACTAACCGCGCTGAGCTTAATAAAGAAAACGCCATCGTCAAACTCAGGCAACATTTTATGGGCCACAGTCTGGGCCAGGGTTGTCTTGCCTGTGCCGCCAACGCCGGTGAGAGTTAAAAGGCGCACACCCTCTCGCAGCCGAGCACAGACCTCTTCAATTTCCCGAGACCGTCCGATGATTGGCAATCGTGGAACAATCAGGTTGTTTGGAGGAAGACTTTTTTCAGCAGTAGCGCTCGTTGCTTTTATTGTGACGCCCGTGGGTGGACCAGCCTCAAAGCGATCGAAATCCAGGCGCTTTTGTATTCGCCGCAGATCGACAAGCAGGTCTTTGGCGCTTTGATAACGATCATTTGGATCCTTCTCCAGTGCCTTGCTAATGACGTGTTGCAGTTCCGCAGGCGCATCGGTCCGATAATCTGAGAGCAGTGGAGCTGGATTCTTGATGAGAGCCGCAATTATGTCGGCGTTTGTTGGACCACTAAAGGGAAGTTCCTGGGTCAGCATCTCGTAAAGCACGATTGCCAGACTCCAGATATCCGACCGCGAGTCGACGGTTGTACCTCGGGCCTGTTCAGGCGACATGTAGCGCACGGTGCCAATCAACAAGCCTGGTTGGGTGTTATAGAACGCCAGTGTGTCGGCGTCAGCATCCACTTCATCACTGGGTTCGATTGTTGGCACTTTGGCCACGCCGAAGTCCAAAATCTTTATCAGCCCGTCTGGCCGCAGCATGATATTTTCCGGCTTGAGATCGCGGTGCACCACCCCGACTTCATGTGCTGCTCCGATGGCCGAAGCGATTTGCGCAGCGATATCTAATGTTTCAGAAATTGATAGTTTTGTACGAGCAAGATGGTCTCGGAGAGTTACGCCTTCGATGTACTCTGTCGCGATGTAATGTGCGTCTTCAGTTTGCTCGATCTCATAAATCGTGAGGATGTTTGGATGGTTGAGCGCCGAGGCCGCTCTTGCTTCTTGCACAAAGCGATAGATACGTTTGGGATCAGCTGCAATTTCGACGGGTAGTATCTTCAGAGCTACGGTACGGCCCAATTTAATGTCACGTGCAAGGTAGACTTCTCCCATGCCGCCTTCACCGATCAGGTTGCGGACCTCATACCGGCCAATCTGTGCACCAGTGGCAATTCCCATAATTAAGTATAACTAGTTTTGAACTTGATTCGGCCGGACAAGTGCTGGGGCGTGCGATCTTGCATTGGAGTAGATTGCTCTGACTTGTAAGAGATTGTTGCAACTTTCGGCGTGTGTCAACCGTGGGCGAGAAACTATCCAATTTACTAGTTTTCTTAATGCGACCGGACCAGCCACAAATCTTTAATTCACCTTTCGCCTGGGGCGGAATCTCAGTCAAGTGTCATACAATAAGACCAAATGCGAACCAGGCTGTTCGACAAGACATGGACCGCCTACGCCGTAGTTGTTTCCAGCGTAATTGTCCTAACGATATTTCTTAAGTTGGTTGGCCAACATGTCAATTCAACTACGGTCGGGTTAGTCTTTCTACTCGACGTCTTATGTATTGCTACTCGCTGGGGTAGTCTGCCCGCACTTGTTACCTCGTTCATTGCGGTGTTGTGTTTTAACTATTTCTTTCTCCCGCCCTTTGGCACTTTCAATATTTCATCTGCTGATAACTGGGTTGCCCTCGGAGCGTTTTTGATTACCGCCCTGATTGCAGGCCAACTCTCAGCGCGTGCCAAGAAGCGAGCAGAGGAAGCTGAAGCCGGCAAGACCCAAATTGAAAAACTCTATTCCCAGTTGCGGGATGCTTTTGAGCGTGCGAGCCAGTCTGAGGCTCTAAGGCAAAGTGAAAAATTGAAGTCGGCGTTGCTTGATGCCGTCACTCACGATCTCAGAACACCACTGACGTCGATAAAAGCTTCGATCACTACTCTCCTGGATGATCAAAGAGGTGAACCCGATGGGCAACAAACATTCACCATCGACGCCGATTCAAAACTCGAGATGATGGAAGTGATTGATCAGGAGACAGACCGTCTCACTCGGTTCATCAGTGGTTTGATCGAGCTGGCCCGAATTGAGGCCGGCCAATTACAACTCCGCAGGCGATGGGGGGCTGTCGAAGAGATCGTGTCCAATGCACTTTCCCGCGCCGAACCGATTACCCGCGATCATCGAATTGAGCTCGGTATCGAAAAGGATTTACCGGTTGTAAGGGTCGATGAACGCGCTGTCAGCGAAGTTGTCTATACGTTGATCGATAATGCTGCCAAATATTCTCCGGCTGGATCTCGGATAATCATCGGCGCAAAGCAATCACAGCACGATCAAATTCGAATGGAAGTTGAAAACGAAGGTACAACAATTCCCCCCGCGTTAAGAGAGCGAGTGTTCGACAGGTTTTTTAGAGCTACCAGAGATGGCGACATCTCAACTCATCAACCTTCAGGTACGGGGATGGGATTGGCGATTGCGAAAGGTATTGTCGAGGCACATGGAGGTAAGATCTGGATTGAATCTGGAAGTGAGGGAACGGGCACTAAGGTGGCATTCACTTTACCGATAGGTGATGAAGAGCCGTCAGAAATGCTCTCAAGTCCTGATGAATCCGAGCGCGAGTTATGAATGATAAGCCGCGAGTGCTGGTAGTTGACGACGAGTCGCAACTTACACGCGTGTTGCGCACCGGTTTGAGCGCACACGGTTATGAGGTCCGTACGGCGACTGACGGTGTTGAAGGTCTCAGGCAGGCAAATGACTGGCGGCCAGACCTGATTATCACTGATCTCGCGATGCCGAACATGGATGGCCTTGAACTTTGTCGCAAGATCAGAAGTGTGTCTCAAGTACCTATTATTGTTTTATCGGCGAAGGGAGAAGAAAAGATCAAGGTTGAAGCACTCGATCTTGGCGCGGACGATTTCATCACTAAACCATTTGGCATTGATGAACTACTGGCGCGGGTTCGCGCCGCTTTGCGAAGATCGAGTGTGCAATCCGCTAACGAAACAGATCAAGCTAGATTCGAAGCCGGCGATTTTCAGGTCGATCTCGAAAATCATTCTGTAAAGGTCAGCGGCAAGGAGATCCGGCTAACTCCTAAGGAGTTCGACTTGTTGGTTTATTTCACGAAACATCCTGGAAAGGTACTAACTCATCGAACTCTGCTGGCTGCCGTCTGGGGCGGCAACTACGTGGAGCAAAATGAATATCTGCGAGTTTTTGTTGGCAATTTGAGAAAGAAGATTGAGCGCGACCCGGCGACGCCTAAATACATTCTGACAGAACCCTGGATTGGATATCGGTTTGACCCGGATGGTCAACCGAATTGATTTCCCACAGCTTATCGAGCTTTCAGTCCATGTCTCGATAAAATTCTCAGGTACCGCTTATTGAGGTACAATCTCCCGCCAAGAAATCCCCCATTTCGAATTGTCGTCTCACTAAGATCCGGCGATAAACGACCCAATTCATTGTTTGTTGGGCAATAAGCAAACTCCAAAAGATCATGAGTAGTTTCGGCAAGGAAATTTACAGATTTGATCGATTCCAGGTAGATGCTGGGAAACGTCTACTGTTTGAAAATGGTGAAATAGTGGCTCTAACACCCAAAGCCTTCGACACCCTTCTGGCATTGGTTGAGAGTCAGGGCAATGTTGTGAGCAAAGAAGAGTTAATGCAGATCGTCTGGCCGAATCAATTTCTGGAAGAGAACAATCTTGCGCAGAATATTCATGCGATTCGACGTGCTCTTGGAGAGGGTAGTGGCAAAGCGAAATACGTCGAGACGATTCCAAAACGCGGTTATAGATTCGTCGCTCAGATTAAAGCTTCAAGTCTAGCGGAAAGACAAATGGAAGTTGGTGCTGATGAAGTTTCTTCCTTGAGCTTTGCCGATGCCGCAATATCCAGGAAAGGTCTTGCCGTACAACGCGCGGTTGCTCCAGCGCCACTTAATCCAAAGACCCAATATGTTGTCAGCACCGGCGACGTGAATATTGCCTATCAAGTTGTCGGCGATCACCCAATCGATTTAGTTTTTGTGATGGGTTGGGTTTCCCATCTTGAGTACTTTTGGAGAGAGCCTTCGTTTGCGCGTTTCCTGACTCGACTCGCATCCTTTTCACGTCTCATCCTGTTGGACAAGCGCGGCACTGGCTTGTCCGATCGCGTGGAACTTTCTCAATTACCGACCCTCGAACAGCGCATGACCGACGTTGAAGCGGTAATGAACGCGGTGGGCAGTGAGCGCGCGGCGTTGCTTGGAATTTCCGAAGGGGGACCAA
>Ga0163162_10006141_pt1 | contig 11627 bp, 10 predicted proteins | sample S55metaG_FD_115310 | JGI IMG/M metagenome (GOLD analysis project Ga0163162, IMG submission 115310) | Switchgrass rhizosphere microbial communities from Kellogg Biological Station, Michigan, USA - S5-5 metaG | ecosystem: Host-associated > Plants > Roots > Rhizosphere > Soil | place: USA...
ACAACCTCGAGTTGGACCCAGAGACACCCACTCCTTTTTGCCCGGCCGCGATCATGAAGGCTCGGACACAACGCTACCCAAACGCTGTCTGATGACCTCGAAGACAACCATTGGCACCGGGAGGGAATGCCCGTGAGAAAGTCAATTAGACAACAATTCGGATCAGAGCTCCTGCGGAGTCCTTATGACCTTCTCAAACGGCCTTGGCAACGAGTTCTGAGCAGGGCAAGGTTCGTCATCATGAAGTCTGCAGTCAGGCTTCGCGATTGCGGCAGCGATGGCTCGCGGTACCAGCGCCAGGCCCGCCATGTAAGCTGGCAGGACCATGCGAACCCAGAATATGTTGTCCGTGCGCGCACCGACAGCAACGAGGAAGAGAAATCCTGAGAACCATAGCAGGGGCAAAATGTCTTGGCGGTGGGCAACCTCTGACCAGCCAATGAGGGGTACCAGAACAAGCAGCGTCCCCCATGGTTCAATTAAATCAACCGGCAGCATGCGCTGAAGGTCGATTACCGGCTGAATAAGCCCATGCAGCCCTAACCAGCCTTGAGAGCTTAGATCGTTTGGACGGGAAAAAATTCGAACCTCGACATAATGTGCCGCGAGCGCAATCGAGAACAGCGCCAACATGGTGCAGGCAAGCGCCACCTCTCGCGCCGCATGCCGCCTCCACCGCAGAGTTAAAGCTGCCAGGAGAAACAATACTGAGAATTCGCGCACGAGAAGCGCTGCACCCGCCGGCACTAGCCACCATAACGATGATCGTCTGACGAATAGCCCTAGGCTCATGCTGACGAGCACCCCTGCCCACCACTCGTGCAGGTAAATAGCTTTCCCAACAGTGATGGAGCTAACGCCAACTAGAAATGCGATGACGACGCGTTCAGCGGGTCTGGCAAATGTAATTGCACGAAACCAGATGGCGCAATTCGCTATTGCAAGCAGGGCAGCTGACGCAAACGTCGCCGTGGGGCCCAGGTACCCGGCGTAGTAAGCGAGCGAGGGCAGGCGAACAGTGAAAAACGGCCGCAAAGGAAATCGATTTTGTCGTTGAAGGTCCGCAGCGACTGGGTAGTAATTGTGCCCCTCACCAACCCGCTTTGCTATCTTTTCGTATAGCTCCAGGTCGCCTAGAGAGCGCGGGTATGCTGCAGTGTGGCTTAGCTGGGAAGGGCTGGGCGAAGATAGTGCGGCGACGATAAGCGCACAGATGGTCAAAATAGCAAATTGGCGGGATCGAGGTGTCGACCCGGACTGCTGCAGTCCGGTGAAGCTCAAGATCCGTCTCCATCTAAGCGTCTGCATCGATCACTCTTCCATTGTGCCGCACCCTAACAGATGATTCTCCGCGGCAATTACGCGCAAGTTTACGTCCGGTCATCGACCGGCAGTATGCGGCCATGGCGACGCCGGGTGAAGGACGCGATAGCTTCTTGGGATGCCTGAATTACGCATCTAAATGTTGAAAGTGCGACGATGCTGGGGTGATCGTCGGGCCCCGTCGAAGCACTGACTGGCACCCGATCATCGGCCAAGGTGGTGTGCCGCGGCGGCCGCTGTGGAGCTCCGCACGCCACCCCGCCACCTACCGGTGCAAGCTGCGCTGTACATCTCTTCCTAGCTGTACCTGTTCGAGGCGAAGGCTGCCGGTCAAGTCAGTCTAATGGAACGACAAAGCCCTTGCCTTCGACCTCAAGGGGAGTGCAAGTGCGTATGTGCCGGATATCCCAGGTGACGTAAAGCGTCCACTTCGGCTAGCTTGGCCCATTACCGCGGGGGAGGCGGCGAGTAAGGGCGAATGTTGGACGTCGTCCACCATGCCGCTGACCGCCGACGGGTGGCCTTCCATGGCTTTTTCCGCATGCAGTAGTGAGGGCGATGGGGTGAGTCAAACAGCTGCAGTGCTCAATCCGAGACGGTATTACAGTCCGGCCGAGCTTAGCCACTTTATCCTCTGGCTTCTCCCAGCCATCCTCATGGCGGTGCTCCTCTGTCGTCCATTCGGGCTGAATGACCTTGGCTGGCAACTAGTGCTCGGCGAACAAATGATCGCCGCTCGAACTCCGTTTATCACCGAACGAATTGCCGCCCTCCATCTCGGCGAGCAACTTGTTCCAAACGCCTGGCTGGCGCAAGTCTCTTACGCTGCAGTGCACAAGTTTGGCGGATGGAAGGCGCTCCGGCTGCTTGACGCGTTGCTGTGGCTTGCGGGCATATACGCCGCGTCAGCTTGCGCCCGGCGAAATCAAAATCGTCCAATGGCAACTCTCTTCGCAATTGTCATTGCATTCATAGTGGCCCTGCCGTCGGCGAGCATACGCCCGCAAAGTTTCGCCTCGCTCGGGTTCGGTCTATTCTTGTGCCTATTGAAGGAAGGGGAGCGGTCGTGGTGGGCCACGCTCCTGACGCTGCCGCTGCTACTGCTGTGGCAGAATCTTCACCCTTCTGCGCCCGTAGCTTTTGCAGTGGCGGCACCCTTAGCGGGAGCGCGCTGGGTACAATGTATTTGGGGGGAAGCGCGTCCACCTGCGCGACAGAGCATTATCGCACTATTCGCCGCACTGGTAATCTTTGCCACTCCTGCCGCGTGGGGAATTGTAGAGTTCGCGCGGCATAACGCGGAGGCAAGCCTGCAGCAAGGGGCCACCGAATGGTATCCGCTTACACATTCCGTCAATCACAAATTTGTGCTCGTCGTAATTCTCAGCGCAGCGATCACCGGCCTGGTGCTGATCCGCTACCGCGCGGACATGACGCTTGTCGAAACCCTTCCCTTTCTAGTCACCCTGGCAATGTCGTTCTTCGCGGCGCGATTCATTTTGTTTTACGCCATTTCCCTTGTTCCGATACTCTCGCGTACTGCTCTGGGCGATATGCGACGCACATCCCGCTCGTGGTGGGCATGGTCGTCGCGATGCATCATCGCATCAGTTATGGTAGCCGAGGCCGTGCTAATTCCTCTCATTGCCGAACCGGGCCTCCCGTTGAGCGTGCTGGTTCGACTGAATAGCAGAGTGCCAGCCGGCATCGTGGTCACCGATCCAGAGTTGGGAGGTGTCGTAGCGATTGCGGGTTCCCTTCGGTGGAGAATTACATACGACGGCCGGTACTATCTGTACTCTTCTCAAGAATACGCTGTTTTGCAACGTATGCGAAGCGGAACGATGTCAATTACCGCTATCGAGAAGAAGTTTACTCCCGTCGCGTTTGCCTTGTCTCAGTCCACCAGTGCACCATTGATTGCCGAACTGCTTCGTCGGCCAGGTCGCTGGAAACTCGAATACGCAAATTCCTCTGCCGCGTTCTTCTCACGAACGGAACCATGACGTTGATGGAAGCTGACGCGCTGATCCACGCACCTTGGGCTCCCGCCCGCCACCCCTCCCCGCTTTGCTACAACCGCCACCGTAGATCAAACCGCCGCCGTGCTCCGGATCTGATCGAGCGCTCTTCTTCCCGCGCAGCAAAGCAGGCGCAAACCCTCCGAGCCCTGTTTAAATCAATGTTACGCCGCTGGCGCCATCCACTCGTCTCTGCCCTCATAGGACGCCGAATTATATTTGTCGGCAGGTTGCCATCCAGGCACATGTGTCGGCGCTGGGCCCTTTTGGTAAAATGATACTCCGTCGCTAAGGCGTACCTCAGCGTCGCTGCCGCGCATCATGCCTCCGCTTTCGACGCGTCCCAAATCAGCAAGCCTCGAATTGGTTCGAGTCGGGGTGAACTGCGAGTCGCAACAGCTTCAGGGGCTTATTTCGCCGCCGCACTGCCTCATTTACCACGTTTGGCAATTCTTAGAAGGCACAAACCCGCGGTTTTCCGCCTTTTTTTGCCTCTTTATGAATGCCACATTGACTAAGCCATTGAACTACGAGAATTTACACCCAGTCACGCAGCAATAGGCGTCGCACCCAGTGTAGACTGGGATCATGGTAATACGCCTGCGGACTGCGGTTGTTCGGCAGTATGGGCCGAGGCCACGACAGTAACAGTGCGCTGGTAGAACTCCGCAGCGCCAAGATAGGGGATACGATATGACCAACTTCATCCGCAATTTCGTTCGCGATGAATCCGGCGCGGCGGCTTCCGAGTACATTCTGCTGCTCGGCCTCCTCGGCGGCGGTGTGGCAGTGGGCGCCTATGCGTTCGGTACCAAGATCAGCGCGGCATTCGATGCCAAGGGCAACGCTCTCTCTGCCTGCTCGTCGAGCCCAAGTGCGACGTGCTGGACTTCAGCCTCCTAAGCTGACGCGAGACCGGCGGGCGTTTCGCCCGCCGGATCACTTTTGCATCAGGGGGTAACATCGTGAACCGGCAAAACCTGCTTACGCTCGGCGCGGCCGTATTTCTCGGGCTAATCGCCGTCTTTCTGGTGAATGCCTATTTTTCGGGAAGAGATCAGCAACAAGCGCAGGCAGTCAGTGGCACGCGCTTGGTCAGCGTCGCGGTGGCCGCGCAGCCGATCGACTTCGGCGGGCACCTTACCAACACTAACGTTCGGCTCGCCAACTTCCCGGCCGATGCCGTGCCGGCAGGGGCCTTCACCAATATCGCCGATGCTCTGAAGAATCGCGTGGCGCTGCGCCCGCTGGTTCCGGGTGAGCCGATCCTCGCGTCGCGCGTGTCCGGAACCGATGGCCGGGCCACAATCGCGGCCAACCTGCCCGACGGGCAGCTTGCGGTGGCCATTCCGATTTCCGACGTCGCCGGCGTCGGTGGGTTTATCCGCCCGGGCGATGCGGTCGACGTGCTGCTGACGCGGCAGATCCCGAATGCGCAGGGCACCACCAACGCGAAGATGACCGACGTGCTGATGCAGGCCGTTCCGGTCCTCGCCGTGGATCAGGTAGCCGACAGCAACAAGACCGACCCTGCCCTCGGCAAGACCGCCACGCTCCAGGTCGACACTTATGGGGCCCAGCGGCTCGCATTGGCCCGCGAGATGGGCACGCTCAGCCTTGCGTTGCGCAATGTCGCGTCGAAGCAGCTCACCGGCACGCGCACCGTGCTGCCGCGTGATCTAACCCAAGCGGCCGCGCTGATCTCCGCTCCGGTGCACCGGATCGCGGCCGCACCTCGCCGTCACTCCCCTCCCCCTCGGCACCTGGCGCTCTCCGAGCAGCCCGAGCGCGCGAGCATGACCGTGTTCCGCAAGGGACTGCCCACCAATTACGAGGTCCGCCATGGCTACTAAGACCAACCGCGCGGCCCTGCTCGCGGGCTTGCTCATCGCACCCGGGGCAATTGTGCCTTTCGCTCCGGCCCGTGCCGAAATCAGCGCCAGCACCGCCCTCCACGCCGGCACGCTTGAGGTGCCGCTCAACAAAAGTCAGGTGATCACCGCCGATCGCGCCGTTGCCAAAGCGATGGTCGGCAACGACGAGATCGCCGACGTCGTTCCCGTCACCGACCGCTCGCTTTACGTACTTGGTCGGAAGATGGGCACAACCAGCCTAACGCTTTACGACGGGGCCGGGCGGGTCATTTCGATCCTCGATGTGGCGGTGGGCCCCGATGTTCAAGGTCTGCGCTCGCAGATCGCCGAGTTCATCCCTGGCCAGCCAATCGACGCGAAGATCTCGAATGACTCGGTCGTCCTCAGCGGCACTGTGAATGACCCTGGCGCGGCCGAGCGGGCGGTGCAGATCGCGCGCACTTACGCCGGCGACAAGGTCGTCAACCTGGTGCGCGTCGGGTCCAGCCAGCAGGTGATGCTCGAAGTGCGCTTCGCAGAGGTCAGCCGGTCAAGCGGCACCGAAGTGGGCGTCAGCTCGTTCAGCCGCTCCAGTGACGGACGGTTCGATTCGGTAACCGGCGGGGGAGCGCAGCTGGTTCCCGATGCGACCACCGGCCTGGGAGTCACGAAGCTGCTGTCCATTACCGACACCTTTAGCGTGTTCCGCAAGAGTTTTACGATCGGCGGGCTCGACCTCCAGGGCATTCTCAACGCACTGGAAACCAAGGGCATGGTTCGCACGCTGGCTCAGCCAACGCTAGTTGCGCTCTCGGGCGAGCGGGCATCGTTCCTCGCCGGGGGTGAGTTCCCGGTTCCGATTGCGCAGAGTGGCGGCGGCGCGGCCAACGGCAACACCGCGATCACGGTCGAGTTCAAGCCATTCGGCGTGAGCCTCGGGTTTACGCCGACTGTACTCAGCGACAAGACTATCAGCCTGATCGTCGAACCTGAAGTGAGTGCGATCGATCCTTCAGCCTCGCTGACTTTGGGCAACATTACGATTCCCGGGCTGAGTACCCGCCGCGCCAGCACCACTCTGGAACTGCGCGACGGTGAGAGCTTTGCCATCGCTGGTCTGCTCCAGCAGGACTTCAAGACGACGATTCGACAGCTGCCTCTGCTCGGATCCCTGCCCATCCTCGGCTCGCTGTTTCGCTCCAGCTCCTTCCGCAAGGGTCAGACCGAGCTGCTGATCGTCGTCACCGCCCACCTGGTCGCGCCGATCAAGCCCGGGCAGGTGCGGCTCCCGACCGATGCTGTATCCGAGCCGACCGCGGCTGAGGCAATCCTGATGGGCACCGCTGGCCGCCGAGTAGCTCTGCCGCCCTCCGCGTCTGCACCGGCTCCGGGCGCCACAGCCCCTCAGGCTGGCACTCCGGGCGCCTCCATCCCAGCAAGGAAGACCGGCTATGATTACTGATCGCACGCGTCTGCTTGGAGGCCTCGGCATACTCCTGCTCGTCACCGGCTGCGCGGCCCAGGACCTGCCGCTCCAGCGCGTCGACAACTGGGGCGAGGCTAATCGCCAGACCTTCGCCGCACAGATTGTCGATCCAGCTCCGGAATACGACACGCTCGTCCCGATTACGCGCGGCGACCACGCGGTGGCCGCGGTCGACCGCTACCGCACCGGAACGGTCAAGGAACCCAAGAGCGAGCGAGTGAGCAATGCCAGCGGTTCGGGCTCCACACGGTAGGAGGCGAGCTATGAGACTCCCGGCCTTTGCCAAGCAGCTTGTGCGAGATGAGCGGGGTGCAGTCGCCGCAACCTACGTGCTCTCGCTCGTGCCGCTTGTCGCCCTTGCCGGGGTAGCTTACGATTTTGCGCAGGCCGCTACGCTGGACACCGAGGTGCAGAACGCGGCGGACCAGGCCGCGCTGGCGGCAGCAACACAGCTGAGCGGCACCGCCACGTCGATCACCGACGCGACCAGCGCGGCGAGCAATCTACTGGCCAACAGCACACTTTTCGCCAATGATGGCAATTCCACGGTGCTGACCGTTAGTGGACTCACCTTCTACCAGACTGCCAGCGATGCCGAGGCCGACAGTAACCCGACGACCGACCCGCTGCTGGCCAAGTTCGTCAAGGTAGCGATCGCCTCCCGCCAGGCACGGTTCACGCTGACGCCGATCGTCGGCGCCGTGATGTCGGGCAATCTCGCCGCTGCGGCGACCGCCGGAATGGGCTCGGCGGTGTGCAAGGTTCCTCCGGTGATGATGTGCAATCCGGCCACGGACCCTGCCTCGTTCGATGTCGCCAGTTACATCGGCAAAGGTCTGCTGCTAGTCGCGCACGGCTCCGGGGCGTCATATGCGCCGGGTGATTTCGGGTTCCTCGACGTGGGTACCGGGGCCAGCGCCCTTGGCAAGCTGCTGGGCTACACAAATCCGCCGGGTGATTGCGTGGACGTGACTGCGCCGACCACTCAGCCGGGTAGCATGGCCAGCGTTATCAACGACTTCAACACCCGCTTTGATATCTTCGACAACGGTGACAGCAACAATTGCTACAGCGGCAGCCTCTGCTCGCCCTCGGATAATTCCCGCAAGGATGTGGTGCAGCAGGGCGACCAGACTTCCGCAACGTCGTTAGCCAAGCAGGACTGTGGCTTTACGACCGGCGGCGGGAAGGGCTGGAAAATAAGTGGCGGCGCCTACCGGCCGCCGAGCCCGGCGACATGCACCTCGCTTATCGCCGGCGGGACGTCTTGCCGCGCCGATGGCGACAAGGCCAAATATCCGGACGCCATGGGGTATCCGCGGGACTTCAAGCACGCCTGGAACAATCCCGGCATGACCAGCGACCGCATCGGAGACGGAACGTGGGACATCGATGCTTACTGGCGCGTCAACCAAGGCGCAGCTTGGGCCGGGCAGGTCGCCACGGGCGTGGCGGGGCGCAGCTATCCGACCCGCTATGAGATCTACAAATGGGAACGGTCCAACCCAAGGGCGCCCGCAGTTGTCGAGGGCACAACGGCGTTCCAGGCCCCGATGTGTCGCCCCGGCGCCTCGCCTGGCGGGACGCAGCCCGATCGTCGCATCATCCCGGTGGCCGTGGTCAATTGTACAGGGCTTAGCGGGTCCAAGCAGGTCACACCCATCGACTGGATCGACACGTTCCTGGTCGAGCCTTCTCTTCCGCGCAAGGACCAGGCCAACAAGAGTTTCACCAGTTCCGGAGACATCTACGTCGAGGTGATCGGCCGCACCACGCAAGGCGCTGCCGCTGCGGCGAGTCAGGTGGTGCGGCGTGACAAGCCGTACCTGCTGAAATGAGCGCCGCCGGCATCTGGATGCGCCTGGCGCGCGACGATGCGGGTGCGGCGGCGGCGGAGATGGTCCTGCTCCTGCCGCTGGCAGGGCTCATGCTGATGGTCACGCTTGATGCTGGCTACTTCATGTACACCGAGCACGAGGTGATGAAGAGCGTGCGAGATGCTGCGCGGTACGGTGCTCGCCAACCGTTCGCCGCCTTCAATTGCACCGCCGAGACTGCGGAAGCCGAGTTACCAAGCGATAGCTCCACCCTTGGGCAGATTCGGACAAACCTGGCCAATCTCGCGCGCTACGGCCAACTCACCACAACCGGACCATTGCTAGTTCCCGGTTGGACTGATGCGCAAGTGGTGGTGACTTACAGCTGCAAGGCCTCGACGACGGGCCTCTATGCCGCACAGCAATTTGCGCCCCGGATAACCGTGATCGCCAAGCCGACCTATCCGACGCTGTTCGGCGGCGGATCAGGTTTTTTGGCGAGCCAAGCCTTGTTCGCCCGTGAGCAGGCAGTGGTGGTGGGGATCTGATGCTGCGCCGTCCGGACCTCCTGCTCGACGATGACGGCGGCGCAACAGCGGCCGAGTTCGTGCTCGTTTTGCCGCTTCTGCTCATGGTTATTTTTGGAATTCTCGATATTGCCGGTTACGCTTGGAATATGAACATGGCGCAAAAGGCTACCCAATTTGGCGCGCGCCAGGCCGCTGTCACAGATCCGGTCGCGCCGGGCCTCGCGACGCAGGACTACGTGGGGCAAGTGGTGAACGGCGTTACGCTCGGGCAAGGCGACGTGATTCCGAAGGAGGCGCTAGGCTTGATCACCTGCACGTCGAGCAGTTGTGCGGCGACCACTACACCTGCCCCCACCCCCGGCTTCAATGCGTACGCTTTCAACCAAATCCTTAACCGGATGCAGGGCATCGATCCCGCGATTCAAGCAGGCAATGTCACCATTGAATATCGCGGTTCGGGCCTCGGATACGCGGGAGACCCTTCGGGTATGCAGATCTCTCCGCTCATTACCGTGCGCATTAGCGGAACGCAGCAGACCCCATGGCAATACATGCCCTGGATGGGCATGATCTTCGGCGCGGCGGTTCCGATGCCCCAAGCGAGTTATACCTTGACGATGGAAGATGGGGCAGGAACCCAGTCAAATTGAATGATGGAAGAAACCAGTATGGGGACGCTTGAACAGATGCCGACGCGGCGCTGGATCTTAAATGAAACAGCTGCGGGGGACGTGGGCTTGTTTCTGGGGAGTCACGCGGCGGAAAGCTTCCGGGACTTCACGAAGTTGCCGTCGGGACTGAAGTTGCAGCTCCATGTTCTAGGGTCGGATTCTTTGATACCTATGCGGGCGATGGACGGGCTGGTCGCCGCGGTGATCGAGATCGAGGGCGCGCGCGATAGCTCGCTGGCGAGATTAGCCGGCGCGGTACGCAGCCACCCCGCAGTCCCGATGATCGCTGTCCTTTCGTCTCCCGACGTCGGCGCCATTAAGATGGCACTGAGAGCGGGCGCAGACGATGTGATCACCCTGCCGTTGGCCCTCGATGAGATCGAGAAGGCGGTACTAGACATTCTCGCGCGGCGCAGCGAAGCGGCAGTCGAGGCGCTGGCGCCAGCAATTACTGTCGTCGGCTGCGGCGGCGGCTGCGGTGCGACCACTGTCGCAACCAATCTCGCTGCGGCGCTGGGGCAGGGCGCGGAACACCCCCTGCTGGTCGACCTCGATATCCAGTTCGGCGATAGTGCCGGCTACCTCGGAGTCGAGAGGCCAGGTTCAATCATCGACCTTGTCCGTTCGACCGAACGAATCGACCGTGAGCTCGTCGCGTCGATCGCCGCGCGGCTCGCTTCATTTTCCATCATACCCTCGCCCTTGGCGGTGACACCGTTTGACGCAATGGACGTTGATCCGCTCCTGCAGGTCTTGCGACAACTTCGGGGCGAGTGTGATGTGCTGGTGGTAGAATTACCCACCAATTGGTCGAACTGGTCACTTTCGGTAGCGAGCAATACCGACCTAATCCTCGTGGTCGTAGAACTATCGGTCCGCAGTATTGCTCATGCGCGGCGTACGCTAGACCTGTTTGAGGCGATCGGCATCCCCAAGAGCCAGGTGCGGGTGGTGGTGAACAAGGCCGAGAAGCGCTTCTTTGCATCGTTGCGGACCGACGACGTTGAGACCACGCTGGGCGTGCCCGTGATTGGTGCACTTCCGAGCGACGAGTCCGCCGTTGGCCCTGCGCAGCAGCAAGGTCAGCCGGTCCTCGCCTTCGCGCCGCGCTCCAAGTTCACGAAGGCCATGATCGCAATGGCCGATGCCGTTCGCAACATCCTGCCAGGAGCAGCCCAACATGTGGCAGATTAAGAAGCTCAGCCCCGAAACGGAGCGGCTTGGAGTGTCTGGCTCGACATCGCCAACCGCGGCAGCTCCGGTGCCCGTGGCTCCGCGCGCCTTTGAGCACGAGACGCCCGAACCGGAGTCGGGCCCTGATTTTCTTGAACTCAAGGTCAGAATTCACCGCGAACTGCTCGACCGAATCAATCTCTCCGCGCTCGACAAGATGTCGCGCGAGCGGATCGGGGTGGAGCTCGAGCCGATCGTTCAGGATATCGTTGCGAAGGAAGGCGAGGCGATCAACCGCGCTGAACGAGCTCGCCTGCTCGAAGAAGTGCTCGATGAATTGCTCGGCCTCGGCCCGCTAGAGCCGCTGCTGCAGGACGAGACCATCAATGATATTCTGGTGAACGGGTTCGATACGGTCTTCGTTGAACGAGCTGGGCGCTTGGTGCGTGTCACCACGCGCTTTCAAGACGAGCGCCACCTGCTGCGGATTATCCAGAAGATCGTCAGCTCGGTTGGCCGGCGGATCGACGAATCATCCCCTTTCGTCGATGCGCGGCTGCCCGACGGCTCGCGAGTAAACGCGATTATCGCACCGCTCGCGATCGACGGCTCGCTGCTGTCGATCCGCAAGTTCTCAAAGAAGCCGATCAGCATGGAACGGATGATCGAGCTCGGCAGCATCACCGATCCGATCGCGCGGGTTCTCCGCGGCATCGTCGCGGCGCGGCTCAACGTGATCATCTCGGGCGGCAC
>Ga0163162_10006142_pt1 | contig 11626 bp, 11 predicted proteins | sample S55metaG_FD_115310 | JGI IMG/M metagenome (GOLD analysis project Ga0163162, IMG submission 115310) | Switchgrass rhizosphere microbial communities from Kellogg Biological Station, Michigan, USA - S5-5 metaG | ecosystem: Host-associated > Plants > Roots > Rhizosphere > Soil | place: USA...
AGCGTGATCTTCTTCGCCAGCATGGCGACACGCTCGCTGGCACCATGCGACGTCGCCATCGCCGCCATCACCAGCGCCTGCGCATGGTGATGGATCATCCCCTGCATGAATTCCGCGTCGCCCTTGGTGAATGGTTCCTGCGCGGCGGCAACAGCGGGAGCACTGAAGGCGAGGACGGCGAGCAGTCGAAGAACCGGTGTCATGAGCGTGCGTTTCACGGGTGCCGGAGTCGTTTGTGGGAGAGCACTATCGTAGCAAGAAGGCCGCGGAAATGCCATTGAGGGCGCAACGGGCTTCGGCCGTTAGGCCGCAGGCCCTCTGTCGTGACCCGTCACCGGCTGAAGCTCCCGCCGCTCCCGTTCAGCGGCAACCAATCGCTCGGCGAATTCAACGCGCTCCTCGAGTTCCGGCATGCGAGCAACCGCCAGCTCAAGCTCCCGCAGGCGTCGCTCCATGTCGAGCACTTCGTCCTCGCCATAGCGATCGAGTTCACGCTGGTGCCTGAAGACGACAATGCCCATCCAGACTCCGCCTGTGATGAGCCCTGTCAGGAGCGCCCAGACAATGATATTCACGGGATCGGAGTCCCTCCCCCCGGGGTGGTTGCCGGAATCGAGACTGGGCGGGCACCCCTGCTACCCCGCAACTCGAACCAGCGCACCGTGAAAATCGCTACGGGGGCGAAAAGCGCCAGAGCGACAACTCCCCCCTCACCACGAAGGGTGTCGCTCACCGCAACGAGCCCGAGCATTGGGAAGAGCCAGATCGAAATCAGCCGAATCAGCGGCCACTCGCGGATTTCCGGATGGGTTCCCGCCCAGGCCCCGGCCAGAAAACCGGGCATGGCCGCCAGGACGACGGCCACCATCCGACCGCCTCGGAGATCCGCTGTGAGATTTGCCACAGCGATCGCCGAGAGCCAGCAACAACACGACATCGCCCAGAACCGGGTGAGTGACCAGCTGCGAATCGACATGCCGACCTCCCATGGAAGTTGCCCACCATACGGGACGGTGCGAGGTTTTGTTTCGAGATGGAACGCACCGCCGATCCAGTTCGGTATTCCGGGGGCCTTCGAGGTTCGGGTATCTTCTTTCCCTTCCCTGTTACGGAGCCTGCCATGACTTCCGTCCGCCTTCTCGTCGGCACCAAGAAAGGTGCCTTCATCCTGACTTCCGACGGCAAGCGCGCCAGGTGGAAGGTCGACGGCCCGCACTTCGCCGGGTACGAGATGTACCACCTGAAGGGCTCGCCGGTAGACCCGAATCGCATCTACGCTTCGCAATGCAGCGGCTGGTTTGGCCAGCTGATGCAGCGCTCCGATGACGGCGGCAAGACGTGGACGGCGGTGGACAACAAGTTCACCTACGATGGCGTCCCGGGAACGCATCAGTGGTACGACGGCACGCCGCATCCGTGGGAGTTCAAGCGCGTCTGGCATCTCGAGCCATCGCTCACCGATCCCGACACGGTATATGCCGGCATCGAAGACGCCGCGATGTTCCGCACCACCGACGGCGGCACCTCGTGGCACGAGCTCTCCGGCCTGCGTGGCCACGGCTCAGGATCCAAGTGGGCGCCGGGAGCCGGTGGCATGGGGCTCCACACCATCCTGATCGATCCCACCAATCATCAGCGGATCTTCATCGCAATCTCGGCGGCCGGAGCATTCCGCACCGACGATGGCGGCACCACCTGGAAGCCGATCAACAAGGGACTCAACTCGCTCTACATCCCCGACCCGACCGCCGAAGTGGGACATTGCGTGCACCGCATCGCGATGCATCCATCGCGCCCGAACACGCTCTTCATGCAGAAGCACTGGGACGTGCTGCGCACCGATGATGGTGGCGAGAATTGGCATGAGATCAGCGGCAACCTCCCCACCGACTTCGGATTTCCGATCGACGTGCACGCGCATGAACCAGAAACGGTCTATGTGGTGCCGATCAAGAGCGACGCCGAACACTTTCCGCTCGACGGCAAGCTGCAGGTGTATCGCAGCCGCACCGGCGGCAATGAATGGGAAGCGCTGACCAAGGGGCTGCCGCAGAAGGATTGCTACGTCAATGTGCTGCGCGAAGCGATGGACGTGGACACTATGGACGAGTGCGGCGTCTACTTCGGCACCACCGGCGGCCAGGTCTATGCATCCGCCGATAGTGGCGACAGCTGGAAGGCGATCGTGCACGACCTTCCAGCGGTGCTGTCAGTCGAAGTGCAGACCCTGGCATGATCCGGATCGAACTTCCCTCGCCGCTGCGGCTGCTCGCTGGCGTGAGCGGCGAGGTGCAGCTCGATCTTGCCGGACCGGTCACGCAACGGTCGGTGGTCGATGCCATCGAGTTGCGCTACCCGATGCTGCGCGGCGCCATTCGCGATCACGTCACCAAGCAACGGCGCCCCTTTCTTCGCTTCTATGCCTGCGGTGAAGACCTTTCGCATGAATCCATCGACGCCCCACTTCCGGACGCCGTCGCGAAAGGCACCGAACCCTATCTCGTTATCGGGTCGATCGCCGGAGGGTAAGACCCACCGCCTCCATCCCCGGATCCCGCCCGCTCGCATACGCCTCGATCGTCCATGGCGCCGCAACGTCGGGCGCGAGGCTCTTCACCGAGATCGGAAACTGCACAACCGGTCGATGACAATCGGTGAATGGCTTGCAGCCAGTGAGATAGTCGTGGCGTTCGGTGGCCACCAGCAGCATCACCCCCGAATGCGGAAGCACCACCGGTTGTCCCTCGGCCCAGAATTGCAGCCGGTCGCCTGGCGCCTCGCCCACCAGCGTCACCCGCTCGCCGCCAGCCTGTTTGAGATAGGCCGTGCTGGAAATTGCGGCAGAAAAGGTCCACGGACTCGTCAGCACCACAATCCGCGCATCGGGATCGAGGCGTGAGGGCAGCGCGCGGAGGAAGTCGCGCGTGAGCTGCAGGTTCCCGCCGCCGTTGAAGCGCATGTCGAGCACTACGTTCTTGCGGTGCGCGGCCTTGCGCGCCGAATCCGACGCCTCGAGAAACGCCGCGATTGAGTGCCCGCCCGCATCGATGTTTGCGTGCAATTGAATGACGATCGCATCGAGCTCCGGAGCATCACGCCGCCGGAACAGTTCACCGAATTCCTGCAACGACCATGGCGCGCGGTTCGGCGTGAGCAACGTCTTCCAGCCGCTGCCATCGTCTGCCGGATCGAGCACAACGACCGGACCGTGCCCCATCAGGGCCGGACCATCGGGCAGCGGCGCGAGCGTGGCTTCGCGCGTGGTCCCGTCGCGGAGCTGGAATCGATACGTCGCCTGTGCGGCGCTGCGGACAATTCCCATTGCGTGCAGCAGACCGGGACTCTCCAACAGGAGCGGAGCGCCGCGATCCCGCCACGACGGAATGCCGCCGCGAAGCGTGCGCGCGCTGTCGCGAAGCCGTGCGATTGGCACTCCGTCGATCGCCATGAGGCGACCACCGAGCAGCGCGCTGTTCGCAGTGGCGGCGCGCACCACATAGAACTCTTCGCCAAAAGGCGTGAGCCGGATCCCGACGCGCGCCAGCGCTGGCGACGTACCCGGATTCAACATCGCCGTATGGCCGTTGTCGGCGAGCGCCACGATCTGGGCGAGCGACAACACGAACTTCGCGTCGGAAATCGATCCGGTCATCCCGCGAAGTGCGGCGATACGCCGTGTCGCTTCTGCCCGTGCGGTGGGCGTGTACGCCCGATCGACCGCAAGGAAACTCTGCTCGAACGCCGCGAGGTCCTCGCGCTGCCCCGCCGGATCACCAACCGGCAAGCGGCTGCGGCGGCCCCACCCCGCTGCCAGCAAGACCGCGGTCACGCCAATGGCAGCGGCACCTCGAATGATGCGGCGGGCGTTTCTGCTCTGAAACATCTCGACTCCCGAAAATGAGAAAGCCCCGGCGCGGAACCGGGGGGACTCTCGGGTAGGACGTGGCGCGCGGTCACATTGGTTGCACCGCGCGCCCACCGAATATGTCAGCGTTGAGTCAGGGGCCTAAACCGTCACCATCGTTGCGCGCTTCATCTCTCCCACAAACGCAGCGACTTTCCCGGCAAACTCACGACGGCTGAACTCACGTTCGTTGACGGCGACGCGGCCGATCGGCGTGCGCCCAAGCAGCTTCTCCATCTCGGCGAACACCTGGTCTCGTGCCGTACCGCCATGCGTCAGGAACAATGCCGCCGGCGGCAACTTCGCGGCACTCTGTTTCAGGAAGGTGCGCACCGGGCTCGACATCCTGGCCATCCACACCGGCGTGCCGATCACGACGGCGGCGTACGTTGCCGGATTGTGCGCCAATGGCGCCAGCTTCACCTTCCGGCGAAAGATGATATCGAGCCCGCAGCGCGCATAGGAACGGAGTCCAGCTGGCTCTCCCACAACCTGCAACTCCTCGAAGTCGGCGCCGAGCGCCGTGGCGATCGCCTGTCCCACGATCCTGGTGGTGCCACTGCGCGAATAGCAGAGCACGAGCATTCGGGGCCCGGCGGTCGAGGTGACCATTGGTTCGGCGGCGCAGGCGATCGATGACATCACAACCTCCATCACGGCGGGCGTTAGTGCCAATTGCCGTGATGAAAAGTGCTCGATGAGCGCGAGCGAGGCAGTCGGCATTTCGCTGGCAGCTGTGCGGCAAACACCTGACAGACCGTCCCACCCGGCTACTGATACCCTTCGGCTGCATCGGAAACCAGGAACCACAGGAGCGTGTGCGATGGGACGTCTCACTGGCAAGACCGCGATCGTGACTGGCGCCGCGCTCGGAATTGGCCGTGCCACCGCCATCCGTATGGCACAGGAAGGGGCGCGCGTCGCCGTCACTGACATGCTGGACGTGGAAGGGAGAGCCGTCGTCGCCGAGATCGTTGCCGCTGGCGGTCAAGCCGGGTTCTGGCATCTGGACGTTTCCAAGGAAGCAGACGTGCGCCAGACCTTCGCGGAAATCGCGCAGGCCTTCGGGCGCCTCGATACCCTGGTCAACAACGCCGGCATCAGTGGAGCGAACAAGCCCACGCACGAGGTCAGCGAGGCTGAATGGGATCACCTGATGTCGATCAACGTGAAGGGCGTCTTCTTCTGCACCAAGCATGCAGTGCCGTACATGATGACGCGGGGATCGGGAAGCATCATCAACCTCTCGTCCATCTACGGCATCATCGGTTCGGCCGATGCCTCGGCGTATCATGCCTCCAAGGGCGCCGTGCGTGAAATGAGCAAGACCGACGCCGTCACCTACGCCAAGAACGCGATTCGCGTCAATTCGGTGCATCCAGGCTTCATCTGGACACCAATGGTGGAGAACTATGCGAATGCGGCCGGCGACGTGAGTGCGATGCGGCAGGCCCTCGATGCCTTGCATCCGCTCGGTCATATCGGTGACGCCGACGATATCGCCTGGGGGATCGTCTATCTTGCCTCCGACGAGGCGAAGTTCGTGACCGGTTCCGAGCTTGTGATCGACGGAGGCTATACGGCGCGCTGAGCCTCGCGACGGAGGCCGGGAAGCTGGCGCTGGTGGACCTGGCGTGGGGAACGGCGATGTCGGCGGCGGTCAGCAGTGCGATCTATGCGACCGGAAGGGCCTGGCCGTAACGGGAGCTTTCCCGCGCGCCTCAATCCACCTGACGCTTTATGATCTGCTCGAGCGCCGTGGTGTAACCGTTTGACACTTCCGCCATCGTCATGGCGCTGAAGCCGAGGCGCCGAATCAGGCCATCCTGCAGGCGGTACACCCAACCATGAATCGTGACGCGCTGACCACGCCGCCACGCGTCCTGGATCACCGTGGTCCGGCACACGTTGTTGGCCTGTTCCAGGACATTGAGCGCGCAGAGCCGATCGAGGCGTTCGTGCTCGTTGCGACACTCCTTGAGCAGCGCGGCATGGTGATCGGCCACGTCCTGTACATGCCGCAGCCAGTTGTCGATCAGGCCGAGCGGCCGTGATTCGGTTGCTGCCTGGACACCGCCGCAACCGTAGTGACCACAGACGATCACGTGTTCCACTCGCAATACATCAACGGCATACTGAAGTACCGCCAGGCAGTTCAGGTCGGTGTGTACCACGACGTTCGCGACGTTGCGGTGAACGAACATTTCGCCTGGCAGGAGGCCCACAATCTCATTCGCCGGCACGCGACTGTCGGAGCAGCCAATCCACAGATACCGCGGACTCTGCTGTCGCGAGAGGCGATCGAAGAACACCGGATCACGCGCCGTGATGGCGTCGGCCCAGGCACGATTACGGACAAACAGATCTTCGAGTGGCTCCATGATCGGTATCCTTTACTTCGGCGGCGTGGTCTTCAGGAAATCGTCGAGCAACGAGCGGTGTGCCTCATACTCCGGCCGATTGGCGGCGAGCTCCTGATCAAAATGCTTGCGAAACGCGAGCCGCGCTGCGCGTGCACCGGCGCTGTCGTGCTTGAAGTCGCCAATCAGTGCATTGAGGTAGCTGGCGAAAAGATGGTTCGGTGCGCTGGCAACGATCGTATCGATCTGGGCCTTCGCCCCGGGAAATTGTCCAACCTGCGCCCGCAGCAATGCAAGGTGAAAGCGAGAGTCGATGTCACGCTCCGCGGGCGTCATGTTGGCGAAGGCCCCTTCGACCATCGGGAAGAACTTGATCACGGTCGCCGTGTCGCCTGCTTCCATCGACGTCTCCACTCGATCGGAGAGCCGGATGAACTGATCGTGCGGCGTCATGTTGGAGAGGTCGGGCGGCGCCCCGGGCGCGTTCACGGCGGCGGTATCGGTCGGCGCCGTCGCTCGCGGCCGGGTGAAGGCCCATACCACGGCAAGGACGGCGGCCGCGCCGAGCACGGCGGTGATCTGCCAAGGGGTCAACCACGGCGATGAAGCAGAGGCTTCAGCTCGCCGAGTCACCGGTGGCGGTGTGCTTCCCGTCAGGCTCGATCCACAATTGGCGCAAAACGCTGCGCCCGGCTTTGCCAATTGGCCGCACGAGGGACAGGTCTGGGGCGAGAGTGACGCGCCGCAGGCCGCGCAGAACTTGCCGCTGGCCGGGGCGCCGCATCGCGGGCAGGGTGCTGGAGTTGTCGTCATTCGGCCTCCATAATCGACGGATACTGCCGGGCCCGCAACCGAAGCTCTGCGCCGCCCGTACCGTTGTTGTCGACCTTACACCGCTGTAAGCTTCCTGACAGGTTCGTTACCAACGCCAAACCCGCCAGCTACCCGGACTTACCATGCTTATGTTTCGTTTTAGAACGTCAACCATCGGCGCGATTGCCGGGACCATTTTCGTCGTGGCCAGCGCGACAGCCCAGGATCAGGGTCGCCAGCTCCCACCGCTCGAAGTGGTCGCGACTCGCGTCCCGAAGGCAACTCACGACGTCCCGGCTTCGATCGAGGTGATCACCGCAGCCGACCTCGCCGCGCGCGGCGTGCGAACGCTGAAGGACGCACTCTCGCTTGCAGCCGGTATTTCGATCGCACCGGGTGGCGACAACGGACCGGCGAGCGCAGTGCCGGAATTCTGGGGCCTGCGTGAGTTCGACGCCTTTCTCCTCGTTGTTGACGACGTGCCGTGGGGCGGCGCGCTCAATCCCGCGGTCGCATCGCTCGACCTGCATGACGTGGAGCGGATCGAGATCCTGCGCGGGCCGGCACCGGTGACATACGGCGCCACGTCGTTCGTCGGCGTGATTCACGTGGTGCACAAGTCCGCCACGGCCGGTTCCGTGTCGTATGCGGCACACGGCGGATCGTTCGGCAGTGGTGGGGCATCAGGCGACCTGGTGCTCGCGCCGATCGGCTCATGGAAGTCGCGTATCAGCGCCGACTTCGATCGCCTCGGATTCAAGGACGATCGCACCTCATACGCACGTGGCCACGCGCTGCTGCGCACGGCAAATGTGAAGGGCGACAACCGGACCTGGCTCACCGCCGATATCGACATCCTGCGCCAGAACCCGGCAAGCCCGCACCCCCGCGACGGCGCGTCGCTCTCGACCGCAACACCGCTCGATGCCAACTACAATCCGAAGGACGCCTACCTCAATACCGATCGCTTCACGCTTTCGGCCGGGCTCGATCGCTCGGCATTTGGCAGCGCGAAGTGGAGCAGCATGGTGTCGTTCACCAAGTCCACCAACAACGCATTCCGCGGCTTCCTTACCGACATCACGTCCAACACGAACAACGCCACGGGCTTCAAGGAAGGAATCGAGCTCACCGACATCTACGCCGACACCCATATCATCTGGGCCGGCAAGTCTGCGTGGACGTTCATGACGGGCGCCGACATCCTCTTCGCCAACGGCGAAGCCACAGGCGCCACGTTCGACTATTCGGCCCCCCTGAATGGCCTCACCGTGCCGGTGGTGGCCGAACCAACAGTGCTGCCGCTCGATGCGGAAGACCGGCGCATCTTCCTTGGCGCCTATGCATCGGCCGAATGGCGAGCCGCCGACCGCATCTCGTTCACCGGTGGCCTGCGCCTGAACTCGACCGGCGAACGGCGCGGCGAAGACCAGCCGACGACCACGAACAACAAGCTGAGCGGCAGCGTTGGCACCATCATCGGGCTCTGGGAAAAGGGCGCCGACCACCTCCGCATTTTCGGCAACTACCGCAGCACGTTCAAGCCGGCCGCGTTCGACTTCGGGCTCGCCGAGAACGAGGGAATCCTCAAGCCCGAAACTTCGAGCAGCTACGAAGGCGGCGTGAAGTTCCGTTCCGGAAGGCTCGACATGGAAGCCAGCGCGTTCCACATGGACTTCGAGAACCTCGTCGTCGCCACCATCGTCAACAACCTTCCGGCGCTCGCCAACGCCGGCAAGACGCGCTACCAGGGCGTTGAACTCGCCGCCGACCTGCAGCTCGCGGGCGACCTGCATGCGCGCGCGACGTACAGCTATCATGATGGCAAGTTCGTTGACTACCAGAAGGATTTTGACGGGACGCTCACCCAGCTCGCCGGCAAGCGCGTGGAACTGTCGGCCAACGACCTTGCGTCGGCCGGCCTCACCTGGGCACCTGCGACCGGGCTCAACGCCACGGCCGCCATGAACTTCACCGGCTCGCGCTACCTCAACCAGCGCAACACCGCGTTGTCCCCAAGCTTTACGACGTTTGATCTCGGCGTCGGCTATCGCTTCGGCCGGGCCGAAGTGCGCGTCGACGGCCGCAATCTCGGCGACAGCCGCGATCCGGTGTCGGAGAGTTAGTTCGGCGACGCGCAGTACTAACGCATGACGGCCCGCGCCATCCTCGTCGGAGTGTCGGTCCGCCGCTGAGAACCACGAAAGGGCGCTACGGCTTCTTCCTTGTCGGAGCGCCCTTTCCGGTTACCGCCTCCACCTGCGCGATCGTGCGCGGTGCGGCACACGACAGGCAGATCGATCCGGTCGCCGTCACCACGAAATCATCCTCGATCCGCGTGCCGATGCCGCTGTACTTCGGCATCGCCTTCTTGAGACGTTCGCGGAACGCTGCGTTTGCCGGCACGTCGGCCACCATGTCGAGCGTTGCCGGGCGCACATAGAGACCGGGTTCGATCGTGAACACGCTGTTGACCACCAGCGCGCCATTCTCGGTGTAGTTCGGATCGTGCACGTTGAGGCCGAGTCCGTGGCTCAAGCCGTGAAAGTAGAAGAGGGAGAGTTGCGATGCGCCCCCACCATTGGCACCGCCGCGCCCACCACCGGCAGTCGGCACGTAGGTCGCGCCAACTGAATCAACCAATCCCGCCTTGACCAGCCCCTTCCACAGCTCGGCACTCGCGGCGGCATTCAGGTCAGTCATCCGTGCGCCTGGCTTCACGAGCGCGGAGGCCGCGTTCTGCGCGGCGAGCACAGCGCTGTAGATGATCTTCTGCTCCGGTGAGAACTTGCCGTTGACCGGAAAGGTGCGCGTCACGTCGGCCGAGTAGCCCTTGTAGTCGGTGGCGGCGTCGATCACGACCACGTCGCCGGCCTTTGAGCGAGCCGTGTCGGCGCTGTAATGCAGGAATGTGGAGTTGGCGCCGGCGCCGACGATGGATGGATAGCCGAGGCGCTCACCACCGCCGAGGATGAAGGCACCCTCAACCTGACCTCGCAATTCGTATTCGGTGACACCGGGGTAGGCATAGCGCATCGCGGCCAGGTGCCCCTTGGTCGAGATCTCCGCGGCGTGACGGATCAGCGCGATTTCCGCATCGCTCTTCTTGGCTCGCGCTTGCGAGATCGCGCGGGTCACCGCAGCCAGATCGTTCTCGGGCGGTGGCGTGGCGCCCGGCGCGGCCGCTCCTGCACCGCGGCCACCGCCGGCACCACCACCACCACGACCACCGCGACCTCCGGTCACGATCCCGCTGTCGCCCACCGCCAGCTTGAGCTGGTTCGAGAGGCCCGGCCAGCCCGCATCCTGCGCAATGAGGTAGAGCTTGGTGTGCGCTGCATCGAGCGAATCGAGAAGCGCGCGCAGCCCACCGCTGGCGAGCGAGGGGATCCCGGTGATCGCAGCCGCTTCCACCGGTCCGATCTGCTCCCCTTCCCAGGCGTACGCGGGCTTGGCCGGCACGATGATTCGCTGCCCAGTTTCGGATCCCTTCTTCCACATCATTAGCGCGGAGTTGGGCTGCAGGATCCCCGTCAGCGCCTGGAAGTTCTGCGACTGGATGAACGATTGATCTTCTCGCGGCGGGGTCGCACTGCCTTCCACGAAGATGATGCCATCGCGAGTGAGCGAGCCGAGGACGGCCAGCCGCTTCGCCGCGTGATCTGCCTGTGGGAGTTGGGCTACGGCGGTGCTGGCAATCAGGGAAGCAGCGGCAACGATGAGACGAATGCGCATGGTGGCGGGTTCCTTCGCAGGCTGGTGATGGGAGCAGCGGATCGCCGGAAATGTACTACTCGTGCGGTATCGTCGGCGTGTGGCGCCTATCTTTGCAACATGCACCGCGACGCACTTCGACGGCTCCACACCAGCTGGCCTAGCGGAATGCTCGGCGTCATCGCCACGACGATGATTGCGGGATGCGCCGCCATCCACCGCACTCCCGCCACGGTGGCGTCACTGACGGCCGAAGCTCCTGCCATCCGCGCCGCCGAACGGGCAACGCTCGACACCGTCGTGGCGCGGCTGGCCCGCCGCGCCGCAGCCCGCCCCGATCGACAGCTCGACATTCTCCTGCTCTCGGGCGGCGGACAGAACGGCGCCTATGGTGCCGGCTTCCTCCGCGGCTGGCGTTCACGTGAGGACGCCCCGATGCCGCAGTTCGATCTCGTCAGCGGCATCAGCACTGGCGCACTGCAGGCGCCGTTCGCGCTGCTCGGCACGAGCGATGCACTCGACACACTCTCCTCGCTCTACCGCCACGGCGCGAGCAGCATCGCGCCAACGATCGATCTCTTCTTCTGGCTGCGACACACCGGTGGCGTGCTCAAGACGAAGCGCTTTCGCGAAATGATCGCGCACATCTACGACGAACAGCTGGAAGCCGCGCTCCGCACACAATTCGGCCGCGATCGCCAGCTCCTGATCGGCACCACGGACTACGACCTCGGGATTCGCAGGACGTGGGACGTCGCCGCTGAACTGTCACATGCTGGCCGCGACCGGTTTCACATGCTCCTTCTGGCGTCGAGTGCCGTACCGACGCTCTTTC
>Ga0163162_10006143_pt1 | contig 11624 bp, 9 predicted proteins | sample S55metaG_FD_115310 | JGI IMG/M metagenome (GOLD analysis project Ga0163162, IMG submission 115310) | Switchgrass rhizosphere microbial communities from Kellogg Biological Station, Michigan, USA - S5-5 metaG | ecosystem: Host-associated > Plants > Roots > Rhizosphere > Soil | place: USA: Michigan...
CGCGTATTTTAACCTGCGTATCCTGGCGGCCGAGATATTCGATATTCCCATCGCCAATGAAACGGGCCAGGTCGCCGGTACGGTAAATGCGGATCGTTTTATTGCCTTCTTTCCAGTCGATGAACTTTTCGGTTGTAAGCTCAGCTTTATTCAGATAACCATTTGCAAGGCTTATTCCCGAAACGCATAGCTCACCGGTTTCACCATTTGCCACCCTGTTAAGGTTTTCATCAAGCAATATGATCTCTGTATTGCTGATAGCCGAACCAATGGAAGGCAGTGCAGGCCACAATGCAGGGTTGCCATCCAGTTTAAGCTGCGTAACAACGTGCGTTTCAGTTGGGCCGTACTGGTTATAAAGCATGCAACCTGGTAAAGCGTTAAAAAAGCTTATTATTTGCGGGGTGATCTTTAACTGCTCACCAGCGGTCATCACTTCTTTTAGTGAAGCAGGGATATAATTATTGGCTATAGCCGCTTCTGTAAGGTATTGTAATACTACGAATGGTAAAAAGATGCGGTTGATAGCATGCTTATGAATAAACTGCAATAGTTTAACCGGATCGATCCTTAATTCTTCGTCAACCAGAAACAAAGTACCGCCGGTACCTAACGTGGCAAAGATTTCCTGGAAGGATACATCAAACGTTAAAGGGGCAAATTGCAGGGTATTGATACCTGGCGCAGAGATTGAATTTTCCTGTTGCCAAAGTAAGAGGTTAACCAGCGCTGCGTTACCCATTGATACCCCTTTGGGAGCACCGGTTGAACCTGAAGTATACAACACGTAGGCTATATCAGCCAATTGAGTTTGCTGGAATGATTTAGTACCAACCTCATGAAAGACATCCGAAAGCAGGATGTTAACCGGCAAGCCATCAAACAAGTGTTTTTTATCTGAAGAAGTAACACAGGCTATGATTCCTGAATCTTTGATTATCGTTTCAAGCCTTTCTTTAGGATAGTCAGGGTCAAGGGGAAGGTAACCTTTGCCGGCTTTTAATATAGCTAATACACCAATTATAGTTTGAATGCCCCGGTTTGCACTTATACCAATGATCTCAGAATCCGGATAAGAATTTAAAATAGCCAAAGCCAAATGATCAGCCTTTTCGTACAATTCGCTGTACGTAAAACTATCCTTATTATGCACAACAGCTATAGCATCGGGTAATTTTATCCGCTGTTGTTCAAATAGGTCGTATACATTAGGGGCAATAGATTCCCCGTTTTTTAAAATATTTCCCGGCTCAATATTCATCAGGATAAATAAGGTTTGACCGTAGTTAGGCGGTCGAAATATACTTTTTAATTAGTTGACAGGTAATTTAAAAAGCAGCTGAAGATAGATTTTTTTGATCTAATCTTCTTTTATCATCAATTATTTTACGGTACGTTTTTATCTGTTCAATATATTAAACTATAAAATAATTATCTTCTTAACTTATAATCAATGTTTTACTGCTTTCGTTGTACTTTTTCCCAAACTGCGCTTTGCTTAGTGCTAAAATAACGGATGATACCCGCCAGCACTGCATAGTTCATAACACAAAAATAATAGGGGATAAAAAGAACTTTTATGCGCAGCTGTCGCTTTTCCATTACCATGCCAAGCAATGCCAGCAGGTAAAACAATACCTGTGCCAATAATAGCCCCTGCATAGCTGTTTCTCCCGGTTCAAGGGCAAGAACAATGTTTAAAATAAATGATAATATAAGCAGGAAAGGGGTGATTGTCCACCGTAAAACCCGGTGACTGATATATTGAAATGATAGAACCGGGTAGGGGAATGGGTTAAATAATTTTTTAAGCCTTAAGATAGATTGGATCCCGCCGGCAGCTATCCTTACTTTTCGTTTTAATTCTTCCGAAACATTTTCTGATGCTGTTTCGGTAGCATAAGCATCAGGTTCGTAAATAATGCGGTATCCTTTAGCAGCTATCAACATCGAGATCATAAAATCATCAAGCACGGTGTCTGGCTCAACCGGCTGATATAATGAACGGCGTACACTAAACAGTTCACCCGCCGCTCCTACAACCGAATATAGCTCCGAATCCCATTTTTTTAGCGCCGATTCATATTTCCAATAAAAACCCTCACCGGCGGCGCTGGCATCCGCGTTCTCGTCAATATGCACCCGTTTTTCGCCAGCCACAGCACCAACTGTTGCATCGCTGTAATGCCTGCAGATCTTTATTAAGGCATCCTTATTTAAAAATGTATTGGCATCGGTAAAAACAACAGCTTCAGTATCAACATATTCCATGGCGCGGTGTACGGCAGCTATTTTACCTGCGCGTTCGGGCTTGTGCAGTAATTGTATCTGCGGATATCTGGCAATAATATCAGGTGTTTTGTCCGATGACCCGTCGGTAACGAAAAGCAGTTTTAGTTTTCCTTCGGGATAATTTAGTTGCAGACTATTGCTGATCTTTTGTTCAATAAAATATTCTTCGTTGTAGGCTGCAATGATCAACGTACAGGAAGGAAGCCCATCCAGGTTCTCTGAAGGGAGGGGTTTCATGCCTTTAAAAACCCTTTTGATCCTGATGATCAGGTAAAGGAAAATGCCGTATCCTGCAAAAGTGTAAAAAACAATAAAAAGACTTATGGCTAAAATTATTTTCATCCTATAGTATTAATGGGGTATCCTAAATTGCTGCTGTTTTTTGAATGGGTGAAATTCCACCATACTGCTTTCAATAGCATGGGGATAAATCCGTATTGCTTTTCCTTAATGTAATTAACCAGGTTACGGGGCACCACAAAAAGCAGGAAATAAAAGTAAAAGAAGATTTTTTTGAACAACGGCGCATTCCGGCGAATAAACAGGATACGGTTGCGGTTCATAAAATATTCTTTAAGCTTGCTTTTCTTACCTACCGAAACGGATTCTTTATGGTAAATAAGGGCATCGGTACAAACCCAGGCCTTAAAACCTGCTCTTATGATATGTTCGCACCAATCAACTTCTTCATAGTACAGGAAGAAGTTTTCACACATCATGCCTGCCTCTTCAATGGCCTCTTTCCTGATCATCATGGCGGCCCCATGGCAGTAGGCAGTAGGGGCGGTAATGTGATCAAACTGGCCTTCATCCTTCTGCTTTAATCCAATTACGCTATTGCGACAGGTGTAATAGTTCATGGGGGTGTAGCCGGCATACTGTATCAGGTTTTTATCACTGAAATATTTGATCATCGGTGACAGCATTCCTACCTCATTATTATCATCCATCACGGCTACCAACTTTTCAACCAGTCCTGGAGTAAATTCGGTATCATTGTTCACCATGAAAATATAATCGCCGGTTGCAACTGTGAGCCCAAGGTTATTGCCGCCTGCAAAACCAAGATTAATTTCCGAACGAACAAATATAATATCGGGATATTTTACCTTCCAGCCCGGAACCGGGTCTATCTTACTTGCATTATCAACAACAATTATTTCTATATTATTATAAGTACTTGTATTTTTAATCGATAATAACATTTCTTCGGTGACAGAAGGCTGATTAAAATTTACAGTGACAACAGAAACTTTTTTCATTTATAAGGGGTTATTATCAATATTGCTTTTTACGGCTAATATCAGCAAAAGTTAACCAATTATATCACTATATTCCTTTGAAGAATAACCTACCAAATAATGATGAGTCATTGCTTAACATAAAAGCTGATGAACTTATACAACTGCTAAAAAGGGGAAATATTGATAAAGAACACATTAGAGTTATACAGCAAAAAATAAATAGCGCAATTGAGCTTAATGCTCCTCTGCAGAAATTTGATGTTTTTAGTGGGTTAGACCAAGATCAAGATCGCCTGGATATGGTAAATAACCTTGAGCTTTTGCTTGCCCAACACCCGGTCGACAGCAGGGAATCAAAAAAATACTTGATCCACGAAAAGTTAAAGCGCATTGTTTTAATAGGAATTGCTGTTACCATGATCATACTCGGTTTAGCCATGATCATCATGCCGGCACCTCCATATTTTGAAATGTTCACCATTTTTTATTTTTCGAAAGATGATGGCATAACTTTAATGGATGTTATATCCGTATTAATCGTATTAACAGGTGTATATTTGTTTATAAACGCCATACTCCGGAAAGTCAATTCCTGATTGCTAAAATTATGCCGAAACCTCCAAAAATACTCCTGGTTGACGACAGCCCTCTAATTTTGATGGTTATAGGCCAGGCTTTGGAAAAAGATGGCTTTGCCACGCGCAGGGCGGCTAACGCAGAGGAAGCTATGGCATTACTTAAAAATGAGAGCCCCGATCTTATTTTGTCGGACTATCAAATGCCCGGCACCGATGGTTTTGCATTCAGGCAAAGCTTAATGGCTATACCCGAGTATAAAAATATCCCTTTTATGTTTTTGACATCTGTTACTGATCATGCGCATATGATAGCGGGGATCAGCCTGGATGCTATTGATTACATTGATAAGGATACGCCCATTGCCTTTATTATTTCAAAGATCAATAATTATCTGAACAGCATCCGCGAACGGCACGAACATACAATAAGGGAGCTGAGCAGCGCAGCGATGGCGCTGAATTTATATTCCGTTCCGCAGGAAACACCTCGCATCAATGGTTTTGAAATAGATTTCTGGCATAAATCATTTGAGAATTACCCGGGTGGAGATTTTATCGACGCCATATCGATCAATAACAGGTATACTTTTATTATCCTGGGCGATGTTATGGGGAAAAAATGGGGAGCCTGGTTCTTTTCATTTGGTTACCTAAGCTATATAAGAGCTGCTGTAAGGTTATGTGTTTCGGAAGGAGACATATCAACCAAAAGCATCATGCAGAAGATCAACTCCGTTATTTATCATGACCCGGTTGTGAGCGAGGTTTTATCGACACTTTCACTTATCATGATTGATTCGGAGAATGAAACGCTGAGTTATACCGGGGCGGGCGATTTACCGCTGTTATATTTTAACCGTACCGAAATGAAGCTTAACATGATTAGTTCATCGGGATTATTACTTGGGATTAGTAAAGAGGGTGGTTTTGACGAAAACTTGTTTACCATGCAGCCAGGTGACCAGTTGATGCTGATAACCGACGGATTAATTGACAAGGAGACAGCGGCAGGAAAGAAAACCGACCTCAATAGTTTTATTGATGACGTTGCAAAACACATTGGTAAGGCAGATTCATTCGCCACTTTAAAAAATGATGGCTTCTTAAGCGAAAAAGCAAGAGAACAAATTGACGATTGCAGTTTAATATTTATTCAAAAAAAATAGCTAAATGATATTACAAACACATCTGCTCGATAGTGCATTAATTGCAGATATACAGCTTAAAGAGGCTAATTTGGCAAATTCTGATCAGTTTAAATCGGAATTGATTATCTTGATTAATAATGGAAATAAATATATTATTGTAAATTTCGAGCAGGTAATATATATTGACAGTTCTTTTTTAGGAGCGTTGGTATCGGCACTTAAACTGGCCATGAATAATGGCGGAGATATTGCCATAGTTGGTTTAAATAGCGATATCAGATCATTGTTTCAATTAGTGCGGCTTGATAAAGTGTTTAAGATCTATACAAATACACAGGAGGCTTTAAACGGGGCATAAACAAATTACTATTTTGAAAAAGTTTGTTTTCAACAATGAAACCGAAGGTATTTATCCTTTAACCGTACAGATCATCAGCTATATACAAAATATAGCAAAAGATATAGTTGATGACGACGCGGGGTTCAGGATAAAAATTATCCTGCTTGAGCTGCTTACCAATTCGCTCAAGCACATGGGGGACGATGTTACCCGGATCGGGATCGATCTGAAAAATGACAAACTATATATAAGTAAACAGGACAAGGGAAGGCCACTGCAAATTAATACCCGACAGGCATTGCTAACCTGGCCGCTAACACAAAGCAAGTTTACCCAAAATGAAATTGCTATTTATGGCGATGACTTCGGCACATTAAAAGGGCGGGTAAAAAACAGCAATCAGCTGGAGTTTTTTACCGAAGATTTTGACGTAAGATATGTTGACAGAGAAACCATTATGGGATTAAATGAACATTATGGCCTGATGATAATTGCACGTGCCAGCGATGCATTTAACTACAAGCATAAACCCGGTACCGGGGTAAATACTTTCACCTCGGTAATTGAACTTAAACATCGTTAAATATTACTGTGTAATTTTCTGAAAGCGTTTCTTAATGGTCAGGAACGGTTTTTCATACCCAAAATAGGATAATGATGCCAACCCGATTGCACAGGCTATAGTAGCCACATAAATGATAATGTTCTGCATTGCCATATTCATTGTAGGTATATAACGATGTACAAGATACAGGATCAAAAACAAGGGGTATTTATGCAGCAGGTAAATGCCGTATGAAATCTGCCCGATGTAATCAAGTGCTTTACTTTTTATAGTGTAAATACTGGTTTCGGCCTGGCAAAGATTAACTATAAGCAACGATGAGATAATAGCCAGCGGTACATCGCCATGAGGGATATCGTGAATAAGATACAGATATACATATCCCAGGAAAATAACGGATAAAATTATCTGTGCGTAAGGCTTAAACATCAGATCAAACAGTGGCTGCAATTTAAATTTAAATGTAGGATGCCTTGTATTATGAAATATCACAGCTACAACTGCGCCGATCATCATGTTATCAAACCGGGCATAGTAAAAAAATTGGCTAAAAAGCTTCCATATTTCATTGGCGTGATTCAGGTTGTTTATAGTTAGCTGTAACGCCCATATCAAAACAATAAAAATCAAGAATGCGTACAGGATATTTTTAGGCTTTTTTATCCTGAAAAAATGCGGATGAAAGATATAGAACTGTTCCTCGGTGCCGATTGACCAGATGGGGTTAAAAATTTCAGGGAGCATTTGCAGGCAAAATGCCAGGTTAGGCATAAAAAATATGGATAGCCAAAGACCTGTTGAGGCTCCCTTGCCGGGATAGATGAAAAAACCAATAATAACCAATAAGAAGTACAATGGCCAGATCCTGAGCATACGCCGGATATAAAATGCCTTAAAGTTAACAGCCGAAAAATTGCGTTTTTCTTCCAATAACAAATAGGTGATCAGGAAACCGCTTAATGCAAAGAAGATAGTAACCCCTGTTCTGCCGAAATTAAATATAGTTATATAAGGGATCCGGGCTACATGAAAATCAATCTTATGTAGTTCAATATGGGATATTACTACCATAAGCGCAGCAAGAGCCCTTACCCCATTTAAATTGGAGAAATAAACCCTTGCTTTGCCTGTTGATTTTAAATTCTGTTCGGTAGTTGTATTCATAAGTAACACCGCCGGTAAAGCTCATTGTAATTAAAGTTTTAACACGGTTGTTTTTTGTGACTGGTTAGTGCCGGACAGCTTAGCTTTTTGCCACCCTATCCAAACACTTTTGTAGTACTTCGGCAAATTCCTTGTCATTTGGCGGAGCAAATATGGTATTATGCTCACCCGGAATTTCATGTACGTTAACACCTTTAAGAGCAAATGGCTTCCAACCCAAAAACTCAAAATCTTCCATGTAAAAGGTCCGCTTTTTTGCCCTGAACAGATCAAGGGTTATGTTTAACGGCTTCAATATGTAATTGCGCAGTGCTTTTTCGCTTGCCTCGTCAATTTCATTATCGTAAGCAAAAAAGCCTTCCCGCTTTTGGTTGGGTTTAAATACTTTCCAGTAAAGTTTTATTAACTGGCGTTTAAGCATTAGCCCTTTATATTCAATGGTGCGCTTAGGATCTTCGGCCAATAACACAAAGCTGTGTGCAAATTGCTTGGCTCGTAATGCAGTTTTGTCAACTATCTTTTTAGCCTTGCTGTCATTTACATCCGAACGTTCGGCATAGGTATCAAACATGGCTACCATTTTTACTTCTTTGCCGGCAGCTATCAACTGGTTTGCCATTTCATAGGCAATAATACCACCTAAGGAGTAGCCTGCCAAAGCATATGGGCCATCAGGATTTTTAGCAACAATCTCGGCAATGTAATTGGCCGCGATCTCTTCCATTACATCAAGAGGCTCGTCTATACCATTTAAGCCGCGAGCCTGCAGGCCGTAAACAGGTTGCTCAGCATCCATGTTCATAGCAAGGGCATTAAACAATAACACGTTCAAGCCTGCTCCATGCACAATGTATAAAGGCATTTTACTGCCCTCCGGCTTAATCGGAACCAATGATTCCCAACCAATAGCCGCATCACCCTCCAGTCGTGCTGCCAATTTCTCGATGGTGGCATGCTCAAACAATGTAGCAAGCGGCAAACGCTTGCCAGTTTCCTGTTCAATAGCTGCCATAATTTTTACAGCAACTAATGAGCGGCCGCCCAGCTCAAAGAAATTATCAAGGATACTGATTTGCTCAATTCCCATATTTTGCTGCCATATTTTGGCAACCAGCTTTTCGTTTTCTGTACGAGGGGCAACAAATTCACCTTCTCGATATATAATGCTATAATCAGGTTTAGGAAGAGCCTTGCGATCTATCTTGCCATTTGGGGTAATAGGAATCATATCCATCACCACAAAATCGTCTGGTACCATATACTCGGGCAAAACAGCCAACAAACCTTTTTGCCACGCATCAAACTGGTTTTTCAATTCGATACCTTCTTTTGCCTCAGGCGAAATTACATATGCAACCAAGCGCGGCATTCCCGGAGTATCCTCGCGGGCTATAACAACGGCCTGTTTAACATTATCCTGTTTTAACAGGTTCTGTTCAATTTCTTCCAATTCAATACGGTAACCGCGTACTTTAACCTGGTGATCAATACGGCCGAGACACACAATTTCCCCATCCTGCCTGATCTTACCTAAATCGCCCGTGCGGTACATGCGGGCATCTTCAACAGGGGAGAAGACATCTTTCACAAAACGCTCGGCTGATAGTTCGGCACGGTTCAGGTAACCAACGGCAACGCCGTCGCCACCTATATAAATTTCGCCTATTGAACCGTCGGTAAGATTATTAAGCGCCTCGTCCAAAATATAGATCTGGGTATTGGCAACAGGTTTACCGATGGTAATATCTTCATCGCTGGTAATCTGTTTTATGGTTGAGTAGATAGTAGTTTCAGTTGGGCCGTACAAGTTCCAGATCTCTTCACATTTAGGCAGTAGCTGTGTAACCAGGTCCTTCGGAAACGCCTCGCCTCCGCAATAAACTTTTAAAGGCAATTTGCTATCCCAACCAGATACCAACATCATGCGCCAGGTAAAAGGGGTGGCCTGCATCACAGTTACATCTTCAGCCTTAACCAGGTCAACCAATGCGCGACCGTCTTTTGCTGTAGCTGAGTCAGCTAATAAAAGCTCGGCCCCTGTTATCAATGGTAAATACAGATCCAAACCGGCAATATCAAATGATATGGTAGTTACAGCTAATACTTTATCAGCAGGTGTCATACCCGGTACCTTTTGACAGCTTAATAAAAAGTTGATCAGGTTAAAGTGACGGATCTGTACCCCCTTAGGTTTCCCTGTTGAGCCGGATGTATAGAGTATATAAGCAAGATCTTCGCCGTTAACACCTGTTTCCGGTTCAGTTACAGGATATGATGGAAATTTCTCCAACGCATCTTCAATCAAAACCTCGGTTGAGTTTGCGGCAAAATGGTGTTGATGTTTTTCGGAAGTGATCAGGATCTTAGCCGAAGAATCCTCCAGCATAAATTCGATGCGGTCTTTCGGATATTCAGGATCAAGCGGTACATAGGCTGCACCGGTTTTCATAATAGCCAATAAGGATATCACCATTTCGGGCGAACGGTCAAGCGCAACACCAGCAACATCGCCTCTTTTAAGCCCCTGATCAATCAAGTAGCCAGCAAGCTTATTTGCAGCTTCATCAAGCGCTTTATAGGTAAAAACACGCTCGTGAAATTTCAGCGCAACTTTATCCGGGTACTGGTTTGCTACAGCAGCAGTTAAATGGATAAGTGCCTTTTCTTTGGGATAATCTACAGCAGTATTGTTTAACATGCTTATAACGTCGGTATTCAGAGGGGCATCCATAATTTTTTATATGCTATATTATTCCTGATTCAAATTAATTATCAACCTTATTTCCGTTATTTAACAGCAGTTGCCTGGTCATTTACGGGTTCTGCAGGAGCGTGATCATGCGGCGTATGAATAAACTTTTTGTTTGCTCCTTTTAGTTTGAACAACAGCAGGAACATGGTGAAGAATATGAGCGGCAGTTTGAGCATAGCTTCCAATAGTTTTCCATTATAGAACGATGTGGGTATGGCAACTATGATACCAAGGTAACAAGCTGCAGTTGCGCCGAGCCATAAATGCCAATGCGGACCGATGCCCGGAGTGAAAAAAGAGATCAAAAGCATAAAAGGCATCAGGCCAAGCATCAACACGCGGGGCAGAATAGCCATTTGGTAAATCTCATTAACATAATCAAAATTGCCGCGGAAAAGTTGAGCAGGTGCGGTGGCGCCATATTTTTTCAGCAGGTTAAACTGTGCCGAAAGCCAGCGTTTGCGTTGTTTTTCAAATACTGCAGGGTTACTTACTTTTTCATCATAGATGTACGCTTTTTCGGCATAAGCAACGTGAACCTTGTCGCGGGTAAGCAATAAGCCCATTTCTTTATCAAAGCCGCCAACAGCGTCAATGCGCGACATTACATTTACAAAAAGTTTGTACTCCAAAGCCATTCCCGAGCCGATAATGGCGGCCGAAAAGTTAAATAACTGCTGTGACTTCCTGAAAATGTGATTGTTAACCTCTTCGCTCACAGCGTCAAGTATGGCTACCTGCGTATTTGAGTTTTTAGCAACGCGATGTCCCTGTACCACCTTATGCCCTGCTTGCAAATAATTATTGATCTGGTGCAGATAATCGGGAGCAGCAATATTATCAATGTCAAAAACAACGGCGGCATCATAGCCGACAGCTGTATTTTCAATTGCTTTGTTCAGCGCTTTTGATTTGGTGCTGGTTTCAAAAACTACCTCAACTACCTGCAAATGCATCCGTTTTAATTTGGTGATAGTTTCAGGTTTCATGGAATCGGCAATCACACAAACGGTGAATTTATCCTGGGGATAATCGATAGTTAAGGCAGCCGCTGCTGAATTTAAAATAATTTCATCTTCCTTGTAAGCGCAGATGTAAACTATGAATTTACTGAGGGCATTTGCTACCGGCGGCTGCTTAATGGGAATTAATTTCCCCAGTACAGAGAACACAAACAGGTACAAGCTATATACCCCAAGGTATATAAACAGCAAAATGGCGATAACAGATGCAATGAATTTGATGATTTCCATATGTTTTTGATGGTAAACCCTGTTTTATATTAATTATAAGTAACAGGTGTGTTTCTCTAAAAATTAACCTTTCTGCTTATTATTCAAATTTGTTGCCAGCAAGCTCTTGATCTCTGTTATACGGTGCTCCCATGTATTTTGTGCTGCTACTTTTAATCTTTTTTGCTGTAAAAAAGGTGTATCATTTAACGCAAGGTTAATAGCGGCAGTAAATTCATCAGCATTTTTGCAGATGTACACGGTATCGCCCGTAAATTCTTCCAGATCCTCATTAAAATCAGTGATCAC